>Ga0335072_10000026_pt1 | contig 323660 bp, 278 predicted proteins | sample Lox_Sample_21_FD_206725 | JGI IMG/M metagenome (GOLD analysis project Ga0335072, IMG submission 206725) | Soil microbial communities from Loxahatchee National Wildlife Refuge, Florida, United States - Lox_Sample_2.1 | ecosystem: Environmental > Terrestrial > Soil > Wetlands | place: USA... | reverse complement strand
TCCCCCCTTCCGCACCAATTTTCTCCCAAATGATTTCTGGCGATCCTTCGGCGATGTCCGCACCAGCAGCGAGTCCGTCCTCTCCGGCCGTTCGCCTGTTTTCGACTCGTCACACGACGATCGGCATCGAATACCTTTCGCTCGCCTTCGTCGCCGTGACCATTGGCGTGGTCCTTTCAATCCTGATCCGCTTTCGCGTGTTCTGGCCTGGGCCTAGCCACCCGCTTCTGTCTCCGGGTGGGGTTTCGCCGGTGCAGTTTGATGCCGTCGTCGCGATGCACGGCACGATCATGCTGTTTTTCGTGCTGGCTATCGCGGTCCAATCCGGGCTGGGAACGTACCTGCTGCCTCTGCAAGTTGGCGCGCGGGAGATGGCTGCGCCGCGGATCAACGCTCTCGCGTTCTGGGGAACGTGCATTTCGCTGGCGGGAGTGCTTGGATCATTCCTTCTGCCTGGAGAAATTGCCAGTCAGACGGCCTGGGTGGCCAGCATCTGCTTGTTCTGCGTTTGCGCGATGGCCTGCGCTCTGAATTTTGTGGCAACGACGATCGACCTGCGCGCCCCGGGCACGGCGCTGCTTCAAATGCCGCTGACCGCATGGGCCTGGTTCATCGCCGCGATCCTGATTCTTATGACTTGCAGTGTCGAGCTGGCTGCCGGAGTCTTGCTGACGCTCGATCGCGTGGCGGGGACCAGCTTTTTCTACTCTCCCGACGCCATTGTGGCCGGCGGGTTTCGCGACCTGTTCGGTAATTCCACACTCACTTGGTCGCACCTGTTTTGGTTTTTCGGCGACCCGCTGGTGTACATCGTTCTGCTCCCGGCCCTTGGCATCGTCTCGCACGTTCTCTCGGTCTTTTGCCGCAAGCCATTGTTCGGCTCGCGGCTCGCCGTGCTGATGATTTGCGCGCTCGGGTTTCTCGGCTTCGCTATTTGGGGACGCCACATGTTCATCAGCGGCATGAACCCCTACGCGACCTTTTCCTTCTCCGTGCTGGCGATTTCGATCGGAATTCCCGCGATGGTGATGACGCTTCTGTGGCTCGCCACGCTATGGCGCAGGCCCATCGAGCGCACTCCGGCCATGCTCTTCACGCTTGGTTTCGTCGCTCTTTTCGTCACCGGCGGCGTTTCAGGCCTGTTTCTGGCGCTGCCCGCGCTCCAAATCGTGGTTCAGGGCCCGGAATACGTCTCCGGCCATTTCCACCTGATTCTGGCAATGGCCGCGGTCTTTGCCATATTTGCGGGGATTTATTTCTGGTTCCCGAAAATGTTCGGCAGGACGCTCAACGAGCGCTGGGGAAAAATTCACTTTTGGCTAACGTTCGTCGGCGCTTACGCGATTTTTCTGCCCCTTCATTTTCTGGGGTCATCCTTGAATGCCACTGGCCCGGGAACTCATGCTGTTTTCGGTGCACTTTCCTCGGCGGCGTGGCTCGAAGCGGTGCCGGGCGTGGCATCCATCGTTACGGGAGCGGCGCAGCTGATTTTTGTCTTTAATTTCTGGGCGAGCCTGGCGAAGGGACAAAAAGCTCCAGCGGACCCCTGGCACGCCGGGACACTCGAATGGGCCGCGGATGACGGCAGCGCTTCGCACCGCAGCGGCCACGGACTTGTAACTCTGACGACCGTCTCGCTCGGAAGCGTTCTGGTATTTTTCATGGCGCTCGCCAGCGCCTATCTGATTCGCCGTGGCAATCCCATCGGACAGGCTATGGCATTCGCCCCTCCGCGCGCGGAGTGGGCGGGCGTAGCTTTCCTGATCGCCGCTACGGTGGCGACGGCCAGGGGCTGCTCCCTCCTGCGACTTGGCGCCGCCCCCGAAGCCCAGTGGGCTCCCGCTTGGCTGAAGATCGGATCCGGCACTGCGTTCCTCTTTCTGGCTTTGCAAGGTTTGGTCTGGCGTCATTTGCTTTCGACGGACGCTCCACTCGCCGCTGATCCGAGCCGCGACTATTTCTTCCTCTTCAGCGCTGCCCAGGGGTTGCTGCTCTTGGGTGGAATTGCGGCAAATTGGGCGGCCACTCGCTCAAAAGCCGGCGATATGCGCTCCGCGATGGCCGAGCCGCTCTCGATCTATTGGAATTTTGCCACCGGCCTTTGGGTATTTTTGCTGGCTCTGCTCAGCCTTCGGGCGTAGCTTCGGCGCGCGATTGAGATTTCGCGATCGTCGAAAAAATCACGAGAGCGCGGAAGGCCGCGAAGCGGGCCCTTACCGCTGCTTGTCGGACCCGCGGCCTAACTCCTCTTTTTATGTATTTCCGTGCAGATGGAAACGGCGGTATTGGGGTTCACCGCGCCATCGCCTTCTTCGATGTGCTGAATCTTTCCGTCCTTGTCCACGACGATGGTGGTCCGGTTCGCCCACTCGTACTTCTCTCCCTTGACGTCGTACGGCTTCAGGATTCCGTACTGGGTCATCACCGTGCGGTTCATGTCGCTGAGCAGAGGAAAGGTCACGCCAATCTGTTTGGCAAATGCGGCGTTGGCGGCGGGACTGTCGATGCTGATTCCCAGAACGACTGTGTCGCTGGCGTTGAGCTTGGCCATATCAGCCTGATAGGCCTGTAATTCCTTCGTTCAACCGCTGGTGAACGCCAGCACGTAAAAGGCGAGGATTACGTTTTTCTTCCCGCGATAATCGCTCAGCTTGACCGGAGTCCACGAGTCGCTGAGCAGCGTGAAATCCGGCGCCGTCTCTCCCACTTTCAGGTTGGTCTTGGCGATGACCGGCGTCTGGGCGGAAATCGTCCCCACGGCCGACGGCGAAAAAAGCAAAAGAAACGCGGAAAATCCCAGCAATGTCCTTTTCACACCAGCCTCACTTTCGCGTGCGATTCGAGACTCCAACGGAATTATACGCTGCGCCTCGCCCGGCTGGGCGAACATCCGGGCAAAAATCCGTGTTAGCCTTGCTTCGATTCTTCAAAGGACGGATTGGAAGTGTTCGCATCGCGCACGAATTGGGACACGCGAAAAAACCGATTGGCCTTGGCGTTTGACGAGGTGCGAAGCGCCGGCCGGCCGGTTCTCGATCTGACTGCCTCCAATCCGACGAAGTGCGGATTCCAATTGGATGGTCGCGAAATCCTCGAAGCCCTGGCCGATCCCCGCTCGCTCGTATACGATCCCGACCCCCGCGGGCTCGAACCCGCTCGCCGCGCCGTCGCGGATTATTACGGGGCTCGCGGCGAAAATATCTCTCCGGATGACATCCTGCTGACCGCCAGCACGAGCGAAGCCTATTCCTTCCTTCTTCGCGCTTTGTGCAATCCCGGCGACGAGATCCTCATCCCCGCTCCCGGTTATCCCCTGCTCGATTTTCTCGCGGCGATCGAGGACGTGCGTATCGAGCGCTATCCGCTCGTCTACGATCACGGCTGGCAATTCGATTTCCACGCCCTCGAACGCAAAATCACCCCGCGCACCCGCGCCGTCATGGTGGTCCATCCCAATAATCCCACCGGCCACTATTGCAAGCCGGAAGAAATCGTCGCGTTAAACGGCTTGGCCTCGCGCCACTCCCTCGCTTTGGTCGCCGACGAAGTCTTTTGGGATTTTCATCTCGCGACAATTCCCCCGGCGTCTTTTGCGGGCAACTCTCAGTCGCTGACCTTCACACTCAGCGGGGTTTCGAAAGTCTGCGGGCTCCCCCAAATGAAGGCCGCCTGGATCGCCGCCGCCGGCCCGCTCGCTCTCAAGAACGAAGCGCTTGGCCGCCTGGGCATCATTGCCGACACCTATCTTTCTGTTGGCGCTCCGGTGCAGTGCGCCCTGCCTCGCTTTCTCGAATTGCGCCACGCCTTCCACCGGCAACTCATGCATCGCATGCGCCGCAATCTCGCTCAACTGGATCGCGAGCTCGGCAGCCAGTCCACCTGCAGCCGGCTCGCCGTCGAGGGCGGCTGGTACGTGATCCTGCGCGTTCCCGCAATTCGGACGGATGAGGATCTGGCGATAGAGCTGCTGCGCGCCAAGGGCGTCTACGTTCACCCCGGGCATTTCTACGACTTTGCCGGTGAAGGGAATCTCGTGGTCAGCCTGATCGCGCCAGAAGAGGAATTCTCGGAGGGAATTCGCGCCGTTCTCTCGATGGCCTGAGCGGCCGGCCGAAAGCTTGCGCCGCTAGCGGATCCTAAACCTTTTCGAGCGCCGTCAAATGGAATGGATCGCCGGTGTTCTGGTGCAGCGCCAGCCACACGCGATCCGGTTGCGATAGAAAAATCTCGACGACTCGCGGGTCAAATTGCCGTCCCGAAAATCTTTTGATCTCCTCGCGCGCCGCCGAAATGGGAAGCGCCTTGCGGTAGGGGCGGTCGGAAATCATCGCATCGAGAGTATCGGCCACGGCGAATATTCGCGCTCCGAGCGGGATCTGCTCGCCCTTTAATCCCCGGGGATAGCCGGATCCGTCGTAGCACTCCTGGTGGGAGAGAACGATCTCCGCTGCTTCCTTGAGAAACGGAATTCGCTCGAGCACCGAATACCCGATCTCGCAGTGCCGCCTCATGATCTCCCGCTCCTCGGTGGTCAGCGGGCCCGGCTTGCGGAGGATGCTGTCCGGGATTCCCATCTTGCCGATGTCGTGCAGGAAAGCGCCGCGGGCGATGTGGCGAAGCATCGATTTGTCGACGTTCATCGACTTGGCGATCGTGATCGTAAACGCCGTCACGCGCTGGCAATGCCCTTCCGTCTCCGCGTCCTTCGCGTCCAGCGCGCCGCCCAGCGCCTCCAGGGTGTAGTCGTAGGACTGCTCCAATTCCTGCAGCGCCACGGACAGCTGCTGCGTGCGTTCGGCCACCAGATGTTCCAGATCGCTTTGATACGTCCTGTTTTCCAGGATGAGCGCGCGGTGTTCGAGCGCGCGGCGAACACTGAGGTGCAGCTGATCTTTCTCGAAAGGTTTCAGGATGTAGTCGTAGGCCCCGGCGCGAATCGCTTCCAGCGCGATGGCGATGTCGTGCATCGCCGTCACCATGATCACCGGCACATCCGGATCTTCCAGGCGCAATTCGCCAAGGAGCTTCAACCCGTCCATTTCCGGCATCACGATGTCGCTGAGAACAAGGTCGTAGGACCCCTTGCGGAATGCTTCGAGCGCCAGCCGCCCGTTCGACGAAGTGGTGCATTGATAGCCCTGGGCCGACAGCAGCGTCGAGACAACCTCTCGAATCGCCTCCTCGTCATCCACGACGAGTATTTTCTCTGGTTCCAAGGGAAGCTCCGTAGATGTCCATTATACGGCTGCGGCCAACACCGTCGAGTCCGGAGTGCCGTATCATGTACGTCGGTTTCCCCACAGGCAATAGGACGACTGTACCGTCTCCAGGTCTCAGTAGGACTCGCCGGGCCGGACCATCGTGCCCTCTACGCGGGACCAGAAGCTGCCGAGAAGTTCCGACATCCGCAGCAGATCGTTCATTGGGTTCAGCCTCCCGGAGCTGATTTTGAATGCGACCCACCGGTAGCCCAGTCGAAATCGCGTCGCCAGCAAGAAGCCGTCGAAATCATGTCTTCTGGGACCCGTCGAGGAGAGTGAACGGGCCATGCGGTCCAGCTTCTGGAGCTTGGCAAAGTCTTCTCCGAGGGCGGTTAGAAATTCCCTCAGCAGCCGGCGCCGCTCCTCGCTCCACGGCTGTTCCACGGCCCTCGTCGCCTCAGTCCGTGTCGAATAGAGCTTGTCGGCTGTCTCCAGGGACTGCCGGAACTGTTGAAATCTGGCGGGATGGAAGGGAAGAAGATCCTCAATCGGAAAGCGGGCAGGCATCGTCTGTTCTTCCGGCAGTGGCCGCAACATCCACCAGCCGGCAATCGCGCACAGCACCGCTCCAAGGCACGAAATTCCGATCAAAACGCTCATATGATTCCGTGCTTGTCGTGCGTCTGGGCCCGCAGACAATCTGGGTAAAAAGTCTGATGCGATGATAGCACTCTTTGGATGCCGCAGAGGCCTTTGCCTCCCGTCCAGCCCGCGCGCATATCCTTCAAGTTCGGCTGCCTGGCGAGCAATGTTAGCAATGTCCACGGGCGGCCGCAGGTTCTCGCCCCGCCCTGCCGTAACGGTTGACGCTTCCCGGAATCAGCGCTAGTATCTTTGGCGTTAAGATGACCAGAAGTCAACGGCAGGCTTTGGGGGGCTTGCCGCCTCGAAGGACGACTGCCGGTCCCGGTCCGGTCATATTCCGCGCCCGCCCTGCGGGAGTCGAAGAGGATACGGTTTGGAAACGATTGAGCGGTACTCCCAAAATCAGCGCATTATCGAGGAATTTTCCGACCGTTGTTTGGCGCTTCTCGAGAGCGATTACACGCGCCTTCTCGCCTTGTCCACCGCAAGGAATGTTTCCACTGGCCGCTACTTTCACCCGGATTTTGGAAGGACGTATTCCGAGCCGGCCGTCCATCAAGCTCTGATTTACTGCCACGAGGAAATTTTTGGGCGCGTCCTGGAAATGCCGCTTGAATCCCAGGAGTGGGAATTGCGGCGCTGCCTGGCGTCCATCGGCGGCTGTCCCGGTGAAATCGCCGCCCGCTGGCTGCAGCTCGAGTACTACCGCACCTTCGTCCCGTTCGGCACTCCCTCCTATCTCCGCGACCTTTTCAACGCCAATATGCGCGTGATGCTGCAATCCATCGTTCTCGATCATGCCGAGGTCGCCAGCGCGGCCTAGCCGCGTTCCGCTTTCGCTCCCTGACCCGGCGCTCTACAGCGGCACATGCGACAGATCTCGTGGTTGATTGCTTCGCCTTTCCTTTTCGCGCTGCTCCCCGCCGTTTCGGCCCAAACATTCCTCTGATCCGGCCTCACGCATCGCCTCCGGAAAACCTGTTATCCTGAAAGTGCGTCGAAGGAGAGATGCAATTGGTAAGGTTGCTCCAGGCATTCCTGCTCTTCTGGCTCATCGCGCCTGTCTTGCCGGCGCAGCATGCCTCTGATTCGCCTCCAGCCTCTTCTCCGTCCGTCTCACCCCCATCCGGTTCGAACTCCGTCGCTGGATCCCCCGGCGCATCCGCAAAGTCTCCCCAGTCTCCTCCCGACTCGAATACCGCCTTCATGAAAGCGGCGGACGAAGTCCTTCACCAGATGAGCCAGATTTTGAGCCTCCCGATCAAGGAGCCGCTCAAGAAGAGCCTCCGCTCCAAAAGCGAAATTCGCGATTATCTGGTTCGCGAGCAAAAAGAAGACGAAACCGACGCCGAGCGCCACGCCACCGTGAAGACTCTCGAAGCGTTCGGCCTGATTCCCCAGGGGTTTCCGCTCGATTCGTTCCTCCTCGACGTTCTCACCGAGCAGGTCGCGGGCCTCTACGATCCCAAGGCGCAGGAGTTCTACATTGCCGATTGGATCCCTATCGACGAACAGCGACAAGTGATGGCCCACGAGCTGACGCACGCTCTCGAGGACCAATCCTTCCACATTGACCCGTGGATCAAGGCGGCGCGTCCCAACGACGATGCGGAAATGGCCCGCGACGCGGTCAGCGAAGGCTCCGCGCTCGGCGCTATGGAAGACTATTCGCTCTTGGACGAAAAGATGAGCATTCGCGAACTCCCCGATGTCACTCTTCTGGTCCGCGCCGGAGCGCTCGATGAAGCCAACAAGGACCCGAAACTCGCCAGCGCTCCACCCTTCATTCGCGATGAGCTTTTGTTTCCCTACCTCGGTGGGATCGGATTCATTCAGCAATTCCTGAAAGCTCACAACGGCTGGCAGGACCTTCACCTGCTCTTCGAAAATCCTCCCGTCTCGACGCAGCAGATCATTCATCCGCAGTTGTATCTGAAGGGCGTTCAGCCGGAAAAAGTGACGCTGCCCGATTGGAAGGGAATTGCGCCCGCCGATTGGAAGCTGCTCGACGAAAATGTGCTGGGCGAATTCGGCCTGAATGAAGTCTTGAAGCAGTTTTTGGGGCCCCAGCGAGCCGACGCGATTTCACCCATGTGGACGGGCGACCGCTACGCGATTTTTGAGGACCAGAGCGGAGGCGGATCGCATCTGGTCTTCCGGGTGACCCTCGACACGCCGGAAGACGCCGCGCGTTTCTTCGGGCAGTACAGCGAAGTCCTCGAAGACCGCCACAACGACCGGACAGCGCTGCTGCGCCGCCCCAATTATTTCGAGTTTCAGACTCCCAGAGGTGGAGCGTTCCTTTATTGCGCCGGGCGCGGCTGCCTGATGGTGGACGGCGCAACGCGCGAGACATTCGAAAAAATCAATCGCGCCCTTGGCTGGCCGCCGCCTCCGGGCGCCGCCCGAGCCAAATCGTCTGCTCCACAGGCATTCACGTTTCTTGTGCCTTCCCGCGCGGCTCACGGCGATGCCCGGCCCGCGCTTTAGCGCCGGCGCGGGAGACGCCCTGCAAATCGCCCATCCAATTAAGTCCGGCGAATCACCATCACCGTCTGATCGTCCGCCTGATGCGCACCTTTGGAAAATGCGTGCACTTGATCCAGCAGCGTTCCGACGAGCTTTCTCGGCGGCAACCCATGCTGATTCGCCGCCACCCGCGCGACCTGAGCGACGCCGAACTCCAATCCATCCGGCCCCGCCGCCTCGGAAATTCCGTCCGTGTACAACAGCAGGGCGTCTCCCGGCGCCAGCGTGACTCGGCTCACGGTATACGTGCTCTTTGAAAACATCCCCAGCGGCACGCCCGTCGAGCAGACTTCCGCGACCCCGTTTTTCGAAATGTGCAGGGCGGGGTAATGCCCCGCGCTGGTAATTTCCACCACGCCGCCCGCTCCCGCGTGGCCGCAGATCAGCGTCGCGTATTGCCCCGCAAACGTGCTCTCGCAAAATACGCGGTTCGCGGTTTCGATCAGCTTCGCCAGTTCGAGCCCCAGCCCCGAAAGGCTGCGAAACATCGCGTGCAAGTGCGTCATCAGCAGGGAAGCGGCCACGCCCTTTCCCGCGACGTCGCCCAGCAGGAAGGTCAGTTTTCCGTCGCCGTTTTCGGGAGCAATCACGTCACAGTAGTCGCCGCTCACCAGCCCCGCCGGCTGATACTGGTAGTGAACGTGCCAATCGCCGTGGTGCATGTCCGGCTGCGGGAGCAATCCGCGCTGCACTCGCGACGCCAGCTCCAAATCGCGCTCCAGCGCCCGCTGTTCCTCCCCCGACAAGTGGTCGAGGCACAGCCGGACCAGCGGGTCCGCAATCAGGCGCTCTTTTTCGATCGTATCCTGGCACACTTCGCAGATGCCGTACGTGCCCTGATCGATCCGGCCTATGGCTGCGTCAACCTCCACCAGCAATTCCTGACAAGCCATTCCCGGTCCTGCCGCCGCGACCGCCTGGTTCAATTCCTGGCGGCGTTTTTCGAGCTGTTCTCGAATGTAGGGTTCGGTGACCTCGGGCATACCTGCATCCTCCGCTATCGATATTCTCGCGGTTCTTGTGGCAGCGCTATCCGGATTCGGCATGGAACTTTCCCCTCCTTGCCCCAGTTCAATTGGATTCGGCCGCGGAGGGGCAAGATTCAAATTCCAGCCTCTCGAGAAGCGTGCGTCCCGCCTTCTTTTCCAGGCGAGCCAGGCGATGTTCGAAGTCCGCCCGCCTGGCGCGATACGCCGGCGCCGCCATCGTGCCCAGGCGATTTGCCCGGCGAAGTTCGGCGAGCGCCTTGCGCACGATTCCCGCCGCGCGCAAGGGATCGTGCGCGCGATGCTCGTAGTGAATCGCCAGCTCCCGGTACGCTTCCCAACCTTCCCGCGTGTCGCCCGCCACGCTTTCCCACAGCTTGACCGCGCCCGCCCAATCTCCCCCGCGCTTCGCCAGGAGCGCCAGCGACTTCCTCGCCGCGCGATCCGCTTCCGCGGGCAGTTGGGCTTCGAGCGAACGCGAATAAAGCCTCCGCGCGCGCGTGGTTTCCCCTCGTCTCTCGCACAACCGCGAAACCCCGAATAGATCGAGCGCGTGCGTTCCGTGATTTTCCGGGTCCGCGACCACCTCCAAAATCCGCGTGGAAATCCCCGCCAGCCCGCGCAGGTCCATCTGATTGTGATAGAAAACGGGTACGAGAGGATCCGGAGTCCCCCCGCGCAGAAAATCGAAATAATATTGCGGGATCAGCTCCGAAAAGCAGTCTCCCTCGCGCCGCCACCCCAGAATCTTTCTTTCCAGATCGGCCAGCCGCACAGACCCGATTCGCATTCGCCACAGTTGCCTCGCCGGATGCAGAAAATCCAGATGCGCGCGCGGAGCCGGAGTCTTCACCGTACGCGCCATCCGGTATCGCGTGTCCAGCAGCGGCCAATCGAACGTCTTCCCGTTGAACGTCACCAGCACTCGCCGTTCCGCCATCCGTTCCGCCAGCGCCGCCAGCACCGAATGTTCCTCGCTGTGCTCGCGCATGAAGAATTGCTCCACCTCCAGCCCTCCCGCGTCCCACCAGGCGATCCCGATCAAGAACGCGTACGTTCCCGTGCCGCCCGCCAACCCCGTTGTCTCCGTATCCAGGAACAGCCACTGGCGCGGGTCCGAAGCCTCTTGGGGCGCATTCGGTGCCAAAAGTCCCATTGCAACCCGCGACACCGGCGAATTTTCCGGCTCGTCAGGCTCCGGAAACCATCGCCGCAGCGCAAGATGTTCTCCGAACGCCGTCCTCGCGGTCGACGCCCCCAAAAGCTGCGCCAGCCGGTCCGAACCCTCGGGAATATCCGGGGCGTATCCTCGCGTCGCCGCCGCCGATCCCCTGGACTTGCGCGCCGGCTTCAGCGCCGCCAGCCGCGAAAATTTGTCGCCCTGTGCCGTCGAACTCATGCGCCGAGCCGCTCCAGTATCGCCAGCGCTGCTTCCTTCGTTCGCTCGCTTTTTTCACCCGCCGGCCCGACGCACGAGGGGCATCCTTTTTCGCACGGGCAGTCGGCAATCAGTTCTCGCGTGCGCCGCAGCAGCAATTCGCACGCCTCGTAGAGAGGTTCGCTGAATCCGATGCCTCCCGGATAGGCGTCGTAGAGATAAAGATTCGGCTCGAAGAACTCCTTCATCTCCGCTGGATTGGTGATCGCGGCCGTTGCCTCCTGCCATTCATGTTCGATTCCCGCGCTGGGCGGCCTCTCGCCCACGGCCGTCCCCAGATCGCGCCGGTCGCACATCAGCAGCAGGCAGGCGATTGATTCCAGCGCGTGCAGCAAGCCGAAAATGCCGCACTGCCGGTCCGAAAGCGCGAAGGGCAGCGATTCCAGCAATCCGCGCTCGAGCGTGATCCAAAAAGCCGTCGTGTGCATTTCGTTTTCCGGCAATTCCAGCTTTCCCGCGCCCACGTTCTCGTTGGTGAAAAACTTGATCTTCTTGAACCCCACCACCTGCGACCGCACCAGCACATCCCCCTGCGCGCGCGTGGCGCCGGGGGCGGCGCGTTCCTCCTCGGCGATTTCCAGCACGCGCACCTGCGTGTAGCGGATCGCGTCCGTGTAGTAATCCACTTTCACGGGCCGCACGTAGGCCTTGCGTTGGTCAAAATCGAGCCGCTCCACGTGATACTGCTGTCCCTGGTGAAGATAGATGGCCTTGGTGTGCACTGTTGTCAGCGCCGAGGAAAAATCCACCTCGCCGATCACCTCCGGCGCGCCATCTTCCTCGCCTGAAATATCGATGATCACAAAATTGTCCGACGTCACCGACCGCAAGCTCACCGTATCCGCCGGATATGCTTCCTGCACCCAGTGCCAGTTTCCCCCGCTGCGATGCAGGAATCCCGCTTCCGCCAGCCGCTCGCACAGCCCCGCCACATCCATCCCGCCGAATTTTTCGTCCGGCGCGATGGGCAGCTCGAAAGCCGCGCACTTCAAATGGTTCACCAGAATTTCCAGATTGTCGGGCTGCACGTAGGCGTGCTCCGGCGACCGCCCGAAAAAATATTCCGGATGCTGCACGATGAATTGGTCGAGCGGCGCCGACGACGCCACCATCACCGCGCACGATGTTCCATTGCGCCGCCCCGCTCGCCCCGCCCTCTGCCACGTGGAGGCGATCGATCCCGCGTATCCCGCCATCACGCATGCGTCAAGCGATCCGATATCGATTCCCAGCTCCAGCGCGCTCGTCGCCACCACGCCCCGCACCCGCCCTTCGCGCAAACCCCGTTCGATCTCTCTCCTCTCGCCCGGCAAATACCCGCCGCGGTATCCGCGCACCGGCTCGCTCTGTCCCGGCTGCGGCCGATTCTCCTTCTGCAAATACGTCAGCAGAACTTCCGTATGCAGCCGGCTGTTCGCGAAGACGATGGTTTGCAGCTTCCGCCCCAGCAGATCTTTCGCGACCCGCGTCGTCTCGTTCAAATAGCTCCGCCGGATTCCCAGGTTCCGGTTCACCATCGGCGGATTGTAAAAAACGAACATCTTTTCCGCCGTCGGCGCTCCGTTTTCCTCGATCACCTCCACCGGCTTCTCGATCAGTTGCCCTGCCAACTCCCCCGGGTTGGCGATCGTCGCCGAACAGCAGATGAATTGCGGCTCCGAGCCGTAAAATCGCGCGATCCGCGCCAGCCGCCTCAGCACGTTCCCCAAATGGCTCCCGAAAACCCCGCGGTACATGTGCAGTTCGTCCAGCACGATGTACCGCAGATTCTCGAACATTCGCGTCCACTTCGTGTGGTGCGGCAGGATCCCCGTGTGCAGCATGTCCGGGTTCGACAAAATGATGTGTCCCCGCTCGCGAATCGCCTTTCGCGCGTCCGACGGCGTGTCGCCGTCATACGTGAACACCCCAAAGTTGTCCTCCAGCCGCGCCGCCAGATCCAGCAGCTCCGCCAGTTGGTCCTGCGCCAGCGCTTTCGTGGGGAAGAGATACATCGCCCGAGTGCCCGCGTTCTCGAGGATCGCGTTCAGCACCGGCAGGTTGTAGCACAGCGTCTTTCCCGACGCCGTCGGCGTCACCACCACGAAGTTTTTTCCCGCCCGCGCCATTTCCGCTGCCGCTGCCTGGTGCGAGTACAGCCGCTCGATCCCCTTCGCCCCATAAGCTGCCGCCAGCTCCGGCCTCACCCATCCCGGCATCGCCCGGTATTCGGCTTGGCGCGCCGGGATGTGCTTCACCGCCGTCAGCACTTCGTCCGTCCTGTAGCGCCCCGCCAGCTCGCTCAGAGCCTCCTGGAACGTATCCAGCGTCGTTCTGGGGCGCACAGCCAGCCCTTGTGAACTCAGCGTCATTCGTGCTCCCATTCGCGCACACCTCCCCGCGGAAAGCCCCTCCGCGTTTTTCGCCTTTTGTTCGCTTACCCTACCACGCTGCCATCCCCCGCGCAACTCAAGAAAATTCCGCCCCTCGCTCCTCCTAAATTCTCCTGCCCCGAAGTATTGCATTGGGCAATCTCGATCGATTCCCGCGGCCGCTTCCGCACCGCGGCGCGATATTCTGGCTTCATCGGCGTCCCGTTCGTCACGCACTGTCTAGAAAGGAAACTGTCTTGGTGAAACCACCGAAACTTCCGGCCTGCTTTCATCTCTCCCAGCCGCTGGCGCTCGTCCTGTCGCTTTTCGTCGCTTTCTGCCTCTGCGCGCCTGCGTCCCGGGCGCAAAAGGACACTCCCGGCGTCACGCCCACCAGCATCAAAATCGGCTCCTGCAACGCCCTCACCGGCCCGGCGTCCTTTCTTGGCCTGCAAATGGTGATGGGCGCGAATGCGTATTTCGGCATGGTAAACGCCGAGGGCGGGGTCAACGGCCGGAGGATTGACCTCATCACCAAGGACGATGGCTACGAAGCCGACCGCGCCGCTCCCTGTTGGGAAAGCCTGCAAAAGGCCGGAGTGTTTGCCGCCGCTTTCTTCGTCGGCACTCCCACCGGCGTGAAATACATCCCGCTATCCGCAGAAAGCCACACTCCCCTCGTGGGTCTCTTCACCGGCGCGCAAGCTCTCATTGATCCCGTTCACCCCACGATCTTCAACATTCGCGCCTCGTATTTCGACGAAACGCGCGCGCAAGTGGACGCCCTTTGGGACCAGCTCGGCATGCGCAAAATCGCCGTCCTTTACCAGAACGACGCCTTCGGAACCGCTGTCCTCGAAGGCGTCAAGCGCGCCCTCGCTCGCCATCACTCCGCGCCCGTCGCTCTCGGCACCTTCGAGCGCAACACCCTCGCCGTTGATCAGGGCATCAAGGAAGTCCGCGCCGCCGATCCCGACGCCGTCGTCCTCGTCGGCCCTTACGCTCCCGTCAACGCCATCCTCAAACAAGCCCACGCCGATGGCTGGCATCCCCGCTTCCTTACCGTCTCCTTCGTGGGAACCGAGGGCTTGCTCAATATCGCCGGCGCGGATGCCGAAGGCTTGATCATCACTCAGGTGATGCCTCCCTACGACCGCACCGACCTCCCCACCGTCAAGCTCTACCGGGAGGCCCTCGAGAAATACATGGGCAACACTCAGCCCTCATTTATCAGCCTCGAAGGTTTCGTTGACGCCATGGTTCTCGTTGACGGCCTGCGCGGCGCCGGACAAAACCTTACTCGCGAGAAACTGATCGCCTCCTTGGAAAGCATCCATCGCCGGGACATCGGTCTCGGCTCCAATCTCCTTCTCAGCTTCAGCCCCGAAAATCACAAGGGCCTCGATTCTGTCTACATCACCGTCATCAGCGGCGGGCGCCCAGTCGTGGTCACAAATTGGGCTCAGCTCTCGAAGCATTAACCGTTCCCAGCTTGTCGTATCTCTAACGGCGCAATTGAATCGCATCATTCTGCCGCTTGGCTTGACTTGCAGCCGCGCCAGCCCTTAACATCTCCCCGTTTTGGCCAACCCTTCATGATCGGGAAAACTCTTTCGCATTACCTCATCCTCGAAAAACTCGGCGGCGGAGGCATGGGCGTTGTCTACAAAGCCGAGGACACCAAGCTCGGTCGCTTGGTCGCCTTGAAGTTTCTTCCGGAAGGTTTCTCGAAAGACCGCGCCACTCTCGAACGCTTTCAGCGCGAGGCCCGCGCCGCCTCGGCCCTCAACCACCCCAACATCTGCACGATTTACGAAATTGACGTTGTAAACGACGGCGGCGATACCGTTCCGTTCATCGCCATGGAGCTTCTCGAAGGCCAAACCCTCAAACACCGCATCTCCGAAAAGCCCATGCCGTTCGACCAGGTTCTCGAGCTCGGCATCCAGATCGCCGACGCCCTCGACGCCGCCCATTCCAAAGGCATCGTCCATCGCGACATCAAGCCAGCCAACATTTTCGTCACTCGCCGGACGCAAGCCAAAGTCCTCGATTTTGGCCTCGCCAAGCTTGCGCCTGTGGGCGTCGGTGTCGGCGCATTGTCTTCCGCGATGCCCACGGTTGCTCCCGAAGCTCTCCTCACAAGCCCCGGAACCGCCGTGGGCACCGTCGCCTATATGTCGCCCGAGCAGGTCCGCGGCGAAGATCTCGATGCCCGCTCCGACCTCTTCAGCTTTGGCGCCGTCCTCTACGAAATGGCCACTGGCCGCCAGGCCTTTACCGGCAACACGGCCGGCGTAATCACCGAAGCGATTCTCAATCGCGCCCCGGCTCCTCCCAGCCGCGTGAATCCCGACCTGCCCGCCGAATTTGAAATCATTCTCGCCAAGACTCTTGAAAAAGACCGTGAAATGCGCTGCCAGACCGCCGCCGAACTTCGCGCCGACCTCCGCCGCCTCAAGCGCGAGACCGACTCCGGCCGCTCCAGCTCTTCCTCCGGCTTCTCCTCCTCCGGACAAAAGCCCGCCGCCGCGCCCGCGCCGGCCCCCGCGCGTCGCGTCTGGATTCTCACCGCCGTGGCCGCCGCCATCACCCTCTTCATCGGCCTCGTCACTGGTTTTCTCTTCGCTCACCGTGACCGCGGCGACTCGCTCCCCGTCTACCATCAGGTCTCCTTTCGACGCGGCACCATTTACGCCGGCCGCTTTGGCCCCGACGGCCACAACATTTATTTCAGCGCCGCTTGGGACGGCAATCCCGTCGATATCTACTCCACGCGCATGGGTAGCCCCGAATTCGCTTCGCTTGACTACAAGGGCTCTCAACTTCTGGCCATCTCTCCCTCGGGAGAGCTGGCTGTCCTGCTCCACAGCCGCTACGGCCCTTTCCAGTCGGTCGGCACCTTGGCCCGCGTCCCCATGGCGGGCGGTGCGCCGCGGGAACTTCTCGACAAAGTGAATTGGGCCGATTGGTCGCCCGACGGCTCCAATCTTGCCATCTCCCGCCCTCAGGGTGGCTTCTTCCAACTCGAATATCCCATCGGCAAAGTCCTCTACAAGACGCCCGGTTGGATTGGCGATGTCCGCATCTCCCCGAAGGGAGACATGATCGCTTTCCTCGATCACCCGGTCCTCAACGATGATGGTGGCAGAGTCGCTGTCGTCGATTTGAAAGGCAACATGCGCACTCTTTCGCAAATGTGGATCAGCGCCGACGGGCTGGCTTGGTCCCCCAATGGCTCGGAAATCTGGTTCACCGCCACTCTGCAGGGCCTCTCCCGCGATGTTCGCGCCGTTGACCTCTCCGGGCACGAGCGTATCCTGGCCCGCGTTCCCGGCACGCTCACCATCTTCGACGTTGCTCGCGACGGCCGCGTCCTCCTCAAGCGCGACGCGAATCGCCAGGAGATCAAAGGCTTCATTAATGGCAGCACTCAGGGGCGCGAGCTCTCTTGGTTTGATTACTCGCTCCCCGCTTCCCTCAGCCCTGACGGCAAGCTCCTCCTCTTCGCCGAAGTCGGCGAGGCCGGCGGCGCCACCTACGCCATCTACATCCGCGGCACCGATGGCTCTCCTGCCGTCCGCCTCGGCGACGGCAATCCTCAGGACGTCTCGCGCGACGGCAAATGGGTCCTCGCCGCAAACCACACCACTCCTCTTCAGCTCTACCTTCTTCCCACCAAGGCCGGCGAATCCCGCGCCGTCACCAACGACAATATTGACCACCTCGCCGCCGCTTTCATGCCCGATGGCAAGCGCATCGTCTTTGCCGGCACCGAGCCCAATAAAGGCGTCCGCCTCTACCTCCAGAACATCGAAAACGGAAAGCCCCAACCCATCAGCCCGGAAGGCGGAGGACTCCCTATCGTCCTTTTGACTCCCGACGGAAAGTACGCCATCGGTGTGGATGCCGCGGGAACTCGCGTCCTCTACCCCGTGGACGGCGGCGACCCTCGCCCCATCCCCGGCATTCTTCCCGGCGAAAATCCCACGGGGTTTTCCGCCGATGGCAAATCGCTCTTCGTCCACAATATCGCCGGCCTTCCCACCGTCGTCACCCGCGTGGACCTCGCCACCGGCAAGCGCTCCGAATGGAAGCGCCTCGAGCCCGCCGACGCCGCCGGTGTGGATTCGGTCGGCGGCATCAACATCACCCCCGACGAAAAATCCTACGTCTTCGCCTACACCCGCCAGCTCTCCGACCTCTACGTCGTCGAGGGCCTCAAGTAACGCTCTCGGCGTCCCACCTTAAACAGCGACGCTCTCCTCAGTGTCCCTGGTTCCTCGGTTTCCATTGTGTTCGCGCCGTTGCTCCTCAGCTTCGGCCTCCGACAATTGCACCATATCAGTGCATCCGCCCCGCCAAACCCAATCGCACATTTCTCCTGCTCGTGAACCCCTGAAATCCCCAATGTTTTAGGCCCTTCCCGCAATTGCCAAAGTCCACGCTCGTTTGTTTTTCCCCTCTGAAAGTGCTAGCGTTGTTTGAGTGACTTATGAGCCGCATCGCGGTGAACGTATCGCCTTCTGGGGCGCGAAACGCTTCGTGCGGCCTGTTCGCTGACGCGAGCGCTCAGTTTCCCGCCCTCGCGCGAATCCCCGGATTACCCAATCTAAACTTCGCCGGTCCTTTGAAATTTCCGTTCCGCCAAATTCTGATCGCAACACATCCGGAAACCGAAATCACGCTAAGTTACACAAAACAAAGAGTCGAGACACTTTCTAATCGCAACACTACCGGATACCTGCTTTGCGCTTCTGCCCGTGCATTCGCTGCCCCTCGCTTGACACACTTCACCGGGGAGAATATAGAAGATCCATGGCCCAAACATTTTTGATTTTCGATTTCGGCGCGGATGAAGAAGCGGCCCAAAAGGCGCGCCATAAAGTCGAGGGCTGGAAGCAGGGCTTCCGCCTCGGCAACAAGATGCTTCTAAAATTCGACCGCGAAGGCTCGGCGGAGAAAAAGGATGCGCCCGAGGAGATCCCCGCCAAGGGCAAAAAGAAGGCCTCCGCGAAGAAGGAAGAGCCGGCGAGCAATGGAAACGTCAAGCTTCTGATCCGTCTCGATTTTTCCGACCACGAGAAACTGTCCCATCACCGCTGGGTCGAGCGCATCCCCGCCGAGGAACCCTTCAAATCTGTGAAGGCGGAGATTGTCCGCCCGGCCGACGAAACCTTCGAGAAGACGGCAGGCCAATTTGACTCTTTGGACTGAACGCGGCGCTTGCTGGGCCTCTCTCGGCGGCTTTGGCCTTCCGCCCCGAGCCGCTATAATGGTCTGCGCCGAGCCGTTGATTTGCGCTTCTCCGCGAAAGGCGGCCCATGTCCTCTCCCGCTAAGGTGAAGGTGGCGAAGTTTGACGCCTCCAAATACCAGGGGCTCAGCCGGGAAACTCTGATTCGGATTTACCGCACGATGTACCTCTCCCGGCGTCTCGACGACCGCGAAATCCAGCTCAAGCGCCAAAACAGAATTTTCTTTCAGATCAGCGGCGCAGGGCACGAAGGCGTCCTCATAGCCGCCGCCTTGGTTTTGCGGCCCGGCGTCGACTGGGTCTATCCCTACTACCGCGATCGCGCTCTGTGTCTCGCTCTCGGCGTCACCCCCTACGAAATGCTTCTTCAAGGCGTGGGCGCGAAGGATGATCCCGCCTCCGGCGGGCGCCAGATGCCCTCTCACTGGGGGCACACGAAGTGGAATATCGTCACGCGCTCATCGCCGACGGGGACGCAGTGGCTCCAGGCGGTCGGCGCGGCCGAAGCGACCCTCTATTACGACTCGTTTCCCAAGGCATTCGAGCAGGCGCGGCGCGCTCCTCTCGGAGATTTCGTTCATCACCATCCCGACGAGATTGTCTACTGCTCGGGCGGCGACGGCGCCACAAGCGAGGGAGAATTCTACGAGGCCGTGAACGCGGCTTCCAACAAGCGCCTGCCGCTTCTCTTTTTGATCGAGGACAATGGCTACGCCATCTCCGTCCCCATCGAAGTCCAGACCGCCGGGCAGAGCATCTCGCGTTTGATGGCGAACTTCCCGAATACTCTGATCGAGGAGTGCGACGGCACGGACCCTCTGGAAAGTTACGCCGCGCTGAACCGCGCCGCCGCTCATTGCCGGCAACGCCTCGGGCCCGCGCTGGTGCATTCGCATGTCACGCGGCCCTATTCGCACTCGCTTTCCGACGACGAAAAACTGTACCGCACCGAAGGCGAAAGGGAGGAGCAGTCGAAGCGCGATCCAATTCCTAAATTCGGCCTGTTCCTGGTTCGCGAGGGCTTGATCGAAGAGGCGGAGCTCGAAGAAATGGAAGCCGAGGTGGATCGTGAAGTCGCTGACGCCACCGACCGCGCTCTCGCGGCCGAACTCCCCGACAAGGATTCCATCTACCAGTTTGTTTACTCGCCCGACGTCGATCCCTCGAGCGGGCAATTCGTGACCACACCGAAACCCGAAGGCGGACCAAAGACGATGGTCGAAATGGTTTCCGCCACGCTCCTCGACGAAATGGCGCACGACGAGCGCGTCGTCGTCTTCGGCGAAGACGTCGCCGATTGCAGCCGTGAAGAATATCTTTCAAGCGTCAAAGGCAAGGGCGGCGTCTTCAAGGCCACGGCGGGCTTGCAGAGGCGGTTTGGCCCCGCGCGCGTTTTCAATTCGCCGCTCGCGGAAGCCGCCATCATCGGTCGCGCCATCGGCATGGCCACCCGCGGCCTGAAACCTGTGCCCGAAATTCAGTTTTTCGATTACATCTGGCCGGCCATGATGCAGCTTCGCGACGAGCTTTCGGTGATTCGCTGGCGCTCCGCGGGACACTTCAAGGCCCCGGTCGTGGTCCGCGTCGCCATCGGCGGATATTTGACGGGCGGCGCGATCTATCACAGCCAATGCGGCGAAGTGACATTCACTCACATTCCCGGCTTGCGCGTCGTGATGCCCTCCACCGCCCTCGACGTTTGCGGATTGCTTCGCACGGCCATTCGCGCCGACGATCCCGTGCTCTTCCTCGAACACAAGCATCTCTACCGTCAGCCGTACAACCGGTCGGTCTACCCCGGCGCCGATTTCACGATTCCATTCGGCAAGGCCCGCGTCGTCAAGGAAGGAAACGACATCAGCATCATCACCTACGGAGCCGTTGTCCGCCGCGCGGAAGTGGCCGCCGCGGAATTGGGTCGCGAGGGAATTTCGGTCGAGATCATCGATTTGAGGACGCTCAGCCCCTACGACTGGGAAGCGATCGCCGCGACCGTCGGCAAGACGAACCGAGTGATCGTCGCCTACGAGGACACCCGTTCCTGGGGATATGGCGCGGAAATCGCGGCCCGTATTGCCGACGAACTCTTCGACGATCTGGCCGCGCCCGTGCGCCGCATCGCGGCCACCGACACCTTCTGCGCCTACCAGCCGAAACTCGAGGACGCGATTCTTCCGCAGTCCGGAGATATCGTCCGGGGAGTTCGCGAGCTTCTGGAATATTAGGAAACACAGCGGGGCGGAAAGTGAACTCGAGGAAACTATTTCGGCGGGCGAATCGTATATTGAAGTAGCAAGGGCGGAGCGGGCTTCCGCCGGAGGAGGAAAAAAGATGATTTGCGCGAATTGCCGGCGGGAAATCGCCGAATACTCGAATTTTTGCTATTTCTGCGGCACGAAGCAGTCACACGCGCCCGAGGGTGTGCCCGCCGCGAAACGCCTGATGCGGTCGTCCACCGATTGCAAAATCGCCGGCGTTTGCGGCGGGTTTGCGGAATATCTAGATGTGGATTCCACGCTGATCCGGCTGATTTGGGTCCTGCTGGTGATCTTTCCCGTGCCGCTGGTTCCCGCCGTGCTCGGCTATTTCGTGGCCTGGCTCGTCATGCCTCGGGCGCCCCTGCCGGGACCGGTCGTGGCCGCTCCCGCACCGCAGGCAGCCCCCCCGCCCACGGCGCACGCGGTCTGATCGCGCTCGATTTTTTTGGGTTCGCGCGGAGAATTTCTGCGGCGAATCAATCGCGGTCTTTCGGCCGCGGCTTCCGCGAAGATTTCGCCCCGTTGCGAAAGACCAGCGCGTCAATCGAAATAAATCCCGCGCCGAAGCAAGCCAGCGCAAACGATCCGACGGCCAGCGCCAGCGGAAATTCGTAGTTGTGCACCGCGGTGATGGGTCCCATGGGCAAGTGCACGCGCCAGATCGCCACGGCCATTTCTCCCGCCAGCAAAATTCCCGCCACGCGCGTGAACAGCCCGAGGATCAGCATCAGCCCGCCGAAGAATTCAAACACTCCCGCGATGTAGACGAAGTAGGAGGGGAATCCCATGTGCACGAACATATTCATGGCGTTGGCCGTATTGGTGAACAACTTCGGATAACCGTGCGTCGCAAAAATGATTCCGATGGCCAAGCGCAACAGCAGCAGCGCGAGTGGCCGAAGCCTGTCCAGAGATTGCATCCGATGTTCCTCCCGAATCATCGCCTATCAGAACGATGCCGCGCCGCATTTTAGCAAAATAAAGCCGGCGTTTCGCGGCGCAGGGACGCCGGCTCCGCGCGCCGGGTGTCGTTGCAGGCGAATCCGCCGCCTCGCTGAATTGCGATGACTCGAGTTGCGATGGTGTAAAATCCGGAGGTGCGCGCAAGCGCGCCGACATGACCCAGCCCGAAGCGTTCGAAGACAGAAATAGTTCGACGGAACCCGGAAGCCCGGATGGTTCGCCGCCGCCCAGCGGAGGAGCCAGCGCCGCCCGCAAGATCCTGATCGGTTTTGCGCTGGTGGTGGTATTCGGAGGCGGCTACTACCTGATCCATCACCACTCGAGATCTCCGCTGGAGGTTGCTTTTGCCGGCAACCGCCACGTCACGCTGTGGAGCACGACGGCGCAGGTTCGTGAGCCAGTCACCGTGGTCAACTACGGAACTCCGCTTGATGTGCTGCAGCGATCCGAGGAACAACTAGAAGTGCGGACGACGGGCGGAGTGATCGGATGGGTGAGCGACAATGAAGTGCTCTCCGCCGATCTCTGGCTGAAAGCCAAGGATCTCGATGAGAGCCTCGACAAGATGCCGATCGAAGCCTCGGGGCACACGCGAGTCATCGCGAATCTGCACATTTTGCCGGGGCGCGACGCCGTCCGAGTCCGGCAGCTCCAGAAAGATATTCCGGTGGATCTATATCTCCGCAAGCCTGTGGATGTCCCGTCCACAACGAATGCAGGGGACAGCGAGGAGTCGTCGGTCGAGCCCGCTGAAACGAAAAAAGAGGATTGGTGGCTGGTCCGAGCGCATACGAGCAAGGACGATTCGGTGGCGGGCTGGGTGCTGGGGAGATTTATCGGACTCGACATTCCCGAACCGCTGCCCGATTATGCGAGTTCGGCGGGCGTGCACATTGTCAGCTGGGCGGTGCTCAATCAGGTGAAAGATTCCACAGGGCATATTCACCGGCAATATCTGGTATTGGCGTCGGAAGGGCCCGAGGGACAGCCGTGCGATTTCACGATGTTGCGCGCGTACACGTGGGGAATCAAAAGCCAGCGGTACGAAACGGCATTCGTCGAAAGCGGACTGTGCGGAATGCTGCCGCTGCATCTCGATGCAGCGAAGCAATTGGGAGGCGACGCGACGTTTTCATTTCAAGACGAAAGCGGCGGCGCGCCCGAGGTACGGACTTATCACATGAGGCAGACGATCATCCGCCGGGAACGCGAACCGGGCGAGAGCGCGCGTCCAGGCAAGCACGCACGATGAGCCGGATGAACCAGCGAGCCGAGATTTTTCGAGAACATGTCTCCCTGCCATTTCTTCCGGGCGCTGGAAGCGGCGCGATGCGAATTTTTTTTCACGCGCTCGGTTTCGCCGCCATCTTCGCGGGATTGGCGGGTTGCGCGGGAAGCCAGACGTCCGCGCAAACGGAGGCGACGCCGCGACCGCCGCTCGCGTTCATCAGTTCCTGGGGCGTGAAGGGAAGCGATCCCGGGCAGTTGGAAGACCCATTCAACCTCGCGACCGACGCCGTCGGAAACGTGTTCCTGGCCGATGGCGGGAGCGGATATATCGACAAATTCGACTCGGCGGGGACTCCACTGCTCTCGTTCCAGCAATCGGGATTGAAACACCCGCAATGGATCGCTGTCGACAGCGGCGGAGCCATATACGTGAGCGATCCGGTGCGGGCCAGCGTCTTCGTTTTCCTTCCCGACGGCGACAAATACCGCGAACTGAGGGTGCGGGCGCGGCCGAGCGAGGATAATCTGCTGAGCGTCGCGGTGAACGACGATGGAACCGTGTACGTGCTGGATGGCAGCACGGGGAGGGTATCTCAATTCAATTCGCGGCTGCGATTTGCCCGGAGCTGGCTGGTTCCGGGAATATCGAGGGGCGGCGGCGCTCTTGCGGGACCGATTGAAGCGGCCAAGGATGGATCGCTCTACGTGGCCGATCCGGGGAGCGGATTGATCCGGCATTTGACGAGCGAAGGCGGCAGCGAAGGGGAAATCGGACCTCCGGCGACGGGCGGAAAATTGGGCGGGCGCTTCGCGGTGTCTTCCAACGCCATTTTTGCGATGGATGCGGACGGGAGAATGCTGCACATCTTCTCGCTCGACGGAGCGCTGAAATCGAGCATCGATCTGGCGCCCCAACTCGGGCAAGGCTCGCGCGACGCACCCGCCGTCGCGGCCAGCCCGCGCCAAGAGTTGCTGGTGCTCGACAATTCGGCCACGCGGATTTTGAGGTACCGCATCCAATTCTGAACGCAAGGTCCGGCGAGAGTTCCGAAAGCAAGGGAGAATGAGATGGCGCTGTGGCTGACGGAAGCGGAAGTGAAAAGCATTCTGACGATGCCGCTGGCGCTCCAAGCCGTTGAGACTTCATTTAGCGAGCTCGCGGCGGGTAGGGCGGTTCTGCACCCGCGTCACCGCTTGCACATTCCTCAGAGAAGTTATCTTCACTACATGGCAGCCGGGGACGCCGCCGGCGGCTATATGGGCATGAAGGTGTACACGAGCTCGACGGGCGGGCTGAGATTCCTCGTGCTCTTGTTCAGCGCGGATTCCGGCGATCTGCTGGCGCTGCTCGAAGCGGATTATCTTGGGCAGGTCCGCACGGGGGCAGCCAGCGGATTGGCCACGAAGCGGATGGCCCGGGAGGACGCGAGGAAAGTGGGAATCGTGGGGACGGGCTTGCAGGCGCGCACGCAACTGGAAGCGATTGCGCAAGTGCGAAAGCTCGAAAGCGTTCGGGCGTACAGCCGGAGCCAGGATCGCCGGGAGGAGTTTTCGCGGCAGATGACGGGTGTGTTGGGCGTTCGAGTCACGCCATCGAGTTCGGCCGAAGACGCGGTTCGCGGCGCGGATATCGTAGTGGCGGCCACGACGTCGAGCCATCCGGTGATCGAGGGAAAATGGCTCGCGCCGGGCATGCACATCAACGCGATCGGCGCGAATTTTCCGCAAAAGCGGGAGCTGGACAGCGAAGCCGTTCTTCGGGCGGATGTGGTGGCCGCGGATTCCGTCGAGCAGTCGCGCGAGGAGGCCGGCGATTTGATCGCGGCGTACGGGATGGAAGAAGAAAAATGGAAAGCGGTGCGCGAAATTTCGGAGATCGTGGCGGGAAAAACGCCGGGGCGGACAGGCGCGGCGCAGATCACGCTTTTTAAATCGAACGGAATCGCGACGGAGGATGTGGCGGTCGCGGGAAAATTATACGAAATCGCGCGCGAGCGGGGAATCGGAAGAGAGATCGCATTGTGGAACGATTCGAGCCGGGCGGCGGAGGCGAGAGGGTTGTAACCCGGACAGTTACTCGCGGCACTTTTCGGCGCGAAGTTTCTTCAACAGCGCTTGGTGAAGGCGGCGGTGGGTATCTTCGGGGAGAGGGGCGGGCTCGGAATTGCAATAAATCTGGATTGTCTTGCGAGTGGTGTCGACGATCAAGCGGCACTTCTTGCACTTGCCCAGATGCTGTTCGATTTCCGCCCGAAGGGCCGGATCCAGTTCCGCGTCGAGATAATTTTCAAGTTCGACAACGATGGTCTTGCAGTTCACAGATGATCGCTCCGCCGAAAAGATCGGTTCAATTTCTGGCGCAGCTTCAACCGCGCCCGCAGCAGCCGAGATTTGACGGCAGGAATCGAAAGTCCGAGTAATTCCGCGGTCTCTTCGGTCGACAATTCTTCGATGTCGCGGAGCTGGAAAACGATTCGGAAAGATGGGTCCAAGTCGCGGATGGCCTCATTCAGGATTTCGCCCAGCTCGTTCTGCTTGTACCGCTCCTCCGGAGAAGGGCCCCAGTCCTCGATCTCCCGGGTCAGCATTTCCTCGCCCGTGTCGATCTCTTCGTCGAGCGAGACCTGATTAGGCCTCCGCTTGCGAAGCTTCATAAGAGCCTGATTGACGGCGATTCGCACCAGCCAGGTGTAGAACCGCGAATTGCCCTCGAACTCGCCGAGGTGCTCGAAGGCTTTCAGAAAAGCCTCCTGCATGGCGTCCTCGGCGTCTTCCTTGTTTTGCGTGATGTTTTGCGCCAAGCGGAAGATTTTCCGCTCATAGCGCGTCACCAGGGTGTCGAAGGCGTTCAGGTCTCCGCCCTTAGCGGCCGCGACCAGAACGGGCTCGTCCTCCTTCACGACTTGGGAAGGAAGCGAGTGGGGTTTCACGGGTTCGACATTTCGTGTGCTCATTGGGGGAAGCCGTACCGGAATAGGTTAGCACAATTGAGAATGAGGCGTCTGGGCGAATGAAACCGGGACAGAGGGAGACTTGAAAAATGAATTTAATACCTTGTGCATCAATCGCTTATGAATCCGGCAGAATGAATGCCGGAGGCCACGGTTTCCACCCCCGCACGTGAGCGCCAATTCCGCCTTGCCGGAAAGCCATGGCCGCCGGATAATTTTGTGGGGAGGCAGGGCCTGAATTCGAGGCAGCCCGGGGGCATCGGATGGCCAGAACGCTGGCTGCGGGAGAAAAGGAGTTGGTCCACTACCGCGCCGATGGCGGCCTCGCCATCTTGGAATTGAACGATTCGCCCGCCAACACATACAGCTACGAAATGATGTTGCAACTGGACTCAGCCATTCTGCGCGCGCGGATGGACGAATCGGTCCACGTCATCGTCTTGCGGGGAGCGGGTGAGAAATTCTTTTCGGCAGGGGCCAGCATTCAATCGCTTTCAACTTCCAGCCAGTCGTATAAGTACTATTTCTGCCTGCATGCCAACGAGACGCTCTGCCGCTTGGAGCAGACTCCCAAATTGGTAATCGCCGCTTTGAACGGGCATACGGTGGGAGGAGGGCTGGAGGTGGCGCTGGCGTGCGATATCCGGCTTGGGAAAAGGGACGGGGGCAAAATCGGACTGCCGGAAGTGAACCTGGGAGTGTTGCCCGGGACGGGAGGGACGCAGCGACTGGCGAGAGTTGTGGGAAGGGCCCGGGCTATCGAATTGATGGCGACGGGGCGTACATTTGGGTTCGAAGAAGCGGAAAAAATGGGTTTGGTGCAAGCCGTATTTGAGCAACGAACCTTCTGGGACGAAGTTTTGACGTATGCGCGCCAATTTTGCCCGCCGCAGAAAGCTTCGGCCGCGGTGGGGCGGATCAAGCGCGCCGTGGTGACCGGCTCGGAAGTGGGGCTGGGGGAAGCGCTTGGCCTGGAACGCGAGCTGCAGCAGTTGCTGTTCACCGGCGAAGATGCCCGCGAAGGGCTGAAAGCCTACGTGGAAAAACGGCCGCCGGAATTCAAAGGGAAATAGGGATGCGAACGCTGCCCGACTATTTGAGGAAGGGAATGAAATTGATCCTGGTGGGCGCGAACCCGGGGGAGCGATCGGCGCGCGTCGGGCACTATTACGCAGGGCGAGGGAACCAATTCTGGCCGGTTCTCTACGAATCGGGAGTGATTCCCGAGCCGCTCGGATATGAAGACGACCGGCGGCTGGTGGAGTTCGGGATTGGGCTGACGGATCTGGTGAAGCGGCCGACGCGAGGCATCGAGGAGATCGAGCGGCAGGAGTTCGCCGAGGGGCGGGTCCTGCTGGCCCAGAAGCTCGAGGACCTGCGGCCACGAGTCGTGGCATTCAACGGAAAAATGGTGTATGAGAAGTTTGCGGGGCGGACGTGCAAGCTCGGCCTGCAAAAAGAGAAGCTTTACGGAGCCCATGTATTCGTGCTTCCATCCACCAGCGGACAAAACGCCGGCACGGAGCGCGGGGTGAAGACCCGGTATTTCAAGAAGCTCGCCGCGCTGCTGAAGACCCTGAAGGAATAAGGAGGGCGGACCGATGGCAGGAGCAACGCAGCAGCTGACCACTTCGCCGACGATCCAGGAAGAGCACTCGAACGGGGTCGCCATCCTGCGATTAAATCGCCCGGAAAAACTGAATGCGCTGAACCTGGAGATGAGCCGGGCTCTGGTGCACGCGTTTCTGCGGAATGCGGAAGACAAGTCGGTCCGCTCGATCGTGATCACAGGCGCGGGGCGCGCCTTCTGCGCCGGAGGGGATTTGGGGCAAATCCGCGACGCGCGGTCGCGGCATGCGGGGAAGGAATTGGAAGGGTTGCTGCACGCCGGGAAGGAGATCTGCCTGGCGATTGCATCAACACCGAAACTGGTACTGGCAGCGGTGAACGGGCCGGCCGCGGGAGCGGGGATGAGCCTGGCGCTGGCGTGCGATTTGCGCGTGGCGGCTGAGAGCGCGTCGTTCGCGCAGTCGTTCACGCAGGTCGGGCTGTATCCGGATTTCGGGGCGACATATTTTCTGCCGCGGCTCGTGGGCTTGGCGCGCGCGTCGGAACTGTTCTACACCGCGGACACGCTCTCCGCGGCGGAAGCGCGACGCATCGGAATCGTATGCTGCGTCACGCCGGACGACAAATTCGAAGCGGAGGCGCTGAAGCTTGCCGAGCGGCTGGCTGCCGGGCCGCCGCTGGCCTATCGCGACATCAAACACACCATGATCGGCGAACGCCGCAAGGAATTGGAAGCGGCGCTGGACGAAGAGATCCGCCTGCAGATTCACTGCTTCTTGTCCGAGGATTGCGCGGAAGGGCTCACGGCGTTTTTCGAAAAACGAAAGCCGAAGTTTCAAGGACGCTGAGCCTTTTCCGAATACGAACGGAACGATTCAGCCGACCGATGACCGCCGACAAGCCGGAAAAGGAACCGCAAGCGAGCGTGGCGCCGCGCGATGGAGAAGATGCGGGCCGAGGCTACACTCTGACCGAGTTGATGGTCGCCGCCGCCGCACGCGAAATTCGCGACGGCGAGTGGGTGTTCGTGGGCATGCGATTGCCGATGCTGGCGTGGAGCGTAGCGCGGCAGATTCACGCGCCCCGCTCGCTGGCACTGTTTGAAAATGGAGTGATCCGCGAAACCCCTTCACCCGAACTCCTCTACACCATGGGCGACCCGGCGAATTTGACGGGCGCAGCGCAATGCGGCGGGATGCTGGACGTCATGGGATTGCTGCAACAAGGCCGGGTGCACGTGGGATTTCTGGGCGCGGCGGAAGTGGACCGCTTCGGAAACCTGAACACAACGTGGGGACACCGCGACCGCGAAATGCAGAGGCTGCCGGGTTCGGGCGGAGGCTGCGACATCGCGTGCCTGGCGCGGCGGACGGTGCTGATGCTGGCGCACGAGCGAGGGAGGCTGGTGGAGCGAATCGGGCATATCACTTCACCGGGCTACGGAAGGGGAACGGGATGGCGTCGGCACACCGGATTGCCACCGGCGACGGGCCCCTCGTCGATCGTCACTACTCTGGGAGTGCTGCGATTCGGGAATGATTGCGAAGCTTATCTTTACTCGGTGCATCCAGGAATCAGCGTGGAGGAGGTGCTGGCGAACACGGGCTGGCCGCTGCGGCTTGCACACGATTTGATTGAGACGATGCCGCCTACTCAGGAAGAGCTGGCGGCGATACGAACGCTCGACCCGAAGAGGTTCTGGACGCGTTGATATGAAATTTCAGACGATCGAGGTGGAAATTGCCGGGCGGACGGCGCGGATTACTCTGGACAGGCCGCCTCTCAATATTCTCGACGTCCCGATGATGCAGGAGATTGCCGGATCGCTCGATCGGCTGCCTCCGCCGGTGGAATTTGTGGTATTTGCCGGGACGGGAGAGCGAGGTTTTTCAGCCGGGGCGGAAATTCGCGATCATGCGCCGGAGCGGGCAGCGAAAATGCTGGGGGCATTCCACGGAATTATCCGGCGGCTCGCGGCTTCCGATTGGATTACAGTGTCGGCGGTCCACGGAATTTGCCTGGGAGGCGGGTGCGAGCTGGCGACGTTCTGCGATTTCGCGATCGCGGAGGAATCCGCAACATTCGGGCAGCCGGAGATCAAGCTGGGGTGTTTTCCGCCCGTCGCGGTCGTAACCTTTCCGCGGTTGATCGGCCCGCGCGCCGCAGCGGAAATGATTCTAACGGGGCGAACGATTGGAGCGGAGGAAGCGCGGGAGCTGGGGCTGGTGTCGCGCGTTGTACCGGGGGGAGAAGCGCGAAATGCGGCTTCGAGGCTGGTGGAAGAGCTGAGCTCGCTGAGCGCGAGCGCCCTGCGGCTGGCGCGGCAGGCGCTGGGGCAATTCAGAGGGCCGGAATTTGACGCGGCGCTGCGGGAAGCGGAGGAAATTTACGTGAAACGCTTGTTGCAGACCGGAGATGCCGCCGAAGGAGTCCGCGCGTTCATCGAGAAGCGAGCACCCGTCTGGCAAGGAAGACAGGCAAGAATGCGATGACAACCAGCTCGAAACGAATGAGCATGCACGACGCGATCGAGCAGCACGTTCCTTCGGGGTCGATGGTCCTTCTCGGGGCGCAGCTCGAGCAATTGATTCCGTTCGCCGCGGCGCATGAATTGATCCGGCAGGGGAGGCACGACCTGACACTCGTCGGGCCGATTTCAGATATTTTGTTCGACCAGCTGATCGGAGCCGGGTGCGTCTCGCGCGTGATGGCGGCGTGGGTGGGAAACGTTTCGGCCGGAGTCGGCTATTGCTACCGGAGGGCGGTGGAGCAGGGAATTCCGCGGCGAATCGAAGTGGTGGACTACTCGAATTTCACGCTGGCGCTGGCGATTCACGCGGCAGCGCTGGGCGCGCCGTTCATGCCGACGTATTCGACGCTGGGAAGCGACCTGCTGAAGAAAAACGGGAATTTGCGCGAGTTTCCATCGCCGGTCGGGGAAGAGACTTTGATTGCGGTGCGAGCGCTGAAGCCCGACGTAGCGATCCTGCACGTGCAGCGCGCGGACGAGCAGGGGAGCGCGCACGCCTGGGGAAGCCTGGGCATTCTGGAGGACGCGGCGCGGGGAGCGCGAAAAGTGATTGTCGTCGCCGAAGAAATTGTGGAGACGGGGGTGATCTCGTCGGATCCGAACCGCACGGTCATCCCCGGATTTCTGGTGTCGGCCGTGGTGCACGAGCCGTTTGGCGCGCACCCCTCGCCGGCGCTGGGCTATTACGGGCGGGATCATGCCTTTTTTTCGGAGTATCACGAGCGGTCGAGACGCAGCGAAGATTTCGAGCGGTGGCTGGAAGAGCGGGTGATCCGCCCCGCGAACCGGAGCGAGTACATGCAACTTCTCTCCGCAGAGCGGCGAGAGTCTCTTTCCGTCCGGCAGCACGCGTATTCGACGCCCGCGGACTTCGGCCACTAGGAGACCATTGCGGGCATGGACGAAATTCTCGACAACGTCGAAATCGCTCCTCAAGAGGTGAAGGACCGCATGGATCGGCAAGAGCCGTTTCTGTTTGTGGATGTTCGCGAGCCGTGGGAATGGGAAACGTGCCATATCGCGGGTTCGGTGCTGATACCGCTTCGCGATGTTCCCGCGCATCTCGGCGAATTCGAAGACGCCAATGAGATCGTCCTATACTGTCATCATGGAATGCGAAGCGTGGACGCGGCGGCGTGGCTGCGCTCTCAGGGAGTTGCGGGGGCGCGTTCGATGGCCGGAGGGATCGACCGCTGGTCGGTGGAAGTGGATTCGAGCGTCCCGCGGTATTGAGGGATAAGCCGATGGCGACGAAAAATAAGAAAAAGAAGAAAAAGAAGCCGGTAAAAACCGCGCGGTTCCTGCACAAGCCCAACTGCACGACGTGCCGCAAGGCGCGCGCCTACCTGGAGAACCGCGGGTTCGGATTGCATTTCCGCGACCTCGGAAAAGAGCGGTTGAGCGCCGCCGAACTCGAGAAGCTGATCGGGGAACGCGATCACCGGGAGTTCCTGAACCCGCGCAATGAACTCTACCGGGAGCGCGGAATGAAGGACAACCCGCCTTCAAGAAAAGAAGCGGTCCGATTGATGGCGCGGGAGCCGAATCTGATCCGCCGGCCGGTGATCCTCTGCGGCGGGCGTGTCGTCCTGGGATTCAATGAGGAAGCGATCAAGAGATTGTGATTCCGGCGGGCTCGGCCGTCGCTAATTGCTATCGGGTCTCTTCTTCAGGACGGGCCTATCGGAGGAAGAGGCGGCGCCGGAATTGGACGGCTGGTTTCCGGACGTCGAAGAGGCGGGGGCGGCCGATGAGGAAGCCGACGCGGCGGAAGGAGTCGCGCCGTAGCCGGTGAACGGCTTCTGAATGTACATCTCCGCCACGGCTTGCGCTCCGGCCGTATTGTCGTTCAAATGCTGGGCGAGCTGATATTCGTTGACGGCTCGAGCTCTCTGCCCGTTCAAATCGTAAATCTGACCGATGTAAATATGGCTCCAGACTTCGAGCCATTTCGGATCGAGGTCGCCGCCCAGAGCCGCGCGAAACGAATTCGCAGCGGCGTTGTAATTCTTCTCATAGAACAGGGCTTCACCCGTGCGGAAAAGAGCGAGGGAGCTGTTGGATTGGAGATCGAGCGCGCGCTGGTATTCCTGAATGGCGTCGTAGTATTTGCCGAGCTGGGCGAGGCTCTCGCCGCGGGCCACGAGGGCCCGGACGTGGAGCTTCGGACTTGATTTCAGGAGGTTGTTGTTGGGGTCGATGGTCACGCCGTTGGGCTTCGGGCGGCCAAACGTATAGATGGTGAATTCGGTGGATGTTCCGGTGACGAGAATTTTCTTGGTTTCGGGATTTCCTTCCGTGTCGACGCGGACTTCCACCGGCATGCGGAACAGATCGAGGCCCTGCTTGATCCTGCCAACGACTTTGAAGCCCTTGGGGATGCGGTAAACGATGTAATCCATGCTGAATTCGGGGATGCCGGTGGAATTGAGCCATTGGGAGAAAAACGAGACGAGATTCAGCGGAGGATCGCCTTTGGCGGGAGGCGGAACCTTGGTTGCGGCCAGGGATTCAAATTGGGCGAGGGTGACGTTTTTTCCGACGTGCTGCTTGTAGAAATCGAGGAGGAGGGAGTCGAAGGCGTCGTCGCCAATCTCGCTTCGGAGCATGTGAAAGACCATGGCGCCTTTATCAACGACGATGGAGCGGTAGCGTTCTGTGAACTGGTCGACATGCTCGGATTCGGAAATCGGGATCGTGTCGTCGAACATCAAAGAGCCCACGGCGAAATTTTCAAGAGCTTTGTGCAGGCCCGCGACGCCTTCGCTTTCCTCGGCGTACATGGCGCTCGCGTAACTGGCCATCCCATCGGAAAGCCATTCATCGGCAAGCGAGGCGGGCATCACGCGATTGTTCCACCACTGACCCGCAGCCATTTCCGCGAGGAGAAGTTCGTCGGGCTTCGCGGACCACTGCCGGGCGCTGATGAGAATCAATCCGGGAGCGGAAAAACCGGAAAGCGAACCATCCGGCATTTGCGCAATCGTGATGTCTGGCCGGTTGGGAGGGTCTACGAGAGGGCCGAAGGTCTCTTCATAAAAGCTGAGGATTCTCGTCAAAGAGCTCGCGTAGGCCGGAGCGGTGGCGGCCTGCGCCGGCGGAGTGTAAACCGGAATCGACAGACCCTCGGATTGCTGCGGAGAAAGCTGGAGCTCGCCGGCGACAAAGGTGCCCACGGGGCCAGCCTTGTCGCAATGAAACACGTAGGCCGCCTGCCCGGGCTGTCCGCGCCCAATGCCCGGCATCATGGCCGGAGGTTCGCCGCGGCCTGTGCCGACCACGGCAAACGTATCCGGGACGACGATCTTGAATGTGCCGGTGTAGCGGTTGGCAGGGTAGTCCGTGAGCGGAAACCACCGCGCGGGCTGAAGGAGGTAAGCCGAAGTTTTGTCCACAGAGGCGAGACGGATCCCCTTGGCTGGACTATCGTCTTCATTCGATACCGGGCCGGAGTATTCGAAGGTAAGAGTGACCGTCTTACCCGGCGACTCCACTTCGGGGAGAGCAATATTCAGGAGGAGGGGAGAGTGGTCGTCGCGTTCAAAATTGAGCGGCTGGCCGTTGGGCGTCTTTATGGACTGGACCTGCAGGTCGGGATGGAGCTGAACCAGAACATTTCTGGAAACCTCTGCGGCGGTGAATTCGACGCGCGCCTCGACTTTAATGGTTTGTTCGGTGGGCTGGATCAGAGCTTCGACGTCGTAATGGGTCGCGCGGAAGGGGTAGGGACGCTCGGACTGGGCGGATGCGGGAAGGCAGGCACAGGCAAGCAGGAGGAAAAGGACTGGAAACAAGCGCATCCTGTGCAAGAAATTACTCCGTGTTCCGGGAGAAGAAATGTGCCGATTCTTTTGATACGGATTCACGATTGGCAGTTGCCCGAAGCGTTCATCTTCCCAGACAGGTTACATCATCGCCGCGAAAATGTCCGCAGCACGGTCGATAGCTCCCGGAGGGCCGAGCCGAGCACGCACCTCGGCCAGGCTGGCCTTCATTTCCGCGCGGGCATCGGGCGAATCGAGCAGCCTCCGGACTTCGCGCTCGACGTTGGCGGGGCTGAAATCGTCCTGGATCAATTCCGGAACGGCGCGCTTTCCGGCCACCAGGTTGACCATAGCGAAAAACGGAGTGCGCACCATGCGGCGAAGAATGAAGGCGGTTAACGGGGCGACGCGGTAGATAACGACCATGGGCGTTCCCAAGAGCGCCGCTTCGACCGTGGCCGTTCCGCTGGCCACGATGGCGCAATCGGCGGCGGCAAGCGCGTCATACGTCGCGCCTTCAACCCGATGGATTGGAAAGCGCGGCTGCGCGTAGCGCGAGAAGAGTTCGGGCGAGAGCCCTGGAGCCGCGGCGTGAACGAACTGGATGCGGGCATCCTGGGCGAGTCGCTCGCACGCCGCAATCACGAGAGGATAATTCAAGCCAATCTCGCTCGGGCGGCTGCCGGGCATAAGCGTCACAATGGGGCGGGAGGGATCGAGCCCGCGCGTCCGGGCGAACTCGTCGCGCGACATTGAAGGCTTCACGACATCCACCAGAGGATGCCCCACGAAATCCACCGGGACGCCTGCCTTTCGGTAGAGTGGTTCTTCGAAAGGAAAGATAACGACAATTCGCTTCACACGCCGGCGGACAATCCGCACTCGCCCGGCGCGCCACGCCCAAATCTGCGGCCCGATGAAATATCCCACCGGAATGCCGGCACTTTTCAGGCGGCGGGCCGTTCCCAGGTGCGTTCCCGGAGAATCAATGAGGATGGCGAGGGACGCTTGCCGCTGCACGGCTTCGCGAGCCAGGCGCCGTTGCACTCCCACGACAGTTGGAATTTTGCGCAAGACTTCCGTGATACCGACGACGCCGATTTCGTGGTAATCGGCGATCAAATCGACTCCCGAGGCGGCCATTCGCGCACCGCCCATACCGAAGATTTGCGCGCCGGTTCTCTCTCGAAGCGCTTGGGCCAATCGGGCGCCGTACATGTCGCCGGAGGCTTCTCCAGCCGAGAGCAGAACGTGACGCGCGTTCATGGACGATGAGTCAGGAGCAAAGCGGGCAAGATGGAGGGGCGAGGAGAAATGTGCCTTCGGGGGCGCGACAGACGGCCGCGAGCGTCAGTCATTTGCAGGCAGAGGTTCGGGAAATCCCGGAGCAGCCGCTCCGGGGAGGGAGAAAGCGACTTCCTGCTCTTTGTACTGGAGCTGATAAAGCCGGTAATAAATTCCGCGCAGGGCCAGCAACTGCTGGTGCGATCCCTGTTCACGCAAGCGGCCCTTGTGGAATACAAGGATTCGATCGGCATGTTGAATGGTGCTGAGGCGATGAGCGATAACCACGGCAGTGCGGCCGCGAAGTAGGCGGTCGAGCGCGTCGCGAATCATCAGCTCGGTCTTCGTGTCCACACTGGAGGTCGCTTCATCCAGGATCAGGAATCGCGGATTGTGGGCGAGGGCCCGGGCGAAGCTGACGAGCTGGCGCTGGCCGACGGAAAGCGTGGCACCTCGCTCCGTTACGGGTGTTTCGATACCTTCCGAAAGGTCATCCAGATAATCTCCGAGACCGACTTCTCGGAGCGCTCGCTCGGCCGCGGGGCGGTCGACGGATTCCGTGGCGAGGCGCACGTTGGATTCCAGCGTGCCGGTGAAGAGGAACGGATCCTGAAGCACGATGCCGAAGAGACGCCGCAGGTCCTGAAGGTTCAAGGTGCGGATATCGGCGCCGTCCAGAAGGATTTGGCCGCGCTGAATATCGTAGAAGCGCAAAAGGAGCTGAATGATCGTGGTTTTTCCAGCTCCGGTGTGGCCGACGATGGCCAGCGTCTGCCCCGGTTCGACGCGGAAGGAAATATCGCGCAAGACCCAGTCTTCATCCTTGGGATTCGCGCCGCCCGTGTAGGAGAACCAGACGTTGCGGAATTCGATTTCTCCGCGGGGAGAGACGATCCGGGCGGCCTCGGAAGGAGACGCAAGGGTGACCGGCTCGTCGAGGAGCCTGAAGATTCTTTCGGAAGCGGCCATGGCGCTCTGGAGAATGTTGAATTTTTCGCTGAGGTCCTGAATCGGGCGGAAGAAGCGCTGCGCGTACTGGACGAACGCGAAAAGGACGCCGATCTCCATCGTGCCGCCGATGACGCGCAAGCCTCCCTGCGAGCAGAGGAGAGCGATTCCCGACATGCTGAGAAACTCGACGGCGGGATAGAAGAAGGAGAAGGCGTCGATGGCGTCTTTATACGCCTCCATGTGAATCCGGTTGAGCTCGGCGAACTGCTTTTGCGATTTGGACTCGCGGTTGAACAGCTGGACGATGGCCATGCCGCTAATGTGTTCCTGCAAGAAGGCATTGATGCGGGCGATGGCGGTGCGGATCTTGCGGTTGGCGGCGCGGACCTTGTTGCGAAAGAAGTAGGTGACCAGAATCATGAAAGGCAGCGGCGAGAGCGTGAGGACGGCGAGATAGTGGTGCCATTTGAAGAGCACAATGGCCAAGCCGAACAGCATGACCATGTCGTTGAGCATGGCCGCGACGCCGGAAGCGAACAGATCGTTGAGCGCGTCAACATCGGTGGTGGTTCGGGTGACCAGGCGGCCGATGGGGCTGCGGTCAAAAAAACTCATAGGCAAGCGCTGCAGGTGGGCAAAAATCTCCTTGCGGAGATCGTACATCGTTTCCTGGCCCACCCATTGCATGATGCGAACCTGCAAATATTGGAGGGCGAATCCGGCCAGCAAAGCGCCAAGAAAAGCCGCGACAACCCAAGCCAAGCCGACCATGGCGTAATGCCGGGGGATCGTTCCGGCCTGTCCGGGAAGGAGGTAATCGTCAACCGCGACGTGGAAAAGGAAGGGTCCGACGAGCTCCATCGCCGTGACACCCAGAGTAAGCGCAATGGCGGCGGCGACCTGCCAGCGGTACGGCCGCAGATAGTGGAACAAGCGGCGCGTGAGGCGCGAATCGTAGATTTTGCCGAGCTTCTCTTCTTCGCGGAAATCGCTCATTCGCGTTCGAGTTCCTCTTCCAGCAGCTGTTTCTGATACAGGTCGGCATAGTAGCCGTTCTGGTCCAAGAGCTGCTCGTGCGTGCCGCGCTCGATAATGCGGCCGTCGCGGAGGACGACGATCTGGTCGGCGTCTTTCACGGTTGAAATGCGGTGGGCGACGATCACGGTCGTGCGCTGCTTCATGACATCGCGAAGGCGGCGGAGGATTTTTTCTTCGGTATCCGTATCCACGTTCGCCAGGGCGTCGTCGAGGACGAGAATCTTCGGCTGGCGGAGGACGGCGCGGGCGAGAGCGGCGCGCTGCTTTTGTCCGCCCGAGAGGGTGATCCCGCGCTCACCCACCATCGTGTCAAACCGTTCGGGGAATCCCTGGATGTCGCCGGACAAGCTGGCGATTTCGGCGGCTTCGAAGACGTGCTCTTCCCGGGCGTCCTCGACTCCAAAAGCGATGTTTTCGCGGATCGTCTCACTGAACAAATAGGTGTCCTGCGGGACGTAGCCGATAGCGCGGCGTAATTCCGCGACCGGATAATCGCGAATCGAGCGGCCGTCGAGGAGGATGGTTCCCGGAGGGGCTTCCCAAAGGCGGGCGACCAGGGACGCCAGAGTGGATTTTCCGCTGCCGGTGGGGCCGACGACGGCAAGAGTCGAGCCCGCGGGAATGTGAAGGCTGATGTCACGCAAAACCGGGCCGGCGGTCGAGGACCCGCTTGACGTGGGGTAGGAGAACGTCATGTGGCGGAATTCGACATCGCCGCGAATCGCCGATTCCGCCGGCGCCGCGGCTGCATTGCCATTTCCCGAAGAGCCTGGATGGCCCGCTTCGAGGACGGAGACGCCGTCGCGAATGGCGGGTTCAGCGTGAAGGATGAAATTCAAGCGGCCCATGGAAGCCGCGCCGCGCTGGAAGATGTTGGTGACCCAACCGAGCGCGATCATGGGGAAGACCAACTGGAGCAGAAACATGTAGAACGCGGTGAGGGCGCCGATCGAAGCTTGCCCGCGCATCACCTCCGCGCCGCCCTTGGCCAGCAGGATGACAAAGGTGAGGCCGATGATCGCGGAAAGGCCCGGAAAAAAAAGACTCCAGGCGCCAATCCATTGAATGTTTTTGGTGACGTACTCGCGATTGGCCTGGTCGAACGAAGCGCTTTCGGCCTCTTCCTGGGCGTAGGCGCGCACCACGCGAATGCCGGTGAGATTTTCCTGCGCGCGGGTGGAAAGGACGCCGAGAGCGGCCTGGATCCGTTCCGAAAGGCGATGAATGATCTGCCCGAAATAACGGACGGCGATGGCCACGACGGGAACCGGAAGCAAGATCCACAACGTGAGGCCGGGGGAAAGCTTGACCATGAAATAAATGGCGAGCGCCATTGTGGCGATGGTCGTGGCGCTATACATGATTCCCGGGCCGAGAACCATGCGCACCGCATTCAAATCATTGGTTGCGCGCGACATCAGGTCGCCGGTGCGGTTGCGGACGTAGAATTCGGGCTCGAGCTTCACGAGTTGCGAAAGCAGGTCATTGCGGATGTCGTATTCCATTTCCCGGGAAATGCCGATCAAAATCCAACGGGTCCAGAACGACAGAAATCCCTTCACGAGCATCACGCCCACGAGAATGAGACAAAGCAGCCCGACGGTGTGCCCGCTCTTCGGCGAGTAGATGTGAAACAGCGGTTCGAGAACGGCGCGGGAGAGTCCCGACAATGTGGAGAGCGCGCGGGGTTCGCCCCCGACGCAGTCGAAAACCTCGCCAACAATCAGCTGGGGCAAGGAGCCCACGATTCCAGTCATGGCCAGAGCGAGCAGACCGAGAGCCAGCATTCCTTTGTATTTTCGGACGTAGGGAAGCAGCGTTTTCAGATGGGTCCAGCCTGAGGGCGGGCGCGCGGGTTTCTCGGCGGCCGCAGCGGGAACGGGTTGGGCGATCGCACTCATCGAAGCACCGATTGCGGAGTAGCCAGTTGCTGGGTTTCGCCGAGAAAAGCTTCGTAATTCCGGTCGAGCGATTCGTAACGGTTCACTTTCGGATTCCAGCGAACGCCGATGGTCTGGATGTAGCCTCCCGCAGGTTTTGCCAGCGGCGTGAAATACAACATCAAGCCCTTCTGAGCGTCCTGTTCATATTGCAGGCGCCAAGCGGGGACCTCTGCCAGGGGCGTTCCGCCGAGATATCCGTGCGTATTCTTGAGGTGCTCGTCGCAACGAAGCACTTCTTTCCATTTGCCGCCGTCCTTTTCCACCACGGCCAGGCGCGTGATCAGCGTTCCCGGCACCGCGCCCTCGGGAGCCGCTTTGAGACGGTTGACAGCCAGGAATTGATCGCTTCCCGTCCTGGCGAGGTCTCCGAACGCCAAGACCTCGGCCTCGTTGCCGAGAACAGATTCCGCGGCGGTCTGCACGTCAGCGGGGATAGCAGGCTGGGCCGGCGCCGCAGCCGATGGGCCCGGCTTCGCATCCGTGGGAGCGGAGGAGCCGCCGCAGGAAACAGAGAACAGGGCCAGTAAGGCGAGGGCCAGACATGGAAAGAATCTCGGCATAAACTCCTTCGCTGATTCTAATGCGTGATTGGACTACGGCCAAGCTCTCCAGGATTCCGGTATCTCAAACAGGCAAGTTTCAGCCTGAAGCGGAGGCTGGATGCCGGCGCCAAGGGGATTTTCAGCGAGCCGCAAGGATCTCTTCGATCCTCGCCTCGAAATTTTCCTCGCCTTCAGACCAGAACAGGACTTTATCCACGGGCAGAGTTCTCTCGATTTGCCGCACCCAGTCGAAAAGCTTCCGGATGTTTTCCCTGGTTTTGTCGCGATAGGCCTCGAGGACGTCGGGCCAAGCCATCGCTTCCAGGAACCTGGCTTCCTCGTGCGATTGGGGAGCGTCTTTTTTGGCTTCACGCGCCAGGACGCCGGCGTGACCGGTGAAGAAATGCTCGAAACCCAAGTCCACGGAAAAGTGCCCTCTCTCGTGCCACACCCCTTCGTCGTAATCGAGGCCATTACAAAAGACAGTGAGCGGCTCGGGGCCCAAGACGGATTTTCCCGCAGCGGCGTCGAAGGACCAGAGATCCCAATGGGAAGAGACTTCGCAGGAAGAGTCGGCTTGCAGATAGCCCGTGGTCATCTCGATCACTCGTTCGGCGTCGATCGAGACGGCGCGAAGATCCTCCTCGAGCACGGGAGTCTCCGCCGCGTTTACGGCTCGAACCGCGAGCGCCGTGAAGCCGGGGCGGGTGGCGGAAAAGGGGACGGTGGCCAGAAACGCCGCCAGCCTCTCCGGCATTTTTTCTTCAGGAAAATCGCGGCACCACACACCCAGGTAAGCCAGATTGGACATGAAATTCATTATACCGGAGGGCGAGAAAAATGCGGCAGCGGCCGAAAAGGGGAAATTCAATGGCAGGGAGGGCCGGAGGGCTACTTTTTGTCTTTCGCGGGCAGATCTTCGGAGTCAATGTCCGTCGAGATTCCGAGCAGCCGGTCTTTCAACGTGTCGCCCATCCCGGCCAGGACATCGGCGACCGTCTGGCGCATTCTCTTTTCGGCGGATCTGGCAAGGGTATCGAGGACGGCTTGGGAGCGCTGGCCGAGGGTCGTCGCCGACGCGAGCAACCAGGTGTTCGAGGCGTTGTCGAGGCGCGCCCGGTATTGCTCAAGGGTCTGCTCGGTGGTTTTCTTCAACTCCTCCATCCACTGGAGCTGCTGCGCTTCGCGGCGATTGTCCCACGATTCCATCAAGGAGAGCAGTTGCGACTGAATCTGGACACGAGCGCGTTCGCCGCCCTCGAGGATGGCTTCGTCGAGCTTGTTCTGAAAATCCGTGAGCGATCCTTCGCGCGTGAACTCCATGTCGGAGCGGGCCTTTTCGAGAGCCGCCCTCGAGGAATCTTCAAATCGCTGAAGGGATTCTCCGGTCACTCGAGCGACGCGATCGGAAAATTCGGCGGTGGCGATTTCGGCGGTTTCGGTGAGCTTCTCGCGCTCGCGGGTGACGGTCTCCTTCGCGGCTTCTTCGATCTGCGCCTGGCTGTGTTCGACGTAGGTCCGGCGGTAATGATCGAGCTCGGAAGCGACGAGGCTTGAAATTTCCGCGGCGCGGTCGCGCAGCGCGGTGGTGGATTGCTCGACGGTCCTCTCCATCGAGGTCTGCATCGTCGTCTGGGCCTTTTTCTGATACCAGTCGGCCGCCTTGAGCAGAGCTTCGTAAGTGTCGTGCTGGGCTTCCGTGCTCTTTTGCTGCAGGTCTTCTTCGGCCTTCGCGATCATCTGGCGGCAGGCGGATTCGACTTCGGAGGGGAGCTTCAAGGTCTCCTGGCGCATCCGGTCGAGCGATTGGACGACGACTTCCTCGGAGGCGCGCTGCACTTTTTCCCGGACCGTGTCCTGCAGCTTGGCCGCTTCGTTGATCGCCAGCTGCATCTGCTCCTGGATGGCCCGCTCCATCTGACTCACTTGCTGACCCGCCGCCTCGATATCCGCCAGCGCTTTCTGCACCTGTCCCAAACGGGGGGCAAGGCTCTGCTCCATCTCGGAGGTGAGCCGGTCGGCGACATTTTGGGCGGAGGATTCGAGCAAGGGTTCGATTTTTTGGATATGACCGGCGACGAGCTGGTCCACAACCCGGCCGGTCTCTTCGTATTTTGCGGAGGCGATTTCGCCGATTTTCTGGGAGACGCGGTCAATGGCCGCGCTGGCCGCGTCCTGCAGGAGCGACTTCGTCTCCTCCGCCTTGGCCTTCTGGTGCTCGACGCCGGCGCCGAGCAGCTGGATCATTGCTTTGGCTTCGGCGATGGCTTCATCAATCGAGATACGCGCTTCGGTCGAGCGTCCGGCGAGTTCCTGCTGCGCGCGTGCCAGCGCGTCTCCGGCGGTCTCATTCAATTTCTGGCTGACCTGGTGGGACGCGTTGGAAAGCGAATTTTCAAACTCTTCCCGCCACTGGCGGCGCGCCGATTCAGCATCGGCGCCGGCCTGTTCGATGGTTTGCGCGCGGATCCCCTGCGCCGCATCCTCGAGATTCCTCCGCCACTGATCGAGATGGGCCTGCGCGGCGTCGGGCGAGGAAAGAATTTCGAGCGAAGGGGTGGAAGCCTCCCGGCGGCGAAGAGCTTCCTCGACAGCCGCGTCCACGGATTCCTTCAGGTTCTCCGCGGAAGCCCGTTGCGAAGCTTCGCGGGCAGCTGATTCGGCCGCGGCCGCCACCGTCTGCTCGACGGCTTCGCGAATTTTCGCGTCCAGGCGCTCGGTGGAAATTTCGGCGGCCTTTCTCGCATCTTCGACAATCGCCGTTGTGCGCTCAGAGGCCTGCTGCACGACCTTGCTCACCACGTGCTCGGAGGCCCGGTCCATCGAAAGACGGATGGCTTTTTCCACCGCTTCGTGGAGCTGCACGTCGAGCTGCTGCCGAACCACGGTCATTTCTTCCGTCACGGCGGTTTCGACGCTTCGCTGCGCCGTCTTTTCGAGCGACGATTTGGCCTCCGCAACGATCGCCGCCACTTGCCGCGCGATCACTTGCGAATCGATGGCGGGCCGGGGCGGCGCGGGAGCAGGAGGCTGGGCGGCGGAGGACGGGGGGGCCGCAGCCGGCACAACGTGGAGCTTGCTTTCGCTCGGGGCGGGCGAATAAAACGATTCGGTCGCCGGCGGTGCAGCGGACCCGGAAGGAGGGGGCGGTACAGAAACTTGCGACCCGGCGGGCTCCGGCTTCGAAACAGGAATCTCCGGGGCGCTCTTTGCCGCACTGGGTGCGGGAGTCTTCCCGAACGCTTCCGTCAAATCCAATTCGGAAGGAGCAGGGACACTCGCGACATCGTCCGGAAAGGGAAACCAATCTTCGGGAGGAAATGCGATTCCCCAGACGTTGCCCGCCACTTCAAATTCGAGGCCGATCTGAAAAAGCTCGCGCACGGTGCGCGGCCGTTGAACCCAGACCACGCGACCCTTCACTGAGCGGGGCGGGAAGGCAGGCTCAGGGCGGGGAATGTCGAGAGTAACGATCGAATTTTTGGGAACGTAGTGTTTTGACTGGTACTTACACCCGTGGCAGTTGACCATTGTGGTGGTCGTCCGCTCTTTGAACGGCTGGCCGAGGGCGTCGACACCCGTAACGGTCAACGGTACGGCTTGCACAATTCGGGTGCTGCGCCGTTTTTGAGTCTCTGCGTCGTCAGCTGGCAGAAGGTCGCTCAAAGGAGCTCCGAGGGAGTCTTCCAAGAGTAGCATCAGGCGAGGGGCGGTGTCTGGTACGAGGGTCCCGGTGTGCGTAAGGGTAACTTCGCCGAAGGCACTCGGTGGAAATTCCCGGAGGCCACCTGGCTTGCCATCCGGTTACGGGCCAAGAAGAGGGGGACAGCTACCAAGGCTGGGCCGGACCTTTGTTAATACTGGCCTATCGTTCCGCCGAGCGGTGCGATTTGACTACCAGCGCGTCTTTTAATTCCTTCGCAATCCAGATCGGACCGACCAGAAAATAAATCACGCCCTGGAAGAAGGCAGGCTTGTTCCCCTCGATGCGGTGCCCGGCGAACAGGAGTATCCATCCCCCGACGAATAGCGCCAGCCCAATTTTCCAATGGGTCAGGATCATCAGGACGATCCCCGCGAGAATGACGGGGATTCCGACCCCGTGCAAAAGTTTGTTCCACGGGTTGGTGTGCTCGTGGTCGTACTGCGCCATGTATTTCTCGAGTCCGGGCAAGAGGCACCTCCGGGCGTCCTTGCGAAGTATATACGCCTGTCGAGGAGGAAAGGGAAGCGGGGGAGGCGAGTCTGCGGTTGAATCGGAGTTGGAGAGAGAACGAATGGTTTCGAGAGCAAACTAGAGGTCGCGGCGGCCCTCCATGGCCTTCATCATTGTCACTTCGTCAGCATATTCCAAGTCGGAGCCGACCGGAATGCCCATGGCGATGCGGGTGGCGCGCACGCCGAGAGGCTTGAGGAGTTTCGAGAGGTAGACCGCGGTGGCTTCGCCTTCGGCCGTGGGATTCGTGGCCAGAATGATCTCTTCCACGCCGCCTCCCTTGAGACGCTCAATCAAGCTCTTGATTTTGAGCTGATCGGGACCGATCCCTTGCAGGGGAGAGAGCGCTCCGCCGAGCACATGATAGAGCCCGCTGAACTGCCGGGTTTTTTCAATCGCCTGAATATTTGTGGCTTCTTCGACGACGCAAATCAGGGAGCGGTTGCGCGTCGAACTGGTGCAGAAATGGCACGGGTCGGCGTCGGTGATGTTATTGCAGACGGAGCATTCCCGCACGCGCTCCTTGGCTTCCCGAATCGCGTCGGAAAGCGCCATAGCCTGGTCGCGGTCCACACGCAGTAGATGAAATGCCAGGCGCTGCGCCGTCTTCTGGCCGATTCCTGGAAGGCGTTTCAGCTCCTCGATCAACCGATTGACGGATGGGGCAAAATCCGGCATGGAACTCCGTTCCTAATGAGGGTAGCAGAAGAGTGCAATTTCAGAAATGGAAGGATAAAACAGGCCTGAAGAAAACTCATCCGGCTCAGAACAGGCCGGGGATCTTCAGGCCGGGAATGCCGGCGACCCCGCCGGTGATGTCCTTCATCTGGCGCGACAGCTCTTCGTCCACGCGCCTCGTCGCTTCATTCACTGCCGCCATCATCAAAGTCTGCAACATCTCCTGATCCTTGCTTTTGAACACTTCAGGTTCGATGCGCACGTCGGTGAGCTGTTTCTGCCCGTTCATCCGCACCGTCACCATACCGCCGCCGGCCGAAGCCTCGACGGAGATTTCCTCGATTTGCTTTTCCAGCTTTTCCTGCACCTGCCGGAATTGCGCCAGCATTTGCTGCAATGCTTTTACTTCCATGGATCAGTCCTCGCCCGGACGCTTGACCTTCGAAATCTGTCCCCCGAATCGTTCGAGCAACGCTCGAACCATCGGGTCTTCCTGAAACCGCGTCTGCAGGTCCGAGCCACGAGCTCCGGCAGGGCGGCTACCCTCGACTTTAACACAGACACGCAACGGCTCGCTCGTCGCACGGCTTAGGATTGTGCGCAATCGTTCCATCGGGTCGCGAGCCTGCAGCATTTCGGCCAGGGTGCGGCTCTCGAGGGGAAAATAAATTCGCAACTCGCCGCTTTCCACTTCCCAGCGTGAGGCGGCTCCGGCCATTGACCACAAAAACTTCTGGCTCTGCACGGCCGCTTTGATCGCACTCACCTGCGCCGAGTCCGGCGCGGCGCCGTCATCTGCTCCCGTCGCCGGAATCGCTTCGACGGCAACAGCCGGCGAAACGCGCGCGGGCGCGTCCGGCAATGGCGAGGGCGTTTCCAACGCGGCCGACGCATTCGGGATCATCGGGGCGGCGGATGAGGATGAAGCCGGCGCCATGCGTACCGCCGTCGCCGCCGGCGCAAATCCCGCGACGGGCGAAGAAATCCTGGTCGAAGTCGCACCCGGCCTCGCTTCCGCCGATCCAGAGACCGCGCGAGTAGCCGGCGTGGCCCGCGAAGATTGCAGCGTTCGCGTGCCGCCGCCTCCCGCGCCGCGCAGCTCCGCCAGAATCTCCTCGAGCGGGGCCAGCCTTTGCGCGTTGATCAGCTTCAACAAACCCAGCTCGAGATGCAGGCGGGTGTCGGGCTTCCGCCGCAAATCGTCGTCGGTCAGGAGCAGGAGATTGAAAAACCGGGTCAAATCCTCCTCGCCGAATTGCGCCGCTTGTTCCGCCAATCGGGGCCGTTCGTCGCGCGGCGCGGCCACCAGATCGGAATCCGCGCCGCAAACGCGGGTCACCAGAAGATTCCGGAAATGGCGGATGGCCTCGCGGCAGAAGTGCTGCAGATTTTGCCCGTCGGCAATCAAGCGGTGAGCGAGATTTAGCGCGCGCTCGGCGGATTGTTCGCGAACGGCGGCCACCAATTCGTCGAGAACGTCTTCGGCAACCACGCCGAGGAGCTCGCGCACTTGCGCGTCTGTGATCCTATCGCCCGAATAAGCGATGGCTTGCTCGAGCAGGGAGAGAGCGTCCCGCAAGCTGCCTTCCGCGGCTCTCGCCAGCACAGCGACAGCGGCGGGCTCAATTTTCAAATTCTCGGCCTTGGCGATTCTTTCGATTTCTCCGGCGATTTCCTGGAATGTGAGCGTCCGGAACTGGAAGAGCTGGGCGCGCGACTTGATGGTGTCGGCGAGGTCTTCGGCTTGGGTGGTCGCCAGGATGAAAATTACGCGTTCGGGAGGCTCTTCGAGAGTTTTCAGCAGCGCATTGGACGCTTCGTCGGTCAACTGATGCGCTTCGTCGAGAATGACAACTTTGTAGCGGCTCGAGGCCGGCGCATAGCGGACCATTTCGCGGAGCTCGCGAATCTGATCGATGCCTCGATTCGAGGCGGCGTCGATTTCGAGCACGTCCAGAGACGTCCCCGCCGTGATTTCACGGCAGGAATCGCAAGTGTTGTCCGGATGAGCCGTGGGGCCCTGGGCGCAGTTCATGGCCTTTGCCAGAATGCGGGCGGTGCTGGTCTTCCCCACGCCGCGGACGCCGGCAAAAATGTACGCGTGGGCCACGCGGCCGGCCTCGATGGCGTTCGCCAGAGTCCGAGTCACGTGCTCCTGCCCGACGACTTCGCTGAAATTGGTCGGCCGATACTGGCGTGCTATGACTTTGTAGCTCATGCGTTGAGGTTTTGCGGACCACCTTGCGGGTCCAAGGCCGCCACGGCGCGATCAGAGGAACTTCGGGTACTCCGCGGCACACGAAGCGGACCCGTTACCGTTGCTCCCTTCCGGGCCTGGCGGGGTTCACGGGGAATCGTTGCACAGAGCCCGAAGTTCCACTCGTCGGCAGTCGGCGCGGAATTTTTCCGCGTCTCGACTGCAAGCCGCGAGTCTAGCACACCGCTCCATCACGTAAAAGCAAGCCATCGCGAGCGCCGCCGCGCGTGTCCGCCGCGGGAGTCCGGGGCATGGCCTTATGCGTCACCAACAGAGAACATTTTCACGCAACGTCCTCCCGGTTAGGAGTATCGTGGCGGTGGACGCATCCTCCGCGTCCTTTCCGCGCGCCAGCGGCAATCCCCACGAAACGGGGCAGGCCCCTATTTTCCCTGGGCCACCCAATGCGACCACAATTCGGGCAACCGCCTCGAATCGTTCGCCTCGGATCTTAAGGAGGATCCATGAAGCGTTTGACAGTATCGCTTTTCGGAGTTCTGTTGCTGGCGCTGCTCGCCACTCCTGGCGTGCGGGCTCAATCGAACCAAGTTCTACCGGGGACACAGGTGAGGCTGACGCTGGTGAACGGGCTCAGCACCTCGGTGGCGCATGACGGAGATCCGTTTACGGCCGTCGTCGCCGAACCTGTATTTGTCGGGAGCCAGATGGTGCTGCCCGCCGGGGCAATCGTCCATGGGGAGATTTCGGACGTCAACCGCCCAAAGCTGTTCTCCATGTTTCGGGGCGGGGCGTCGATGAACCTCGTCTTCCGGTCCGTAGAAGTGCAAAGCCGGATATTCCCAGCCCAGATGAGCATTCTGGCGCTGTACAACGGCGGCGCGGAATCGGGAAAATCACGCAAGGATTTGAAGACGGTCGAAGGGGAAGTGGTTCAGGAACGGCGCGACATTAAAACGGATGTCACGGACGTGGCTCTGGGCACAGGCGGCGGCAGCCTGGTCGGAGTGATTTTCAGCCACGTCGTTCGCGGAACCGTAATCGGCCTGGTGGGAAGCTCGGCGTACATCGTAGCCAAGAAGGGCAAGGATGTTGAGTTGCCCGCGCAGTCCGGCATGCTTGTGCGCATGGATTCGACACTGTCGCTGCCCAATTCGCTGATGCGCAACGCGTCTTACGTGACCAGCGGCCGCTAAAACGCGGCTGGCGGATTCCGAAGGGGCAAGCAGGAGGGGTGTCGAATGCCCCGGCGAATCGCTAGGTTTGCAGCGCCGACGGCAACAAGCTGGATCCGCGGTGGGATGGCGGCGCATGTCTCGCTCGGACGAGTCACGCGCCGCTGGGGGGCTGTGCGGGGAAACTGCAGGGAAGCCTGAGATAAAAATTCTAGGAAGACCGCGTTCGTCTGGAATGTCCGGGCAGAGGTTCGAAGAGACGCGCCTGCACGATTCGCATGGCTCCCTCGTTTCGGACTGCGCAGACCCGGAACAGCGACGAGCAAACGCGATTTTCACCCGTAGGAGCCTCCGGGACCGGGCGAACGGACAGAATTTCGTCCAGCTCTACTGCTGCCTTCAGACGGAACTCGCGGAGCCCGTCAACAACGGTTTTCGCCACGGTTCTCTCGATGAAGAATCGCCCGTTGCAATCCACGCCACAAATTTCCAATACGAGTTTCTTGGGTTGGGGCTTCTGAGGAAGCGGTTGAGCATCCGAATCTTCTACAACCGCCGCCCAATGCTGCCAATTCATTTGCCGGTGACTCATTCCAGCATAAGGAATGCATCCGAGAGGCCAACAAAAGTGAAAAGAGGGCATGCAAAATCAATGAGTTATGGATGGACGCGAGAGGCAACGTGGAACAAAAGGAAACAGTTGTTCGCGTGCGAAACAGACGGGGAGGAAACCAGATGTGGGGAACTCAGGCAGCGCCTTTGGCGGCCTCGTGCCGGTTGGTGCGCTTCAGGAACCGGTAAAGGCTCGTCCGGCCGATTCCCAGCATGTGCGCGGCGCGAACGCGATTGCCGTTGCAAGTCTCAAGAACGCGCTGGATATGCTGCTTGCGGACTTCCTCGAGCGGCAATGGCCTCCACCCTTCTTCGGCCTGGGCGGCCCGACGCTTGGTGCGGAGCAAATTCTCGGGCAGGTCGTGCACGTCGATAAAATCGGCGCTCGCGGTCAGAGCAGCGCTTGAAATCACGTTTTCCAGCTCGCGAACGTTTCCCGGCCAGTCATGCTGCAGCAGAACCATCTGAGCCCGTCGCGTCAGCCCCTGGAAGGCCTTTCCGCAGGAGTCGCCGTATTTTCGCAGGAAGTGCTGAACGAGGATGGGAATGTCTTCATGGCGCTCGGTCAATCCCGGCACTCGAATTTCAATGCTGCTGAGACGGTAAAAAAGGTCTTCGCGAAAACGCCCAGCCAGAACTTCGGCTCTCAGGTCCCGGTTCGTCGCCGCGATCAGGCGCACGTCGACTTTCTTGACTTCGGGCGACCCCACGCGCTGGATTTCGCGGTTCTGAATCACGCGGAGAAGCTTCGACTGCATCTGAATGGACATTTCGCCAATCTCATCGAGAAATACCGTTCCCCCATTGCCATATTCGAAGAGTCCGGGGCGGGTGTCGGTGGCTCCGGTGAAAGCGCCTCGCACGTGCCCGAATAGCTGGCTTTCCAGCAGCGTGTCCACAAGCGCCGAGCAGTTGCAGACCGCAAACCGCTCCTGCGCGACCGGGCTCATCAGGTGCAGCGCGCGGGCGACCAATTCCTTGCCGGCTCCGGTGGGACCGGTGATCAAGACGTTCGTATAATGGCGCGCCACTTTCCTCGCCAAGTCGAAAACGTCCAACATGGCCGGGCTCTTTCCGACAATCCCCTGGAACTGCAGATTGGGGAGAAGGCGCTCTTCGAGATTTCGAATTTCCGAGCGGGCGGTGAACAGGTCCGCCAGCTCGTCGAGAGTTTTCAGCAGCCGGGTGTAATCAATCGGCTTGCAAAGATAGTCGTAGGCGCCGCGCTTGATTGCCTCTATGGCCGACTCGACGGTGTAAAACCCCGTGACCAGAATTACGTAGATTCCTGGGTCGCAGCGCAGCGCCCTTTCAAGAAATGTCATGCCATCCATGGAAGGCATTTTGTAGTCAACCAGCACCGCGCGGCATGCTCCCTGCCGGATCCTTTGCAGTACATCCTGGGGATTCGAAGTGCCGGTGACGGGAAATCCGGCCTTCTCCAGTTTCGTGGACATCAATTCCACATGGTCTTCTTCGTCGTCGACGATGCAAATCGGCAGGTGCCTTCGCGCTATTCCAACAACCGGTTTTTCGGAGAGAACGGGCATGTCACAGCGTTACAGGCAATGTTTTTGCCACTTCGCTCTGGAAAACTTTCGGAGGCCCTAAAAGAAAAGAGGCCGTTCGCAGCCATTCGGCGAGACGGCCTAAGAGACTTTGATTCTTACGGTTATTCGTTGGGGAAAGAAACGGCGAAAATCGCACTTCGCCGGCCTTTATTTTGTTTCCAGGACCAATTCAGAAATTTCGGCAGGCGATTCCTCCCCGAATTGGGACGCCTGTATCGTTCTGGAACCGCGACTCTCCCCGCACCGCGCCCGATTAACCCAAGCAGATGATCCTCTTCTTCACGATTCTCAGGCAATTTTCATCTCGGTCGTTTCAGATTCCTGTGCAAAACCTTCCGCGCCACGAGGGTGCATCTGCTCGAGCTTCACGCGCGCGAATCCCTTCTCGTCCGGCTGGTCCAAGTGCACGGCCTGATAGGCGATCGGGAAAGCAGCATTCTCAATCATTTTTTGCACCAAGCGCACGAAGACGATGCTGCCCATTCGCAGCGGCGAGCGCAAACGGACCTGATGCTTTTGGTCCTGCCCCCACTCGAGCGAAGTCCGCTCCACAAAGAAATTTTCGGCTTTGTCCCAACCGGAAATTTCAACCGGATACGAGTCTTGGGTCTGCCAGATGGTTTCCATTCGCGACCTCCGATCTGACAATTGCAGGAGGGCTGCCAAACGAAGGTTCCGCAAGTGATTCAGCGCGGGCGTGTTGCGCAACTGCACTCCACGGGTCCCCATCTGAATGTGTGCCGCTCGCATCGTGCTGTTTCGCCATGAACCATAGCCCACTCCCCGGCCGAAAGACCGTCGTCCGTGGATTTTTACCTTTTCAGGACCAGTGCGAGCCGGGATAGAGGAGGTTCAAGGCGAGAGTGAAGATGAAGCCAAAAATTTTGTCGTAGCCGTACCAGGCAACCACGAGAAACAGCAGGCCCAAACCCTGGCTGTGCGTCCAATCGAAGAATCGCACGGCCATTTCTTCGCTCATCAACACGCCCACGCCGGTCCCGCCATCGAGTGGCGGAATCGGCAGCAAATTGAACGTCCCCAGGACCAGATTCAAAACGAAAACGATGCTGAGGACCGTGGCGAAGAACTCCGCCATTCCGGGGCCGGCCGCCTGCGCCACATTTGACATTCCCACCGAAGAGGGCATTTGAAAATACCCCAGCGCCATTCCGATGTGAATGCCGATGCCGGCGAGGAGCATGAGCGTGAAATTCGCCGCCGGGCCGGCTAGCGCCATCCAGGCCGCCCGGTGAGGATGGCGCCGCTGCCAATCGGGATCAAAAGGAGCGCTGGCCCAGCCCATCATCCAATGGAACATCGCGTAGGTGATGAGCGGGACGACGACCGTGCCCATCGGCTCGCGGCGGATGTGGGGCAGGGGATTGAGCGTGACTTGGCCACCCAGCGCGGCGGTCGGGTCGCCGCCGAGCTTGGCCGTCAACGCGTGGGCGCCTTCGTGGCACGTGGTGGAAAACAGAAAAACGATGTACCAGATAATGCCGAGAATGAGGAATTCGGAGCTCATGCCGCCGCATAGACTACGCATGGCGGGGCGATTCCGCAAGCCCGGGCGCGCTTTCCCGAAGTCTGGGGTGTACTCTCCTGCTAATCTACTTGACTTGATCCGGCTTCGGGATTAGTGTCTTTCGTCAAATCCCCAATTCTTCGGCCAACATTCCACTTCCGGACGATCGAAACTTGGGAGGCCGTCATGGTGATCAAATTCAGCAGGCCATGCTTTCCGCGCTCCGGGTCCACCAACGAATTTGAGAATTTGCTGCGCCGGAGTTACAAGCTTCTCCACCCCTCGCAACCGCGCCTTTTGCCCAAGGGCGGGGGAAAACCACACGTGAAAAATCCCGCCGCCTGAACCGTTTCGTCACGGAATTATTGCCAAGCCAATCCTAATCGTCCAGGTCCTCCAGCCCTAAGCCAGGCTTTCACATGATGTTGAATTGCCATCTTCGCAATCCGGATGATATCCTTCCCAAACCGTTGGCGAAGCCGATGAGGTTTCGCGATGTGAAGCGAAAGAATTCCGTGCTGGAAGGAAAGGCTGAATCCCTTGAAGTGGCGCCGGTCCGAGATAGCAGGGTTTCCTGAAGCGCTCCTTGCGGCGGGTGCTCTCCTTTGCGGTCTTCTCGGATGGTGCCCCCGCGCAGGCGCGGCAACGGTTCCGTCGCAAAGGTTATCAGCCCCGACGTCGCAAATCGAGGCGGAGTTTACGATCGCTGACTTCGATGGCGACCGGCGGCCCGACCTGGCTGTCGTGGAGGTCGGACAAAGTGGCCCGCGAGACGTCCTCTATTGGATTAACTTTCGTTTGAGCAGCGGGCTTAGCCAAAGTCTGGGCGTCACCGCCCCCCGCGGTGGCTTGCAGATCTCCTCGCGGGATGTAAACGCCGACGGGTTTCTCGATGTCGTCGTCACCACACTATGGACGAACCGGCCGATCGCCGTTCTGCTGAATGACGGCCGGGGAAATTTTCGGCTCTCCGAGCCTTCGTCATTTCCCAAGGCCTTCACGACATCGAAAAATTTCTGGACCGTCAATCCAGCCGGAATCGGATATGCGTCCGCTGCGATTCTCTCGCCCAACGGGCGGAGCGATTTTCTGTGTCTCAGCTCTGCCGGGCTTCGCTCGATTTTGTCGAGATTTTGGAATCCTCGGGCAACTGGAATGCCGTATTGTGCTGCCGTCGTTTCCTTTTCCGGCCGGGCGCCGCCTTCGTTGACTCGTTGCGTCTAGAACCCGCTCCGGAAATCTGAGGACGGAGACGCCACACTTACCCTTAAAATTTCAAATTTTTCCGACGGCTACTCGCATCACTCAAGGCTTATCTATCAAGCGGGCTTGGCGCCGTCCGAAGCGGGTACTTCTACTCGAAGGAACTTGGGAGCAAGTGAAAGATGAAGCGAAACATACCTATATACGTGGCGCTCCTTTCCGTCCTCTGCGTGTTTGTTTCGGGCTGCGGGTCGGATAAAGCGGACCCACAGGCAGAGGCGCCTCCGCCCGCACAAGTGATACACGTCGAGCAGACGAACATCTTCGAAGTTGACAATCCACAGCAATTCCCACTGGTGCAGGCCGGTCGTTACGACGCCGCATCCGAGTTGTCGGTCACCGGCAGCGTTACCCCCGATATCTCGCGCAACGTCCCAGTAATTTCGATCGCCACCGGCCGAGTGGTCGAGGTTTTTGCCCGCCTCGGCGACACTGTCAGGAAGGGCCAGCTATTGTTGCGGGTGGAAAGCAGCGATGTCTCCGGCGCCTTTTCGGATTATCAGAAAGCCGAGGCGGACGAAACTCTCGCCCGCAAGCAGCTCGAACGAGCCAACGACCTGTACACCCACGGCGCGATTGCGCTCGCTGACCTGGAAGCGGCTCAAGACGCCGAACAAAAGGCAAAAATCGACGTGGAGACAGCCGCCGCGCATCTGCGGCTGCTTGGCAACGACCCCAGCCATCCAACAGGGGTGGTCGACATCGTCGCTCCGGTGAGCGGCGTTATCACCGACCAGGAAATCACCAACGCCGGCGGCATTCAGGGGCTTTCCTCCCCGAATCCCTTCACCATCTCCGATCTCTCCTACGTTTGGGTTCTTTGCGACGTCTATGAAAACAACCTTCCCGATATCCACGTCGGCGAGATGGCGGAAATTCGCCTGGATGCGTATCCCGGAAAAGTGTTGAGAGGGAGGATCGGCAATATCGGAGCGATCCTCGATCCCAACCTGCGCACCGCAAAAGTCCGCATCGAGGTCCGCAACCCTGGTTTCCTGCGGCCCGGCATGTTTGTCACCGCGACTTTTTACGGGCTCCACAAGGAAGTCCACGCTTCCGTCCCCGCCTCCGCCATCCTCCATCTTCACGATCGTGATTGGGTGTATGAGCCGGCCGGCGGCAAGACATTCCGCCGCGTGGAAGTCGGCGTCGGAAACATGCTGCCCGGAAACATGCAGGAGGTCACTTCCGGAGTCGCGCCCGGCACGCAGGTTGTCCGCGATTCGCTGTTGCTCCAAAACACGGTGGAACAGTAGATGATCCGGAAGCTCGTTGACTTCGCGCTCCAGAACCGCGTCCTGGTCATCGCCGGGGCCATCATGCTCTTTGTCTGGGGCGCCGTATCGTTCCATCAGCTTCCTGTCGAAGCCTATCCCGATGTGGCCAACAATTATGCAGACATCATTACCCAGTGGCCCGGCATCTCCGCGGAACAGGTCGAGCAGCAGGTCACCATTCCCATCGAGATAACCATGAACGGCATTCCGCACGTCACCTCCCTTCGTTCGTTCTCCCTTTTCGGGCTTTCTTACGTTGAACTGATATTTGACGACGAAGAGTCAAACGCCTGGAACCGCGAAAGAGTTCTCGAGCGATTGTCTCAGGTGACCTTGCCCGCCGGACTCACTCCGCAGATGGGAACGGATTGGAGTCCCGTAGGGCAGATCTACTTCTACACCCTTCAAAGCACCAATCCGAACTACGACGTCATGGACCTGAAGTCCCTCGAAGACTGGGTCGTCGAAAAGAACCTCAAATCCGTTCCTAATGTTGTTGACGTTTCCAGCTTCGGCGGTCCCACTCGGGAATATCAAGTGCGCGTTGACCCCAATAAGCTCATCGCCTACGGCCTCAGCCTCGCCCAGGTCGAGCAGCAGCTTTCCAATAACAATGCCAACGCCGGCGGCAGCTTTATCGAATCCGGGCAGCAGCAAATTAACGTCAAGGAAGTTGGCCTGGTCCGCAATGTGCAGGACATCCAAAACACTGTCCTGTTCACGAAGTCCGGAACGCCTGTTCGCATGAAGGACATCGCCGTCGTGGCGCAGGGGCCCAAGATCCGTCTGGGCCAATTCGCCCGGGCCTATCATCGTCCCGACGGGAAAATCGTGGACGATAGCGACGTCGTTTCCGGCATCGCCTTGCTCCGAAAAGGCGCCGATGCCGACACGACTTTGCTGGGCATCCACGAAAAAGTGAAGGAGCTCAACAATCGGATTTTGCCGACGGGAGTGAAGCTCGTCCCATTTCTCGACCGCAGCGATTTGGTCCATTTCACCACGCACACCGTGCTTCACAACCTCACCGAAGGGATCGTCCTTGTCGTTGTTATTCTCTTCTTGTTTCTTGGCAACGTCCGGGGAGCGGCCATCGTCGCCTTGACCATTCCGTTTTCGCTTCTCTTCGCGGCCACCTGTTTGAAACTCAAAGGCATCCCCGCCAACCTGCTATCCCTCGGGGCGCTGGATTTCGGGATGGTCGTTGACGGCGCAGTCGTCATGGTCGAAAACATCGTGCGCCATCTCGGGCACGCCGACCGGACCTTCAAGACGCCGATCGAATGCATCGGAGAAGCGGCTCACGAGGTCCAGCGGCCGGTCTTTTTCGCCATCGCCATCATTGTCACCGCGTATCTTCCGATCTTCACCCTCCAGCGTGTCGAAGGTCGCCTCTTCCGTCCCATGGCCTGGACCGTGGCATTTGCCCTGCTTGGGGCGCTGATTTTTTCCATCTTGGTTGCGCCGGTCGTTTCCGCTATCTTCTTTGCCAAAGGGACTCGCGAATGGCACAACCCCGTCTTGGCGTGGCTGACGGCGCGGTATCGAGTCGGCGTCCACTGGACGATTGCCCACCGGGGCATCACGATGGGCATCGCCATCTTCGGGTTAGTCGTCGCCGCCTATCTCGCTCTCGGGGGCGTCATTGGCTCGGAATTCCTTCCTCACCTCGATGAAGGCGCCCTATGGGTCCGCGGGACCCTGGCTCCCAGCGTGGGACCCACGGAGGCGCTTCGTGTCTCCAACAGGGCCCGCATCATCCTTTGCTCTTTTCCCGAGGTGACGCAATGCACCAGCCAGGAGGGCCGGCCTGACGACGGCACCGACCACACCAGTTTCTTCGACACTGAATATTTCGTGGACCTCAAGCCCAAGGAGCAATGGCGCCCCGTTTTTCACGAGAACAAGGACGAATTGATCGCCGCCATGGACCGCGAACTCGAGAAAATTCCGGGCGTCATCTGGGGTTTTTCTCAGCCGATTGAAGACAATATGGAAGAGGCGGTCAGCGGGGTGAAAGGCGAGCTGGCAACCAAGATTTACGGCGACGATCTGCACGTTCTGGAAGACAAAGCCGACGAAGTCGTGAAGGTCATGAGCCAGGTCCGCGGAATCAAGGACCTGGGCGTCTTCCACGTTTTAGGCCAGCCCAACCTCGAAATCCAGGTGAACCGGAAACAGGCGGCTCGGTACCAGATAAGCGTTGCAGACATCCAGGACGCCGTACAAACCGCCGTCGGCGGTACGGCGCTCACCGAGGTGCTCCTCGGCGAACAGCGCTACGATCTCGTCTTGCGTTACCTTCCTGAGTACCGCGACACCGAAGAAGCCATCCAAAATATCCGGCTGTTGTCTCCCTCTGGTGAACGCGTCTCCCTGGCCCAGCTCTGCGACTTCCGCGAGACGGACGGCGCCTCGGAAATTTACCGCGAAGCGAATCAGAGATATGTCGCGATCAAGTACAGCGTTCGCGGCCGCGCTCTCGGCGACACGGTTGAAGAAGCCATCAAAAAAGTCAGCGAGCAGGTCCAGCTTCCTCGCGGCTATCGCATCAGCTGGGAGGGCGAGTATGAAAGCGAAAAGCGCGCCGACGCGCGGTTGGCCATTATCGTCCCCCTTACCATCCTCTTCATCTTCATCATTCTTTTCGCCATGTTCCGGTCCTACAAATGGGCTCTGCTGATTCTCGGCAACGTCGCTTTGGCCCCCATTGGCGGGTTGCTGGCTCTCTTGATTACCGGCACGCACTTCAGCGTGTCCTCGGGCGTCGGCTTTTTGGCTCTTTTCGGAGTCTCCGTCCAAACGGGCGTGATAATGCTGGAGTACATCAACCAGCTCCGCGCCGGCGGGCACACGATTGAAAGCGCGGCCGTCGAAGGCGCCGTCCTCCGCCTTCGCCCCATCATGATGACCATGCTCGTGGCCACCTTCGGCTTGCTTCCCGCCGCCACTTCCCACGCCATCGGCTCCGATTCTCAACGTCCCTTCGCCATCGTAATTGTTGGCGGGCTCGTCGGCGCGCTTCTTCTCAGCATCTTTCTGCTGCCTACTCTGTACGTCTGGCTCGCGCGCGACGGAGACAAACTCCCCGAGACTGAAACCTCCCTTGAGGTCTGATCCGTTGCCAAAGGAGCCTGCCCTGTGAAGAAAAATGACGTAAGCGCTCGAATCCTCGAGGTCGGAATCGTCGCCTCGGTGCGCGTCGCTTCCACCGAAGACGCCCGCTTCGCGGCTGAATCGATCTTTCGCGGCGGCATCCCCGTTGTTGAAATCACGATGACGATTCCGGGGGCTCTGGATTTGATCTCCCAACTGCTTCAAGCGTTTCCGAAAATGATTGTCGGCGCGGGCAGCGTTTGGGACACCGCTTCGGCTCAATCCTGTGTCTCCGCCGGGGCGAGATTTCTCACCTCCGACGGCCTCAGCCTGCCCGTCGTCGAATTCGCCGTCAACCACGGCGTCGTCGTTTTTCCGGGCGCTTTGACGCCCACTGAGGTCGCCACCGCCTGGAAGGCAGGCTCGGATTTTGTGAAGGTGATACCCTGCGCGCAAGTGGGCGGCGACACCTATATCCGCGCTCTTAAGATGGCATTTCCTGAAATTCCTATGATCGCCGCGGGAGGAGTAAACCAGCAGACAGCGTTGAGTTATCTTCTGGCAAGAGCTTCCGCGCTCGGCATCGGAGGCGAACTCGTCCCCGGTGACGCCATACATCTCCGCCAGACCGACCGCATCGCCGAGCTGTCGCGCCGGTTTTTGGAATTTGTGAAGGAAGCGCGAACGCGATTACACGTCCGAAGAGACGTTCGCGAACGCAAATAGCCGCGTGCGAATCCGGATCCGAGCGGGCAATCGATCCGACCGGACAATCGGTCCGACCGCCGCGTTCCTCTCACAGCCCGCAATCGAAGAACACCGTCTCTTCCGGTCCTTGTAGCACGATATTCCATTCGAGAGTTCCCGGGCGTCCCGCCACGTTTTTGGCGATCAGCGTCCCGCGCCGCGGCGCCTCGACGCGGCTCAGCGCAAAATCTTCCGCGTGTCCGGCGTCGTCTGGGAAATAAATCCGCGTCACCAGCCGCCTCAAGAGTCCGCGCATGAATACCGAAACCACGATATGCGGCGCTTGCGCCTTTCCGTCCGGGCCAGGAACGGCGCCCGGCTTGATCGTCGTGAATCGAAACGCGCCTTGTTCATCCGTCGGAATTCGGCCAAAACCCGCGAACCCCGTCTCGACGGGCTTGTCCTGTCCATCTTCCTGGTGCGCGTATTTCCCCAGCGAGTTTGCTTGCCACACTTCCAGAATGGCGTCGGGCACCGGTTTGCCATCGCCGTCGATTACTCGGCCTTCGATGGCAATTCGCTTTCCCGAAACGTCCGGTCCCGCCAGGTCCGTTTGATACACCCGCGACATTCCAATCGAAAAAAACGGCCCGACTGTTTGTGAAGTTGTCGCTTCGAGCGTCATCTCACCGCTCCATCGGCGTCGCGTCGCGCCCGCTTAAGACAATGTCGAACCGGAATCCGAGCGCCTCCGCGGGAATCGTTGTTTCCCAATCAAACGCGGAAACCAAGCGCCGCCGCGCATTTTCGTCCGCCGTGCAGTTGTAAATGGGATCGAAGGCCAACAGCGGATCGCCGGGAAAATACATTTGGGTCACAAGACGAGTTGCGAATGCCGGGCCGAACACCGAAAAATGAATGTGCGCGGGCCGCCACGCGTTCGGGTGGTTTTGCCAGGGGTAGGCGCCCGGCCGTATGGTGACGAACCGATACCGCCCCTCCTCATCCGTCATCAAGTGTCCCTGCCCGGTGAAGTTCGGATCGAGCGGCGCGTGGTGCTGGTCCATCTTGTGCAAATAGCGCCCTGCGGCGTTCGCTTGCCAGATTTCCACCAGCGCGTTGCGCACCGGCCGCGCGTCTTCGTCGAGCAATTTCCCGCTCACGATGATTCGCTCACCCAAAGCCTCGCCCGCGGGCTGGCGCGTCAAATCGCATGCGCGAGTGATTCCCGGCTCTCGCGCGAACCGCGGCCCCGTGATTTCAGACAAAGTGTGCGGCAAATATACCAGGGGTTTCGTCGGGGCCCGCTTGATCGAGGAAACGTACTTTGGATGGAGAAACTGGGGCTGCGTCCCTGCGACGGGCCGCCGGTAGCCCACAACGCTGGTCATTCAGCCTTCTCTCTCCCGCAGTGGCCCGCTGGCGGGCCGGAGAAGCGGGGAAGTGGCTCCGGGGCCTGGACTCGAACCAGGATAACCAGCTCCAAAGGCTGGCGTGCTACCAATTGCACCACCCCGGAATTCCTGCAACAGGCTCTTGCAAGTTTAGCATGACTGTTTCTTGTCACACCCCGCTCCGAATTGGGTTCTACGGGGTTGTCTTTAGCTGCGGGACGCCGGCAGCGCTAGCCACGCGGCGGCTGCGTCCCCGGCTCGCGCCCCCGTGGGACGCCAGCAAGGGCTTGCAATCTTCCGCCGGGGCTGCTATTTCCTTTCTGAACTGATCTCCCGGCCGTCAGCGGAGGAAACCATGCGTCCGGACAAAGTCGCAATCTCGTGGGATGCAACGAAATCGAGCTGGCTGATTCGAATCGAAATAGGCGAAGAAGTGGTTCGCCGCCACGCGGATCTGCCGAAGAGCGCGAATGACGAGGCGCTGCGAGCCGCCGCTCAAAAGGCGGTCGAAGACGAAGGCTACCAGCCCGATTCTTCTCTGGTCACCGTCGCCCGCTGACCCGCCTTCTTCATTCAGCCTGACCCGCCGGAGCGCTGTCTCTGCCGTGATCCTGCGACGCGGTGCGGTGGCATCGCTCATACGATTTTCTCTTTGCGTGCTGCGCTCCAACTGTCCATTTCGTTTCAACCGCTTCGAATCTTTCCGCTCTGGCGTCCATCAAAAAGGAGATTGCGAATGGCGCGTCGAATCAAGCCCGAACAACCCGTGAAATCCGCCGCATGAACAGAGGCCGGGCGCGGAAGTTGTGGTATAGACTTTGGTCTTCTTTCAGGAGGCGGGACATGCCCGAAAAAGTGCGGTGGGGAATTCTGGGAGCGGCGAAGATCGCCATCAAAAAAGTGGTGCCGGGAATGCAGCGGGGGCAATGGAGCGACGTCGTCGCCATCGCCTCGCGCGATATTCGCAAGGCGCAGGCTGCCGCGAAGGAAGCGAAGATTCCCCGCGCCTTTGGTTCGTATGAAGAGCTGCTCGCCGACCCCTCGATTGAAGCGATCTACAACCCACTGCCCAATCATCTCCACATTCCCTGGTCGGTGAAGGCGCTCGAAGCCGGTAAGCACGTCTTGTGCGAAAAACCACTGGCGATGAATGCCGCCGAGGTCCGTGCGCTGATTGCCGCCCGCGACCGGTCCGGAAAAAAGGCCGGCGAAGCTTTCATGGTGCGCACGCACCCGCATTGGATTCGCGCCGGGGAATTGGCGCGTGGCGGGAAAATCGGGAAGGTGCTCGCCGTGGCCGTCTGCTTCAGCTACGACAATCACGACGCCACCAACATCCGCAATATCCCCGAAACCGGGGGCGGGGCGCTGATGGATATCGGGTGCTATTCGATTTTCGCAGCGCGCGAAATTTTTGGGCAGGAGCCGCTGCGTGTCGTCAGCCTGATCGAACGCGACCCGGAGTTCAAGACCGACCGGCTGACGTCGGCGCTCATGGAATTTCCCGGCGGCCATGCGACGTTCACTTGCAGCACGCAGATGGTGCCTTACCAGCGCGTGCAAATCCTCGGAACGCGCGGCCGCATCGAGATCGAAATTCCGTTCAACGCGCCGGTGGATCGCCCCTGCCGCATTTTCATCGACGATGGCCGCGACGTCTTTGGCGGCGGCATCACCGTTGAAACCTTTCCCACGTGCGATCAGTACGAAATTCAAGGAGAGGCATTTTCACGCGCCATCCGTGAAAACACGGAAGTGCCCGTGCCGCTCGAAGTCGCCCTCGGCAATATGGCCGTCATCGACGCTGTGCTCCGGTCCGCCGAATCGGGGCGCTGGGAGAAGCCGGAACTTTAGTATTCGGTTTCGAGGAAAAGAAGGGAGAGCGACCGGCGGGCCGGCACTTGAAAGGTTACGGTAGGACGCCCGCAGTCCAAAGCCTCGATGAAGAATATCCTGGCGGCGGTAGGATGGCGGAGAGGGTGGGATTCGAACCCACGGTAGGGTTCCCCCTACACTCGCTTTCGAGGCGAGCTCTTTCGACCGCTCAGACACCTCTCCGCGGTCATCAGTTGTTTTCTAGCTTAACAAAGCGAACATGGAGTCACAACGGGGCTCGCCCACGCCGATGCCCGGCTGAGCCCGCGTTGCTATGATGAGACGCGCTATTTTTCGGGTTGAGCTGGCGCGATGCTCCCCCGGAGAACGACGATCGACGCGGCCGGAAGCTGGAACTGAGTGTCCGGCCCACCCTGAATAGTCGATTGCAGCACCGGACCATCGGGATCAGCTTTGCCGCCGATGGGATTTTTCTCGTCGGGATGCCATTGATATTGGGCACTGCCAAACGTAAACGCCGTGATGGGTCCGGAGAAATGGCTGACCTTACCGGATTTCTCATCGTCAAACGCGATGTGTACCGTGTGCGCGTTTTCCTGATCCTTGTTGACGATCATCAGAGACCAGAGCCCGTCGGGCCGCAGCGCCGCATAAGCCGTCACCAATGTGTGTCCCGCATCGTCGCGAATGTCGCTTGAGGCCGGAAACAGGCGGTGCGCGTCATCTCCCGGCTCGACCCAATCGAGGTTGATGAGCTGGCTCGCGAAGAATTGCGAGAGTGGCTGCTCGATCCGCAGGTTCTTGTCCGCGGAAAACATTCCAAACGTTCCCAAAGAAGCGTTGCAGCCGCGGTGAATGCCGAGCGGCAAGTAATGAAAATAATAAAGGGCGTCGCCACCGGCGGAGAGGTACGCGCCCGCGTAGTCAGCCAGCCACAATGCTCCGTAAATATCCACGTAGGCTTCGCTGGATGACGAGGACAGATTCGACTCGGTGATGAACATGGGAACGTCTCGCGGCACGCCGTCTTCATGCCAGACGTCGAGCATGTGCGAAACCAGGTAAGGCTCGTCGTAGAGCGTGCTCCAGGGAATCTTGCAAGGATCCATGGGGTAGTGCTCGAAAGAAAAGAACGCCAGATCGGAGAGATGGTGATGCGAGCGGAGGTAATTCACGAATCGCTCGGTGAACGAGGCGTCCCCGCTGGCGTCGGGCCAGACTTCCACGTCCTTGTTCTGCCCGGTGAAGATGGGCCCGCCAAGCTTCAGTTTGGGATCCACTTTGTGCAGCGCTTCCGCCCACTGAATGTAGAGCGCGGCGTAATCCTCGGGCAGCGTGTAATGGCCGTCCGGCTCCTCGCCCATTTCGACGTAGGAGATCGGATAGCCGCGTTTCTCGATATAAGCAATTTCCGCTGCGGAATCCTCGGGAGTGCCGTAGAGCATGGCGATCGGAATCATCGCGGGAAGGCCGCGAGTATAGCCGCCGGTGAAAAACAGGTCGAAGCCGACTTGGTCACCCGCCTTCTCATCCAGGTCCGCCGCCGTATGCCAGGAATCCACGGAAGAGCAATACGTGGGAGTCTGGTCCTGATCGGGCGTGTGGCGGATGACATCGTGAAATTTCCCGTCCGCAGTCGTGGTACCCAGGTAGAGTTCCCGAATCGCGTATCCGACGCAATTGCGCCGGTCGGCGGAACCGTGCGTGTCGCAGGTGTTGGACGATTCCGTCATTAAAATGCGGACGTATTGAACCGGGATAGGCGTCGAAGAAAGCTGAATCGTGGCGTCGCCGCCGCGACCGTCCGTGACAGTTCCTCCCGGGAATGTCTCCCAGGCGCCGAGGGCGGGTTTGCGGATGGGGTCCTCGCCCGTCCAGTATTGGACCAGATAGTGTCGCGCGTAAGGGTCGGCCCAGGCGATGCGAATTGCGTTGATGTCCTGCCGCACCAGTAGATCGAGAAACACCCATTGCGGGTGGAGCGAATCATCTTCGCCGGTGAACGCCTGCGTGAGATAGGGATTGCTCTTCCAGTACGAATTCGGATCACCGTCGGTGAGGCGGGAATAGCCAGAAGTGTCGGTCCCGTCGTCTCGGGTAACACCCCGGTGCGGGAGCGGATATCCGTAGGAGTGGCGAATCGGTTCGCCCAGGTCTGTGCTGCCGGTGAAATAACCCTTGCCGGAGGGATCGCTCCACGTCCCATTCGGATTCCAGTGCCAGGCCTCGATGTGGAGCTCGGTATTCTGGCGGTAGGTGATGGGACCCCAGCCGGAAGACAGGACTTGCTGGATGGTGGGCTGGACGTAGAGCTTGTCGACGGCGTCATAAGGCAATCGGTCGATGCTGGCGCCAAGAGCGCGGTCCGGGCGGATGGTGTTGGTGGAATGGCCGGGAGTCGCATCGATACGAATTGTCTGCGCAGAAAGCGGGAGGGCGATGCACAGCAGAATGGCCGTGGTAATCAGAGCGAACAATGAAAAATGGCGGCCCTCACGCCGCAGGAAGCGGTCAACTTCAACCGTGAATTTGAGCTGGGTCAAGACCAAATCCTCCTTATGATTTTTCGAGAGGCCTTCATCTTACCTTCGAAGTCCGCGGCATTGCAGAAAATGCGCGGCTACCCATCCCTGCGGCGGGCCGCGGAAATTGCCATCGCATGAATGAGCCGTCCGCCTCGAGATTTGCTCGTTTCAGAGACGTGCGAACTACGCTCCCGTCGCGCCGCTGTTTACTCCGGATTCGCCGGCGGAACGACAGGCGCAATCGGCGGAATGTCGGCGCGGCGAATCTGCTCATTCAAGGCGGCAAGATCCTTCGACTTGATCTCCTTCCACTGAGCGGCAAGCGCGTCCACCTTTCCGCTAAGGTCGTTATAGGCGGCATAATCCGCGGCTGTCGGTTCGGTGTCGGATTGCTCCATGAATTCGGCGAGCCCCTTCAATTGATCATTGATCTCGTCGGGAAAGTTCACGTCTTCTTCACTGGCCTTCATCTTGCCCTGCCAGAGCTGAGAGTCAATCGGCTCCATTTTCTTTTCAATGGCGGAAGCGCTGTCCAGAATGCCTTTATTCTGGACGTCTGCGCCCAAGCGAGCGCGGAGTGCGGCGAACTGCTCCTTGACAGAGTTCATTTCGTTGACGGTCGTATCCGCAAGAGTGGTTTCGTCGCGAATCTTGAGCGAAAGGTCAAATTGCTTAGCAAGAGCTTCCGGAGCTGCTTTGACGCGCGTGTCGAGCTTGACGGTCAAAGGCTCGGTCAGCGTTTTGCCCTCGGCGATCAGGCGCACTTGATAGTCGCCGGGAAGAGCCAAGGTGCCTTTGGGGACATCGGCGCTGTCCCACACCTCGCCGGGGATCAGGGCGGGTGCTTCGAACCGCAAATCCCAAACGAAACGGTTCATTCCGGCCTCGGCGGGAATGGATTCCGGCGGGTGGTACTCATCACCGGCTTCCGCCGGCTGCTCTTCTTCCTCCTTGGCTTTGCTTGAATATCGCCGGATGACTTTTCCCTTGGCGTCGAGGATCTCGAGAGAAATTTTATTTTTGGGCGCCGCTTTCAGGTAGTAGTCGATCACCGCCCCGTCGGGGGCATTTTCGCCGTACCAAAGAAAAAAGCGAGCATTCGCCGCGCCCCGGCGCGTACGCCACGCTGTGGCGGGCTTATACAGATGGACAGTTTCGTTGGCGGTATCCGAAGCGGCCTGGCGCAGAGGCGACACGTCGTCGAGAACCCAGAAAGACCGGCCATTTGTGGAGACAACGAGATCGTCGTTCTTAACCGTCAAATCCGTGACCGGGGTAGTCGGCAGATTCAGCTGGAGCGGCTGCCAGTGGCCGCCGTCGTCAAACGAAACGAAGACGCCGGTTTCCGTGCCGCAATACAAGAGATCTTTTCGCACGGGATCCACGCGCACCGCGTGAACCCAGCTGTTCTGGTCCGGCAATCCGTCCGTGATTTGTGTCCAGGTTTTGCCGAAATCGGTGGTCTTGAAAACGTATGGATGGAAATCGTCCAGGCGGTGGCGGTCGGCGGCCAGATAGGCCGTGCCTGCCGATGAAGGCGAGGGATCGATCAGATTGATGCGCGCCCATTCGGGAAGCCCTTTCGGCGTCACATCGGCCCAACTCTTTCCCCCATCGCGAGTGATGTGGACCAGCCCGTCATCGCTGCCCACCCAGATGAGGCCGCGCTGAACGGGGGATTCGGCGGCGGTGAAGATTGTGTCGTAGTATTCCACGCTTGTTTCATCGATCGTAAGCGGTCCTCCGGAAGGCAATTGTTTGCTCTTGTCGTTCCGGGTGAGGTCGGGGCTGATGGGCGTCCACGTCATTCCCGCGTCCGTGGATTTAAAGAGCTTCTCACCCCCGATATAGAGTTCATTCGAGTCGAAGGGAGAAAGGAAAATCGGCGCGGTCCACTGAAAACGATGAGGCAGCTCGCCGGCGCTCCATCCACTCGGATTGACGGGCCAAACTGTAATGTCCTGCGTCTGTCCTGTGTGGCGGTCATAGCGCGTGATGATGCCCCAATTGCCGCCGGCGTAGACGATATCGGGATCTTTCGGATCGGCGACGACATATCCGCTTTCTCCGCCGCCGACGTCGTACCAATCTTTACCGGTGATCAGGCCGTGGTTGGTCCGGCTGGCAATGGCGACGGTGGAATTGTCCTGCTGCGCGCCGTAGACGAAGTAGAAAAACCGCGAGTCGGTGCTTACGTGATAGAACTGCGCCGTCGGCTGATTGCCTTCCGTCGTCCAGGTCTTCCCGCCGTCTACAGTGATGGTAGCGCCTCCGTCGTTTCCTTCAATCATGCGGGAAGGGTCCTGAGGGTCAATCCATAGTGCGTGATCGTCGCCGTGGGGAGCGGGAACAACGTCAAAGTGGATACCGCCGTCCGTGGAGCGATACGTTCCCGTGTTGAGTATATAGACCGTTTCGGGGGCTTTCGGATCGGTCCAAATGTGCATGTAATACCAGGCGCGCTGGATGAACCGCTGGTCGCCGTTCACGAATTTCCACGTTTTTCCCGCATCGTCCGAGCGATAGAGGCCGCCCTTCTTGGCTTCGATCAGAGCGTACACGTGGTCGGAATCCGAGCCGACGGCCAGGCCGATGCGGCCGTAGATTCCCTCAGGCAAGCCGTGGCCCGTGATTTGTGTCCACGTGGAGCCGCCGTCCGCGGACCGGTAAATTCCGCTGCCCGGCCCTCCGCTGGTGAAATTGTACGGAGTGCGAATCTCCTGATAGAGAGCGGCAAAAAGTATATGGGAATTGTTGGGATCGAAGACGAGGTCAACAGCGCCAGTCTTGTCGTCCTTGTAGAGAACCCTTTGCCACGTCTTTCCGGCGTCGGTGGAACGGAAGACGCCGCGCTGCTCATTCGGGCCATAGGCATGACCGATTGCGGCGACAAAAACAGTGTCGGGATTTTGGGGATCAATCAGAATTTTCGAGATGTGGCGCGTATCCTCAAGACCGATGCGCGTCCACGTCTTCCCGCCGTCGAGGGATTTGTAAATGCCGTCGCCGTGGGAGATATTCCCGCGAAGGCAGGGCTCGCCTGTCCCGGCGTAGATGACGTTGTGGTCGCGCGGGTCAATCGCGATGGCGCCGATGGAAGAAACGGATTCCTTCTGGAATAGAGGGTCCCAAGATTCGCCCGCGTCCACCGTTTTCCACACTCCACCCGCGACGGCGCCAAAGTAGTAGACGTTCGGTTCGCCCGGAATTCCGGTGACGGCCTCGACGCGGCCTCCGCGAAAGGGTCCGATGTTGCGCCATTTCATGCCCGACCACAGCTTGGCGTCGAGCGTTTGGGCCCGCGCCGGGGCTGCTAAAGGCACACTTGCGGCGATAAGGATCACAGCGGCGAAGAATGAAATGATCCGGGAGATATTCATTCCGGCTCCTTTGGACATTAAAAAATGACGCTCCGAAATTAAGAAACCAGCCCGCACATCGTAAACTCCGGTAGCCTGGGACACAACGGGTTTGCCTTGAAAAATTTTGCCCCCGCGGCAACGGAAGAGCCGGTTCGCTTCGGCTCGGGTTGTCAGCAGGGCCGCCGGAGCCCGCGCGGCGAGATTCGCAAAGACAGATCCGTCTGAGAATATTCGAAGATTCCAACACCGTGTTCAGCAAGAGGGTGGTCTCAAGGCACTGAAGCGGGTCAATTCGATCTGCGTGAGCCCGGTTTCCCGACGGGGCCTCCAATCTTTGCCAGCGTTTGTTCCGCGAGCGGCTTATAAGGACTGTCAATAGAAACGCACTCGGTGAGGACTTTTCGAGCTTCGAGAGTGTGGTCCAGTTTGGCCAGCGAGAACCCCAGGCGATACAGATTGCGAGCGTAGCTGAAGCTGTTCGATTGAAGAAGCGGGCTCGCCTCCTTGAACTGAACGACGGCCTGAGCAAACCTGTTGTTGACCGCGTGGACCTGCCCGAGCGAAGTGTAGGCGATCCCTTTCTGAACCGCAATCTGCAGCTCCCAATCCTGGTCTGTGACGTTGGCCGGTTTTTGCGCCTTCGCCAGCAGATCGAGAGCTTTCTGAGCGTCCGCGGCTGCTTGCGGGAGCTGCTGCCCGTTGTCGCTCCAATAGTCCGCAAGCATCAGAAGGATTGCCACGTTGTCGGGGTCGGATTTCAAGATGGAATCGGCGGTTTCGAGCATCTTAGGCTTGTTTTGAGCCTGCTCGTAGGCGATGGCGGTTTGTTCGCGGATCGTGGGTGTGTAAGACGAATCGGGAAAGGCGGCCGTGAAACGCTCGAAGCAGGCGGCGCGCGCCGCCGGGTCGGCAACTTTATACGAGCCCGAAACCAGGGCATATTCGACGTAGGCGACATTCGGCTGCGTTTTTTGCAAGGATTCCGCTTTCTGAGCCGCCCAATCTTCCGGTGAAGTTCCCGCGGGAGGAGCCGACGCCTTAAAATCCTTGAGCATTGCAGCTACCTTCTCGCCATACGTGAATAGAGCCGCAGTGTCCCCCTGCTCGTCGGCGGCGTGAACAAGGTTGATGGCGACAGAAAGACCCTGCGGATCGAGCGCCAGCGCCTTTTCGCCGTACTCGTAGGCCTTCGCGTAATTCTTCTGGGCGAGATAAGTCTGCGTGTAGAGCTCGTCGGCGAGGAGCTCGTAATCGCCTTTCCCGTATTCGGCCATGAACTTATCGAGCATCGCCACTTTGTCGGGACCATCCGGCGCAGCGTAGATGGGCGACAAGGCTTTGTCTTCCGGACTTCCTGCGGCTACGGAAACTGTTTTGCCGATTTGAGCGGCGGAAGTTCCAGCAAGGACGAGCACGCCCGAGAGAATTAGAAGGGTCCGGTTCATGGCTCACCTCCGAGTCAAAGTCGCCGCCAGGGCGGCAAAACTCAACGGCTTCGCGCCGGCAGCGGCAAAAAACGGGGCACGCGCCGGCAATACTCCTCGAAAGAAGCGCCGAAACGCGAGCGCATCTCGCGCTCCTCGAAACGTATGGCGATCCACATCAGCAAAGTCCACGCCGTGGCCACATACCACGCGAGCGGCTTTCCCGCCATCAAACACGCCCCAACGATCGCCAGAAACGATCCCAGGTAACGAGGGTGGCGAATGTGCGCGTAGATTCCTCGCCCGATCACTTCGCCGCCCCCCGAGAGCTCCGTTTTTCCCACCAGGCGCGCTGTGCCGAGATCGGCTTTCACGCGCCAAAAGATCCAAACTTCGAGAGCGATTAAAATCAATCCGATTGTGGAGGCGGCCGGCGACGGCGGATGTTCGCGCATCAGACGCTGGCGGAAGAAAACAAGGCAGGGAGTCACGAGGCCCCAGGAAAAGATGAGTCCGACGTAGTAAACCGCCCTGGGATGGCGCCGCCAGAAACGGACCGATGGATGCACGACGAACCAGTAGAGAGGGATGGGGAGCTGAAGAAAAAACACGACGGCGGTGATCCAGCGAAACACACGCACGCGCGAATCTTAGTCGAAGCGGCGGGTATGCGCAAACCTCTTTGCCCATGCCTGGTAGGGACAGCCCGCATTTGCCGGCCTCTCGATTCGCCGGCCCGGAACCAGCTTCGTAGACTGGCGAGCGGGAAATTTGCCTGCGACTCCATACCAGGCATTGACCTGGTTCGGGTTTCGTTGGAGGATTCCTAGGCGCATTTGAAGAAAGAAAGAGGCGAGACATGCCCGTTCCGATTCCGTGGGAAAAATTAGATTGCGAACAGTTGAACCCGAAAATTGCGCGGCAAATGACAAGCGGCGAGGACGGCACGATCGCCCGTGTTCTGATTGCCAAGGATGGGGTGGTGCCGCGACACTCCCACCGCAGCGAGCAGTACACGATGATTCTATCCGGCGCGCTGAAATTCATCTTCGACGACGGTGAGGTGGTTGCGCGGCCGGGAAACGTGCTGGTGATTCCCGCGCACGTTCCCCACGCGGCCGTGGCGCTCGAGGACACCGTAGACATCGATTTCTTCGCGCCGCGGCGTGAAGACTGGATTCAGAAACAGGATTTTTATCTGCGGGAAACCGGTGAAAGGAAGTAGCGACGATGGATTTGGGGCTGAAAGGGCGGGTGGCAATTGTGGTGGCCGCAAGCAAAGGTCTTGGGCGGGCGGCGGCCGAAGAGCTGGCCAAGGAAGGCTGCAACGTGGCGATTTCCGCCCGGACCCTGGCTGACCTCGAACGGACCGCGGCCGAGATCGCGAAGTCCACGGGGAAGGAAGTCTTTTTCCAGGCGTTCGACGTGAAGCGGGAAGATGCCATCCGCGAATTTGTCTCGGCGGTGGAGAAACGGTTTGGACGCATCGATATTTGCGTGACCAATTCCGGCGGCCCGCCTTCCAAGAAATTCGCGGAGACGACAACCGGCGAATGGCAAGCCGCGGTGGACGACATGCTGCTGAGCGCCGTAACTGTTGCGCGCGAAGTGCTCCCGAGAATGCAGAAAAACCGCTGGGGCCGGTTTATCACCATCACGTCGATTTCCGTCAAGCAGCCGATCGACGGGCTGATCCTTTCGAACGCGGTGCGCGCCGGAGTAACGGGACTCGCGAAGACGCTTGCGGGCGAGTATGGGTCGAGCGGAATCACCGTCAACAATGTTTGCCCCGGGTTCACGCTGACGGGACGGCTGGAAGAGCTCGCCGACAAGCGCGCAAAAGATTCAGGTTCGACGCGTGAGCAGGTGCTCGCCGCGATGGCGGCTTCCATGCCTCTCGGCCGTGTGGTGAAAACGGAAGAGTTCGCGGCGCTCGTCGCCTTTCTAGCTTCGGAGCGGGCCTCCGCCATCAATGGAACCACGATCGCGGTCGACGGAGGCATGGTCAAAAGTCTTCTATAGCGCGCCGGCAGACCGACTCGCGTGATCGAGCGGGCTGTTCCGGAAAGCCGCGCGTGCCTTCCGTACCGGCGCCGCGCGAATTATCTGGATTCAATCGAGGAGAAGAGGATGAATTTGACAACAAGGAGTCTCGTCCGCCTAAAAATGAAAGTGGCCGCAGTATTGCTCCTGGCACTCGCAGTCTGCTTCGTGGGGGTCGCCGGATGGGCAGACGAACCCTACGCCAGGAGCCGCGACTATGACCTGCAGAACGTGCGAACGCATTTGTGGCTGGCAGCGGGACAGAGGTCGTTTGGCGGCGAAGTGACGCACACGCTGACTCTGCTGCGTGACGGAGTCTCCGAGCTTCAATTCGACAGCGTGGATTTGAAAATCGAGAGCGTGACGTTGGACGGGAAAAGCGCGAAGTTTTCCACGACGGCTGAAAAATTGATAGTTCCGTTAGTTGTGCCGGGAAAGCGCGGCGACAAGCACGAGGTGGACATCCGCTATAGCGGGTCCCCGAAAAAAGGCCTCTACTTCGTTTTCCCGGATAAATACTATCCCGACCGTCCGAGTGAGGTGTGGACGCAGGGTGAATCCGAAGACACTCGCTACTACATTCCGATTTACGACTACCCGAACGACAGGACGACGTCCGAGATGATTTTGACGGTGCCGGGCACCTGGATCACCGTTTCGAACGGATCGCTGGTGGGAATCAAGAAAGAGGCCGGCGGCGATAAAACATGGGATTGGAAGCAGAGCGAGCCTCTTTCCACGTACCTGATTTCCGCCGTCGCCGGGGATTTCGTCGAGAAAAAGGACAACTGGCGGGGAATCCCCGTGCGCTACGTAGTGCCGCGCGGAGATGAATCGAAGATCGAGCCGACTTTCGAGCGGACGCGCGAAATGATGGATCTGTTTTCGACCAAGCTCGGAGTTCCGTATCCCTGGGCGCAATACGCGCAAACTTCGGTGGATGATTTCGTCGAAGGCGGAATGGAAAACACGAGCGCGACGACTCTGACAACCCACGGCTTGGTTCACCCCGCACTCGCACCCGAGGACCGCATCGGCTCCGACGACCTCGATTCGCATGAGCTCTCGCACCAGTGGTTCGGCGATCTGGTGACTTGCAAGGACTGGTCGAACCTCTGGTTGAACGAGGGCTTCGCGACTTTCTTCGAACACTACTGGCTGGAGCAGCATTACGGCAAAGACGAAGCCGACTACGAATTCTGGCGTGACCAGTCCCGCTGGTTTGAGGAGAAGAATCTTTACAGCGTTCCGATCATGAACCGCAATTTTACGGATTCTCTCGACTATGCCGGGAATATCTACACCAAGGGCGGGTGGGCGCTGCGGATGCTGCGGGCGCAGCTGGGCGACGAAGATTTTTTTCGCGGGCTGCACGGCTACCTCGAAGCGAATCGCAATCAAAACGTAGTCTCCGCGGATCTGGCGAAGAGCATCGAAAAGGCGACTTCTCGGAACGTCGACCAATTCTTCCACCAGTGGATTTACCGCGCGGGCGCTCCGGAATTTGACATTCACTACACGTACGATGCCGCCGCACACGCGGTGAATTTGAAAGTGGAGCAAACACAAAAAGTGGAAGGGTTGGTGGGATTGTTCGATTTGCCGGTGCAGGTCGAGATTGCCACCGCGAGCGGAAACAAGACTTTCCCCATTCATGTGAGCAAGCAGAACGAGACGTTTTCGCTCCCCGTGGATGGGCCGCCCTTCATGGTTCTGTTCGACAAGGGCGACAAAATCCTGAAGAGCGTCAACTTTCCGAAGGATCCCGTGGAACTGATGTACCAGCTCAGGAACGCCGAAACAGCGCCGGACCGCGCCGACGCGGCCGTCGCTCTCGCGGAAGTGAAAGACAATCCCGAGGTGATCGCGGCTCTCGGCGCGTCGGCCGTGCACGACCCCTTCTGGGGTGTGCGAAACGAGGCGCTGCGGGCGCTCGGCCGAATCGGCGGCCCCTCGGCCGAGAAGCAAGTCCTCACGGCTCTCGCGAACGAACATCCGTGGGTGCGGGAAGTGGCGGTTAGCGAGCTCGGCAAGTTCGACGATGATGCGCTCGCCGCGAAGCTCGAGGACATCGCCGCCAACGACAAGGCCTACCGCGTGCGGGCGGCGGCGCTCGAATCGCTCGCGGAGTTACACGCCCCCAATGCCTACGCCATTCTCGCGTCCGCTGTGAAAATCGAATCGCCGGACGACTTGATTCGCAACGGAGCCCTCCACGCCTTCGGCACGCTGGGCGATGATCGCGCCGTGCCGCTGCTGTTGGATTGGTCGGCCCGCGGGAAACCCTTTGAAACCCGGCAAGCAGCCATCCGGGGTATCTATCAGCTCGACAAGAACAATCACGCGATCACGCAGGCCCTGATTTCCTATCTGCAGGAGCCGTATTTCGACATCAAGTTCGCCGCTCTGTTCGCGTTGGGACGCCGGGGAGACCCGGCCGCGATCGGCCCGCTGGAAGATTTGCTCAAGAGCAACGATCTGAGTCTGGGCTCGGCTCCGTACGTCGAAATGGAGATTGCGGCGCTAAAACGCAAGAATGGGGAAGGTCAACCAGCCAAGGCCGCACAGGTCGCGCCGGAGGGAGCGCCCGCCGAAAATCAAGATGCGGTGCTGAATGACTTGAAGAAACTCGAGCAGGAAGTAGGAGAAATCAACGAAAGGCTCGAGAAAATCGAGTCGCAGCTCGCCACCAGCAGAAAATGACGGAACGCCGGCTGCCGCGAGTCACCACAAGTACCGCGCGCCCGCGCATCGCTCCGGATCAACCCGCGAGCAAGATCCGCAAATCGCGAAGGTTGTTGCCCGTCGGCCCGGTGACAATGGGATCGCCGAGCCGCGAGAAAAATGTATAGGCATCGCTTCGCCTGAAGTGTTCCCCTGGATCGAGCCCCATGGTTCGCGCCCGGGACAAGGTTTGCCCGTCCGCCACGGCTCCTGCGGCGGGGCAATTGCCGTCGATCCCGTCCGTCCCCGCGCTGAGGACAGTGATATTTTCTCCGGCAATTTTTTCAACGCAGGAAAGCACGAAGGCTGAATTTCGTCCGCCCACGCCGTTTCCCGTCACCGGGCTGCTAAGCTCTCCGATGGCCACGACGGCCGCGCGCCTCCCGGGGTTCATCTTTTGCGCGGTGCTGAGTTCGTCGAGCAGATGACGCGCGGCCTTTTCCACGGGCCAGTCGTCCGTCGAATCGTCGCAAACGCAGACGTAGCCAGCGGCTTCGCAAAAGTGGTGAGCGGAATGGCGCAAGTCATGAGGCCGAAGGACCAGCTCGAAGTGGGCGTTGGCAAATGAAGGATCATTTTCCTTGGGCGTCTCGCGCAGGTGATGTTCTGCGATAATCGCCGCGAGGGGCGGGGACAGCCTTTTCGTCAGGGCGTAATTCTGCAAAATGCGCTCCGCCTCGGCGACCGTGGAGGGGTCCGGAAGAGTGGGCCCGGAAGCGAGCGCGGACTCCTGGCCTTCCGGAACGTCGGAAATCGCAAAAGTCAGCTTGACCGATCTCGGCGCGGCACCCGCAAGCCTGCCGCCTTTTGTGGCCGAGAGATGTTTGCGAACGATGTTGATCTCCTCGATGGACGCGCCGCAGGAAACGAGCAGGGAATGGAGCTGCTGAAAATCGGCCAGCGTCAGATGTGAGTCGAGTGGACATTCAACCAGCGCCGACCCGCCCCCCGATATCAGGAAAATGACCAGCGTCTTTTCGTCGCACCCCGCGAGCGCATCCAGGATGGCCCGGCCCGCCGCGAAACTGTTCTCGTCGGGAACCGGATGTCCGGCCACGAAAGTTCTCCAGCCCGGAATTTCGCGAGCCGGTTGGGCCGGCGCGACGAGAATTCCAGTCGGCGGAAAATCCGGCGCGATAATGGAAGTCAGAGCCTCCGCCATCGAATGCGAAGCCTTTCCGAATGCGAAGGCGGCGACGCGCCGATAATCGTTGAGGTCGAACCGGCGTCCGGCGCAGAGAATCGTGGCGCCGCTGCGATCGAGATGGCGCGCCAGGGCGGCCGGGACGTCAATCGCCGCGAGGGTGTACAGGAAAATTTCGCGGGCGATGTCTTTGGCGCTTCTTTCGGCTTCGGACGTCCTCGCTTTCATCGTTTTTCGAAGAGTTCGGGATTCAAGGCATCCGGCGGGCGGAGCCCATCGAAAAATGCAACGACGTTTTTGGCGGCGCGAAGACCCATGTTCGTCCGTGTTTCGATGGATCCGCTTCCAATGTGCGGAGTCAAAACTACGTTGCTCATGGGGAGCAGAGCGGGAAGAACGACCGGCTCGCGCTCGAAGACGTCCAACCCCGCCCCGGCGATTTGTCGCGCCGCCAGCGCTTCCGCCAGAGCGGCTTCGTCCACCACGGGCCCGCGCGTGGTGTTGATCAGATAGGCGGTCGGCTTCATCTTCGCGATTGCTTGCCGGTCGATCAAGTGCCGCGTTTCCGGCGTCAGCGGAACGTGCAGCGAAACGAAATCCGATTCGCGAAGGAGCGTATCGCGGTCCACAAAGGCCGCATGAAACTCCTTCTCTTTTTCCAGCGTCACGCGGTTCCGGCTGTTGTAGAGAATCCGCATCTTGAAGCCGGCGGCCCGCCGCGCCACTTCTTGTCCGATGCGGCCGAAGCCGATGATTCCGAGCGTTTTTCCCCAGACGTCTCCGCCCATGAATTGGTCGATTTCCCAGCCTGTCCATTTGCCGGCGCGGATCATGGCATCGCCTTCCACCACGCGCCGCGCGACGGCCATCAACAGCGCCCAGGCAAGATCCGCCGTAGTGTCGTCGAGCACGCCGGGAGTATTCGTTGCGGTCACATTGTGTCTCGTGCAGGCGGGAACGTCGATATTGTCGTATCCCACGGAGACGGTTGCGGCGATTCGCAGTTTCGTGGCCCGGCCGAGCAATTCATCATTGATTTTGTCGCTCAGCAGGCAAACCAAGCCGTCCTTGCCGGTCACTCGCTCGAGTAATTCCGGCCGCGGCATCGGCTGCGGCGCCTTCCAATATTCCGTTTCGAAGCGCGAATCCAGAAGGTCGCGGACGCCGGCGAATAGCGGATGCGTGACCAGAATTTTCGGGCGACTCATAGGGCTCCTTCAGGCCGGCCACAGAGCGAACCGGTGCGTCACGTTCGCACACAGAAGGATTTCATAACGATGTCCCGCTTCGCAACCCTTGCGTCCGGGCGCAAGAAGCGTTGACGCCCGCTTCGACGGACGACTATAGTGGCGGAGAACCCCTGCGGATGATGTTCTGTTCTCAAGGAAGATGGACCCACGCCTCATTCACGAATTGCGGAAGCTCGCCGGCGACGAATATGTCCTGCACGCCCCTGAAGATCTGCTCCTCTACGAATACGACGGATCGGTCGAAATTGCGCGGCCCAATTGCGTCGTTTTTCCGCAGACGGCCGAGGATGTCGCCGCCATTGTCCGCCTCGCCAACCGGTTTGACACTCCGCTGGTTGGACGCGGCGCCGGAACAGGCCTTTCGGGCGGAGCGCTTGCCCGCCAGGGTGGAATTCTCGTCGTATTTTCGAGGATGAACCGCATCCTTGAAATCGACGCCGAAAACCAACGCGCGCGCGTCCAGCCGGGCGTGGTGAATTCCGACCTCAGCGCGGCCGTGGCTCATCTGGGGTTGCATTTTGCGCCTGACCCGTCGAGCCAAAAGGCTTGCACGATCGGCGGAAATGTTTCGGAAAATTCAGGCGGCCCGCATACGCTGGCCTATGGGGTGACGACAAATCATGTATACGCGCTCGAGGTTGTGCTGCCCTCGGGAGAATTCATCCGCCTGGGAAGCGCCGCCCTCGATCCGCCTGGATACGACCTGACGGGACTGTTTGTCGGCTCGGAAGGGACATTCGGTCTGGTCACAGAAATCACCGTGAAGCTCACCCGCCTGCCGGAATCGGTTAAAACGCTTCTCGCCATTTATGACGCGGTCGACGACGCCACCGAGACCGTCGTCGAAATTACGGCGCGAGGAATTACCCCGGCTGCTTGCGAGATGCTCGACGGCTGGACTCTTCGCGCCGTGGAAGACTACGTCCACGCCGGATTCCCGAGGGACAGCGCTGCCGTCTTGTTGATTGAAGTGGACGGGCTCCGCGAGACGGCCGAGGCCGCCGCGATCGACGTCGCCGACGTCTGCCGCGCGCACCATGCCCGCGAAGTCCGCGTGGCGCGCGATGCCGCTGAGCGCGACCTCCTATGGAAAGGGCGAAAGAACGCATTCGGCGCCGTGGGGCGCCTTTCCACCACCTACTACGTCCAGGACGGCGTCATCCCGCGGACGAAACTGCCGGCGACCTTGCGGCGGATCGCGGAAATCGGCAAGAAGAACGGCTTCGCCATCGGCAATATCTTTCACGCGGGAGACGGCAATTTGCACCCGATCATATTGTTCGATGCGCGAGACGAATCGCAATTTCGCCGCGTCGTCGCCACCGCCGATGAGATCATCGGGTTCTGCATCGAGATGGGCGGCTCGATCACGGGCGAGCATGGCGTGGGAATGGAAAAGGACAGGCTGATGCCTCTGCTCTTCAGCGAGACCGATCTGCGCCTGATGAGCGGCGTGCGCGACATCTTCAATCCTCGCGCATTGTTGAATCCCGGAAAGATTTTCCCCACGGCAAAAGGGTGCGGGGAGGTTCACGTCAACCCCCTTCCCGTTTCCGGCGCGATTCCCGCATGAGCACAAGCCCCGGTGCTGTCTTGTCCCGGCTGGCCTCGATCGTCGGGGCCTCGCACGTGACCGAGGATGCCTCCTCGGTCCAAGCCTATTCGATCGACGGCGTCGCTCCCGTTTCCGCCGTGCGTCCCGGCAGCATTGCCGAAGCCGCGGAAGTGGTGAAATTTGCCGCCGCTGAAAGACTGGCGCTTGTGGCCTCCGGCGCGCGCACGAAGCTGGCGATGGGCCTGCCGCCACGGGAATACGATCTCGCGCTCGATCTCTCTCGTCTCGACCGCATCTCGGCCTACGATCCAGGCGATCTGACGCTCAGCGTCGAAGCTGGGATTCCTCTGTCCAAAATCGCCTCTGCCCTCGCACAGCACGCTCAATTCTTGCCTCTCGCTGTTCCCTTTGAGAATTCTGCGACAATCGGCGGGACCATCGCGTCGGGCATCGATTCTCCGCTTCGTCAATTTTTTGGAACGGCTCGCGATTTCGTTCTGGGGATGGAATTCATCACCGGCGATGGTTCCCTGGCAAAGAGCGGCGGCCGTGTGGTCAAAAATGTTACCGGGTACGACCTACACAAGTTGATGATTGGTGCGATGGGGTCGCTGGGAGTGATCGCGCAAGTTCATTTCCGGACGTTTCCGGCGCCGCGCAGCCGGCGAGCGTTTCTCGCTTCTTTTGACCGCTCGAAACAGGCGTGGACGCTGCGCCAATCGATTGCCGACTCTCCGCTGCGCCCCTTAACGCTCGACATTTTGAGTCCAGGCGTCGCGCAGCTCTTCGGAAGCAATTCGGCGGCGAAACGGGCGCCCGAGCCCTACAATCCCAAAATGCTCGCGGACCGGCGCTGGACCCTCACGTCAGGCTTCGCTGGAAACGCAAAAGCGCTCGACCGCTACGCCGCCGACTTGCGGCGAATGGCCGAGCACGCGGGCGCCGCGGAGATTGCGACGTTTGGGGAAGAAGGCATTCCGGGTGCGTTCGGAAGGAAGCGTGAATTCATTCCTATCGCGCTTGAAGCCTCTCCTGCTACCGTCGTTTTGAAAGTGAGCGCGCTGCCGAGCCGCATGAATCAAGTGTTGTCGGCCGCTGAAAAGGCCGCCGCCTCGCGAGGCATCGATTGGGCGGCGATCATCCGTGGAGTGGGAGTCGCTTATGCAGCCTTGCTGCCGAAGGATCGCGGCGCGGAAAGCTTGAAGGCTGTGTTGGCGGCAACCGACGAAATTCTGGCGGCCACGGCGGCCGCAGTAGGCAACGCCACAATTCCCTGGTGCCCCGCGGAGTGGAAAAGCCGATTGAAGATCTGGGGCCTTGACCGCGCTGAATTCGCGCAGATGAAAAAATTGAAGGCCTTTTTCGATCCCGCGGGGGTCTTTTCGCCCGGGCGGTTCATGGGAGGCATTTGAAGCGATGGCCGGACACGCCCCTCAATCCGAAGAGGACGCCAGGCGGGAATTTGCTCGCACGCTGAGCGGGTTCTCACCGCACGATAAGCCCGAATACGAGGACTATTCACGCTGCGTCCACTGCGGCCTATGCCTCAATCATTGCCCCACTTACCGGTTGTGGGGGCAAGAAGCCGATTCGCCGCGAGGGCGAGTCCGCCAAATGGCGTTGGTGGACCAGGGGCGCATGGAAGTGGGCGAGTCGTTTGTCACGCACATGGACCGCTGCCTGGACTGCCGGGCCTGCGAGACCGCGTGTCCCTCCGGCGTCGAATACGGAAAGCTGATCGAATTGGCGCGGGCGCAGATTCACCAGAAATACCGCCGGGCGACGTTGGAGCGCTTCATCAGCGACGTCGTCTATCGCAAAATCCTTCCTTATCCGCGCCGCATCGCCGTGTTGGCGCGCTTGGGGAAGGCGTATCAGCGCTCCGGCGCGGAGGCTCTGGTGCGAGGAAGCGGAATCCTCCGGCTCTTCGGCTTGCAGGAGCGCGCCCGGCTTCTCCCGCGGATTGATTCGAAATTTTTCTTTTCAGAAGCGGGCAAGACGTTTCCGGCGAAGGGACCGCGCCGTGCGCGAGTGGCCTTCTTCGCAGGCTGCATCGCGCAAGTCACGTTTAGCGAGTTGAACCGCGCCACGATCCGCGTTCTGCAGGCCAACGGCTGCGAAGTGGCAATCCCGGCGGCGCAGAATTGTTGTGGCGCGCTCGCGGCTCACTCTGGAGACCGAGAGACCGCGCGCGCACTTTCCAAAATCAATCTCAATGCCTTCCATCCCGATGAGTTTGATGCCATCGTCACCAACGCCGCCGGATGCGGCTCAGCCTTGAAGGAATATCCGCTGCTTTTTCCCTCAGGCGCTGCGGAGCACGAAAACGCGGCCGCGTTTTCGGGAAAAGTTCGCGATGTGACGGAATTTCTCGCCGACCTCGGTCTTTCGGCCCCGCTCCGGCCGGTCCGGCTGCGTGTGACGTACCAGGACTCCTGCCACCTGGTACACGGCCAGAAAATTCGCGAAGCTCCGCGAAAGCTGATTCGGGCCATTCCCGAGATTGAGTTTGTGGAAATGTCGCTTTCGGATCAATGTTGTGGCTCGGCGGGCGTGTATAACGTGACGCAGCCCAAGGCTGCGAGCGAACTCTTGGACCAAAAGATGGACTCTATAGAGCGCACCAAGGCCGCGGCCATCGTCACGGCAAATCCCGGCTGCATCCTCCAGCTTCGCGCCGGCGTGAAATTGCGCGGCGCCGCCCAGGAAGTTCTCCACGTCGTTGAGCTTCTGGACCGCTCGACACCGCGCTAGGCTCCTCTACTTCTCTCCAATCAAGTAGCGGCAGCCCGCGGGCCCTATTTTGGCCGAGTGCACCGTTCCCCCCGGAACATCCACTCGGTCGCCTTCGCGGTAGGTTCGCGCATTTCCCCGCATCGTCAAACTCAATTCGCCTTCCAATATGACGTGGGCGGAGTCTCCCATATGAACGTGGTCCGGATAAAATGCGTTTGGGGCGTCCTGCCAGACATATACGGTCGAGAACCCCTCTCTTGCCAATTGCCGGCTATATTGACTCTCACTCGACATAGAGCCTCCTGGAAACTTTCATTGCGGATTCGAATCGGAGGAGGAACTCGCGGGCGGCGCGTGGTGGTGAACGCCCGCAAGTATTGGTGTGCAGCGGAGGAAGAAATTGTCCCGGTCGATTTATTGGGCGTCAGGACCTTGGTCCAATGGTTCTGCCTTTCGTATTTCAAGAGCGTGGCCCTGCTTGACCGTATAGTCCGAGGGAACTTGGAACAGGGTCTCGTCCGGCTCGGTGCGCTGGATGTTGGTGAGTTGATAGACGGAGTCACCGACCATTGGATCGGTGTGCTTCAGAAGAATAACGGTTTGCAAATCCGGCGAATACCACCTCTCGACTGTGATTGTAATCGGCTTCTCATTGCCGATTTCACCCGCCGGGATGGTCCGGATCGTTCGCGTTCCTTCGGCGCTTACGCCGTTGATCGTCTGGGTGCCCAACGATACGGTCGTCGTCTCCTTCTGAAGTTCCGCGGAGAGCGACGTCCCAAAGCGGCCTCGCGGCCCCAAGTCACTTCCGGACCGCAGGCGCATTTCGTGCGCTACTTTGCGGTTCGCATCGAGAACATAGCGCGTCCCCGCCACAGGATCGCTGATGAACGTCGTGCGAGGCGGCTGTTTTCCTGAAGCGGCCCACGGTCCAATCGCCGGCAGAGTCACATCCCGGCGAACGCGCCCCTGGCTGTCTCGGGCAAAGCTCCCGGTCGTGTCTCGTACGATGCGATTTCCGTCTCCGAGAGTCTGCGTGGTTTCCTGCGAAATCGTCGCTGTGAAGGGAGCCCCTGTCACCACCTTCTGATCGAACGGCCCTTCAAAGCTCACGAAGCCGATCCCGCCATCCAGTCCCATGGGGCCCGGCCCGGTCCTTTCGAAAAAAAACACATTGGGACCCGGCGGCGGTGGAGGAGGAGCCTCACTCGATTGCGCCCAGGCCGCCGAAGCGCACAACCAGGCTGCGCCCATCACGGCCGCGCCGACCACGCTTCTGAGGAGGAAACTCTTCATAGGTCCTTCCTTTCGACAACCAAATCGGCTGAACTTCAATTGGTCTCCGTCTGCGCCACCAGGCGAATGGCTTCCGGCGTTCCATCCTCATCGAGGAGCAAATCGGCCGAAACGTCTCCCGACGACCCGGCATAAAGCGTCCGTACACCCAGGGATTCGAGCGCCTCAGGGGTCAAAATCACGCGAACCACCTCTCCCCCTTCCATCCGCGACGTGGAATCCGCGTAGGGAAGCGGGATAAAGGCAGCCTCTTCGGCTTCCGCCGGTATAGGTGTCGCAGCTTGGTGCAGCGAAGCCTGCTGCGGCGTTCCCGCAGCCGGAGCAGTTTCCGTCTTATTTGCCGCGGCCGACAATTTGGCGGGCGAAGAACTCGCGGGCGATGCCGGCGCCGGAGTTACGAGCGTGCGGTTGGTCGCGTTTGCAACGTGCTCAGGCGAGCCGTGCTTTGTCGGAATGCGCCCGGTCAGATAAAGGCTCGCGGCCAGCGCAAATGCAGCCGCTACGCCAAGCGCCGCCAATTGCCAGCTTATCTTTCGAGCGCGTTTGCCGTCGCGGTTTTCGCGAAACTCCTTGAGGAGGAGCGATTCAATTCGCGGAGCCGCCGTCTCAGCCCGCGCGGAACCAGCCAGCGCTCGCAGGTTCATATCGAGCGATTCCGACTCCGTCAGCAGAAGTCCGCATTTCGGACAAACCTCCGCATGCGCCAGCGCGGATTCGCGCAACGCCGAAGGGAGGACTTCCGCCCGGTCGAGATCGGCGACGATTTCCTCGAACAAATGGCAATTGATCGAAATTTTGGAGACGCTCATTCGCCCACCACCGATGCGCGAATCACGGGCCGCCTTTCGCGCAATTTTTCCATCAGCAGAGCCCGCGCCCGGTGCAACCGCGACCGAACTGTTCCCACCGGACAATCGAGCGCCGTGGCGGCCTCTTCATAACTCATCCCTTCGAGATCGCACAGCACGACGGCCTCTCGGTATCCTTCTGGAAGGGAATTGACCGCTTGCCGGACCCTCGCGATGGTTTCAAACGATGCGGGGTTGGAATCGTGGTCCACTTGCGATTCCTCGTAGGCATCCGGCAGCGGCACCAGCCTCTGTTCCTGGCCCCAACGCTTGCGCAATTGGTTTCGCGCAATCCCGAAAAGAAATCCGCCGAGCGTTCCGCGCTTCGGGTCGAAATTTTTCGCGTTGTGAATCAACGCCATGAAAACCTCTTGCGTCACATCCTCGGCAATCGCTCGGTTTCCGCTCATGTGCAAGGCGAACCGGAAAATCGCCGGATGGTTCCGGCGATACAATCGCCGGAAGGCATCTTCGTCGCCCGCCATGGCAAGTCGCAGCAGGCCGTCGTCGGTCCGATCGATCGGCTGACTCATTTCCGTATAAGTATGACGGCCCTGGTTGCTTCTCGTTACATATTGCCATCGGCGGGCGGCTAAGTTCCCGAATCTTATAGCCCGTACGAGCTCTCATCTACTCCCCCGAGACCCTTCTCCACCGTTGGTTTCCTGTCCTTGACCAAAGAGCCTTGTTTCAATACCGTAGGGGCCAGCCGACTTTGTCCGGACAGGTGCGCGCGGCAATCCGGTCCTGTCCCATCGTTGAACCCCGACGCCCACCCAGGAGGGCCTATGCAAGAGTTTGACCCGAAGGTCCTGAATGAGAAGCCGATTCCTCCTCCCGATGATTTTAGCAAACGGGCGCGAGTGAAGTCGCTCGACGACTATCGCGAATTGTATGGCCATGCCAGTGAGAAGCCGGATGAATTCTGGGCGGAGCAAGCCAAGCTGCTCCACTGGTTCGAGCAGCCCAAGCAGATCCTGGAATGGACGCCGCCTCACGCCAAATGGTTCCTCGGCGGAAAGCTGAACGTTTCCTATAACTGCCTCGATCGGCATCTCGAGAAAAACGCCAACAAGCCCGCCCTGATGTGGGAAGCCGAGGACGGCTCGACTTTGCAGCTTACGTACGCGGAATTGCACGAGCGTGTTTGCCGGTTCGCCAGTGCGCTTGAGGCTTTGGGAGTCGAGGCCGGAAATTGCGTCGCGATTTACATGCCCATGATTCCCGAGCTCCTCATCGCCATGTTGGCTTGCGCGAGGATTGGCGCGGTTCACTCCGTCGTTTTCGGCGGATTTAGCGCCGTTGCCTTGGCGGACCGGATTGCGGACGCCAAAGCCAAAATTCTCGTCACCGCCGACGGCGGCTACCGCCGCGGGAAAATCGTCCCGCTCAAGGAAACCGCGGACGCCGCGTTGAAATCTTGTCCCACAATCCAGAAAGCGGTCGTTGTGAAGCGGACCGGCGAGCCCGTCGCCTGGCAGGAGGGCCGCGACGTCTGGTGGCATGAACTCGAGGAAAAAGGAGCGAAGGATTTCCCCGCGCCCCCCTTCAATTCCGAACATCCCCTCTTCATCCTGTACACCAGCGGGACCACCGGTAAGCCGAAGGGAGTCTTGCACACATCGGCGGGATATTTGCTCGGAGCCACGTGGACTACGCGATTGGTCTTCGACCTTCGCGAAGACGATGTCTACTGGTGCACGGCCGACATCGGCTGGGTCACCGGCCACAGCTACATTGTTTACGGTCCGCTCGCCAATGGCGCCAGCATCGTGATGTATGAAGGCGCGCCGGACTTTCCCCGCCGCGACCGTTTTTGGGAAATCGTGGACCGTTACAAAGTCTCGATCTTCTACAGCTCCGCCACCGCCGTTCGCGCCTTTATGTCTTGGGGCAAGGACTGGATCGACAGCCACAAATTAACCAGCCTGCGACTCCTGGGCACGGTCGGTGAGCCGATCAACCCGGCCGCCTGGAAATGGTATTTCGAGGTCATCGGCAAGGCGCGCTGCCCGATTGTCGACACGTGGTGGCAGACGGAAACCGGCGCCATTATGATTTCGCCTTTGCCGGGCGCCACCCCGGCCAAGCCCGGCTCCGCTACCTTGCCGCTTCCCGGCGTAGCAGCGCGTGTCGTGAACCTCAAAAACGAGCCCGTCGCTCCCGGTGAAACCGGATATTTGACGATTCAAAAGCCATGGCCTTCCATGCTCCGGACAATCTACGGCGACGACGAACGCTATGCCCGTGAATATTGGGGCCGCATTCCTGGCGTTTATTTCGCGGGTGACGCCGCGCAGTGCGACAAGGACGGATATATCTGGGTTCTCGGGCGAGTGGACGACGTCATTAAAGTGGCGGGACACAGGCTGAGCTCGATGGAAATTGAGAGCGCGTTGGTAAGCCATCCGGCAGTGGCGGAGGCGGCCGTGGTCGCTCGGCCCGACGAAATCAAAGGTGAGGCGATCGTCTGCTTTATCACGCTGCGAGCGGGCCAGAAACCCAGCAAGGATCTCCGCTCGGCCCTGGCCGATCACATCGCGCTGACCATCGGCACCATCGCGCGTCCGGCCGAAGTTCGATTCGCCGACATCCTTCCCAAGACGCGCAGCGGCAAAATCATGCGGCGTCTCCTCCGCGAAGTCGCCCAGAAAGGTGGAATATCCGGAGACATTTCCACGCTTGAAGACCTCTCCGTCATCGAGCGTTTGGCCAAGGCCAAGGGCCAGGAGGAAGAGTGATCCTACGGGGATGACATGGCGCGCGCTTCAGCGGGCTCTCTCAGGATCATCGGCAGCGGATATTCTTGCAGGCGTGCGCTCTCCGCGACGGGCAGCGGATTCAATTGGATTCCCATCTGGTTCGGCTCCAGCACTCGCATGACGCATCCCGAGGCGCTCAGCGGCTTCGTGTCCGGGGACAAACTCAGTGTAATTTGAACTGTGGAGCCCTTCGGAAGTGTGCCGGAGGTTTGGACCAGCAAACCGTTCAAGCTGATGTCGAGCGTTTCGCCGGTCAATTCCAGTTTTGACCCGCTCAGTTTCACTTTGCTTCGCAGAGGTATCCGCCGGAACCTCCTCCGCTCATGCTCGATCGCTCCTTGCATGGCCCGAATGAGCTTCAGCAAACGGCTCTTATCGATCGGCTTGTACAGGAAAAAACTGGCGCCCGCCGAAAACCCCTCGGAAACGGCCGAAGTCGCCGCATCGTCGCTCAGCAAAATAATGGGAGTCATTTGATTCAGGCCCGACGAACGCGCCATCCTTGAGAGTTCGATCCCGTCCGGGGATGCCATCCGCAAATCGAACATTGCGACCACGAATTTTTCCTTTTGCAGGTAGCCGGGAGCCTCCGAACTTCTGGAAAGAGTGAACACTTCCATCCCGGTCGCGCCCAAAAGAGTCTGAATCAGTCCGAAAACCGCGGGATCGTCGTCCACCACCAGTGCGCGCCCCGTCATATTTTCCTCCGGAATCTATATCGGCTCTGGAGGGAATTACTGGAGCGATATTCTAAGTGTCTCGTCTCGCGGCCTTTGGGGACGGGATCCGCTGGAAGTCGAATGTCTCTTGACCGCCGGCTTTGCAAGCGGCCCAAATATGGTTCACTCCGTAAATTCTGCCGTGCCGATCGTCAGCCCTTTTCAGGACGCATCATCTTGGCCGCCATCTGGGTCACAAATCGTCGCGGGACCACCCGCTCGCACTCCATCATCACCCGGTTCATCGGTCCCGAAATGACATAGCTCTTTCCCTTTGCCATTCCCGCCAATCCCACCCGCGCGACTTTTTCCGCCGTTTCCGCCACCTTGAACGCGCGGTCCGGCTGTTTGGCCACTTCTTGAAATTCTGTCGTAGTCGGCCCGGGGCAAAGCGCGCAAACCTTCACTCCTTGCGGACGCACTTCCTCGGAAAGCCCTTCCGCGAACAGCAGGTCGAACGCCTTTGTCGCCGCATAGACGGTGTTGAATGGGACCGCCTGGAACGCGGCCGTGGACGCCACGATCAACACATATCCGTGCCGCCGTTCCACCATTCCGGGCAAGTAAAGTCGCGTCAATTGAACGACGGCCGTGCAGTTGACCTGAATCATCTCCGCCATTTTTTCCGAGGCAATTTCGTGGGTATACCCAAATGCGCCAAAACCCGCGTTATTCACCAGAAGCTCGATCTCCAGATTCCTTTTCGACGTGTAGTCGAAGATCTCGCCGGTGGCTTCGGGCTTCGTCAGGTCAGCCGTAACCACCACTGCCTGAATTTTGTGTTTGGCAGTGAGGCCCGCGGCCAGTTTTTCAAGGCGCTCCGCCCGTCGTGCGGTGAGCACCAGATTTGCCTCTCCCGCGGCCAGCTCTTCTGCCAGCGCCCAACCAATTCCCGCGCTCGCTCCCGTAATCAGGGCCCATTTTCCCGCCCATGTCCTGTTGGGTTTCCGCATTACTTCCTCCTGTCTCTATAGGAGAGGCATGAAACCACAAACCGGACCAGTTCGGAAACGGGAATTCGCTTAGGAGGGAAACAGCGGACCTGGACGGACTAGGCGCCGTCGGCCCGGCGTAGCAGGACTGTGTTCCGGAGCCGCTCGCCCTGCTTTTTGAGGTTTTCGAGCAAACGCTTGGCCCAGACAAACTCCGCCGCCAGGACACCCAATGCCACAAAGATGGTGACCCAGCCCGGACCCGGCGTTATGAGCATCACCACGCCGGCAGCGAGCAAAGTGAATCCAAACACGATCTTCATATACCGCTTTGCCTGTTGGAGCGTCTCAATCCACATCAACTTCTCTCCGCCCGACTCTTCGCCAAGCCTTCCTATCGGCTACATTCCGCCTACCATTAGGATGCTTCAATATGAAGTTTGGTCTCGCCTCTCTCTCGTTTGTAGTTTCCATGCACGAATGGGGCCAGACTTTCTGGTCGTGGCCGGCTCGTGAGTTCACCAACTCCTTGCTGTGGCTAATCCCTCCACCGATAATGGGTCGGCGAATTCAGCCGCGGATTCGCTCTACGCACAAATCAATACGGGGGCAGGAATGGAACTCTCAACTGTGAAAATGCAAATTCCCGAAGGCGCCAATATCATTCTGGGGCAAGCCCATTTCATCAAGACGGCCGAGGATATTTACGAAGCGGTTCTCAACACTGTGCCGGGCGGGAAATTCGGGGTTGCTTTCAATGAGGCTTCCGGACCCTGCCTGATTCGAACCGAAGCCAACGATGAGGAGCTGCGATCCGCTGCCGTCGCCAACGCCCGTTTAATTGGCGCCGGACACGTCTTTGTGCTTCTGCTCCGCCAGGCCTATCCAATCAACCTTTTACATCGCTTGCGCGACTGTTTCGAGGTTTGCTCGATATACTGCGCCACAGCAAACCCGTTGGAAGTGATCGTCGCCCAGACCCCGCAGGGCCGCGGCGTGATGGGAGTCGTGGACGGCAATTCGCCGAAGGGCGTTGAAGGACCTGAGGAGACACGGCAGAGGCGTGAGTTTGTGCGCAAAATCGGATACAAACTTTAGGAACGCAGGCCGCTCGTGGGATTTCCAACTTCGGCAGGGGGATCGTAGCGATGAAATTGGCAGCTCGCCGCATCTCACCCGGCCACCTGCAACGCCCTCGGCCGAGTTCGCTCCAACCCAGGCTTCAGATTAGAACTTGAAAACGACCCCAGCCGAAAACTTCGGGCTGTACTGCGTCGTTCCATAAAAGGTCGTCCCTACCATGTCCGCCGCCAGCCGGTATGCGAACCGGTGATGGTGCGCGTTAATGTCCACGCCGCCGCCCACTTGGTAGGCGAGAGAGTCCGTGCCGCCATAGGGTGTCTTCAGATTGAAGCACGACCCGCCCACCATCCCGTGGCCCCACAATTCGATGCCGTGCCCGGCCGACCACCGTACACGTGGACCTCCTCCGCCAAAGCAGCCGTGAGCCGTATACGGTCCCTGCGAACCCCAGCCCGATGCGAACTCGCCATCCAGCCCGAACCAGTCGGTGATGTAGTACTGCATCGAGACGTTGAACCCGTTCAAATTCTGTGTAATTGAAGGGATTTCGTAAAACCGGTAGAAGGTATATCCGATGTAGACTTCCATCGAGTATGTCTGGAAAACGCCATACACACCCTGCGGCGGTGCCGGGGAGGCTGCGGGTGCCGGTTCGGAAAGTCCCAGCGTATCGGTTGGGTGAGGAGCGGGCGAGCTCAGAAAGGGAACAGGATCCGCTGCCGGAAGCGGTTCGACAGCCAAGGTCGAATCCAGCTTGACGGTGGGTGCTGTCAACAGCTGCTCATTCCCCACGTTGACCTGCGCGCCAGCCGAACAGGTCCATACGAGTAAAAACCCGACCAAACCAAGAACGTATTTCATCGTTCTTTCCCCCAGATTCTTACCTGCGCCCAGAATGGCCCCCCTTAATTTGCCGGAGAAGCCGTTGACTGTCCACTCATTTTGTTTGAAAAGCTGCCTGTGCTGCAATTTGCCCCATGATTTCCCCAACGGTAAGAACACGCGGATTTGACTCTTGACTCGGTGCGCGCATTTGATATGCTTTTCTCGCTGCCTAATCAGCAGCGCTTATCCAGAGTGGCTGAGGGGACAGGCCCGACGACGCCACAGCAACCTGGTGCAATTGCCAAGGTGCTAATTCCTGCCCAGTAGGGGAGAGATAAGATCCTCGGCTGACCGGCTCACGGTCTTTCGAAGATTCAACTCCCAAACTGAATTTGCAGTGGGCGTGCAGCTATTGCGCTTGTCGCACTGGCTCATGCTCCTGGCCGGCGCATTCGCGCTGGGCGTGGCATTGCCATATGGCAACGCGCATCCAGCGCTCGAATCGCCTGGGCGAAGCCCATTTCGGAAGCCTGCCGTACCCGCGGGACTCTTCGAAGGCCGGAAAAAATTTGGGAACGACTTGAGAGTTGAGAAAGGAGCCGCACCATGAAGTTTGCCACCAAGACGATTCATTCCGGGCAGCCTTCCGACCCTGAAACGGGCTCGTTGATCGCCCCAATCTTTCAGACCACTACCTACGAACAGGATTCGCCCGGGCAGGATAAGGGTTTCAATTATTCCCGCACGAATAATCCCACCCGCCAGCGCCTCGAGGATGTCATCGCTTCTCTCGAAAATGTCAGCCATGCCGCTCTCTTCGCTTCCGGGCTGGCCGCGGAAAACGCCGTTCTCCAGGCCTATCTCCGCCCCGGCGACGAAATCATCATCCCGCCCGACGTCTACGGCGGCACCTACCGAATTCTCAATCGCGTCTTTCAGCCGATCGGCGTCGTCATTCGCCAGATTGATATTGCCAACGAAGCCGCATTCGACGCGGCCCTCTCGACGCGCACCAAAATCGTCTGGCTGGAATCGCCCACCAATCCGCGCTTGCTGATCTACGATATCGCCGCCGTCTCCAGGAAAGCGCATGCCCAGGGCGCCCTCGTTGTCGTGGACAATACCTTCGCGACGCCCTATTTCCAGCAGCCGTTTGCCCTCGGCGCCGACATTGTCGTCCACAGCGTGACCAAGTACATCGCGGGACATTCCGATACGATTCAGGGCGCTGCCTTGGCCAAGGACCCCGCTATCTTCGAGCCCATCAAGTTTCTTCAGAACGCCACCGGCGGAGTTCCTTCGCCGTTTGATTGTTGGCTCACGTTGCGCGGCTTGAAAACCCTGGAACTCCGCATGGAGCGCCACGCGCAAAATGCCGCCGCGATTGCTTCGGCGCTTTACGGCCATCCGCTCGTTCGCCGCGTCTATTTCCCCGGCTTGCCGAGTCATCCCGGCCACGAAATTGCCAAGAAGCAGATGACCGGATTCGGCGGCATGGTCTCGATCGAAATTGACGGCACGATCGAGGAGGTCGCCGCTTTCGCGTCCTCGCGTCGCTATTTCACTCTCGGCGAAAGCCTCGGCGGGGTGAAAGCCTTGCTCTGCCATCCCGCTACCATGACTCACGCTTCCATTCCTCCCGAAGCCCGGGCGGAGTTGGGATTGTCCGATTCGCTGCTTCGGTTGTCCCCGGGATGTGAAAATGCCGGCGATTTGGTGGAAGATTTACAGGAAGGGCTCGCCGAACTCGAAACGTCCCGGGCGAGCGGAAGGGTGACCGCGGCAAGTGCCCGTTAGTTCTTCATCTCCGGGCGCGGAAAGATTCGCTTCCCGTCCGCGCATTGACGTCGGCATCCTCGGCGCCACCGGCACCGTCGGCCAGCAATTTGTCGCCTTGCTGGCGGATCATCCGTGGTTTCGCGTCACTTGGCTGGCCGCCAGCGAGCGCTCCGCCGGGAAATCCTACGGCGATCTTCCTTGGCGTCTTTCCGAGCCGCTACCCGCCCACGTCGCGAAGCTGACGGTCGAACCGCTAAAAGCGGGCCTCGGTCCTCAACTCGTCTTTTCGGCTCTCGATTCTTCCGTCGCCGGCGAAGCCGAAGCTGAATTCGCCGCCGCGGGACATTGGGTCGTATCCAACGCGCGCAATCACCGCATGGATCCGCTCGTCCCGCTTCTGATCCCTGAAATCAATCCGGACCATCTCCGGCTCGTGCCCTTGCAGAAGCAAAAGAAAAATTGGAAGGGCGCGATCGTCACCGATCCCAACTGTTCGACCATAGTCCTTTCCATCGCCCTTGCGGCTCTCCGCCAGTTCGATTTACAGCGCGTCCTGGTCACCACCCTGCAAGCGCTTTCGGGCGCCGGATATCCCGGCGTCGCTTCCCTCGACGCCACCGCCAACGTCATCCCCTTCATTGACGGTGAAGAACCGAAGCTGGAATCCGAGGCCAAAAAAATCCTGGGCCGTTTCTCTTCCGGCTCGATCGAGCATCACCCCGTCACGATCAGCGCCACCACCACTCGCGTCCCCGTCGTCCACGGCCACACCGAATCCGTTTCCGTCGAGTTCGGGCAGAACCCTTCTCGCGACGACATTCTCGCCGCTTTCCGCGATTTTTCCGGGCCGCCGCAAAAGCTTGGCCTGCCCAGCGCTCCTCCTCGTCCCGTCGTTTATCTCGACCAGCCCAACCGCCCGCAGCCTCGGCTGGATGTCGACCGCGACGGCGGGATGTCCATTCAGGTTGGCCGCCTCCGGCCCTGCCCCGTCCTCGGCCATAAATTCGTATTGCTCGGCCACAACGTCATCCGCGGCGCTGCCGGCGCGGCCATTCTCAACGCCGAACTCATGGCCGCCGACGGCATGCTCGATTGACGGTGTCGCTCACATTCTTGAATGGATCGCCTTTCAGGTTCGCAATTTCAACTCTCCGCTTTTTCGCTGGAACGGCTTCTTTGAGCCCACGAGCGCACACGAATCCTCAAACAGTTTTCCGGCGCCACGCACACACCCTCCGGATAACCGCTCTCTCGATGTCTGATTCAGCGGCGTCTTTCCTGCCTGCTCTTTCTATTCGGCGTCGGTAACTTTGCCCTTCACGAATGTGACTTTGAGGTCCTTATACACGTAGATTTGTTTTGCACCCAAGTTGATGATTTTCTCAGGTTGTCCCAGTATCGCCGTCACCTGGTCCGGCGTTTGGCCCATCTCAACTGTAGCCGGAGGTGCGGCAGGGGGCGGAGGTGCTGCCGGAGCCGCGGGAGCCGCCTGAGCTTGGGCCGCCGCTGGTTGCTGATTGGCATCTCCCCCGGCGGGTGCCGGCTGCTGGTTCCCTGAGTCGCCGGAGTTCGCGGAATCATCCGGTTGAACTTTCAAGACTTCGCCGACCGTGCTGAGCACCTTGTCGGGAGGTGGCATTGCGCCGCGCGGGAAAATAAACTTGAGCGTCGAGTAATACCGAACGTCGCTGTAGGGGTCGCTGAATAATGTGAAAACCACGCCGTCGGGCTCCACATCGATTTTCGTCACCCAGAATTTCTCTCCCGTCACAAATGTTCTCATCTGCACGTTGTTGGGCGTCGGGTGCCCGATAAAGCTTCCAAATCCCTGGAATTTCTGGTGCACTCCGAATGCTCCCTCTGAAAGCTTTCCGTCCTTATAAGTGTTTTGTGGCGGGATTTGCGTCGTGGTGCTGTACATCAGGAGTTTATCTTTTTGCAGCACCAACACGGCCCCCGCGGTCACGATGTCGCTCTTGTCATCGGTCGTCTTCGTCAGGGCGTACTGCGCTTCCAATTGGCTTTCCAAAGAGCCGGAAGCCGCGTCTTGCGCCCGCGCGGCGAACCCCGGAAAAATTCCTGCGCCTGCCAGGATTGTAATGAGCGCCAAAATCCCGAATCTTGCCTTCATTGAAAAATCCTCCCCTGGGCCGGCAAGCCCGTCAGTTCTGTCGAAAATTTTGTCTTTGAGGATTGCATTTCAGCTTCGCCGGGCTTCGGAACGGAAACGCCTGTGGCGTCAGCCATGACGTTCCCGTCCCGGTTGCCCGTTCGAGTTGGCAGCCTTCGCAACCTGTCGCAGTTAAAGCCCGACTAGTCGCTGCTGCCCGTAGAGCTTGCTTCCTGTTGCGCTTCCCCTTCCGCTTTGTCCGCGTCCGCCTGCTGGCTCGCCAGCTGCTCCTTCACATCCGAGTCGGGCTGCACTTGGCCGTCCGGGTTCGCATGGCCCCCGGCGGCGGGAGCCGATGGCAAGCCGTTCTTCCCTTGGTTGTCCGCCAGGTTCTTCAGGCCCGAATCCAGTTGCTCGCGGAAGTGGTTGTGCATTTCCTGAAGATCGTCGACGCTCATCGCCACTTGCGATCCCGATGGGCAATCCGACTTCTGGCTGGCGCTCACCAGCACCTTCACGTCCTTGTTCGCATCGGGGGTGTCCTCAATCCGTGTGACCACATCTCCCGGGGACAATGAGCAGTCCTGTCCATTGGGTCCCGGCTCGCTGAGGACTGTGCTGACGATAAACGTTCGATGATTCGGATCCAGCGCCGCTGGCGTTTCTTCGGGCGGTGTCGCGTCTGCCGTGGATGCGGTGTCTTGGGCGGGCGCCGCCTGGGCCGCCGGAGCCGCGGTTGGTGCCGGCGCCGCCGCTGCGCTTTGCTCCGCGGCCAGTTGAGCCTTCACTTCATCGGCGATCGCTTGCTTCACCTCCGGAGTGAGCGCTACCCCTCCGCCTCCTCCGTCTGGGGTTTGCGCGCTCGCGTCGGATTGCGCTTGTGCGTGCGCTTGCGCGGCTGCTGCGGCATTGGCATTCGCTGCCGCTTGCGCGTCATACGCCGCCTGCAGGTTTTGGCTGATGATGTAATCCGTCATCCACAAAGCCGCCGTCGCGTACACAGGGTATGGATTGAAATAGTAGCCGTAGTATCCGTACCACGGCGCTCCTCCCCACCCCCATGAGTAAACGACAGGCGCAGCCCATGGATTGTAGGCCCAGCCGTAGAATGCCGGACGATAGTAGTAGGGCGGCACATACCCGTAATAGTAGCCTCCGTGGTAGTAGTAACCCCGGTAGCCGTAGGCGTAGGCTCGCCCGTGGTAGTAATACGTCCGCCGCATATACGGTCGCCCGTCTCGTCCGCGATAGGGATGTTCCGCGTAACCGCCGTGCCGCCCCATGCTGACCAGCCGGCCATGATCCGGAAGCCGCGACTCCACTCTTCGGCTTCCATTCGGCCCTCGATCGATCCGCGTCCCATTGGCGGTTCGGATTGACGTCACTCTGCCGTTCGCGCCGACTCGCGCTGTCGCTCCGCTTCTCGTCGTCACCGTTCTCGTCGGTGGATGCGCTGCGCCCGGCGCGCCGGTTCTCCCGGCCGATGTCGTTCCTCCCTTGGCGCCGCCTGTCGTTTCACCCGTCCTGGCTGAAGTGGTTGTCGCATGGCTCCCACCGGTGGTCGTCACGCCGCCGTGATTCGCGGTCGTCACGCCGCCGTGATTCGCGGTCGTCACGCCGCCGTGATTCGCGGTCGTCACGCCGCCGTGATTCGCGGTCGTCACGCCGCCGTGATTCGCGGTCGTCACGCCGCCGTGATTCGCGGTCGTCACGCCGCCGTGATTCGCAGTCGTCACGCCCTCGCCGTGATTCGCGGTCGTCGCGCCGCCGGGCCGTTCCGCTGAAGATGTCGGATGCGATGCTGCGGGCGCATGAGGAGCCGGGGCAGCGGGTCGAGGCGCGCTGCTTGGCTTCTTCGATTGGCCCATCGCATAGCCGGGAAACAAGATGAGGCTGAAAAGCAGGAGCCACTTCGTCAAACTGTTAAACCCGGGCCGGGTGCATGTCATTGAACTCTCCTCCTTAAGCTGAATTCCGTCGAACGCCCTTCCCCTGGGAACGTGCCCTTCTTGAACCCTCGCGGCCGTTTCCGTTTTCCATTCCAAGCAACTTTCTTCATCTGTGTCCCGCGCTCCTCACTGCCAGACGAGCAAACGCATTGTCGTCCGCTGAATCGAGACGTTCTTTTCAGGCGAGCGAATTTTCCGTGAACGCCGGCTATTCAAAAGCATTCGGCCTGTAACACCCATTCTCTTTTTGGAGCCACTCAAGTCGTGGATGGGAGACCCCGTGCTGGCGTGCTCTGTTAACAACATTTCATCCCTTCGGCACAGATTTGCCCAGCTGGCTTTCTCACCGTGCCGGAGCGTGAGGGGTCGGTCGGTTTCGAAACATGAAAAAGACAACGTGAATGAGGTGAAACCGCTATCTCGCGGCTCTCTGGATTTTCCAGCCGTCCTGTTCGGAAACTGTGCAGCTCCCGCTCAACCTTTATTGGGGCCCAATGGCGCGAAAACTTTCTTTGACAGCCACCAAGGACTTTCTTTTCTTGGGAAATGTATTGTGCAAGAACATAGGCCCGCCGCCCGTCTCTGTCAAGCGCCTTAACCTTGCGAGGGGTTCGAGCCTTTCAATCCGCCTCGCTCCCACCGGAATGAAGCGCCGCTGGTTCGGAAGGCTCCCTCGCTCGATCGCATCGTCTCGCCCGCTTCGCCTTTGTTTTTTCGGAGTGCGGCGAGCTCTCGCCGCTATGCCTTTCCCGTTGTTGTCTGCTCGTAGGGGCACGACATGTCGTGCCCGTCCGCCTTTGTCTATTTGGAGTGCAGCGGACTACCTGCCGCAGGCAGGAGACTCTTTGGTTTGTAGGCCGCGGCTTTAGCCGCGGCAAAAAAAGCAGCCCGCCTGCGCCTGCCGCTTGCGCAGTTCTCTTGCGCAACTCTTCGCCTTTTCCTTCGCGCAGCCGTTTATCTCAAATGTGAGCTTGGCGATGCCTTCGCTTTCCATTGCGCTGGTGTCTCGTCGGCTTCGCCGTTGTCCCTGCCGGCGCTTTGGCCTTCGTCAGGGCACGACTTCAGTCGTGCCGATTTCCCCGCTGCTCGGCCGCGGCTTCAGCCGCGGCAAAAAAAGCAGGCGTCCCGCGCCTGCTGCTTGCGCAGGTTTCTTGCGCAACTCTTCGCCTTTTCCTTCGCGCAGCCATTTATTTCGAATGTGAGCTTGGCGATGCCTTCGCTTTCCTTTGCGCTGGCGTCTCGCCGCTTTGCCTTTCCCGTTGTTGTCCGCTCGTAGGGGCACGACATGTCGTGCCCGTCAGCCTTTGCCTATTGGGGTCGCGGCGGACCTCCCGCCGCAGGTAGGCTTGTCTGGAGCAGGCAGGCCTGCCCGCCGTAGGCCGGCTTGCCCGCCGTAGGCCGGCGACTCTTCGGTTTGTAGGCTGCGGCTTCAGCCGCTGAGGCAATCTCGCCCCCGCCATTATTTTTTGGAGAAGTGCGGCGAGCTCTCGCCGCTTTGCATTGAGTGCCGCGCCCTGCGCGGTTCAAACGGGTTTGCGATCCGCCAGAACCAAATAGCTGGGCACATGGACTCTTGAACATGAGCGAAGGTATGTAAATGGCGTCGAGAAAGAAACGGATCCTGGCGATTTGGGCCCAATCTTCGCGGCCTCCTGACCGGGGGTCTCAAAGCGACATCGCGCGAAAATCAGTTCACGGATCGGACGGATGCCGGCGGGATCAGCACAAGCATGCAACCAGGGAGTTCCGGCTCGCAGTCCAGGATGGCGCGGCGGAGGATCTTTGTCGGGTGACTATCGGGAAAGACTGCGCAGATCTTCCCCGACGGCAAGATTTCACCCGCATTGCGCAATTCCTCCGACCCGCTGATGAATTTCATTCCCGTGAGCCTTGGCCCCGGCTCAAAGACCAGGAAAAATTCCGCGCTGGCATGCTCCTTCGGCTTTCGCGGAAAAGGCGTGAGCTTGAAGGTGCGAAGATCTTGAAGAGACGGTCCCTCCTCAATCCCGCGTTGTGAAGTGCTCCCCTGCGCGCGCAAAGCATCCATTCGCTCCTGGGTACCATCGGGCGCATTGTGCGTATCAAGGGTTTCCTGGTAAGCAATCATCGCCTCGCGTTTCTTTCCTTGCTTCTCGTACGCCTGGCCCAGATGGTCGCCGCTCACGGGAAATTGCGACAACAGCCACGCAGCGTTTAAGTACGTCACCGCTTGATCGTAATGCCCCAGCCGGAATTGCACCCACCCGAGTGTGTCCCAATTTGCGGCAAGTTCTAACATCATTCGTGGGTCAGTCGGCTTCAGTGCGTCGATGGAAATTTTCGCGGTGGCGTCCTCTTCGTCCCCAACCGCTTTCTGTGCATATTTTAGCGCCTCGTCGAGGTGGATATTGTCTTCGGCGAAGTCATAAGCCACCAGATTGTTCATGAATTCGCTGGTGTCCATGGTGATCGCCTTCTCCATGTCCGCCACTCCCTTTTCCGGTTGATTGTCGCGGACGTAAGCCTCGCCAAGCATTTCCAGGAGCGTCGCGTCGTTCGGCTTGCCTTCGCGTGCCTTTTCATATTCCGGGATGGCTTCGGCGTAGCGCTTTTGCTCATTGTAAAGATTGCCCAATGCGGCATGCACATCTGGATTGTCAGGCTCGCTCTTTTCGAGGATCTTCCATATCTCAATCGCATCGTTTGTCCGGTGAGAAAACGTCAACATCGCCAGCACCATGCTCGCGTCGGTTATCGTCGCGGGATCGAGCACAGCAGCCTTCTTCCAATCCTCCACGGCCTTGTCGATGTTGTGGAGCTGGAATTCCGAATCGCCCAGCGCTGTCCAGCCGCGTCCGAATTTGGGATCCTTCTCAACCGACTGTTGAAATAGCTCGTGCGCTCCGGGGATGTCTTGCCGAGTCCAGGCATCACGGCCTTGGTCATACAAGCCTTGCGCCTCAGGATTTCCTGCCGTATCGGTCGCGGCCGCCCAAACGGATCGAAAGACCGGAATGTACGTCGTCGAGTCGTTCACGATCGCCTTCTCAAACGCCCGGTAAGCCGAAAATTGCGCCGGATCCACTTTGCGAGCTTTGGTCACCAAATCGCGCTCCACCTTGAAGCTTCCGCCGATGTATGAGTAAGTCGAATGGTAGTCTGCGAAGCTCTGGGAAAGATTCACGGGCGGAGGAAGCTGCGGGTCGGCGCCCGGAGGCAAGACGAGCGACGCCTCGTATTTCAGTTCGGTCGGAGGTCCCAGGTCGATTGGCTTCGGGTGGCCCTCCGTCTCTGATGGTGCCTCGGGAAGGAACATGGGAGGGAAGGGCGGCGTGATTCGTTTGTTCTCCCAGTCCGAATATTCTTTTCGCGTGTATTTGTACTCGATATGGAAGGGAACGTTCGTGTCGTCGGGTGAGGTCGCGGAGACTTCGCTCACCGTTCCTCCAAACCCCAGATTGGACGACACCTTCTGCATGACATCCTTCCACTGCGGCTGTGCCTCCTGTCGGAGCAGCATCCGGTAAATCAGTTCGGAATCTCCGCGGAACGTCATTTGCATTTTGCTTTCGAGCGTTCCATCGGCCCCCAGTGATCCGTCCGCCACGAAATGAAAGTAGGAGTGAAACGGCGGGTCAAGAGGAGTTTCCACGAGCTGCGTGGGCCCCGTGTCGGGAACGACAAAAGCATTCTTTCCCCGCAACTCTTCGATCAAGTACCCGTAAGGCGCCACCTCTGGAGTCGTGTCCAGGAATAGAAATCCCTGGCCCTGCGGAACGGCCGTAATTACGTGGTCGAATTGCGCGGGGCTCGGAACGTCGGGGTCGATTTTTGCATTGGTATTGACCAATGCCGGATAGGCCTTCACTCCAGAGGCCGCGAGCAGCGCCGCAAACAGCGTGTGCTTGTCTTTGCAGTCGCCATACTCGTTCGTCAGGACGTCCGTCGCGGCGTGAGGTTGGAAACGACCGATTCCGAAGGCGATCCCGATATACCTGTAATCCGAGGAAACAAATTTGTAAATCGCCTCGATTTTCTCTTGGTCCGTCTTCGCATTCCGCGTCAATTCGGCGGCTTTTTCTTGCACTGCTGCAGTCGGAGTCGCCATCGGCGCAAAAAGGCTATGCACCCATTGGCCAAGTTCATCCCAGGTTCGGAAGCTCGTCAACTGGATGTCATTTCCCGGGGTCGTATCGGTGTCGCTATCCTTGTCTGCGGTCCCTTTCAGATGAGATGTCTTCCATCGGTAAACGTGGTAGGCGCCCTCGTCCGATTCCGTGGGTTGCACGTGCGCGCTTTTGACCTTCACGTAACGCCCTCGCGGCACTTTGATCTCCGCGTCCTCTTCCAGCACGACTCCTTGCTTGAAAAAGTCGTAGGTGAACCAGAACTGTCCGGGGTCCAGCGGCTTGGTCATCTGGGCGCGCCATTCGAATTCCAATGTGTCGCCCGCCTCAAGGCCCTTAACCGCGACCTGTTTGGCTTCTATGTCGCTGTAGAAGGGCGCCGCGCGCGTAATATCGGCCGGCATTTCGAGGATGTTTTCAGCCGGCGTCACGACGACTTGTTGATTTGGCTTGATGACTTTGACGTACACCACGTCCAAATTCGTTGTCGCCGAGGCAAAAGGGAATGTCAGTACTCCAAAGGCCTGCAAGCCGGCCTGCGACTGGATTTTGATTCGCGCGATAAGGTCCTCGGTGTATGTCCCATCATTCGCGATAACTGCGCTCAGGCTCCTCTGCTCGATTACGAACGCCTCTTTTGAGTAGTCCGGGATTTGGGCGGTCTGCGCGTGTAAATTCTGCAGAGGACGCAAAGTCGCGAAAAAGACTAAACAGGGAAGACAACCGAGGAGGAACCGCCAGGGTGCGATCAAATCTTGACCCGCCCGAGTCATGGGGTGTCGAACAGGAGGTGAATCATATAGCAACTTAACGACAATGTATAGGCCATTCTCGATTGGATTCCGGCAGCGATCATTCCTGCCCCTCTCGCCTGGCAGTAACTTGGAAAACGATGCGACGGCGGGTGGCTAATACATTGGTCTGTGTCCTCTACCCACCGTGATCAACGCTCGAAGCTTCCGCTTCACACACGGCCTTCCAACTTCTCACCTCATCCCTGAGGGTGCCGCATCCATTGCAAAGCAATGGGTGCGGTTTTTCCTCTCGGTTTCTCTCGCCACTCGCCTTTGGTCCCCCACCCCCTGTCCTTCCGTACAGTTCTAGTAGTCCAGTCCTAAAACTCGACCTTTTCTCTTCCTTCGTCCAGCATCTCCCCCGCTCGCTTCCTGCTACCCTCCCCAGATGAACATCGCCCGCACCTCAAAGTCCTCCCCGCCGCTCTTTCCCTGCCCTGAAGACACGCGCTGCTCCATCTCCCTCCTCCGTTTTCGCTCTCCTAGAATCGCAGATCCCCCTTCACCCCCGCCCTCCGGAAACGCACGAATTTCCGCCTTCCGGTTCGCAACACACCCGGAAACCGGAATCGCCGCAACTCGCGGAAAACAAACAACCGGACCCATTCCGGTTCGCCACACTTTCCCGACCTTGCCCTCAATTCTGCGGAGCCCAAATTCGCCCCGGAAATTCCCTCCATCGCCCCGCTGTTCTTCATTCATTCCATCATCTTCCTCGGCCAACTTTTCCTCTGCTTCGGCGGCCTGCTGGCGGGATATACTTCGCCCAACGTTTCCCTTCATCCCCGCGCAGGAGAAGCTCGAGATGACCGACGAAACCAGGTCCACCAGGAAGGGCGATTACGAAATTCTCGGCGTCCTTGGTGCCGGAGGCATGGGGAAGGTCTACAAGGTGCGCAACACCCTTTCCGACCGCGTCGAAGCCATGAAGGTTTTGCTGCCCGATCTTTCCGAGCAGAAAGATCTCGCCGACCGTTTCTTGCGCGAGATAAAAGTTCTGGCCGGACTTCATCACCCCAATATCGCCGAGCTCCGCACCGCTCTCACAATCGGAAACCAGCTCGTCATGATCATGGAGTATGTCGAGGGCGGCACTCTCGCCAACCGTCTTCTCCAAGGCCCCATCCGCTACGCCGACACCCTCGCCTATTTCGATCAGATTCTCGCCGCGCTCGCCTGCGCTCACGCGCAAAACATCGTCCATCGCGACATCAAGCCCGCCAACATCATGCTTACCCCCGACGGCGTCGTTAAATTGATGGACTTCGGCATCGCTCGCTCCGGCAACGACCTCGGCCTCACCATGACCGGCACCACTCTCGGTTCCGTCGCTTATATGTCGCCGGAACAGATCCGCTGCGAGCCGATTGACGGCCGCTCCGATTTATATTCCGTCGGCGTGTCGCTCTACGAATCCATCACGGGTCAGCGCCCCTACGTCAGCGACAACAATTTCGAGCTCATGCAAGCTCATCTGCAAATTCCTCCAACGGCGCCCATCGATCTAAAACCCGACATTTCGCAGCCTCTCAGCGAGTTGATTCTTATGGCCATGGCCAAGGATCCCGCCCTTCGATTTCAGACTGCCGACGCTCTGCGCGCCGCCCTGAGAAGTGTTGCTCCCAGCTTTGGTGAACCCTCAAAAATCGCTCCGGCGCCGCCTTCGCAGGCCGTCGAAGTGACGGCTCCTTCCACGCCTCGCCCCGTGTCGCCCCTTCCTCCGCGTTCTGCGCCGGCTCGTCCGGTCACGGCGCGCCCGATTACGGCCCGTCCCATCCCTCCGCAGCCTGCCGCCGTCCAGCCAAGTCCCACCGTGCCGCTCTCCGCCGCGATCGCGTCGCCACACGGCAGAGCTCAATCCCCGGCTGCTGCCGCGCCATCGCAGCGCAGCTCGGGCAATCGTCGGCCGCTCTTTATTGTTCTGAGTTCACTGATTGGCCTGGCGTTCTTGGCGGCCGTCGGCCTCGCCATCCCGCGATGGATGCATGCACGGTTCTCTGACGGTCACGCGCCCACGGCGGCGACTCTGACGCCTGCGCCTCCACAACCTCAGCCGCAACCCTCGAATGCTTCGACTGCCAAATCGCTTCCTTGCCAGCCGGGCGCTGCGGGATGCGGCAACAAGTCCGCCGCGAAAACCGTCAAACCGCCCGCTCCGCCGGCGGTAAAAAGTCACGAAACTGCGTCCCCAGCCGTCCAGAACATATCGCCGCAGAAAAGCATCCCGGCGGCTCCGCCTCCCGCTCAAAAAGATCCCCGCGCCGCCGAGGAAGCCGCTCGCGCGACCGAGGATTCTGTCGCTCAAATTGCGGCTCTCGAGCATGAGGAACTCGACGAGCTTTCCGGCCGCGCAACCTCCGTCGCCGCCCGCGTCGCCGCTTTTCAGAACCAGCAAGGCCAGCAGCTTCCCGGCGATATTCTGGCGTCACACCAGCGCGTCCAGCGCTATATCGCCCAGGCGCAAGCCGCCCTGCGCAATGGCGACGTTCAAAACGCTCAGAAATATATGGACCAAGCCGGCGCCGAGCTCGACAAACTCGAAAAATCGGTGGGCCGATGACACTGTTGAGAAGGCGCGCGCCGTTGGAGGCCGGCGATTGTGAGTGTTCTGCGCGAAGGGTTCCATCGCTCGAAAAAATCTCCGGATTTGTGACGCCCGCCTGGTACGCGGCTTTTCGCCTTCGCCTCGTGCCCGGTTTGCTGCCCCGCTCGCCATTTGTTAGTCTTTTAAAGCCCGTTGGCGCCGGAGAGGTGTCCGAGCGGTTTAAGGAGCACGCTTGGAAAGCGTGTGTTGGGGAAACTCAACCGTGGGTTCGAATCCCACCCTCTCCGCCATTCCGTTTTCTCGTTGTCCTCACACCACTCTCCGAATTCGAACGGCAGCGCGGGAGAAGTGACGCACGATTGGTTCGAAGGCGGGAGGCTTCTACCCGATCATTCGTTCGAGCAGAAGATGCGTAGCGTAGAGGATCGGAGACCACGCGTGGAAGACGACGGTGGCGGCCGCGATGGCCAGCAACGCGCCGCACGCAATTCCTGCGATCCGCCAAGCCGGCGTCCGCGAAGGCAACTGCCTTACTGCGTCCCCGTCCATTCGCAGCAATCGCTCGACGCGTTCCGCGAGGTCCTCTTCGGCAATCAACGACGCGGAAAGCTCGGAAACGCGCGGCGCGCCGAGCCGGGCGACGCGGACCAGCGCATGAGCGAGAGCAAGCGGAGCTTGCGGATCGCCGGAGGCCGCATATTCGTCCGCGGCCCCCTCCGATAATTTTGCCCACGCTCGTTCGACGGCCCTGAAGCATCGCGAGAAGGGCAGCGGCTCCGGCGCCAACAAAAAAAGCAGCCGTTTGAGATTGTCCCGGGATTCTCGATGCGCCAGTTCGTGCCGCAAGGCAACGTGAAACTCTTCGGCGGAAAGGGCACGCTGAACTTCGCGGGAAAAAATCAGGCGCGGGCGGAAGACTCCGCACAACGCGAAGATCGGACGCCCCCCCGAAAGCACCCAAGCCTGCAAGCGTTCGCCCGGAACGGATATGGCCACTCCCGCGTGTTTCACGGAACGCGCGAACTCGAGCGAGCGATTCAGAGAGCGAAGGCTGCGGAAGATCGAAATGCTCCAAATCGCGAGGCCGAAAATCGCGGCTCCGGAACACAGCAGATCCAAATGCTCGGCATATCCCCGGGGTTCGAAGAGCAAATAGCTTGGAACGCACAAGGCTGCTACGGAGAGCAGCGCGAAACAGACCGGAAAGAGGCGCAGGCAGAGAAGGAATCGAGCGCCACGAAATTGTCCCGCCTTTTCCGCGCGCCGGATCGCTCCGCCTGAAAAAACATGGACAGCCAAACTCAGAACGGCGTGAACCAGAAAAAAAATTGCAAAGCAAAACGCGGCGAGCTTCAGGGTGTAAGGCAGGATCATCGGCGGCCTCGCCGCGAAAGCTCCTCGCGCCTCTGCTGAATTTTCATTTCGAGGACGTCGAGGACTGACTGATCGCGCTGCCCGACTGCATCCACGAGGCTGGAAAGCAGCAGGTCGTGAGAGGGCTGCGTCTCGTCGAGAAACGCCGCCACAAGATCTCCCACGCGTTCGCGCTGCCAATCCTGGCGAGACATCCGGGGAGAATAGAGGAAGGCACGACCCGCTTTGCGGCGCGACAAAAAGAGCTTCTTGAACAGGCGTTCGAGAGTGGTCATCACGGTGGTGTAAGCGAGCGGCCTGTTCAGACGCTCGCGAACCTGGCGGACGCTGCTCTCCCCAACCTCCCAGAGAATTTCCATCACGCTGAATTCAAGATGTCCGAGAGAGGACGGCGCATCCGCACGTTCTTTCTCAGGGGGACGATTTTTGAAGAAGCGGAACATCGCTTTGCGCCGAGATTCTATCAAACGCCGCGGCAAAAGAAAAAATGGAGCGCGGCGGAATTTGCGCTTGCCGATTGCCGGGACGGCAGCCGTCAAAAACTGACTTTTGCGGAAAATTGCAGGGAGCGCGCCGGTAGCTGGTTTGTAATTCCCGCGAGCGGGAGTCCGAAGCCGGTGCCGGGAGTCGCTGCGTTGCCGTATGTTCCGCTAAAGCCGACAAAATTCGGATGGTTGAACACATTGAACGCTTCGGCCCGCAAATCCAGCTGGACTCGGTCGCCCGCGAAGGAAATCGGACGTTCGATGAACGGATCGAAACTATAGATGGGCCTTCCATGGCCGGCGTTCCTTCCCACAACGGCTCCGTTGATAACCGGGCGATCGGTCGTGGCTCCCGTATCGCCGCTGTTTGTGGTTCCGGTGGTGAAATTGTAAGGCAAGCCCGAGGCCAGCGTGGCGATGCCGCCGATCCGGAATTTCCACGGTGCTGTGTAAAATCCGCTGAGGACGAACCTGTTCCTCTGGTCGTAAATCGCGTTGCCCTTTTCCTGCGCGCCCGTGAAATTGGGGTCGTTGGGATTCTGGCTGGGAATATCGGGATCCACGTTATCGATGGCGTGCGACCAAGTATAGCTGGCCAGCAGGGAAACCCCGTGGCTGAAACGATGGCTGAGATTCAAATCGAGCGCGTTGTAAAAAGCGAATCCGTCGTTCACATCACTTTGGATCGTGCTGTAGGCGGGAGTGATGCCGTTGGCCGAGTCGTAAATCCACAGGGGGCGCGTGGCGTTGGCCGCGTTTACGGCGCAAGTGGAGAGAGGCGTGTTTGCGGTGTTGCCGATGGCGGGATTCGGAATGCACTGCTCCACGCCCGAGGCGTTCGGCGCCGCCCCGCGAAACTGGTTGGGCATGGTCCGCACAAAAGGCGCCGGCGGATCCACGTCCAGCGGCCGGTTGATTTTCAAGGTATGCGAGCCGACATAATCCGCGCTCAGAATCCATTCCGGCGCGAGTTCGCGCTGCAGGCCAAAGGTCCATTGTTCGGTGTAGGGGTTCAACAAGACATTCGGGTAGCCAATTAACACGGAGGTGGGGAAGAACTGGTTGAGATAAGCGCTTTGGCCCGGACGAATGTAGAGGCTGCGAAGAGGCGCCACGGCTCCCGGCGGAAACGAAGGCAAAGGAGCATCGGAGACACTTGCCGGAAAGCCGACTTGCCCGGGAGTCGCCGTGTAGTTGAAAACACCGGTTGGCCCCGTCAGCGCGTAATTGGCCTCGGAATTGTCCACGACCTGGGAATAGTAAATTCCGAAGCCGCCGCGAATCACCGTTTTCGCGTCGCCGCGCAGGTTGTAAGCGAAGCCGACGCGAGGCGCGATATCCTTATTCGAGTCGGTAAAGGTCTGCCGCGCGTAACGCAGACCCAGGTTGACGGTCAGATCGCTCCGGACTCGAAAATCGTCCTGCACGAAGAGAGACCAGAGCGTGTCGTCCACCGTGTAGTTCGCGTTGCCGTAGCTTTGTGTGTACTTCTGAACATTGTTGATGTCATCCAGATAAGCGGGGCTTTCGCAGACGGATGCGGCCTGGGCGCACACGTTGTAGACGAACTGCCCCAGGTAAATCGGGCCGCCGAACTCCTTGCTGTCGCCGCCATTGTGCGCGTGGATTACGTCCGCGCCGAACCTGATCGTATGGCGGCCATGCACGGAGGAAACAGTGTCGTCCGCCTCGTATTGGCGGTTCATGAGCAGAGCCGATTGCGAAGTGCCGGAGGTGAAGGTTCCGCAAGCGACTCCACCGGCGCATTGAGACGTAATGGGAACCGAGAACTGCGTTGCGTCAACAACCGGGACAAACTGCGTGATCGGAGAAGCCAGTTGGAATTGCAATCGGACCTCGTTGACGAAAGAACCGCCCAATTGCGCCGTCTCGCCGAGAAGTTCGGAATAGGTCCGGCGCTTGAAGACGCGATCCACGCTGGGGAGGCTGTTGCCTCCCACGATGCCGTTGGGATTGGTGTCCACGAAGCTGTCCACATTGCTGCGAAAAAAAAGATTGTTATTGCCGTTGATCTGGTGGTCGAGGCGAAACAGGGCCAGCCAGCCGCGGTAGCGCCCCACGAAAATTCCCGGTTCAAGCGGAGAGGTAATCGGAGAAGACCTGTTCTCCCAACTGTACTCGCCGCTGGCAAAGAACTGCGTCCGGCCGTCGCTTCCGACCGGCCCGGAGAGAGAAGCGGCCGTTTGCCGAAGCGAATCGCCCGCGACATCATTCCCGCTTGTGGCCGTACCGGTGGTGAAGCCCGAGAGCGACGCGGAAGTATCCGCGGGCCGCCACAATCCGAGCAAATCTCCGTGGAATTTGTTCCCTCCGCTTTTCGTGACGATGTTCACCACGCTTCCCGCCGTGAACCCGTATTCAGCCGAGAAGGCATTGGTCAAGATGGTCAGCTCCTGCACGGCATCGAGCGGGACGTTGCTGAAGATCGTTTGGCGGCCCCAGGCGTCGACCCCGTTGCTTCCATCCACTTCAAACCAAGTCTGGCGGCGCCCCGTGCCGTTGGTGGTGAAGAGATCCTCGTTCATGAAGACGTCCCCCTGATTGATCGCGGGACGATTGGCGGCGTCAAGCAGGGGAAGGTAGGTGATGCGCCGGTTCAACAACGGAGTTTCCTGCGCCTGCGTCGCGCTCAGGTGGTCGCCCAATTGCGGCTCGTCGGTCCGCACATCGCCGACCGGGCCGGTCACGACGATTTGCGAATGTCCACCGGCAACGTTGAGTTGCAAATGGAGATTGGCTGTAATCCCTCCGGCCAACGTGACGCCGCTCAGATTCGCTTCGGCAAATCCCTTTTTCCGCACGGAGATGTCGTAATTCCCGGCGATGGGGAGACCCGCGATAGAGAAGGCACCCGCTTCATTCGTCGTTGCCTCGCGTTCGAGTCCGTTCAGAGTGTTTTTCGCCGTCACCACTGCGCCGGGAACAGGAGCGTGAGATTGGTCGACGACATGGCCAAGCAGCGTAGCCGTATCCGGAGTTTGGGCGCGAACAGCCGTGGCAGAAGACAACAAGACGAAAAGGAAAACGGCGCTAAAGCCTAATTTCTGGCGGCAGAAAGTCATAGGAGATAGAAACCTAACCCAGGCTTAAAACTACTACCACGGATAGTAGAGTGCGGAGTCGCAGGCGCCTTCGAAGCAGAACGGGCAGGGAATTACGCTTGAAGGTCCGTGAGCTTATCCGCATTGCGCAATTCGGGAAATTGCCAGGCCCACAGCGCCGTCACGACAAGCGTTCCGATGCCGCCCAAAACGACCGCAGGGACTGTGCCGAACCATTGCGCGGTGAGCCCCGACTCGAATTCCCCAAATTGGTTCGACGCCCCGATAAAAATCATGTCCACGGCATTCACGCGGCCGCGCATTTCATCGGGCGTGGCGATTTGCACGAGGACGCCGCGCACGATCACACTGACCATATCCGTGGCTCCCACGAGCGCCAGCGCGATCATGGAAAGAACCAGGCTCTTGGATACGCCGAACAGAATCGTGAAAACTCCGAACCCCGCCACGCACCACAGCATGACGGCGCCCGACCGTTTTCGCAGCGGACGGTAAGCGATCAGAATGGCCATGGCGGCAGCGCCGATTCCCGGAGCGCAGCGCAGCAAGCCAAGTCCCCACGGCCCCGTCTTCAGAATCTCGCGAGCGTAAACCGGGAGGAGAGCGACAGCCCCGCCCAGGAGCACGGCGAAGAGATCGAGCGAAATCGAGCCGAGTATCACCTTGTGGCGCCAGATATAGTCAATTCCGGCCGCGACGGTCCGCCATGTAACCGGCTCGCGCGGCCGCGCCTTTTGCTCCGTCTTCACGCGAAGCATCAGAAAGGCCGCCGTGAATCCGGCCAGCAGCGCCAATGCATAGACGGCAGCCGGGCCCCGGAAAGCGGCATAAACTACGCCGCCGAGCGCGGGTCCCAGGATGGTCGCGCTTTGAAACATGGTTGAATTCCACGCGACGGCGTTTTGAAAATGTTCGACGGGAACCAATTGTGGCATCAGCGCCCGGCTCGCGGGGCCCGTAAACGACCGCGACACGCCCACCAACACCATCACCACATAAATCCAAAAAACCCGGGGCGCCCCATGGATCGCGAGGTGCAACAGCAAGCCGGAGCAAAGAGCGTATCCGAAGTAACAACCGATGAGAACTTTTCGCCGGTCAAACCGGTCAGCCGCATGCCCGGAAACGAGAAACAGAAGGATGCCGGGAAGGAACTGCGCCAGACCCACGTATCCCAAATCCAGAGGGCGTTTCGTAATTTCGTAAACCTGCCAGCCGACGGCGACCGACTGCATCTCGAGCCCGGCCACAATGAACCAGCGAGCCAGCAGATATACGACAAATCCAGGATGTTGGAAGGCGACGCGGCCTCCGTCGCTCAAGCCCCCCGATTCGGCCATGAATCGATTTCGCCCCTGATGATTCTGGAAGCCGGCGCATAGCAAACTTCTCTCGTCCGTCTTCCGGCGCGGCTCATTTCGTGATTACGGCATTTCAAAAGTCATGTACTCGAGCTTCCCGTCTTCCTCCACCTGCAAGACGCCGGGCTCTCCGGGTTGCATGGCATTGAGCGCATCGCGCAGCCCTTGAAGCGTGGTGACCGGCTTTCCATTCAGGGCATGAATAATGTCCCGGGCGGCCAGATCCGTGTCGGCTCCGGTCTGATCGGCGGACATGGCGACAACGAGCACTCCGGATGGGATTCTCAAATCGCCGATCGAATTCGCCAGCGTGTCGTTGATTTCCAATCCAAAAAATCCAAGTTTGGCCACCAGGTGCCTTTCCGGATTCGAAACTTCCGCAAGCTCGTCCACGTCGGGCGCCGCCGCCTTCACCGGAATGTCCAGGCTGAGCTGTTTTGTGCCACGCAACACGTCGAACTTCAAAACGCTTCCGGGAGGCTGCGTTGATATGGCCAACTGGGTCATGGGCACGCTTTCGACGGGCTGTCCCCCGACCCGCAAGAGGATGTCCTGGATTTGCAAGCCGGCCTTGTCCGCGGGGCCGCCGGGATCGACGTCGGCTACGATGACGCCGCGTTGGCGCGCCAGGTTGAGCCCTGTGGCCAAGTCCGGCGTAATGTCTTGAATCCCCGCACCGATCACGCCGCGCTGGACGTGCCCGTTTTTGCGCAACTGTTGATAGGCGTAGGAAACCACGCTGCTGGGTATCGCGAATCCAAGCCCCTGGCTTCCTCCCGACTCGCTCAAAATGAGCGTATTGATTCCCACCAGCTCCCCGTTCGTATTTACCAATGCTCCGCCGCTGTTTCCGGGATTGATTGGCGCGTCGGTCTGAATAAAGACGGACGACACGTCCGGGTCCGCCTGCCTGGCCACGGCGCTGACAACTCCCATGGTGACGGAATTTTCAAGTCCTTCCGGGTTTCCAAACGCCAGCACCAGCTCTCCCTTCTTCAATTTTGAATAATCGGCGAACGGCAGCGCGTGGAGTCCATGGGCTTCGACTTTGAGCAGCGCCAGGTCCATGGTGGGCGCGACCCCCACAATTTTGGCTTGCAGAGGGGGCGTCTCGGTCCCGCCGGCTGCATCTTCCTCCGCTGGGGAGCCATCTCCGCTGCTCGGAGTCAGCATCACCAGCACGCGCTGCGCGCCCTTGACCACATGAGCGTTCGTCATAATGTATCCATCGGGATCGACAATCACGCCGGAGCCCAGGCTCTTCTGATAGCCGATTTGGTCGTCCGTGTCGTCTCCGCTTTTGTCCACAATAGGACGGTAGCCGGTGACGACGATCTGAACAACCGAGGGCGAGACGCGCGACGTCAATTCATTCAGCGAGTCGCTGAACCGAGAAAGCAGTTCGCCACGATCGGAGACCGCCGGAGCCGGCGCCTGCGCCGGTAGGGAAGGGGCCACAAAAAGAACGCCCAACATCGCGGCAATGATCGCCGCCGAGCAGCGCACCCGGCGTTCCCGAATTGCATCTTTTAACTTCACAGTGGTTGGGTACTTCATTTCTTATCCCCCGGCCTCCCTTCGCCACCGGATTGCTCGCGGGCAATCCACGGTAGCGAAACCGCATTCACCGCCGTGCGGCGAAAAATCCTTTCAAAAGTTCCGCAGACTCCTCCGCCAATACGCCCGCAGTGACCTGCACGCGGTGGTTCAACCCGGAATGATCGAGCAAGGAAAAAGAAGTGCGCACCGCACCGCCCTTCGGATCGTCCGCTCCGAAGACCAGGCGGGAGATCCGCGCCTGGATGAGAGCTCCGGCGCACATCACGCAGGGCTCGATGGTGGCGTACATCGTCGCACCCGTCAGGCGGAAATTTCCGGCACGTTGCGCGGCCTGGCGCAAGGCCACAATTTCCGCGTGGGCCGTGGGATCGCAATGAGTGATCGTCCGGTTTCCGCCACGCGCGATCACGCTGCCGTCGATCACGACCACCGCCCCGACGGGCACCTCGCCGCGCTCGGCGGCCTCGCGGGCTTCGGCGATGGCCACCCTCATGAATTCGAGGTCTGTATCGACCGGTTCGCTCATCGCCGCCCAGAATAGCACAGCACGGATTCGCGGCCTTCAATGCCTGCGCGCGTGCCTGAATTCGGCGAAAAATCCGGCGGCTCGGCTCGAATTTGCGGAAGCAGAGACGCCTTCCATTTTGAGCAGTCTCCCTCTTGCGCTAAGATGACTCGTTCTGTTTTCACGGGAGAATCATGGAGCTTCGCAAAGATCCCATCACGCGCAGCTGGGTTGTGGTCGGCCATCCGGCCCAGGAGAAAATCAAGCCCGATCCTTGCCCACTTTGTCCCGGCTCGCGCCTGGAAACACGTGTTTTGCTGGACCTTCCTTCGCAGGGCCCCTGGCAGGTTCGTGTATATCCGCATCTTCGCCCCCTCTATCGCATCGAAGGCGATCCGGCGCGATCGGCGGAAGGGATTTACGACCGGATGGCGCCGATCGGGGCGCACGAAATAGTGGTCGAGACGCAGGACCACAACTTGAAAATCGCGCAGATGAGCGATGAACAGTTGGAGAGAATTCTGGAGGCCTACGCGAGCCGAATCGCCGATCTGAAGCGCGATCCGCGCTTCAAGTACATCACGGTGTTCAAGAATCAAGGAATGGCGGCCGGCGAGGAGATGCCGCACGCGCACTCCCAGATCACGGCCACGACTTTCGTTCCGCGGCGCATCCTGTACGAATTGCGCGCCGCCCGGGAGTGGTTTCGCGACCGCGAGCGCTGCGTATTTTGCGACATCCTCCGGCAAGAGATTCGCCAGACCAAGCGCGTCGTGGATAATGTGGGCGACTACTACGCCTTTTGTCCCTACTCCTCCCGAGTGCCCTACGAAATCTGGCTCCAGCCGCGACAGCACAATCATCAATTTGAAGTCCTGGCCCCCGGCGAAAACCGCCGCCACCTGGCGGCGCTTTTGGGACGCACCTTGCGACGCATCAGCCAACTGACGTCCGAATTTCACATGGTGCTGCACACCTCTCCCAACAGCTCGCAGAACAAGGGCGAACTCAACGAGTACTGGCGGACGATTGCCGGCGACTACCACTGGCACTTCGAAATTCTTCCCATCCTCGAGTCGCGCAGCAAGTCGTATAGCATCAAGGAAGTCTATTTCAACGGCACTCCGCCGGAACAGGCCGCGGAAAAACTGCGCTCGCTCGACCCGGGCAAATGACGCTCGCTGCCGGACATTTCATTGCCGACACCGCGGCGCAGCGCGGGGGAATCTTCTTCCGCTTCCTGTTTCTGATTTGCTTCCTCTTTTTTCTGGCGGTTCTCTATTTCGCGCGGCACCCGCTGCTTCGGCTAGCCGGAGGTTTTTGGGTGGCCGGGGAAAGTCCGCAGGCGTCCGACGCCATCGTTATCCTGAGCGACGACGACTTTTCCGCGGACCGGGCTTCGCGCGCGGCCCAGCTTTTCAAGGAAGGATTTGCTCCCCGGATCGTGGCGAGCGGACGCTACCTTCGTCCGTACGCGAGCATCGCCGACCTCATGCATCACGATCTGACCGATCGAGGGATCCCCGATTCCGCGATCGTCCTTTTTCCGCTGCACGCAGACGACACGCTCGAGGAAGCCACGGCTCTCAGCCAGTTTCTTTCCTCGCGCGGGTGGAAAAGAGTCCTCGTCGTTACGTCTAACTACCACACGCGCCGCGCGCGCTACATCTACGAAAGGGTCCTGCCACCCGGTTTCGAACTGCGCGTCATCTCCGCGCCGGATTCCGAATACGACCCTGACAATTGGTGGCGCACTCGCGAAGGAGAGAAGATCTTTCTCCACGAGCTGATTGGCTATCCCGTCGCGATCTGGGAGCTCCGCAACAGGCCCGTTCATGTCCGCTGAAACGGGCGCCCATCCGGCGCCGCGAGCGCCCACTGGACAAATCCCGCCCGCGTGCTCCTCTCCTCGTTTCCTGTTTTCCTAAGGGTTACCGCTGCGCTGTTCATTCATTTACTTGACTCTCCCGCTGTACTATATTCGTTTCGCCCGCTCGAACACCTGACACCCGGCGCAGGGGTTCCAACTTCTCCTGGGGGAGGAATCTTATGTGGCGCAAATCGGAAGAGGCGAATCCCTCTTCAAAACCAATAATCAAGGCGGAGTCCGCGGCGGCAGATCCTTCTCCGGCCGCTGCGTCTCTTGCAACCATGCCGGCGAATCCTGCCGTGCCGGAGCCGCCATCCGCGCCTCCGGCTTCCATCGCCGCGCCGGAAGTCGTCTCAGTTGTGACGGATGCCTCTCCTTCCCAAATCAGCGCGGGATTGAAAATTCGAGGCGAAATCACGGGAACGTCCGATCTGTGGATTGACGGCGACATTCAGGGAAAAATCCAGCTCACCGGATGCAAACTCACGGTCGGGCCTTCGGGGCGAATTAAGTCCGACATCGAAGCGCGCGAGATCAATGTTTTGGGGACGGTAAGCGGCAATCTGAAGGCCGCCGAGACGGTCACACTGGGAAACACGGGGCGCGTCGAAGGAAGCGTCGTCACCCGGAGAATCGCCATTGAGGACGGTGCGCGCCTTCGAGGCAAAGTGGAAATGGTGCGCGTGGAGGCAGCGCCGGCGGCGAAGGCTGCCGCGGCTTCGGCGCGTTCGGGCGCCGCATCCGCGGCTCCCGCGGAGAAGGAGAAATCGTAGGCCATGAATTGGAGCGCCAAATTGCGCCCCAGTGGTCCGGCACCGTCGCAGGCGCAGTCGGCAAAACCCAGACCCACGCCGACGACGGCCGGAGGGGCCGCTGTCGCCGCCGCCCCGGGTTCGCCGAACGTCCGCGCGACCAATGGCCTCAAGGAGTTTCTCTGGCTCCTCAGCGACATCGAACAGCCGCGAATTCTCGATTTGGGCAACGTGTCGCAAGCCACGCTCAATTTTTTCATTAATAAGGGCTTTCGGATTTCCACGGAAGATATTCTGCGGTCCTGGAAGGAGTTCATCGCTTCCGAAGAGGATTCTCTTCGGCGCATGCCGCCGGGCCAGGAAACGGGACGGATTTCCCAAGCGTCACTGGCCGAAAAATTTCTCGCAGACGCCGTGTCGTATCCCGAAGAAAATTTTAACGGCGTGCTTGTCTGGGACCTTCTGGACTATCTCGATTCTGAATTGATGCCGCGGCTGATGGATCGGCTTTTCGACATTTTGCGGCCTGGCGGCGTGGTCCTCGCCATGTTTCACAGCCGGACCCCGGAGCGCTATCACCGCTATCGCGTCCTCGATACGCAATCGTTTGAGATGGTTCCCACGCCGACGATCTCGGTGCACGCGCGCATTTTTCAGAACCGGGAAATCCTCGACCTCTTCGGAAAATTCCGCTCGTCGAAGACGTTTGTCGCGCGCGACCAACTGCGCGAAGCTCTGTTTCTCAAGTAGCTCTCGGGTGCTTCCGCCCGCGCTTGTCCGCGCACTTTCGCGGCGCATTTCCGGAAAAGTTTTGCTTGTTTTCTTTTTCTCTTGGGGGTACAAGGCAGCTTGAGGGACTCAGGCACGGAGGAGATGATGACTCCACCGGGCATAGAATCCTGTCACCGTTCAAAGCACCGCTTTTGCGGTGCGAGCCGCTTGTAACGCCGGACGGTGCTGCAGGCGGCATTTGGAACGCGCAAATCGGGGAGCTGCCAGGCTCCCCGTTTTGCATTTAAGGGCGTGGAAATGCGCGCGCTTGGCGGGAGGATCAATCCTCTTCCGCCGCCGGCCCGTTCAGAGACCCTGGTCCTTTTCGTCCTCGCACTCTCAAGTAGTGAATGAACGCAGGCAGGAACGAAGCAACGATCACTCCGGCAATCACGAAATGGATTCGCTTGTCGATATTCGGCATGGTCCGTCCGAGCCAATATCCCAGCAGCGTCATCCCCCAAACCCACGAAAATCCGCCCACGATATCAAAGGCGAAGTACTTGCCATAATTCATCCGCGCCGCTCCGGCCACGGGTGGGCAAAACGTCCGGATAATCGGGACAAACCGCGCCAGGATCACCGTCTTCCCGCCATAGTGCTCGTAGAATTCGTGAGCTCTTTCCAGGTGCTTTTTCTTGAAGAACTTCGAGTCTTCTCTCCTGTATAAAGCCTGCCCCGTCCGCCGGCCAATCCAGTATCCCAATTGGTCTCCGGCTATCGCGCAAAGCGTCGCGGCGACCAAAAGCCAGCTCAGCTTCAGGTTTCCGGCGCCCGCAAACACTCCCGCCGTAACCAGCAGGGAATCGCCGGGCAGAAAAAATCCCACGAACAATCCGGTCTCGACGAATACAATGATACAAACCAGCACCGTTCCGCCCCATTCGATCAATCCCCGGACGTTATAGAGAGTCAGGAGCAAGTGCTTCAGGAACTCGACCATTGGCTGCTTTCCCCCGAATCGCGTCCGGGCGTTCCATGAGGCTCTGGCCCGCGGAACCTCCCGCTGGAGCCATTTTCGAACCTGCTCCTGACGATACCAGAAGACATTGCTCTCGACCATCCGCGGTCCGACTGCCGGTAGTACTTTGCTCCTACCATTTCTAGCCCCCTGTACCATTGGCCAGTTTGGAGCCCTGTCCCAGAATGCAAGTGTTCGAGGCGGTCTATCTGAGGGAGGGGACAATGGACGGAGGTTATTCGGTGTGGATGGGGCAACCGGTCATTCTAAGAGTCGTTGCGGGCAATCTTCGCGTGCCGTTGCGCGGCCGTCTGGTATCCGAGACGAATGAAGTGGTTCGATTGCGCATTGCGGACAGCTGGGATGTGGATATCTTCAAGTCCATGGTTCTTGGCGTCGAGCATGACAACCCCGTGTACGTCGTCAACTAAGCGGAGGTGCACCCGTGAGTTACTTGGAGCAACGCGATTTCGAATCGGATTATTTGCATTCTACCGGCTCGATGTCGTCCGCGGGTGCGAGTCGTGCAGGGACTCTCAAGTCGTCCATCCAGTATTTTCAGGAGCTCGTTTTAATCCTTGGGATCCAACTGTTGTTTCGTGCGTCCCTGATGCTCCGGCGGCTCAATTACTAGCGCGCGCCCCAGGATTTCGAGTTTCGGCCCAGTAACCCCTCAACACCCCCCGGCCCCGGGTCTGCACCCCTCAGACCCGGGGTTTTTTTCACGCCCCGCCCTCTCAGCGGGCTGTTGAAATAAAAGGAAGATTCCAACCCCAAGGTATTACATTTTGAAGACCATTCTGAGACAATGCTTTAGCCTTTTCTCCGCCAGCCTCGTTCCGTATGAAAGGAACCGATTTAGGCAAAAATTCGCTTAGGCGAGGAGGCAGAGTCGCGGTAATATCCACGCCCGGAAATAACCCCCCGAGGCCAGGAGCCCTCTCGATGAGAATTGCTAGTGTTGCGAGCGCGTTTCCAGAACATTACTACCAGCAGGAACTGTTGACGGAGGCGCTAAAGAACGACTGGCGCCACCGCCTCCCGAATCCGGATATTCTGGACCGTCTCGACGAAAGTATGCAGGTAGATGGCCGCTATTTGGTTCGCCCCATTCCTTTCTATGAAGGTCTGACCACTTGGGGGCAGGCCAACAACGCCTGGATCGAGCATGCACTCGAGCTGGGCGAGCAGTCACTGTGCCGCGCACTGGACCGGGCGGGCATCGGTCCCAAAGACCTGGGCGCGATATTCGTCGTCTCGGTCACCGGCATTGCGGCTCCCTCGATCGACGCCCGGCTGGTGAATCGCATGGGCCTTTCCCGGAACATCAAACGCATCCCTATTTTCGGCCTGGGCTGCGTCGCCGGAGCGGCCGGAATTTCTCGCGCCGCCGACTACGTCCGTGGCTACCCGGATCAAGCCGCAGCTCTGCTTTCCATCGAGCTGTGTTCGCTCACTCTCCAGCGCGACGACCTCTCGATGGCTCACTTGATTTCCGCGTTGCTTTTTGGCGACGGCGCCGCCGCGACAATCGTCTTCGGGAAGAACCGCACCTGCAATGGCCCCGAAATTATCGCCACCAAGTCCGTTTTCTATCCCAACACCGAGCGAGTGATGGGATGGGACATCTCCGAAAAAGGCTTTCGCATCGTACTATCGCCGCAAGTACCGGAAACGGTCGAACTTCACCTCGGCGAGGACGTGGACGAATTTCTCGGCGAAAACGGCCTGAAGCGGAGCGACATCGGCAGTTGGGTGATGCACACGGGCGGACCCAAGGTTCTCGAGTCCACCGCGAAGGCTCTCGGGCTCACGGCCGACGATCTCAACGCTTCTTGGCAGTGTCTCCGGCGAGTCGGCAACCTGTCTTCTACGTCAGTTCTTTTGGTTCTGGAAGAAGTTTACGTCAACCGGCGCCCCAGCCCCGGCTCGTACAGCATCCTGGCCGCGATGGGTCCGGGATTCTGCTCGGAGCTGGTGCTGTTACGATGGTAATCCCGCAGCCGGGGAGGCGCTGCCGGCTTGGCCAATTCATCCGAGGTGTTGGTCATCGGAGCAGGGCCGGCGGGTATCGCTTCGGCAATCGCCGCGCGTCTGAAGGGTCTTGAAGTTACAATCGCGGACGCGCGACGTCCTCCCATCCATAAAGCTTGCGGCGAAGGATTGCTTCCGGAAGGCGTATCGGCCCTTCGCCGGCTCGGCATCGAGTTTACGTCTGACGTCGCGCATCCCTTCACTGGCCTGTGTTTTCGCGACCACGCGGCCTCTGCCTTCGCGCATTTCCCGAACGCTCCCGCGTTCGGCGTCCGCCGCACGACGCTGAATCAAATCTTGCTGGAACGCGCCGAAAATCTGGGGGTGAAATTCCTCTGGGGCGCGCGGCTCACTTCTCTGTCAATCGGATCTGCGCGGCTCAACGACGAATTGTTCCATTTTCGTTGGCTGGTGGGAGCGGACGGATACAATTCGCAGGTTCGCAAGCTGGCTGGCCTTGACTCGTTTCAGTGGTACAAGAGCTCAAGGTTTGGATTCCGCCGCCATTTTCGCATCGCGCCTTGGTCCGATTTTGTGGAAGTCTACTGGGGCGATGGATTCCAGGTTTTCGTCACACCCACAGGTCGCGAAGAAGTATGCGTCAGCCTTTTCACCTCCCATCCGCGATTCCGCCTCTCCCAGGGGATTGCATCGTTTCCCGCGCTCGCATCCATGCTTCGCCACGCTACCCCCGCTGACGCCGAACTGGGAAGCGTCACTTCGCTCCGAAATTCCCGCCGTGCGGCGCGCGGACGCATTGCGCTTGTCGGCGATGCGTCGTGCAGCGTGGATGGCATCGCCGGCCAAGGGCTGAGTCTTGCGTTCCAGCAAGCTCTTTCGCTCGCTGATGCACTCTCCGCCGCCGACCTCGCCAGTTACGCCGCGGCGCACCATCAAATCACGGAAAACGCCCGCCGGATGACGGGGTTGCTGCTCGTGATGAGCCGCAGCGGCTGGATTCGCCGGAAAATTCTGCGCTTGTTTTCCTCGAGACCCGAAGTGTTCTCCCGGATGATAGCGCTCCACACGGGCCCGCAGTCGGGACAGGCTTTGGGAGCCCGCGCGGTGATTCAACTCACTTTCCAAATGCTTGGTGGCTGAAATGGCACGATGCGTCAAATGCGGGCTCGGGTTATTTCGTCGCTGGCCGGCGTTCGCCGCCGTTATTTGCTTCGTCCTGCTAACGGTCGCGCAAATATCGCATGCGCAGGAAACGGTGGTCACCTTCGACACCGCGCGCACCCAAGTCAGCATGACTCTCGACGCGACCTTGCACACAGTTCACGGGACATTCAAGTTAAAGAGAGGCGTGATTGAGTTCGATCCGCGAACAGGGAAGGCACAAGGGACGATCGTCATCGACGCCACCAGCGGCAATACGGACAATGCCTCGCGGGACGCCAAAATGCATCAGCAAGTTCTCGATAGCGCCAAATTTCCCGAAATTTCGTTTTTGCCCGCCGACGTGAAGGGAAGCATGCCGCAACAAGGTTCAGCCCAATTCTCGGTCAATGGCACGTTTCGTATTCATGGGCAGGACCATCCGCTTTCCATCGTTGCGGAGGTCTCAGCTCCCTCCGGCGGAAGCATCCACTTGAAGACGAGTTTTCCCGTCCCGTACCAAAAATGGGGGATGAAAAACCCGAGCAATTTTTTCTTGCACGTCGGTGATTCCGTCGAAATTGAAATCGACGCGACCGCCGAACTCAGCTTCGTATCCGGCGCTACTCCGTAAATTGCAATTCTTTCGCGCGTTGCGACGCTTTCACCACGGCCTTGATCAGCGTCACGCGCAGCTTTCCTTCCTCCAGCTCCAAAATTCCGTCGATCGTGCACCCGGCCGGAGTCGTCACCATGTCCTTTAGCCGCGCGGGATGATCGCCGGTCTCGAGCACCACCTTTGAGGCTCCCAGTGCGGTTTGAGCGGCCAGCAGCGTCGCCATATCCCGCGGCAATCCCATCTTTACTCCGCCTTCCGCCAGCGCCTCGAGGATGATGTAAACGAACGCGGGTCCGCTCCCTGAGAGCCCGGTCACAGCGTCCATGTGCTTCTCTTCCGTCAAGACGGTCTTGCCGACGGCGTCAAACAGTTTTTGCGCCAGGGACAACTGTTCCTCCGTCGCATGCTTTCCCCGGCAAATTGCGGTCATTCCCGCGCCAACCATCGAAGGCGTGTTAGGCATCGCCCGCACGACGGGGGCCTTCTGGCCGAGGTGCCTTTCGATCGTCTCGGTCGGCACGGACGCGACGATCGATATCAGGACTTTTTTCTCGTTCATCTCCGGCTGAATGTCATCCAGCACCTGGCCGATGGTTTGTGGCTTTACGCACAGCAGGATCACATCCGCGCCTCGCGCCGCCGCGCGGTTGTCCGTCCCCGCACGGATGCCGTATCGCGCGAGCGTTTTTCTTTCCGGACCCTCGCGGTGTACTGTCGCCGAGATCTCTCCGGGCCGCAACAGCCCGTTCCTGACGAACGCCTCGATTAAGATCCCGCCCATTTTTCCCGCTCCGATCACCGCCAGCTTTTTTCCGATGCGGGAGGAAACGCTCCTCTTTGCCATGACTGGCTCCTTTGAATCCAATTTCTGCTGAATTTGAAGTTCGGGAGAACTGAAAGACGAAAGACGCAACTCTAGAGGGATTGGGGTCGCGGTCGCCGAAACGGAGAGAAATATGCCGAATTGCCTCGAAAAGCCACGCCCCATCATACCGAAGGACGTCACCGCCGGGAAGCGAAGTTTCCACGTTCGTTTCGGCCCCGGCGGGGTCTTGACACGGGCACATTTTCTTGGAACTTTCCGCCCCTCTCCCCGCAATTCCTGGTGAATGCATTGTTGGAGGCGGGAGTTTGGGCGTCTCCAGGAGGGATTCGGTCTCATGTTTGGTCCACATGAATTTTACGGGTCATTCGCATCCAGATTTATTCTGGCCGCCTGTGGCGTCGCTCTCTTTCTTTGCGCGCCCATTTCAGTTTCGGCTCAACAGGCTCCTTCCACCCCTCCCGCGACGGCTGCGGCGACTTCCGCAAAACCGAGCCTCTCCGGCACTTGGATATTGAACAAAAGCCAGAGCGACGACCCGCGCCAGAAAATGCAGGAAGCCATGGGAAATTCGGGCGGCGAAGGAGAAGGCGGTGGCGGCGGTTGGCAAGGCCGCCATGGCGGCCACGGGGGACACGGCGGCGGGATGATGGAAGAAATGAATCAGCTCACCGTGACCCAGTCGGGTTCCTCCGTGAAGATCATGGGCGCTTCGGGCCGCCTGCTGACGCAAACATCCGACAATGCCAGTGCGAATTCTCAGCCTTCCAACGGGTCCGATTCGAACAGCGAACCCCGCTTTGCTCCTCCTGTCGCGCAATGGGAGGGAAATCAGTTGGTTTCTGTGATGGAAGGCCGCCGCGGAAAAACCACTCGTACTTATGAGCTTTCTCCCGACGGCACGCAGCTCTTCGTCACCACCAAGATTGAAAACGAGCGCTTCAACGGCCCCGTCACTTTTCGCCAGGTCTACGATCCATCGAAGACCGGCTCGCAGCCGCCCAGCCAATAGCGACCGTTTTCTCACGAGGGTCAGGCCCGCTTCGCGAAGGTTGTAAAGGAGGACGCTCCAGACCGGTGCTCGTGAAGCGGGCCCGGACCACCAGCGTATTTTTTTCAAGCACGTGCAGCTCTATTCCTTGGATTCAGGAGTGGAAACGGCGAGGAAACATCTGTTTTGCGTTTCGTCGTCCAACGGATAATTGTTCTTGAGAATGCCTCTATACAATCCATACCTCAACTTTCTACGCCGCCGCTTTCCTCTCGCTATTCTTATCGGGGTATCTTTCCTCGCCGCTCCAAATCTGCATGGACAACAATCCTCCGCGCCAGCCGCTGCCGCCAAAACCGTCACGATTTCCGGCGCCGTGCGCACTGCGGAACAGTCTCCCGTGCCGGGCGCCACGATCCGATTGACCGATCTCGATTCCGGCAAAGCTTGGGTGAGCTGGACCGACGAGGCCGGCAAATTTGAACTCCCCTCATTGCCCGCGGGGCACTATCGAATCGAAGTCACGCAGCTCGGCTTCGCTCCCTCGACACTCGAAGCGCAATTTCCTTCCACGTCTCCCCTCAGCGTCACGCTCCATGTCGCCACGCTCGCCGAACTAAACGGCGCCACTTCCGGCGCTGCGCCCTCTCGCAGCGGCGCGAGTTCGCGCCAGTCTCGCAACTCGCCTCAGCAATCCGCCAATTCTTCGGGTCAAGCCGGATCCTGGCGTGGGCGTCGAGGGCAAGCTCCTCCTCCAGGCGTGGTCAACGCAATTCGAGAAGGTATGGGCGGATTCCAGCAAACGGACCTGACCGGGCAGTCCAATGAAAGCGAGATGTCCGGCTCCAACGAATCATCCGCCGCCTCCGCGCTTTCTGCTCCCGGATCTGCGGCCGCAAATTCTTCCGACGTATTCCTGTTGCAAGGTGCGGTGGGCCAGGGGACTTTGCTTAATGGCAACGGACCGATCTTCGTGGGCGCCCCCGGCGATTTCGGTCCCGCCGGCGGCTTCATTCCCGGAGAGCCCGGCGGCCCTGGCGGTGGCGGACCCGGGGGCCCCGGTGGGCCTGGAGGTCCGGGGGGGCCGGGAGGCGGCGGATTCGGTGGAAGAGGGGGGGCCGGCGGCGAGTTCGCTCCCGTCATCGTCCGCGGGGGTTTCGGCCGCGGTCCCGGCGGAGGTGTTCCCGGAACGCGCGGGCGGTTTGCGCGGCAGACGGTCAATCGCGTCCGCTTCACACTGTTTGATCGTTACGAAAATTCCGCTTTCGACGCTCGCCCATATTCCATCACCGGAGTCCAGTCTCCCAAGATCAGCCATTACACCGAACGCGCCGGCGGCTCGCTCGGTGGTCCCCTGAAAATTCCGCACATCTATAATGGCGCTGACCGCACATTCTTCTTTGTAAATTACCAGCACGAAATCAGTCAGACGCCAGTTGACGTTTTTTCCACCGTCCCGACATCCGACGAACGCTCCGGAAATTTTTGTACCGCAAGCACCCCCGTCGAACTTTTCGACCCCTATTCCAACATCTCCGGGCCGCGAACGCCCCTCGGCAATGGTTGTCAGGTCCCGGTCATCAACTCGGCGGCTTCGGGCCTGCTGGCTTTTGTCCCTCTGCCGAATGTTCCTTGCCCCTCGGGCGTCTGCCCGGCGGTTCAGAACTATCATCTGCAGGCGACCACGCCGCTGAACGCCGACATCGTCAGCTTTCACATCCTCCACACCATCAATTCCAAATGGAACGTCAACGGAGGTTACAATCTCGAGTCTCAGCGCTCGAACACTCTTGGAAATTTTCCGGACATCAAGGGCACCCAGTCCACACTCGGGCAGTCCGTCAGCCTCGGCCTCTCGCACAACTGGACTTCGCAGCTGGTCGACAATTACAGCCTGAATTGGAGCCGCAACCGCGTTGAAATCCTCAGTTCCAATTCCTACGTCAACAATGTGGCGGGCGACCTCGGGATCACCGGAGTTTCCACCGAGCCGATCAACTACGGCATCCCCGCCGTCAATTTCACCGACTTTTCCGGTTTCAACGATCCCGTTCCGTCGCTGGTCCGCAACCAGACACTCAGGTTTGGCGACTCGCTCATCTGGGTCCGCCAGAAACACACGCTGACTTTCGGGGGCGAATTCCGCCGCATCCAGCTGAATGACACGTCCGATCCGATTGCCCGCGGCCAGTTTACCTTCACCGGGTTGATGACTTCACAGCTCGATTCGAGCGGCAATCCCGTCGCCGGCACCGGGAATGACTTCGCCGATTTTCTCATCGGCCTGCCCTACAACACGCGCACCCAATTCGGCGACGCCAACACTTATTTCCGCAGTTGGGGCTTTGTCGGATTTGCGCAGGACGACTTCCGCGTCACCAAGCGCTTTACCTTTCTCTATGGAGTTCGCTACGAAGCGGTCACCCCGCCCGTCGAACTCTACAATCAAGCCGCCAATCTTGATTTGAGCACAGCCGTACCTCCCACAGGCGTTGATCTGGTCACTCCCGGACAATCCGGAGAATTTCTCGGCGCCTACCCTCGCGCTCTCCTCCACGGCGATTATGGCAACTGGGCGCCGCGAATTGGTTTTGCATGGCAGCCCTTCAATTTTCAACCCAAGACCGTCGTTCGCGGCGGCTACTCCATTTTCTACAATGAAGCCGCCTACAACACGCTCGCCCAGCAATATCTGGCCTATCAGCCGCCTTTCTCCGTCGCCCAGAATCTTTTCAGCAGCGCTTCGCAGCTTCTGACTCTGCAGGACGGATTTCCATCTTCCGGGCCTTCAAACCTTCCTTATTGTTCCCCTCAACTCACCACCAATTGCACTCCCATCTCGAACACGGCGGGTGTCGATCCTTATTATAAAGTCGGCTATGCGCAGATCTGGTCCCTGGGCACGGAAACCGAGCTGACTCGCACCTGGCTTCTCGATTTGACATACACGGGGACCAAAGGCACCAATCTCGATTTGCTGCGCGCTCCCAACCGCGCCCCGCTCGGCACAAATCCCCTCGACACCCAGACGGAGTTACAGATTCCCTACGCGACCAGCTTCTATTACGACCAATCGGGCGCCAACTCGATTTACAACGCTCTTCAGGTTCGCCTGATGCACCATTTCACTTCCGGATTGATGCTCCAGGCGATATACACGTTCAGCAAGTCGCTCGACAATGCGAGCACGATCGGCGGCACTTCTCCCGTCGTGGTTCAAGAAGATGGCAACTACGCGGATCAATATGGCCTATCCTCCTTTGACATGCGTCATCAATTCAGGCTTTTCAGCATGTACGAGCTTCCATTCGGCGAGCGCCACAGTCATGGCAATCACGGTTGGGCCGAGCACGTCCTGAGCAACTGGCGCATCCTGAATATCGTCAGCTGGCACACCGGCACGCCCTACACCGCGCTTCTCGGCGGCGCTGCCGCGAACAATTCCGGCACGGGCGCGAATTTTTCCGAACGCGCCGATCAGATCGCCAACCCCAACATCGGCCTGTGCGGTGGCGCTCCGCTCGCCTATTTCAATACGGCCGCTTTCGCCGCTCCTCCCGCGGGCGAATATGGCGACGCGCAGCGCGACTCGATCGAAGGCCCTTGTTCCTTTAACTGGAACTTTTCAATCGCGAAATCGTTTCGCTTCGGCCCCGAGCAGCGCCATCGTCTGGATGCGCGCTGGGAAGTGGATAATCTGACGAACACGCCCACTTTTTCGGGCTTGGCCACGACTTTGGGTTCCACCCTTTTTGGCCGGGTCACCAGCGCAGCTTCCATGCGCACCATGGACATCAATCTTCGGTTCAACTTTTGAAGGCTATGATGACTTTCATTCAAAGACCGTTCGCGCCAAAATTGCTGGCGCTGCTATTCGGCTCATGCTTGGTCATTTCGCCCGCTTTTGCCCAATCGCAACAGCAGCCCGCTCCCACGGCGGTTCCGGCTCCTTCCGCGCCCGCCCAGCGTCGCGCGGCGCCTCAGCCGCCTCCCGCTCCTCTGCGTTCGCAATCCAACCTTGTCCGAATTGACGTCGAAGTCACCGACAAATCCGGGAAGCCCATCAAGGGGCTGCGCCAGGACCAGTTCACCGTTTACGACGATGGCAAGGCTCAGCCCATCTCGATTTTTTCCTACTCGGACATTGAAAGCATGGAGACCGCCACAGACGGAAACTCCCGCCCCATCACCCTCCCGGTCGATAATTCCGGCCCCAATTCCATCCCCGCTGAGACAGTCAATGACCAGATTCGCGATCGCCGGCTGATCGTTCTTTTTTTTGATTTCACTTCGATGCAGACCGACGACCTGATTCGCGCTCACGACGCCGCCGAAAAATTCATCCAACACCAGCTCACTCCTGCCGACCTAGTGGCCATGGTCGGGTTCAGTTCCGACCTCTCCGTGATCGTCAATTTCACCAACGATCGCTCCGCTCTTGAAAAGGGAGTGGCGAAAATTCGCCCAGGAGTCAGTTCGGATTTGGGCACGCCGCTCTATGCCGCCGCCGAAGATGGTGAGTATGACGTGCAGCAATACACCGGCGACGCCTTTACGGCCGATGAGACGGAATTCAACGTCTTCAACACCGATCAGAAGCTGGCAGCCGTCGAAGGAATCGTGGAAATTCTGTCGGCGATCCCCGGACGCAAACTGCTGGTCGAATTCACGGGCGGTATCACGCAAACGGGCGAGGAAAATCGAACCGCGCTCCGCGCCGCCACGGACGCCGCGAATCGCGCCGACGTCTCCATCTATTCGATCGATGCCCGCGGCCTGTTCAGCACGCCTCCGGGCGGTGACGTCACGGCCAACGCCGCCACCGGCACTTCCATGTTTACCGGGGCTTCCGTGTTTCACCAGACCGATCAGCGCGAAGATTCCCGCGACACGCTTGCCACCCTTTCTTACGACACCGGCGGGCGGGCATTTTTCGACCTCGGCGACCTGAGCGACGCCTTCCCCGAAATTCAAAAGGAGAACAACGGCTACTATTTGATCGGCTATTCGCTCCCGAACGGCATCAAGCTCGATGGGAGCTGGCATGCGATCCGCGTGAAGGTCAATGCGCCCGGAGTGCACGTTCATTTCCGCAACGGATACTACGCGCCGCGCGATTTCAAGCACCTGGAAAAAGAAACCAAGGAAGAGCAGCTGGCCGACGCCATGAGCTCGGAAAATCCCATTCTCGATCTTCCGATTGCCGTCGAGGTCTCCCACTTTCGTCTCGACGATCGCGAGACATACGTTCCCATTGCCGCCAAGATTTCTTCCAGCGCCCTCGATTGGGCCAAGAAGCATAATCTTCGCGAAGCCTCGTTTGATTTCGCGGCGGAAGTCCGCGCTGATCCCTCCGGGGTCGCCGTGGCGGATCTGCGGGACACGATTTCGGTTCGTCTCGAGGAGCAGAAATATCAGCAGGTCAACCAGAGCAGCTTGCTCTATCAGGGGGGCGTGGTTCTTCCCCCCGGCCGCTATCGGCTCAAATTCATCGCCCGGGAAAACGAATCGGGCCGCATAGGCACGTTCGAGCAAGGGATCGTGATTCCTCCGGAACAGCCCGGCCGTCTGGCACTCAGCTCCGTCATGTTGTCGAGCCAACTGGTGCCCGTCGAAAAGTCGTCCGCCGTGCAAACCCGGACGCAGGGGCGGCGCGCCAATTTGGCGTCCTCGCCGCTCGAATTGGGCGGGCAGCGCATTGTTCCCAGCGTCACCCGCTTCTTCACCCAGAAGCAAAACCTATTTGTCTTTTTCCAGGCGTACTGGCCGGAAAAGCTGGAAGGGTTTGACCCGGCGGCTCTTCGCGCCGGCCTGATTTTCTTCCGCGGAGGCGTGCAAATCAATTCCACTCCGCTCTTGGCTCCCGAACAACTGGATGTGAAGACGCGCACCGCATCGTTCCGCATTACTCTTCCGCTGTCGAAGCTTCCCCCGGGCCGCTACACGGTGCAGGCTGTGGTCATCGCGCCCGGCACGCAGCATGCCGTGTTTGCGCGCTCCTATCTCGCTCTGGAAGCGGCCCCGCCGGCCGCGCTTTCTCCGGCTGGTCCCGGCGGTCCGGAAGCGTCTCCCTCGCAACTCAAACCGGCGGCGAGCCCGCCCTCGCGCTGAATCGGCTGGCGCCTTTCTCCGAATCATCGCGGGTGGAAAGGCCAGCGAACACGATTGGCAAATGAAAAAGGCCCCGAGCTTCCGGGGCCTTTCTCATTCAAATTGAAATTCCATTCTAGCCGTGCGGGTGGCTGCCGCCGGAAGGCTTGGAGCCGCCGCTGTGGGGCGGAGGATTGCTCCGAGCCGGCGCATTATTCCGGGGCTGATTCAGCGGAGGGTGAACGTCGTACATGGAATCTTTCGCCTTTACCGGAGGCGCATATCTCACCTGCGGCTGATTGTTACGAGTTTCGGTTTGCGGACGATTAAATTGCTCGTGATTTGATTGCGGAGACGAATTGTTGAACGTTCTCTGTTCCGGTTTCGGCTGGGGTTCGTTCCGCGGCTGAGCCGTTCCGGCATTTCTTTCGGAGGACGGCCGGTTGAACTCCTGCGAATCGTTTGTATAGACGGCCGGCCGGTTCGCGGGGGTCGCCGGAGCAAGCCTGGCCGTCACCGGGCGCGAAGAGAAGGGAACTTTGGGAGCCGCGCGAGACACTCTGGCGTCCGAGGAGATGTAACTGGAGCGGGTCGGCCGGAGCGGCGCCTGTTCGGTGACTCGCGCCGAATCGATTTGCTGCGCGTTCAGCCGCACGGCCGCGCGCCCAACGGGCCGCGCGCTGACGAAATCCTCGCGCGAAACAGCCGTCACGGCGACATTGTTGTGCGCGTAGGTGTAATTCAACCGGGAAACGTCGTAATTGTTCACCCGCGTAATGTTGTAGACGTTCGTCACCTGCGTGACGTTCACGATTCGCGTGTTCGTGATGTTCACGTTCTGAAAATACCGCGGGCTGCAACGATACGCCGGCACCCACACGTCACGCGGCCCCAGCGGGAACCATCCCACGCCGTTGAACCCGCCGCCAAACGAAACGGCGAGCCCGAACCCGCCGCCTCCAACGAAGGCCACCATGGCGGGGGAGTATACCGGCCGGACGACAACCGGGCCGGGAACCCAGCCCCAATATCCGCGGACGTAGGCCCATCTTCCGTAGTGGAAAGGAGCGAATCCCCAGGGCTCGGCATCCACCCAGGTCCATCCCCACGGAGCGACCCAAACCCAATGGCCGTTTCGATACGGCGCCCAGCCGACCGCAACGCCGCTGGGAACCCACATCGGTCCGTAGTCGGGATCGGTTTGCCACGAGCCGTAACCATCCAGGTCGTAGTAGCCGTCCACATCGCGCGATACGTATTGCGCCGAAGGAGAATCGTTCTCGCGCTGGTCGCGCTGCTGGCACCAGTCTTCAAAGGAATCAAAGCCCGGAGCGGGCTGCGCGTCATAAGTCAATTGGTCCGTGCCGTTGAACGTGTATTGCTGTCCGGCGGCCAAGTCGTAGGACTCGCCTCCGCCGGTCGCTTCGCCGGAGCCTTCGCGAACTACGACGACGGTGGAATTGCCGTCCGCGCTGGTCTCCAGACGGTATTCTCCGGACTGGGCAACAGTGAACGCGACGTTGGGCGTATCAATTTCAAAGGCCTCGCCCGGAGCGAGCCTGCGCACATGGACTTCGATCGTGCCTTGTGCCAATTGGAGCTGCACCGTGCGGTCGTCCAGAGTCAAAAAGGAAACACCGGTGTCGCTCGACATGCGCACCGCGTTGCTTCCCACGTGGAATTCGGCGAGCGAGTCTTGATCGGCCCACAGATTGTCGCCGGTGGTGAGCGGCCGGTTCATGTCGGCGTCCACCCAATTCTGGTCACCGGAAACCTGGAAGGAAACGGAGCCCTGCATGAAGCTGAGGCGGGCGACGCGCGTGGGAGGATCGGCGGGCTGACCTTCAGCTTGATCTTGAGCCTGATCCTGACCCTGGCCTTGACTCTGGTCCTGCGCCGCAGCGAATTTTGGAACGGAAAGGAACAAAACCGCAATCGCGAGCAAGGGAGCGAGCCACTGAATCTTCTTCATGTTCGTTCCTCCGTCGTGTTTCTCTCTCATCATCGGTGATCATGGTTCTGTCCGGCGCAAATCCGCGTCCCGCCGCGCGCGCAAACGGCGCCGGACAGACATGCGCGCTCGCGGCCGTTCAATGAATAAACACGTGGAAAGGAGAATCGTTTCTCATCATACATGTTTCCGGCCAAGCTCCGAGTGACGTTCATCACCGCGCTTTCGCAAAGTACACGCCCTGAAACCGAAGAGGCCGCGGCGAAGATTTTGGTTTCGCCGTGGCCTCTATTTCCGACCATTCCCAATTCAATCAGCGGTGCCCGCCGTGGGATCCGCCCCCGCCGTGAGATCCGCCTCCTCCGCCGCGATAGCCCCCTCCGCCGCCGCCCCGGAATTCGCCTCTCGCGCTCGGGCTCGGCGCGCGGTTGCCGCCTCGATAGGCCGGGGAAGAATAGCCGTAATTTCCGCGCGGCCGAACGACCGGCTGGCGAAGATTGAGAGGCGGACGGTAGCCGTTGGATGAACCGTACCCGCGCGAATTCGCGTAGGGATTTTGATAGGAGCGGTAATTCTGCCGCGGAGCCGCGTAATTCTCCGAACCCTGCATCCGTCCCGCGTTTGCCGGAGGTGTGAACGCGCGCCAATTGCTCCGCGTGGAAGGCGCGGAATAGGCCCGCGATTCTCCCGACGTGTAACCCCGGGAACCGTTCTCGGCAAACGATCGGCTTGATTGCGGCGGGGTGAAGGCTCGCGCTTGAGCGGCATTGTTGCCCGGGTTTCGGGACGACCCTCCGAAACTGCGCCAACCGTCGCGCCCCGAAGAATACGAATTGGAATTCGCCCGGCCGTAGGAGTTGCCGTACCTCGCGAGCGACGAATTGAACATGTGCGAAGGCGCCGGGTGGATTGTCGAAGACGCAGCGGCACGCCCGCTCGCGCTATAACTCGCCCGGGTCGGCTGAATCGGCATCCGGCCCGAGACAAAGCTGGCCTGCCGCAACGTCGCTTCATTGATCCCCGTCTGATGCCCGGGCACGGCGCTGCGGCCAAACCGGTCTCCATCCATCGAAGTGAATCCTTCGCGGAGACGCGCGTTGTTGTTCAGGCCGCCGATGTTCGAATACGGATGCGTTCCCCCTCGAGTGAGTGGCGCGAAGCCATTGCGAACAATCGTCGTGTTGTGAATGCTCGTGTAATTCGCTACGCGGTATCCGCCGCCCCAGCGGCCGTACCAGGGGTGATACCAGTCGCACGGACCAATGGGCAGCCAGCCGACATGCCCCCAGCCCCCGCCAAACCCAAAACCGATTCCAAATCCGAATCCTCCGCCTCCCCAACCGAAAAAGGAAACGTATGCGGGCGCCCAGACAGGATAGTAAGCCGGGGAATACGCCACGGGTCCGGGCCACCAGACCCAATTGCCGCCGTAGACGAACCACCGGCCGTAGTGGTAGGGAGCCCATCCCCAAGACTCGTAGGATACCCAAGTCCAGCCGTAATACGGTTCATACACCCATCGGCCGGTTCGATACGGCGCCCAACCGGACGGAACGGAAGGGACCCAAACAGGACCGTAGTCCGGAACGTTCTGCCAGTTCCCGTAGCCATCGAGATCTTCCGTGCCGGTGTAGTAGCGGTCGGTATGATTCCAGCTTTGGGCGTCGAGGATCACTTTATCGCGATCGTTATTCCAGTTGTCCCAATCATCGCGGGCGGGCGCATTGGAAACCTGGTATTGGGGATTGTCGGTGCCGGCGATCGTGATCATCTGCCCTTCACTGACCGTGGTGCTGCCCTGCTGTGTGGCGATGTCGGCGGTACCGCTGCGGACGACGATCTGGGTTTCCGCTTGGTTGTTCACCAGAATGCGAAATTGACCCTGGCCCTGGGGACGAATGGCGACGTTGGGCGTGTCAATTTCCACGGCCGCGTCGCCCCCGCGAAGAACGGAGTACGTGACCAATCCTTGATCGATCTGAAGCTGAATCTGATTGCGCTCGAGCGTGGCAATCTTCACGGAAGCGTCGCTCGAAAGGCGCGCCACATTCGAAGCGTCAAGCTGCAATTCGGCGCGCGAATTGTTTCCCGTCGAAAGGCGGTCGCCGGCTTCGAGCGGCGTGTTGACCGTCGCCGCGTTCCACTGCCCGTTGTCGCCGCGCTGCGTCGAGGCGTTGCCCTGGATCACGCTGACGCGCCCCACCCCCGGCTGCGAATTCGCCTGCTGCTGTTGCGCCTGTTGCTGCTGCTCGGGGGAGAGCTGTGGATCGGGTGGCGAAGTCGCGGGATCGACGTCGGGAGGAATTTCCTCGGGTTGCTGCGAATCGTAGGGAGGAGGAGGGGTCTGCGATTGCGCGCGGGCAATGAGCGGCGCGGAAGAGGCAAAAAGAAGAGAAGCGATAAGGACTAGGAATGCGTTTTTCATGGCCCACCTCCCGGATGGACGGCCGGGAATCTTCGCGTCCACACGAGGAAGGGCACGGAGAGGGCCAAAGAGGCACGCGGTAAAAAACTGTAAGTGATTTAGAAACATATAATTGCAACGAGCGAAGACGGTGGGGATGGAGAGAAAGCGCGCGGTGCCGGTGGTTTTCGCGCACGTGTGGTGGTTTTCAGCCAGCGGTCCGGAGTTTAGGGAGGTTGGCTAACCGCGTTTGAGTGGAAAGACGGCTCGAACGGTTGAGCCCGCCGAGGAGGAGGAAATCTCCAAGGCGCCGCCGAGCTCGCGGACGCGCTCCTGCATGCTCGGAACGCCGACGCCGTCGCCGCCGACAATGATGCCATCGGAATTGATCAGGCCATCAGGGAAACCTTTGCCTTCGTCGGAGACCGTGAGGATGAGCTTGGAAGAGGTGGCGCGGAGGCGGACCCGAGCGACTTCGCTTTCGGAATGCTGGTAGACGTTGTTGAGAGCTTCCTGGCAGATGCGAAAGACGGCGAGCTCGAGGTCCTTGGAAATGGCGGGAAGAGAGTCCGGAAGCTCGGCATGAGCGACGATATTGCCGCGCTTCGCGAAGCCTGCAACGAAAGAGCGGAGGGCAGGGACGAGGCCGCCTTGATCCAGCATGGGCGGATGGAGAAGGTAGGTGACGGTACGAAGCTCTTTGATGGAGGAATCGGCGAGCAGGCGGCTTTCCTCGAGAACCGTGACGAAATCGGGAGAGGTCCCGGAAGCCAGCTTCTCGATGCGATTCAGATTGAGCTTCAGAGCGGTAAGAGCCTGGGCGGTGGAGTCGTGGAGCTCGCGGGCGACTTTGCGGCGCTCGTCATCCTGGACGCGGAGGAGGCGCGCGGACATATTGAGGGCGGATTCGAGAAGGGTCTTATCGCGGATGGTGAGGAGGACGAGCGGGCCTTCGCCATTGGGGCGAAGAATGGGGCGTGCGGTTAAAAGCATTTTCTTGCGGCCAAGGGAGGGGAAGGCGTGATCGAGCTCGGTGTCAAGAGTTTCGGAACGGCGAGCGAGGACGTCGTTGAGGAAATGGCGGAACTCGGGAAAGTCCCACTGGTTGTTGCCGGCCTTGAAGATGCTGGCGCCGACGGCTTGGGCCGGAGAATGGCCGAAGGTCTGGAGGAAAAGAGCGTTGGCGCGAACGATAGTGAGAGAGGAATCGAGAATGAGGAGGGATTCGCCGATGGTCGCGATGACGGCTTCGGCAAATTCGCGCTGCTCATCGACGAGCTGGCCGGCGGCGACAACGTCGTGGACATCCACAAAGAGAAGGGTGGCACCCTGAATTTCGGCTTCGGCGGAGCGGTAGGGATGGATGCGGATGGAAGTCCAGCGGTTGTTGGGGCCGAGGACGCGGCGCTCGTGGGAGGAACCGGATTCAATGGCGGAATTAATCTCCTTGCGGACATCGGCATAGAGGGCGCCGAAGTGAAAATCGCCGAGGGGGCGGCCGAGGTCGGAGGGGAGGAAACTGAAGAGGGAGGCGGCGGCCTGGGAGAAGCGGCGGATGCGATGGTCGCGGGCGAGGATGAGAACGGGAATATCGAGGCTGGAGAATAGATTGGTGAGGTCGGCGTGGAGAAGGGAGAGCTCGGCGTGGCGGTGCTCGAGCTCTTCGTTGAGAGTGGTGAGCTCCTCGTTGGAGGATTGCAGTTCTTCCTTGGCGGTTTCGAATTCCTCGTTGATGCTTTGCAATTCCTCGTTGCGGGAAAGGATCTCCTCGTTGGCCGCCTGCAGCTCTTCATTGGAGGCCTGGCCCTGCTGGATGATTTCCTGGAGGCCGGACTTGGTCTGAATGAGCTCGTGTTCGAGGCGGGCGATGACGCGGGACTGGGAAGCGTGGCGGGAGCGAAGCGAGAGAGCGCGCCTGGAGGAGAGCTTCGGGGATTCAGCCTCCGGCAGCGGGGAAACGGGATCAAAGACGATCCAGAAGAGCGATTCGCGAGGCACGGCGCCGAGGACCGGAATGACTTCGAAATTGATCTCGCCGATGCGCCCATCGGATTCGCGGCGAAGGCCCGAGGATATTACCGGGCGGCGCGACTTCTTGGCGCGAAGGATGGCGGAGCGAAGCTCCCAGACGAGGTCGGGGCGAGCCATTTTGAGAAGGTTGAGGCTGGCCTGACCGGAGGCGGGCTCGAGGAAGGGAGCGAGCTGGCCATTGAACTGGAGGATTTCGAGATCGGAATTGACGAGGACGGCGGCGGGGCCGCGATGGGTGAGGAGAACGGATTCAGGGCGGGGCAGGGGCAGGGCGAGGGGAGCGGGGAGAGGAATGCGGGGCGTGGCGACAAAGTCCTGAACGCTGGGGCGAGCGAACGGAACGGGAAGAGAAGCCGGATTGGAAGCAGCGCGAGGCCGAAAGACGCGGTGGCGGCGATCCACGACGGAGAAGAGGGAGGTCTGATTGGCGAGATTTTCGCTTTTGCCGAGGACGAGAAAGCCGGAGGGGAGAAGGGCGTAGTGAAGGATGGGGAGGGCTTTGTTCTGGAGGGCGGAGGAGAAGTAGATGAGGACGTTGCGGCAGGAGATGAGGTCCATGCGGGAGAAGGGAGTGTCGCTGACGAAATTGTGACGGACGAAGAGGCAATTTTCGCGGAGAGAGCGGCGGACCTGGTAGCCGCCGGCGACGGGGAGGAAGAAGCGCTTGAGGCGCTGAGCGGAAACGCCGCGAGTCTCCCGGCGGGTGTAGACGCCGGCGTGGGCTTTTTTGAGGGCTTCGTCGGAGAGATCGGTGCCAAACACAACGAAGGGAATGTGACCGGAGCTCAACTCAGTGAGCTCCAGGATGCAGATGACGAGGGAATAGACTTCCTCGCCGGAAGCGCAGCCGGGAACCCAGATGCGGAGGGGGCTTTCGGGAGTGCGGCCCTTGAGGAGCCTGGGAAGGACTTTGGCGCGGAGGAAGGAGAAGGTGGAAGGGTCACGGAAAAAGCTGGTGACGTTGATGAGGATTTCGCGGCGAAGGGTGAGGACCTCCTCTTCGTGGGAGGAGAGACGGGCGAGATATTCGCGGAAATTGGAGGAGCGGGTGGCGGCGAGGCGGCGGCGAACGCGGCGGGAGAGGGAGCTTTCGCGGTAGAGAGAGAAGTCCATGCCGGTGGCGGTGCGGAGGACCTCGAGGATTTTGAGAAAGGCATCGGATTCAGAAAGGGAAGTGGCGGGGACGGAGGGGCCAGAGGGGCGAGGAGCGGCGACGTCGCGGATGAGCTGAACGAGCTTGAGGGCAATGCGCGAAGGACTGAGGACGAAATCGGCGGCGCCGGCGGAGATGGCGGCGTGGGGCATGCCTTCGAATTTGGCGGAGCCTTCGCTTTGGACGAGGGTGACGCCGCCGGCCTGGCGGATTTTTTGGAGGCCGCGGGTGCCGTCGGAGCCGGTGCCGGAGAGAACGACTCCGATGGCCCGGGAGCGTTTCTGGCGGGCGAGGGATTCCATGAAGCGGTCAATGGGGGCGTGGAGATGCTCGGCGGGGTCGCGTGGCCGAAGGCGGAGAACGGGATGGAAGTAAAGAAGCTCCTTGCCGGGAGGGAGGACGTAGACGTGGTTGGGGCGGACGAGGATGCCGTCGGTGATTTCGAGGACTTTGAGCTTGGTGACGCGGGAGAGAAGAGAAACCAGAGAGCTGTTTTGGTTGGGAGAGAGGTGCTGAATGATGACGAAGGCGGGGGCGGAGGAAGGTCCGGGAGGGAAGGAAGAAAGAAGCTGAGAAACGGATTCGAGGCCGCCGGCGGAAGCGCCGACGGCGACGATGGAGAAGTCGCGGGGAGATCGTTTGAGGGAAGGAGCGTGCCTGGGCGGAATTTTTTTGCGGCGCTTGGGCATCGGCGCTCCCAAGAAGTAACGGCAGAAGCAAGTCGCGGCCATAGTAATGCAAGACCGCGAGGACAGGCAAAGAAAATCCGTGGGTGAAGGCGGAGCCAGGGGCTAGGAATCGGCGGAGGAGTCTGCAGGATCGGCGGCGTCGGCAAGGCCCATTTTGTCGAGCCGGTACCGAAGGGCATTGCGGGAGAGGCCAAGCGCGCGAGCGGCCTGGCTCTTGTTGCCGCCGGCGGCGCGAAGTGCTTCGCGGATGGCGGCTTCTTCCCATTGGTCGAGTGTCATGCCGGGAGGAAGCACGGCGGAGGATGCCGACGAACGCGCGGGAGGGGAATCGAGATGGATGTCGGAGACATCGAGAGAGGAGCCGGAAGCAAGAGTGACGCCGCGCTCGATGACGTTCTGCAGCTCGCGAACGTTGCCGGGCCAGCGGTGATTGACGAGAAGCTGGATGGCGGCTCCGGAGATGGCGGGCGCGGCCTTTTTGGATTCGCGAGCGAAGCGTTCGGCAAAAAGCCGGGCCAGCGCGGGAATATCCTCGGGGTGATCGCGGAGCGGCGGAATGTCAATGGGGACTACGTTGAGGCGGTAGTAAAGGTCCTCCCGAAAAGTGCCGTCTTCGAGTGCGGCGCGCAAATCGCGGTTGGTGGCGGCGATCAGGCGGACGTCGACTTTCAAAGTTTTGGTGCCGCCGAGGCGCTCGAATTCGCGCTCCTGGAGAACGCGGAGGAGCTTCACTTGAATGGCGGGCGGGACATCGCCGATTTCGTCGAGAAAGAGCGTGCCGCCGTCGGCAAGTTCGAATTTTCCGGGCTTGCTCGAGACGGCGCCGGAAAAGGCCCCCTTTTCGTAGCCGAAAAGCTCGCTCTCGAGAAGATTCTCGGGGATGGCGGTGCTGTTGATTTTGACGAACGGGCCGCGGAAACGGAGCGAATGCTCGTGAATGGCCCGGGCGATCAGGTCCTTGCCGACGCCGCTTTCGCCGCCGAGCAGAACGGTGGAGTTCGTCGGAGCGATGCGCTCGACGAGAGCGAGAACGGACTGCATTTTTTCGCTGCCGCTGACGATGTTGGCGTATTCGTACTTCACCCCGAGGGCTTCGCGTAAGGAGCGGTTCTCCTCGCGCAGAGCTCGCGTCGAGAGCTCCTTGCGGACAACCATCGCGAGTTCCGCGAGTGAAAACGGCTTGAGGACGTAATTGCTCGCGCCCGCCTTCATCGCTTCGACGGCCGATTCCACCGTCCCGTGCGCCGTCATGATCACCATCGGAATTTCGGGGTCCGCTTCCTTCGCCGCTTTCAGAAATTCCAGCCCGCTCATTCCCGGAAGCTTCAGGTCGGACAAAATCAGCCCAAAAGATTCCTGGCGGAGAAGCTTGAGGCCCGCTTCGGCGTCGGGCGCGGATTGTACGGAAAAACCTTCGTCGGCGAGGTGGAGTTCCACCAGGCGGCGGAGCTTCGGTTCGTCTTCGACAATCAGAATCGAGGGTTTTTCCGCGGGCATCGTTTTTCGGGCGGGCAAAGAGCGCGGAGGAATGCGCGCCGCGCTTTGCCGGAATGAGCGTACCACGAGCGGGAGGATGCAAGACAAGTGCGTGAAATGTGTTCTCTATGCGGCGGGAGAAGTAGGAAGAAAAACGTGGAAAGCGGCGCCGTCGAGCGACCCGGCATCGCCGGGAGACCCCGGGGAAGGACCCTCGAGCTTGATCCATCCGCGATGGTCGTCGAGGATTTTTGCGACGATCGCCAACCCCAGTCCCACGCCCTCTTTCTTCGTGGTGAAAAACGGATTGAAGATTTCCTCGCGGGCTTCGGGAGGGACGCCGGGCCCGCTGTCTTCTATCCGTACGCCGAGACCAGTCGCGCCGTTGATAGTTTCGAAAGCGATCGAGATGCGGAGTACTCCCGGCTTTTCGGGCGACGCCACCATGGCCTGAAATGCGTTGACGATCAAATTGACAAAAACCTGTTCGAGGAGCTGGGCGTCGAGAAGGGCGACCGGAACGGGAGAATAGCGCTTTTCGACCGTCACGTTGGCGGCGGGGAACTGTTGCAGGGAAATGTCGAGAGCGCGGTCAACAATGCCGGAAATCTGCTGCGGCTGGAGATCGAGGTGCGAAGGACGGGCGAAATCGAGAAAACGAGCGACGAGAGAATTCAACCGGTTGACTTCGCTCGATATGTTATCGGCGAGCTCGGCGGAAAGGGCGTTGGACGCGCCCACTTTTTTGGAGAGCATTTCCGCGGAGCCCTTGATGACGCCGAGAGGATTGCGAATTTCGTGGGCGAGGCCCGCGGAAAGCTGGCCTAGGGCGGCCAGGCGCTCGGAACGCCGGGCGTCGGCTTCGGCCCGGCGCAGCTGAAGATTGGTGGATTCCAGAGTCTCGGAAAGCTGCTGCAAGCGGCGGACCTGGCGGCGGTTTTGCACGACGAACCGATTGACGAGAATGGCGGCGAGAAAGAAAAAGAGAATGCGGATGGCAAGTTCGCCCGCGCCCTCCGCGGTCAGTTCGTATTCTTGGAGCGCCGGAATCAAATAGGAGAGGTAGGCAACCGAAGCGAGCGTGGTCCAGAGGAGAGTGGCGACCGGCCCGTAGTAAATCGCGGCTGTCACGACAGGGAGAAAATAGATCGGGTAATAGCTGCTGTTGATGCCGATGTCGCCCGTGTGCGCGAGCAGCAGAGTGGCCAGCAAAATTTTGACGATCACCGCGTAGGCGCGCCCGCGATCGGGAAGCCAGGCGACCAGGCGCCCTTCGAGGAGCTGGAAAACGGCAAAGCCGGCCAGGATCAGCCACTTATGAATTTCGTCGATGGGCGGAAGCAATGCGAGCCCGACGAGGAAGGCGAGCCAGATGACGTCAATCCAGGTGATGGCGGATTGTTTTCGGCCGAACATGCGGAAGGGTGAATGTAGCACGGAGGAGCGAAGGGGCGAAGCCGGTCAGTCAGCGAATTGTCGCTGATTTTGCCGCGCCTCCGTCCTCTTGAAACTTAGGCATAAAACCACAGACAGGGCCGAGCGTGAGGAAGGCGATAGCGAATTCACCCAAGGCGCCGGCTGGACGACGATACGCGATCGGCAATCGGCTCGAGCGGTAAAAGATCGAGGAAATCTTCCCAGTCAGAGGCAGAGGCAGCGGCAACGGGCTCTGAAGAAGACTCCACTCGTCCCGGGGCAACAGTGCGGCCGATGAGGAGAATCGAAGGCGCTTCCAGGACGGGAGCGGTGGCGAGCGCGGCAAGCGTTGTCGAGTGCTCGCTCTGCGCGGGCGTGGTGGCGCGGGAGACGACGACAGCCGGAGTATCATCCGCCAATCCAGCGTCGAGCAGTTCCTTTTGAAGCGCCGTAAGGTCGTGGCCGGGCATGTAGACCACAAGAGTGGTGTCTTCGCCCGCCAGACCTCGCCAATCGTTGGCCTGGCTTTCACCGGGGGTGCGCGCGTGATGCGCGGTGGCGAAAACGACGCGGGAACTGAGGCGCCGGTCGGTGAGAGAGATACCGAGCGAAGCGGCGGCAGCAAGCCCCGCCGAAACTCCGGGGACGATTTCAAACTGAATTCCGGCGGCGGAGAGTGCGTCGATCTCTTCGCCGAGGCGGCCGAAGATGGCGGGATCGCCGCTCTTGAGGCGGATCGGATCGAAGCCGCGGCGTGCGAACGAAACCATCAGTGCGTTGATCTCGGGTTGCGAGATGCGCTTGGCGCCGCAGCGCTTGCCGACGTTGAGAACCAGGGCATCGGATGGCGCGAGAGCTAAAATTTCGGGAGCGACGAGATCATCGTGAAGGAGGACGGAGGCGGAGCGAAGCAGCGCATCGGCTCGAACCGTGAGAAGCGATGGATCGCCCGGGCCCGCGCCCACAAAGCGAACCGTTCCCGGAGCGTGCGTGTTCATTGTCCCACCACGACGGGAGAGGAATCTTGCTCCGGATCGCCGGCGTGAATCTCGGCGCTTTCGGCGACGGATTGGCGCCGTTGCCAAGCCTCCCAGGATTCGCGCGAGGCGAGGCGGTGAAGCAACGATTTGCGAGCGTCCGATGCCGGCACGGCCGCGAGAATTTCACGGCGTAATTCGCCGATTTCGCGGAGCCACTCGCCCAGGCGCGCGTCGAGCGAAGCTTCGAGCTCGATGCGAAGCCGCTGGGCAAGCGAAGGGCTCTCTCCCGCCGTGGAAATGGCCACTTGCAGGTCTCCGCGCCGGACGACGGACGGGAAATAAAAGTCGCAATGGGGAGGATCGTCAACGGAATTGCAGAGAATGCCGCGGCGTTGCGATTCGAGAAACACCAGGCGGTTTACCTCGGCGTCCGAAGTGGCGGCGATAGCCAGAAAAACGTTTTCGAGGTCACCGGGCAAAAAAATGCGCGCTGCCCAGCGAATTTTTCCCACAGCGGCAAGCTGCTGAATTTCTTCGCCGGCGCGGGGCGCGACGACGGTGACGTGGGCTCCGGCGTCGAGGAGCGAGCGAATTTTGGACGCCGCGATTTCGCCGGCTCCCACCACGAGGCTGGAACGCCCCGCCAGCTTCAGGAATATGGGGAAAAGATTTTCGGCCATGGCTATTCTCCTATTCCGTGCGGCACGGGGCCGGGCGAAGGATCTCGGAACACAGGAGCGACAATTTCTCCCGCCAGCTGAGCGCGGAGCTCGTCGTCGGAAAAGCGGGCGAAATACGCGCGAAGGTTTTCGTCCGGATAGCGCTCCGCCAGAAATCCGCGCAAAAGGCGCTCAATCGCCTCCGGAACATCGGTGGCGGCGCAGCGATAGCCAATGGGACGCGCGAACCGCTGATATTGGCCGACGGCGCCGCCGACGCAAAAATAGTACGCATCAACGAGCCGGCCCTGATGCTTGATGCGCTTTCCTTCGAGGCCGATGTCGGCAATCCAGTGCTGGCCGCAGGAATTGGGGCAGCCGGTGACGTGAAGCTTGAGCTGCTGGTCGAACTCCGGGACGCGCTGCTCGAGCTCCTCCACCAGCCATCGGGTGAAGCTCTTGGTCTCGGTGATGGCGAGCTTGCAGAATTCGGTTCCAGTGCAGGAAATCGCGCCGCGCCAGAAGGGCGAGCCTTCGACGCGGAGGCCGATCGCCCCCAGCTCGCGCGCCAGGGCTTCTACATTGGCCCGCGGAACGTTGATGAGCAGAAGATTTTGCATCCCGGTGGCGCGAAGCTCGCCGGAGCCAAAACGGTCGGCCAGATCCGCGGCGGCGTGCAGCTGTTGAGCCGAAATGCGCCCGCGGAGAACGGCGGCGCCGACGTAGAACAGTCCCGGCTGCTTCTGCGGGTGAATGCCCACGTGGTCGCGGTAAACGTCAACCGGGATGCGTTCCTCGACTCCAGGATCCAGCTGATAGCCCAAGCGGCGATTCAATTCCGCGAGAAAATTTTCCGTGCTCCAGCCGAATTGAGAGAAAAGGTGCTTCATCCGGGCCCGTTTGCGGTTTTCACGGAGATTGACCTGGTCGCGGAAAATCTCCGTGATCGTTCGAACCACGTCCAGGACCTGCGACGGGTGAACGAAGGCGTCGAGGCGGACCGCGAGATGCGGGTCAGCCGAGAGCCCGCCACCCACTCGCACTGAAAAACCCACTTCGGGTGCGCCGGAAGTCCGGCGGACAGCGGCCGTGAGCCCGATATCGTTGATTTCCGGATAAGAGCACCAGACGGGGCAGCCGGTGATGGAAACCTTGAATTTGCGCGGCAGATTGTAGAAATCGGAATTGGCGCGCAGCAGTTCGGACGCTTGCTTCACGATGTCCGAAGCGTCAATCATTTCGTCGGCGGCCACGCCCGCAAGAGGGCAGCCCGTGATGTTGCGAACCACGTCGCCGCAAGCCCCTTTGGGACTCAGCCCCTGCCGGTCGAGAGTCTCGATGATTTCAGGAAGCGCCTCGATGGGAAGCCAGTGAAGCTGGATATTCTGCCGGACGGTGATGTCGGCCAGCGACCGGCCAAAGCGCTCGGAAATTCCGGCGATGGCGCGGAGTTGATTCGAACTCAAGAAGCCGTTCGGGAGAGGAACGCGCAGCATGAAATACAGCGAGGCTTTGCCTTCTCCGCCCTGGCCCCCGAGAGCGCCGGCGCCGTCTCCTTGCGTGTAGATGCCCCACCATTTGAAATAGGCGGAGGCCCACTCGGGAAGGACCGTGGAACGGCCGCCGCGGGCAAACTCCTTGATCTCCTCGAAGTACTCCCAAGGGTTCTTTTCGCGCTTGAGGCGTTCAATACGCTGCGCCTTGGTTTCCTTCTTCGAGCCGTTTTCCAGATTGGTTTCCACGTAAATCCTTTTCCGCCGCAAAAAGCCGCATAAAAACAAAAAACCCGCTGACCAGGTGATTGACTGGTGAGCGGGCTGTGAATTCCGGATTGGAGTAAGACTAAGTTCGCCGGTTTGCACACGCACGCCAGCCGCTGGAAGTACAACAACAAACGGCGCAACAGACGTGGTTTGTGCAAAACTCCATGAACAGCATTTTACGGATATTCAGCGGCAGCGTCAACAGGAAGGTTCGAAAGGTTGCAAAGATTTGCCGCGAACAGGAAAATGGATGCGCGCAGTAGCGGTCGGAGGATGGTCAGCCACTCTTCTCCCAGTGCGACCCGAAGAACATTCCGCGGGGGATGAAACCATGGCACGGCTGGCCCCGTCGAAGTGAAAGACATCTTTTTCGGATTTATCTTCGGACCAGCCGAGTCCAGCGAAAAGCGACGCGCATTGAAGTCAATTCTGGTAAGGGGTCTGAAGCGGCGGGGATAATCCGGTACACAAGTCCAGGAAAGGGCGAACGGAAGCGGCACGAGGCGAGGCGTTCACAAACATGAGCGAAAATTCCAATTTAGGCGGGACCGGCGAAGCCGGCCCCTCGGGTGGCCAGCGAATCATCAGCTCGGCGACTGCGGAGAAGAAAAGCCATTGGTGGATATGGGTTGTGGGCGCGCTTGTCGTCCTGGCGCTGGTAATTTATGTGAGGCAGCGCGCGGCCAGCAATCAAGAAAAAGTGAAGGCGGCGCCGCCGGCGAAAGGCGTCCCCATCCTGGCTGCCGAGGCCAAAAAGGGCGACATCGGCGTTTATGTCGAGGCTCTTGGAACCGTGACGCCGGTCTATACGGTGACCGTGACGAGCCGGGTGCAAGGCGAGATCGTCAAGATTTACTACAAGGAAGGGCAAATGGTCAGCAAGGGGGATCCGCTGATTGACATCGATCCCCGGCCGTATGAAGCCGCGCTGACGCAGGCGCAAGGGCAGCTGGCGCACGATCAGGCGGTGTTGAGCGAGGCCCAGATTGATTACGACCGGTACAAGGCCGCGTACGCGCGCAACGCTATCGCGCAGCAGCAGGTGGCCGACCAAGAACAGGCGGTGCTGCAGGATGAAGGCACTGTGAAGAACGACCAAGGAAACCTTGACAACGCCAAAGTAAATCTTGTCTACACGCACATCACTTCGCCGATCGACGGGCGGGTGGGACTCCGGCTCGTGGATCTGGGCAACATCGTGCAGGCCAATAGCACCACGCCTCTGCTGGTAATTACGCAGCTCCAGCCGATCACCGTGATTTTCAGCGTGGCCGAGGATTATTTGCCTGAAATCCAAAAGGAGATCCGGGCGGGCGAACGCATGCGCGTGGACGCTCTGGACCGCCAGCAGGAAACCGAGCTCGCCACAGGATACCTCCTGACGCTCGACAACGAGGTGGATCCGACGACGGGGACGGTGAAGTTGAAAGCTCAGTTCGAGAATAGGGACAATGTTCTCTTTCCCAATCAATTTGTCAACGCGCGCTTGCTGGTGAAAACAATCCAGAACGCGACTCTGGTCCCGACGCAGGCCGTTCAGCAGAGCGCCCAAGGGCCGTTCGTCTATGTCATCAAAGAAGGCGGAATTGCGTCCATGCAGACGATTAAGCAGGGAACCACGGACGGCGACGTCACCTCCGTCGAGGGAGTTGAGCCCGGAGCAACCGTGGCCACCAGCGGATTCGATAAATTACAAGATGGCGCGAAAGTGGCGATTCGCAGCGGGAAAGGAACGGGCCAGGGAGGGAATCAGGGGCAGGGCGCGACATCCGGCGAAGCGCCACACACCGCGCCGACCCCCAGCGCCAACACCAATAGCAGAAAGGCGACTCCGCCCGCCCAAGGCAATTCCGGAAAGAGTAGCTCCCGTTGAGTCCGTCCCGCCCATTTATCATCCGGCCGGTGGCAACCTCGCTGTTGATGGCCGCGATTTTGCTGGCCGGAACGGTCGCTTTTTTTCAGTTGCCGGTCTCCGCGCTTCCCGAAGTGGATTATCCGACCATCCAGATCGTCACATTCTATCCCGGTGCGAATCCCGACGTGATGGCGTCGGCGGTGACGGCGCCGCTCGAGAGGCAGTTCGGCGAAGTGCCGGGGCTCCAGCAGATGACCTCGACAAGCTCGGACGGATGTTCCGTCATCGTGCTGCAGTTCTCATTGGACTTGAATATTGATGTGGCGGAACAGGAAGTCCAGGAATCCATAAACGCCGCCCAGACGTACTTGCCTCCGGATTTGCCGACACCTCCTATCTACAGCAAGACAAACCCCGCCGATTTTCCCATTCTTACGCTGGCTCTGACGTCGAAGAGCATCCCCCTTCCGCAAGTGGAAGATCTGGCCGACACACGTTTCGCCGAAAAAATTTCGCAGCTGCCGGGGGTTGGCCTTGTAACCATCAGTGGCGGACAGAAACCGGCAGTACGCGTGGAAGTGAATCCGACGCAGCTGTCCGAATACGGTATCAATCTGGAGGATGTGCGGACAGCGCTGCAGCAAACCAGCCTGGACTTGGCAAAGGGAAATTTCGACGGCCCGCATCAGGATTACCAGATTGACGCGAACGATCAGCTGGTGTCGAGCCAGCAATACGACAAAGTCGTGGTCGCCTATCACAACGGCGCGCCGGTCTATCTATCGAATGTGGCGCAGATCGTCAACGGCGTCGAAAACACGCGGCAAGCCGCGTGGATGAACGAAACGCCCGCGGTGATCATGAACATCCAGCGGCAGCCGGGAGCGAACATCATCCAGGTGGTGGACCGCATCACCAAGCTGCTTCCCGTCCTCAAGGAAAATCTTCCCGCATCCGTGGACGTGACGGTGCTGGCGGACCGGACGACGACGATCCGCGCTTCGGTGCACGACGTGGAATTCGAGTTGATGCTGACCGTGGCCCTGGTCGTGATGGTCATCTTTTTGTTTCTGCGCAATGTTTCGGCAACGATCATCCCCAGCGTCGCTGTTCCTCTCTCGCTGGTCGGCACCTTCGGAGTGATGTATTTAGCGGGCTACAGCCTGAACAATTTGACATTAATGGCGTTGACGATCTCGACGGGATTCGTGGTGGACGACGCCATCGTGATGATTGAAAACATCGTCCGCTTCATCGAAGAAGGGGAGAAGCCGCTGCAGGCGGCTCTGATGGGCTCGGAACAGATCGGGTTCACCATCGTTTCGTTGACGATATCCCTCATCGCCGTGCTGATTCCTCTGCTGTTCATGGGCGACATTGTGGGCCGGCTCTTCCGGGAATTCGCGATTACTCTGAGCGTGACGATCCTGGTCTCGGCCGTCGTTTCTCTGACTTTGACGCCGATGATGTGCTCTCGACTGTTGAAGCGCGAGGATCGCTCGAAGCAGAGCAAGTTGTTTCAGGCGTCGGAGCGCGTCTTCGACCGCATCATCGATTTCTATGGGAGGACGCTGCAGGTGGTCCTCCGCCACCAGACGACGACGCTGCTGGTCGCGGTCGCCACGGTGGTGCTGACCGTGATCCTCTACATTTTGGTGCCGAAGGGCTTTTTTCCCGTCCAAGACACTGGAATCATTCAGGGAATTTCGCAGGCCTCGCCGTCCATCTCGTTTGAAGCCATGGCGGAAAAGCAGCAGCAGCTGGCGCACGTCATCCTCCAGGATCCATCCGTCGAGAGCCTTTCGTCCTTTATCGGAGTAGACGGCACAAACACCACGTTGAACTCGGGCCGGATCCAGATCACGTTGAAGCCGCTCGACCAGCGCGGCCTCAGCGCCAGCGACGTGATCCGCGAGTTGCAGCCAAAGTTGGCGCATGTGGAGGGAATCACGCTGTACATGCAACCGGTCCAGGATTTGACCGTGGAAGACCGTGTGAGCCGCACTCAATTCCAGTACACGCTCGAGGATCCCGACGCGGACGAACTGAACCATTGGACAGCGCGGCTGGTGGACAAAATGAAGACGCTGCCGCAGCTGCGGGACGTGGCCACGGATCAACAGCCGGGCGGACTCCAGGAAGATCTGGTCATTGACCGGCAGACGGCGTCGCGGCTGGGAATTTCGCCGCAAATGATCGACGAGACTCTCTACGACGCGTTCGGTCAGCGGCAGGTCTCCACGCTTTATACGCAGCTGAACCAATATCACGTAGTCCTGGAAACGCTGCCGGGCTTTCAGCAGACGCCCGGGATGCTCAACGACATTTACGTGCGATCCGCCACCGCGCCGAGCGCCACGACGACCTCGTCGAGCAATTCGAATTCGATTGTGACCGTCACGAGTTCGGCTGGATCGCCGCCGAACGGCCCCAGTGCGGGTTCGACTTCCGGCTCAGCCAGCCCGCAGGCGGTTTCGAGCGTAAACGGTGGAGCCGTTCCGCTGAGCGCGATCGCCCATTTCGAATTGCGCAGCGCTCCGCTCTCCGTAAATCATCAGGGGCAATTTCCGGTGGTGACCATTTCGTTCAACCTCGCGCCGGGCGCGTCTCTCGGCGATGCGACGACAGCAATCGCCCAGGCCCAAAAGGCCCTGGGAATGCCGTTGAGTATCCAAGCCTCCTTTCAAGGGACGGCGGCTTCGTTTCAGGCGTCGCTGGCGAACGAGCCGATTCTGATCCTCGCCGCGTTGGTCACTGTCTACATCGTTCTGGGCGTTTTGTACGAAAGCTACATCCACCCACTGACGATCCTTTCGACTCTGCCCTCGGCGGGAGTGGGAGCCTTCCTGGCGCTCATGCTGACCGGGCAGGAGTTCAACGTCGTCTCGCTTATAGGAATCATTCTGCTGATCGGAATCGTGAAGAAGAACGGAATCATGATGATTGATTTCGCGCTGGAGGCCGAGCGCAAAGAGCACAAGAGCTCAACGGATGCCATTTACCAGGCCTGCTTGCTGCGGTTTCGCCCGATCATGATGACTACAATGGCCGCCCTTCTGGGAGGACTTCCCCTGGCGCTCGGAACGGGAATGGGAAGCGAATTGCGCCGCCCGCTGGGAATCGCGATGGTCGGCGGCCTGCTGCTCAGCCAGGTGCTGACGCTGTACACGACCCCGGTCATTTACATCTTTTTTGACAATTTGGCGCGGCGCTTCTCTCGCGAAGGGGCGACGCAAGGCAACCCAGGAGCCGTGCCGGCGGATTAATCATGAGCATTTCCTCGCCATTCATCGAACGCCCGGTCGCCACAACTCTTCTGACGATCGCTATCGCGCTCGCAGGAGCGGCTGCGTTCGTGATGCTCCCCGTTTCGCCTCTTCCCCAGATTGATTTTCCTACCATCTCGGTTGGCGCGGGCTTGCCCGGAGCCAGCCCCGAAATCATGGCTTCTTCCGTAGCCACACCGCTCGAGCGGCAGTTTGGGCGAATTGCAGGCATAACCGAAATGACCTCGTCGAGCACCCTCGGGACGACAAGCATCACGATGCAGTTCGATCTGGATCGTAATATCGACGGAGCGGCTCGCGACGTGCAAGCCGCCATCAACGCCGCGCGCAGCTACCTGCCGGCCAACCTGCCGAGCAATCCCACCTACCGGAAAGTGAACCCCGCCGACGCGCCGATCATGATTCTGGCGCTGACTTCCAACATCTATGACCGCGGGAAGATGTACGACGCCGCCTCGACCATCATTCAGCAGCGCCTCTCGCAAGTCCAGGGAGTGGGGCAGGTCATCGTCGGGGGAAGCTCGCTGCCGGCCGTCCGCGTCGATTTGAATCCCACGCAGCTGAATAGTTACGGCCTGGGAGTGCTGGATGTCGCGAATGTTTTGAAAGCTCAAAACTCGAACTTGCCCAAGGGCCAGCTTGCCAATGACCAGCGAACGGCCGATATCAGCGACAACGACCAGTTGCTGCGCGCCGATTATTACAAGCCGCTCATCGTCGGCTATCACAACGGCGCCGCGATTCAGTTGTCGGACGTCGCCGATGTGACCGATTCGGTCGAGAACATCCGGGCGGCGGGCTTTGTCAACGGGAAGCCTTCCGTATTGCTCATCATCTTCCGGCAGCCGGGCGCAAACATCATTGACACAGTTGACCGGATTCGCGAGACGCTCCCGGCTCTGAAAGCCTCGATTCCCGCCGGAATTGACATGACGATCACTCTCGACCGGACGACGACGATCCGCGCTTCCGTGGAAGAAGTCGAGAAAACGCTGGCGATCTCCATCGCTCTGGTGATTCTTGTCGTCTTTCTGTTCTTGCGCGACGTTCGCGCGACCTTGATCCCCAGCGTGGCTGTGCCCGTCTCCCTGATTGGGACCTTTGGGGTGATGTATCTCCTGAATTACAGCATCGATAATTTATCGCTCATGGCGCTGACGATCTCCACGGGATTTGTGGTGGACGACGCCATCGTGGTGATTGAAAACATCACCCGCTATCACGAAATGGGGATGAACGCGATGCAGGCGGCGCTGAAAGGAGCGTCGGAGATCGGCTTCACAGTGTTGTCGATCAGCATGTCGCTCGTAGCCGTCTTCATTCCCATCCTGATGATGGGAGGGATTGTGGGGCGGCTATTCCGCGAGTTCGCTGTCACTCTGTCGGTGGCGATCTTGGTTTCCCTGGTCGTCTCGCTCACCACGACGCCCATGATGTGCTCGCGTCTGTTGAAGAGCTCCCGGGAAGTGAAGCACGGCCGGGCCTATCGCGCGAGCGAGAAGGCTTTCAGCGCCTTGCTCGGCTTTTACGAAAGAACTCTGCGCGTCGTCCTGCGCCACCCCGCCGTGACGCTCACGATCCTGATGATCACGATCGGTGTGAACGTCGTTCTGTTGAAGATCGTTCCCAAGGGCTTTTTCCCCTTGCAGGACAACGGGACGGTGTTCGGAGGCATTCAAGGCGCCCAGGACATTTCCTTTCAAGCGATGCAGCGGGTGACGCTGCAGTTCGTCAACTTGATCAAGAAGGATCCGGCGGTCGAGAATGTAATGGCGTTCACCGGCGGCAACGGCACCACGAACGGCGGATTCATCTACCTGGGTCTGAAGCCGCTCGCGGAGCGAAAAATCAGCTCCAGCGCGGTAATCAACCGTCTCCGCCCCAAGCTGGTTTCGATACCCGATGCGACCGTCTTCTTGCAGGCCGGACAGGATCTGCGCATCGGCGGCCACCAATCCAATGCGCAGTATCAATACACTATTCAGAGTGACAATCTCGACGACCTTGTGAAATGGGGACCGATTTTGCTTCGTGAAGTGCGAAAACTTCCCGGCTTCACCGACGTGAACAGCGATCAGCAAAACAACGGGCTGCGAATGATGCTGACCTACGATCGCGACACAGCTTCTCGCATGAAAATCACCCCGCAGACGATTGACCAGACTCTCTACGACGCCTTTGGGCAAGCTCAGGTCTCGACGATGTACACGTCGCTGAATCAATATCACGTCGTGATGGAAGTCGCTCCTCCCTTTTGGCAAACGCCGCAAGGGTTGAACGATGTGTACATTCATCCTTCTTCGAGCTCCTCGAGCTCTTCCAGCAGCCTGAATACACCCAGCGTCGTCCCGCTCGGCACGGTCACCGAGTCCGCGCCTTCAACCGCGCCGCTTTCCGTGAATCACCAGGGCCAGTTTCCCTCGGTCACCGTATCGTTCAATCTCGCCCCCGGAGTGGCGCTGAGTGACGCCGCACAACGAATTTCCGCCCTCGAGCTGCAGATGGGAATGCCGTCGACGATTCACGGGATGTTTTCCGGCACCCTGCAGGCATTCGAGAGTTCTCTCTCCACCGAACCCTTTCTCATCATTACCGCTCTCCTGGCCGTGTACATCGTTTTGGGAATCCTCTACGAAAATTACATTCACCCGATCACAATCCTTTCGACTTTGCCTTCGGCGGGGGTGGGGGCCGTTCTCGCGCTTCTCATCTTCCGCGTGGACCTGAACGTGATCGCCTTGATCGGGATCATTCTGCTGATCGGAATCGTGAAGAAAAACGCGATCATGATGATCGATTTTGCGCTGCTGGCGGAGCGCACCGAAGGGAAGAAGCCCGACGAAGCGATTTTCGAGGCTTGCCTCCTTCGCTTCCGCCCCATTCTCATGACCACGATGTGCGCCCTCTTCGGCGCTCTTCCCCTCGCTTTGGGAACCGGGACGGGATCGGAATTGCGCCGGCCCCTGGGAATCACGATTATCGGCGGGCTGATTTTCAGCCAGATGCTCACGTTGTATACGACACCGGTGGTCTATCTCTACTTGGACCGCGTCCGGCTGTGGTGGGCGCGCACGCGCCACGGCGCAACTCCGGCCTCGTCGCAGGAGACACTCGGATGAACACGATGATGAGGTCGCCCATGCGTGGTACTTCAGGGGCTCGAAACGACCGAACGAATAAGTGCGCCCTTGCCGGCTCGGCTTCGGCGCTCGCGGCGCTGGCTCTGCTGGCTGGATGCAACGTGGGTCCAAAGTATGTGCGCCCGCCCGTGGACACTCCGCCTGCTTACAAGGAAGTCAGCCATGCGAACACGACTTCAGCCGATGAGTGGAAAGTTGCGCAGCCGCAGGATGCCGCGCTCCACGGCAAGTGGTGGGAAGTTTTCAATGACCCGGAATTGAATTCTTTGGAAGATCAGGCCAGCGCGTCCAACCAAACGATTGTTGAAGCCATGAATAATCTGTTGCAGGCGCGGGCGCAGGTGAAAGAGGCGAGGGCGCAATATTTCCCGACTCTGACGACGGCGCCCAGCATCACCGGAAGCCAAACGTCGGGCCATCAGGTGAACGGAAACACCGGCACGGGGAGTTCTCACACCCTCGCGGATTTCGATTTGCCTTTTGACGCTTCCTGGGTGCCCGATCTATGGGGCCGGGTTCGCAATACCGTTCGCGGCAACGTGGCGGGCGCGCAGGTGAGCGCGGCGGACTTGGAAAATACCCGCCTGACGGTTCATGCCGAAGTCGCCGTGGACTATTTCAGTTTGCGCGGCCAGGACGCTTTGAAACAATTGCTCGACTCCACGGTTATCGCTTACCAGCAATCCCTGGATTTGACCAAAGCCCTCTATCAAACGGGAATCGATTCCGACGAATCCGTGGCTCAAGCCGAAACGCAGCTCGAGACCACGCAAGCTCAGGACACCAACCTCGGGATTCTTCGCGCCCAATACGAGCACGCTATCGCCACTCTCGTCGGCAAACCCGCCTCTTCATTTTCCATTGATGTCAAACCTCTTGAGTCCAACCCTCCTCTAATTCCGCCCGGCGTGCCCTCTCTGCTCCTCGAAAGGCGGCCGGACATCGCCGCCGCCGAACGCGGCATGGAGCAGGCGAATGCGCAGATCGGTGTGGCGCGCGCCGCTTATTTCCCGACCGTGACGCTGGCCGCATCCGCTGGCTTCGAGAGCAACGACATCTCCAACTGGCTCTCATGGCCTTCTCTGGTGTGGTCCGCGGGACCGTCGGCCGTCGAGACGATCTTCGACGCCGGTTTGCGCAAAGCGACCGTCCAGCAATATTGGGCCGCTTACAACTCCTCGGTAGCAAGTTACCGCCAGACCGTCCTCACTGCGTTCCAGCAGGTGGAAGACAATCTGGCCGCCCTCCGGATCCTGTCGCATGAGATCACACAACAGGACGCGGCCGTGAAATCGGCGGAGCGGAACCTGGGCCTTGCCACCGACCGGTACAAACTCGGGATTGATCCCTATCTCAACGTCATTACCGCGCAGACGACCCTCCTGACCAATCAGCAGACCGCCGTGAATTTGCGCATTCAGCAAATGACGGACAGCGTCCAGCTGATTGAAGCGCTGGGTGGCGGCTGGGACACTTCCAAGCTGCCGACGCCGCGCGATCTGGTCTCCGGGCCGGTTCAGCCCGCCGGCCCAGCCAAGCCGGACGAGTCTTCTCAGGCTTCATCCGCGCAGGTCCAAACGCCGTAATCCAGGCTTTCATTCAACCCTGGGAGGACGCTGGGAATGCCGCTTGTCTTTCGCCGCCGCCCGGAATCGGCGCCTGCGAAGAGCGGGCGAAAGGCAATGGCCCCCGGACAATGCGGCCGCGAAAAGGTCGCTTGCAATGAGCGGTTTGTAATATACTTGGGACCGAAATGATCAATCGTTGCCAGGCCTGCGCGTGTAGCTGTTGTATGTGTTGCGCGTGTGTGTGCGCTGGCGCGGGAGAAATGGGCCGCTAGAACGAAATCGAGATTGAGCCCTCTTGAACCCACCGCCAGAAAGCCTGGTCGGTGGGTTTTTTGCTTTCAGGGAAAAAACGGGAATTCGAGAATTCAAAACGCGACAAGGAGAAAATGAAATGGCTGATTATAAGCATCCGGAAGTGCTGGTTTCGACGGACTGGGCGGCGCAGCACCTGAACGATCCCAAGGTGCGTTTGGTGGAAGTGGATGTGGACACGGCCGCTTACGACCAGGGGCACATCCCCGGCGCGGTCGGCTGGAATTGGCAGACCCAACTGCAGGACAACGTGCGCCGCGACCTGATCTCCAAGCAAGACCTCGAGGCGCTTCTCGGAAAATCCGGCATCTCGAACGACACAACCGTGCTCCTTTACGGCGACAACAACAATTGGTTCGCCGCCTACGCCCTGTGGCAATTGAAGTACTACGGCCACAAGGACGTGCGCCTGATCAACGGCGGCCGCAAGAAGTGGGTCGAGGAAAAGCGCCCCTTGACCACGGACGCGGCGAAGGTCGCTCCAGCCGCCTATCGGGCCACCGGCCCTGATGAGTCTATTCGCGCGCACAAGGAAGAGGTATTCGCTCTCGTGGATCGCCGGAACAACGGCAAGCTCGTCGACGTTCGCTCCGTGGATGAGTTCACCGGCAAAATCATCGCCCCTCCGGGCATGACTGAGACTGCTCAGCGCGCCGGACACATTCCCGGAGCGGCGAATATTCCCTGGTCGCAAGCCGCAAATGAAGACGGCACGTTCAAGTCCGCCGACGCGCTCCAACAGCTCTATCAAGGCAAGGGGGTATCGGGAGAGGGAGAGACGATCGCCTATTGCCGCATCGGAGAGCGCAGCTCGCACACCTGGTTCGTGCTGAAGTACTTGCTCGGCTACGACAACGTCAAGAATTACGACGGCTCCTGGACCGAGTGGGGCAACTTGATTGGCGCCCCCATCGAGAAGGAAGCGGCCGCCGCCGCTCGGTAGGGCCTTTCGCGAACGTTAACCTGCGGAATCGAGGGCGGCCTGGCTGCTCGGGCCGCCCTCACCGCGTTGTGAGTCTTCCTCGCGCCGAATCATTTCCGCGCCCGCCGCGCCCCCATTGAAGCGGCTCGCAGGCTATCGTAAACTATCTGGACTGCGCTTCCTCTTCAGCGCGCCCGTAGCTCAGCTGGATAGAGCGTTTGGCTACGAACCAAAAGGTCGGGAGTTCGAATCTCTCCGGGCGCGCCACTCTTTTCCCTTGCCCTTCAATTAATTAGGTCTCTCTTCTCCGGCTAGAAGTATGCAGTCCGAGTTTTCTCGCCCGAGCCACGTTATCCCGCACTCCATCAAGTGAGCAAATCTCTGCCGCCATGCCATCGCTTTCCTATTCAGGATCAACTGAGAGCAACTCCCCGCGCTAGTGAGAATGTCCGGTTACCCGACTACACAGGAGTTTGCGACTTTAATTTCGTCCCTCGTTGTTCTACGCTGGACAATTCCATGAAGCGCACTCTTGCCCTGACCCTAGCCTGTGTTGTTCTAGTGGGTATCCTTTGGCTCGCCTGGGCTCTCCTGCGAGACCATCGGCTCTCCAGCAACTTCCACAAAGTCCAAAATGGCATGCCGGAACGCGAAGTGATACGCCTGATGGGCAAGCCAACGCGAATTGAGAATTGTGGGAAGTTTTGGGCGCCCGTTCCGAAATCTGAATTACAGGGTTGCGTTGAGGAGCTTTTTTATGCCTCGCCATTTGCTCCTGCGCTGCCCCAGTATTACGTAATCAGACTTGGTGCAGATCAGCGCGTGGTCGAAGTTGCCCCTTATTCATCGCCGTGAATCCTCGAAATCAATTTTCCGGCAACCCGACTACACGGGCAGTTGGTATTAGCTCCGGTTTGCACATTAAACGCCCACCAGGCGTGAGGTAAATCTAAAGTTGTGCAGTCCGCGGAGGGAAGCGGGGTTACCTGGGAAGAGCAACAGGAAGAACCACCGAATGGCGCAGTTTCAACCGAATCAGGGGCAGAGAAGGGTTAAACATCGTATAATCTCGCGCGCGGAGCGAGAGAGCAGAACATATGAACGTACGAGAAGAAATCAAGAAGTACATTGCCAGCCAATCTGAACCAAAACGCAGCGACATGCAAAAGCTGCACCGGGTCATACTTCAAGCGTTGCCAAAGTGCAAATTATGGTTCGACAGCGGCAAAAACAGCAAAAATCAAACGATTTCTAACCCCACGATAGGTTATGGATTTCACACAATCAAATATGCGGATGGAAAAACTAGAGACTTTTTTCAAATTGGGGTGAGCGCAAACAAGACCGGAATCTCTGTCTACATCCTCGGAATCAAAGACAAGAAATACTTGGCCCAAACCTATGGAAAAAAACTGGGCAAGGCGAGTGTGAGCGGATATTGCATCAGGTTCAAGACTCTTGCAGACATAAACATCGATGTTCTTGAAGCGGCCATACGGTACGGGGCTGACGCTCAGAATAGAAAGACGAGCTGACGAAATAACTCGGCTTTTGGATGCCATCGGCGATCACGCGCAGGCGTGTCGTGTTGTGCCCTCGATTCCGACCGAATGACGCGCGATTCGGAAGTAATCTGTCAGCGGCTTTTCCAACTCCCGGTAAGTCGGCTCTCAGCACAAACTCCGCAGGCGCGGAAGTTCAAAATCACAGTCGAACTCCGAGAACTCAGACCTAGGCTTGTCTCGCAGGAATGACACAACCTCAGATAGACCGCGTCGGAACAGAGGGTAGTCCACAAAACGAAGATTTGAATACTTGAGACGGGCAAGATAAATCCCCACCCTTCGCGAGTGGTCGCGAAGGGTGGGGAACACTACCGAATGGAAGGTCGGAACATCCTGGCGAGGCCGGCCTACCTCACGTTATTGCCTCCAGGTGGCTAAGCTACCAGGCGCGTTGACCTCCGTGGCAAGTCCCGAAGCCCTTGTCACTGTAGGTGGCCGGGCCGGTCGTTTGTCCAGGGTCCTTCAGAGCTGACTCGAAGTCCCAGGCGTAGCCGTTCGGATTGAGCGTCAGGCTCATTACGCCCCAGAATTCTCCGCTTGCCGCTTGGAGATTCTCTGCATTGAAGTTCGGGTTGCCGCTGGGATCGGCGCTCGTCGCGTCGGTGGTGACGACTGTATCGAGTGTCTCGCCCCCCGTGCCCACGATAAATTCGCGTATGCCCCTCTTGGGATCATAATTCCCGGAGGCGTCAAGCGGTCGGTAGCGGGCATAGAGATGGTCGTGTCCATTCAGCACCAAGTCCGCTCCGTATTGGTAGAGCAGTTGCCAAAAGGCCTGAGCGGTTGTGCCCTCTTCGCTGAGGCCGTTGGCAGCGCTGTACGTGGGTTGGTGCCAGTAAGCGAGCGTGCACGGGGAATGGTCCTCGGCGAGATCGTTTTTCAGCCATTCGAGTTCGGAGGCAAACCAGGAGCCCATGTCCGAACACCCGCCAGGCTGTGTTTCGCACTCTATGTTGAGCGAGATCAGGTGCCACGCGCCCAGGTTGTAGGAGTACCAGCCGTCTCCGACCCCGATTGGCCCTCCCGCAGGTACTGTGTTTCCAAGCCCGCCTGTTTCCTCGAAGTGCCCTGCTTGTCCATCCGAATACGGCACGGGTTGTGTGAAGGTTCCGCCAGTGTCCGGATTGTTCGCGATCGTAGTCATGACCACGGTTCCATCGGGATTGTGCTGGACGCCGTTGAAGTAAGAGAAGTAACCGTAGCCGGCGACGCCGATCGCACCGTGCTCGGTATAAAACTCGTGGTTGCCCGGCGAGGGTCGCGTGATGAATTTGAATGCGCCATACGTCAATTCGTAGGAGTTCTCAAAGTCCGAATATTGGCCTACCTGGTATTGCTCATCTCCGAGCAATGCAACGAGATCCGGCTTCATTTTTTCAATCTGATTCGCAGTGGCCGCCTGCGATGCGTACAGATTCTGAGGGATGGCGGCGTTGCAGGCTTCATTCGCCTTCTCGCCGCTCGGCTCCTGGCCTGGCTGGCAGGCGACGTCGCCAACAACCGCGAGCACGGGCGAGCGGCCGATCATGGCATAAGGCCACGTATTGTCTGGCGCCGCATTGCCCAGCGGCCACTCATTGATGTTGGAATTTTGACCCTGTGAGTTTTGATTCTGTCCCATTGCTGCCGCTGCAAATAACAGCACCGAAGCGGCCGCTCCCGTGAACACCGCCGCTCGGACCCTTCCCCCGATCGATTTCATGCGGTTCCTCCCGACTGGATTTGTGGATGATAGTCGCGACTACGGACCATTCCATCGCGTCAATATTTCGCGCGTATGTCAAACGTGTGAAAAAAACTGTGAATTGGAATACGGGAGGGTATTTAGCCCATCGGCAAAACGGAATGCCTGGATGCCACCCAGGCAGCTAAACTTGGTGAGGCAAGGGCCGCCGGCGATCTTGAACAATGGATGGCCACGGCGGCGTTCGCGCCGCTACTCCTCGCGCGGCATGGCGCCTGCGAGCAGGAGGACGGCCCCGCAGTACATCAGCGTGTCCCCGACGTAATTTAGTCCGTTATCCAGGCTCGCACGGTCCACCACTCCGATCGGCAAGTAGACGGCTAGCTCTACGAGAAGTACAGTCAAGCCCACCCACATCGCTGCGGCCCGTGTCTTCTTTCCAAGCAGCAAAGGGACGCCCGCCACCGCATAGCCCACGGCCGCAACATACGTCCAAATGGCGTGCCCGGGAATCCATGTGGGAGTGAGCCGCTCGAGCGGGACACCGGGAACGTGATCGCCGTGCATGAATTGCTCGAAGCTGTAGAACAGCACGGGAATTGCGACGAAGTATCGCGCGATCGTCGCCAGAATCGTCCCGACGCGTTCGCGTCCCTCCGGGGTAAGGCTGGCGGCCAGCGCCAGAGCGCCCCCACTGAACGATAATTCCCGCAACACGAGCGCCAGTGCAATCCGGTCTCGAGGATCCTGCAACCAACCTGGGACGTCCATCAACACAACAAAAAGGAAGAAGTTCAGGGCCAGCAGGCTCGCCGCAAGACGCGCTTGAATCCGCGTCACGATGCTCAGCGCGGCGGCGATAAAACAACTGCCCACGAAATAAGCCCAGAACTCATGCCAGGGAATCCACGCCGGGACGATCGAAGCGATGGCCGCCGTCAGCGTGAAATGTTCGGTCCCGAAGGCGGCGAGTGGCGCGGCGTAGAACAGAGGCCCAAACAGAATTACCTTTTCGAATCCCCGGGCCTTTTGCCAGTCGCCGCGAAGGAAGATCATGCCCAGCCCGATTGCAAAAATTAATCCACCGACGGAATAGGACCAAATCACCTGGCTGGGAATTGCGACAAGGGCCACGATTGCCGCCGAATTCATCACGCCGCTGTTCAAGGCAATTCCTTTCCGTCCCCTGTGCGTCCTATTTCTTCGCCGCAATCAAGCCGCGCGTTGCACGCTTCCCAAGCGATAGACCTAATCGACAAGAGAGTCCGCTCGGCGTGCCGGCGGCGCGAAGCCGCCGCGAAAGCTCGAAGACCCATCATTCGGTGCGCCATACTTCCCCGCAAATCGGGACTTCCGAGAGACTCAAGAGAAAACCGGATCCTCGCCAACTATCCGTGCATGCTTTTGTGTCACCAATTCTCTACGGCGAAATGTCTGGGGGCGAAACTACTTCCGCGTCAAACGCAGCTCGATGATCATCCGCTCGTTCCCATTTTCATCGATCAGAAAATGGCGGTGGATGAGAACGCGCCCATCGTCTTCCAGGTGCGCGCGCGAGACGGTCTTCCGTCCGGGACTCTCGGTATCGAGCGGAGTGCTCCACAGGACGATGTTCTGACCGTCGAACGTCCCGTCACTCTGCCGAATCGACATCGTCGTCTGCCTCGAGTCGTACCACACAGTCGTGAATCGATTCGTCTTGGAATCGAAGCCCGAGATTCCAGTGCCGGTTGTCTTCGTTCCGTCGGGATTCATGAAGATGAAATCCGACTCGAGGAAATTCCCGCCCTGGATCATGTACTGCTTGCAGGTGCCCTTCGTTTCAATCGGCTTCCCGTTCTTTGGGAAGAACGTCTTGACCACGTCCCAATCGCCCGCAAACTTTGCCAGCAGCTTCTGGCCCGCTCCAGGCCCGGTCGGAGGTTCATATTGATTGTGGGTTTGCTGTGCGGATGCCGCGGTCGTTGCCGCGGCCATTAGCAGCGTCGCGATAATCCATTTTCTCTTGGCAGGCATGGCACGCATCATATGCGAAGACTGCTGCGGTTGCACGCTTAAGACGCCTTCCTGCCGCTCAGGCGGATCCAAATGGGAGAAAACGCGCCCACGCGTCCTACCCGCGGCCTGCATTGTTCGCGTCTTCGACTCCTCAAAATCCTTCGACAATCCGAAAATCCCTTTGTGCGCCGTTATTGAAAATCTTCAGCGCCGCCTTGTATTCGTCGCTCTCGCAAGCGGCGATCGCTCTTTCCACGCTGTCGAATTCGACGACCACGACCGTTTGTTCCATTCCCGCCTCAATGGTTTTTGCGGGCATTCCCGCAACAATCGTGCGGCCTCCGAGGTCGCCCAAACGTGGCCCAACAAACTTCACGTAATCGGCAACCGCGCCGGGATTTGACACCGATCGGTAGTTCACCACCCAGTATCCCTTCTTGGCCATGTGGTCCTCTCTCTCTTTCCGATCTAGATGACGCGCCCGAATTCCATGAGCGGTGCGCCGCGACAGAATTCTCTCACTTCGCAACTGCACATAGCTCGTCGGCTCGCCCGTCAAATTTAGCCGTGGACCTTAGGAGCGTCAAGTTGTCGGTTGGGATTGCGCTTTTCCGGCTGGTTGACTGTCCTGCAAGTGGTATGAGTTTCTAGCTGGAGAGATGAACGACAATCTGCTTATTTATTTGCAAGCGCCCGCCGCTGCCCGCGGCCCTGGCGGCCGCCAAAAATCGTCGCGTCGCCTAATCACAGTCAACCGCAGCAGTGTCACTAACTGCTGCGGCTTGCTCTCTTTTGGTTGATCCGTGTCGTTCGCTCGCGCTCGAGCCAAAACGGACCGTCTGACTGCTCAAGCGAGGTCAAATCGATCCAGATTCATCACTTTGCTCCAAGCGGCCACAAAGTCCTTAACGAACTTCTCCTTTGCGTCTCCGCTTGCGTAGACCTCGGCCAGGGCGCGCAACTCGGAATTGGATCCAAAGATCAGATCCACTCGAGTGCCGGTCCACTTGCTTTTGCCTGTCGCGCGGTCCCGGCCTTCGTACACGCCGTCCGACCCCGCCACTGGCTGCCATTCCGTGCGCATGTCGAGCAGGTTGACGAAATAATCGTTCGTCAGCGTTTCAGGCCGGCTCGTGAAGACGCCGTGCTTGGCATGTCCAAAATTCGCATTCAGCGCGCGCATGCCGCCGACCAGAACCGCCATCTCCGGCGCCGTCAGCGTCAAAAGTTGCGCTTTATCAATCAGCAACTCCTCCGCGGATACGCTGAACTTGTTTTTGAGGTAATTGCGGAATCCGTCCGCTACCGGTTCGAGGTAGGAGAAAGACTCCACATCGGTCTCCTTCTCCGAGGCATCGCTCCGCCCGGGCGAGAAGGGAACCTTCACTTTATGACCGGCTTTTTTCGCGGCTTCTTCGACCGCCGCGCACCCCCCCAGAACGATCAGGTCGGCGAGCGAAACCTTCTTCTTCGCCCCGGCCTTTGCGTTGAACTCCTTCTGGATCGTCTCCAGCTTCTTCAGAGCCTTCGCGAGTTCGGCCGGTTGGTTGACCTCCCAATCCTTTTGCGGCGCCAGGCGAATCCGCGCCCCGTTGGCGCCTCCGCGCTTATCCGAGCCGCGGAAACTCGACGCCGACGCCCAGGCAGTCGCAACCAATTGAGAAATGGAAAGCCCGGATTTGAGGATCTTAGATTTCAGCGCAGTTATGTCCTTCGCATCAATCAGCTTGTGTGTGACCTCCGGAACCGGGTCCTGCCAGATCAGTTCCTCGGCCGGGACCTCCGGGCCTAGATACCGCGAACGCGGGCCCATATCGCGGTGCGTGAGCTTGAACCACGCGCGTGCAAAGGCGTCGGCGAACTCTTTCGGATGTTCGTAGAAGTGCCGCGAGATTTTTTCGTAAGCGGGGTCCACTCGCAAGGCAATGTCCGTCACCAGCATCGTGGGGGAATGACGCTTCGACGAGTCGTAGGCATCGGGAATCGGATTACCGCCATTTTTCGCTTGAAACTGATAGGCGCCCGCCGGGCTCTTCGTCAATTCCCATTCGTTGCCGAACAAACTCGCAAAGAATTGATTGCTCCATTTCGTCGGCGTTGGGCTCCAGATGACTTCTGGTCCTCCTGTGATTGCATCCTTTCCTTTGCCCGTCCCGTAACGGCTCTTCCAGCCCAGGCCCATCTCCTCGATGGGCGCCGCTTCGGGCTCGGGGCCGACAAGCTTCGGGTCGCCTGCGCCGTGCGTTTTTCCAAAGGTGTGGCCGCCGGCGATCAGCGCGACCGTCTCTTCATCGTTCATGGCCATGCGGCGGAATGTCTCGCGTATGTCCCGCGCCGCTGCGATTGGATCCGGCTTTCCGTTGGGGCCTTCCGGGTTGACGTAAATTAGCCCCATCTGCACAGCCGCCAGCGGATTTTCGAGCTCCCGGTCGCCCGTATATCGCTTGTCGTCGAGCCACACGTCTTCCTTGCCCCAATAGACGCCTTCGTCGGGCTCCCACACGTCGGGCCGGCCGCCCCCATAGCCGAACGTCTTCAAGCCCATCGATTCGAATGCGACGTTGCCGGCGAGGATCATCAAATCGGCCCACGAAATCTTTCGGCCGTATTTCTGTTTAATTGGCCAAAGCAGCCGGCGGGCCTTGTCGAGGTTCGCATTGTCCGGCCAGGAGTCGAGCGGGGCGAACCGCTGCTGGCCGGCGCCGGCCCCGCCGCGCCCATCGCCGATCCGGTACGTGCCCGCGCTGTGCCACGCCATCCGTATGAAGAGGCCGCCATAGTGGCCGTAATCCGCCGGCCACCAGTCCTGGCTATCTGTCATGAGGGCGAGGAGGTCTTTCTTCACCGCCTTGAAGTCGAGTTTTTTGAACTCCTCGGCGTAGTTGAAGCTCTCGTCCATCGGGTTCGACTGGCGCGAGTTCTGCCGAAGAATCCGGAGGTTCAGCTGTTTGGGCCACCAATCGCTGTTCGATCTCATTCCAACGTTCGTCGTTCCATGTACGACCGGGCACTTCGTTTCGGTTGACACGTTTTTCTCCTGGGTGTCGAAATTAATTTCAAAATCCGTGGCGAATTAGAAGCCCATCGAGGCGTTCCGATTTCCGCCATCGCGCCCGGCGTCGCCGGCGCGCTTATCCCATCCGCGCGTCCGCCGCATTCATCGGGCCGCGTGGCGCGGAGCGCACTTCGTGCAGAGCCCCCTGAAAATGACTTCGCATTCGCGAAGAACTCGCTTGCCGAGAGACCCGGTCGCGGGTCTGGGCACGTCGTACCAGTCTACGTCCTCAACATTGCCGCAGCGGTCGCATATGAAATGATGATGCCGCATCCCTTTCGCATCGAATCGTGCCGAGCGCCCCTCGACAGCCACTTCGCGCACCAATCCCGCTTGCACCAGGTCCCTTAGATTGTTGTAGGTTGTAGCCCTCGAAGAGCGAGGATCCATGCGATTTACAGCTTCGAAGATTTCCGCGGCCGTGGGGTGGCTATTGTGATCCATCAAGAACGCCATCACGGCGAAACGTTGCGGGGTACACCGCAAACCGCTGTCTTCCAAGGACTTCTTTATCTCTTCAGCATCCATGCCAAGACTAGAATATATCTAATCTAAAATATAGTCAAGAATCCTCTCTCCTGAACACCCGTTCTTCCTCCCAAGCAGTTCTAGCTCATTATTCGTCAAGGTTGGATGAACTAGAAGATGGCTCTTAATTTTCGCCTCTCCGTCGCCTTCCTCGCTGGTCCCGCAGCTTCGCATATCCCCCGCGCCCGCTTGACTCGCCACGGCCAATATCCGACGCGCGGCTCGGCGCTGGCTCGCCCGCGTTGCTATCACCGGCATTCTTGGTCTATGCTGCTTCGGTTTCATTCTGACTTTCGAGCAGTGGATTGCCACTCAACTCTCAATCAGCTCCGGCCCGGCGGTCTCGCGAATGGAAGCGGCGATGGTCGCTCGGCTCGCGGTCACTTCCGGTGACACAGTCTGACGGTGCGTTCCTTGGACCCGCGAATAAATTCGAAAATCATGAAACTCTATCCGGCATTTTCGCGTATTACCGTTCATCGGTTTCCGCTGATATGAAAATTCTTGAGATTTCCGGCCACTCCTCGGCGACAAAATTTCGCTCCGTTTGCGACTGCGGCGCTGTCCGCACCCCCAAAAATTCGACGGCACTTTGTGTCGCCCTCCTCGCGGCATTTGCTTTCGCCGGCCTTGGCTGCAAGCCCGCGCACGCGCAGCAGGCGAATTCCTCGGCGCCGGTCGTAGTCGAACCGGGCGCACCGGGCAAGCCGAGCAAGACGCTACCGCCATCCACTCATGCCGTGCTTCAGCCTCCGTCGGAAGCGGACGTCGAATTCATGCAAGGCATGATCATCCACCACCAGCAAGCTGTCGTGATGACGTCTTGGATTCCGACGCACACGGAAAACAAAGACGTCCGCCTCCTCGGAGCGCGCATCAGCCGCTCGCAAGCGGACGAAATCCGGATGATGCAACGCTGGCTCGCCGCCCGCGGAGAGCCCATTTCCGGTGAAATGCCCGGAATGCCCGGGATGACCAAATCGGGCGGTTCGATGCTGATGCCCGGCATGCTGACGCCGCAACAGATGACCGCGCTCGACAAAGCGAAGGGCGCGGAATTCGACAAACTTTTCCTGACCGGCATGATTCAGCACCATCAAGGCGCCGTGGATATGGTGAAGGATCTTTTTGGATCGGCCGGTGCCGGGCAGGACGCCGATCTATTCGACTTCGCAACCGATGTGGACACGTCGCAGCGCGCCGAAATCAGAATCATGCAATCGTTGCTCGCAAAGGAATTTCCAAAGGAGAAATGATGAACCCAGTGCACCGGATTTCTCTCCGCATCGCCACCGTGGCCGCAGCCGCGATTCTTGTGAGCTGCGGCGCGAACGGGATTCAGGCGCAGGCGCCCTCTTCTACACCCCCCGCCCCCGCGGCGTCCGCCCCGCAAGCTGCCGAGCCGCAGACTCCTTCCCAGGCGCCCTCGAAGGCTGCCGAAGACGAAAATCCGTTTGCGCCCGTGCCTGCTCCGCCTCTGCCGCCGGGAATGACGGGATCGAATGTGAACGATCCCCGGTACAAGCTGTCGCCTGGTCTGTACGACGCGGGCGAAGCTTCCATCGGAATGGACCACCTGCTGCTGCTCAAGAAACCCGGTGCATTTCAATTGGGAGACGTCCAGCCGGACGACCCGAAGGTCACGGCGACAATTCAGCGGCTCGGCATCGGAAATATTTCAAAGATGCCGAAAGAATTGCAGATGGTGATCGCGCAGCTTGCTTTCGCGAACTCGGATCTCGCATTCCAAGGCAACCATCTTTTTCAGGGAAATTTTTACGGTATCAACATCTACGATATTTCCGATCCCGCAAAAACGAATCTGCTGACTTCGCTCGTTTGCCCGGGCGGCCAGGGCGATGTGTCGGTCTACAAGAACCTGCTGTTCATGTCCGTGGAAATGCCGAATGGACGAGTCGATTGCGGCACCGAGGGCTTTCCTCCTGAACCTCCGCCGGCTCCCGGTCACGAGAAGGAGCGGCATATTCCGGTGGCGCAAAAGGACCGCTTCCGCGGCGTGAGAATCTTCGACATTTCGGACATCCGGAATCCGAAGCAGGTGGCCGCCGTCCAGACGTGCCGCGGTTCGCACACTCACACGCTCGTCGTGGATCCGAAGGACAAGGACAACGTGTACATCTACGTCTCCGGTGTTTCCTTTGTTCGCCAGCCGGAGGAGCTCGCGGGATGCTCGGGCGGAGAGCCGGACAAAGACCCGAATACCGCGCTGTTCCGCATTGACGTAATCAAGGTTCCGCTGGCGGCTCCTCAGGATGCCATGATTGTCTCCAGTCCGCGTGTCTTCATGGATGCTCGCACCGGCGCGATCAATGGCTTGAACAACGGCGGCACTCACGGAAGGGACGCCACAAAGCCCGAGGAGAAACCGAAGGATACCGACCAGTGCCACGACATCACGGTTTATTCGGCTATCGGGCTCGCCGCGGGCGCGTGTTCCGGAAACGGAATATTGCTCGATATCACCGATCCGGCGCATCCGAAACGCGTCGACGCCGTCAACGATCCCAACTACTCCTACTGGCATTCGGCTACGTTCTCCAACGACGGGTCCAAAGTTGTGTTCACCGACGAATGGGGCGGCGGGCTCGGTGCCCGTTGCCGTCCGAACGACCCGAACAAGTGGGGCGCCGACGCAATTTTCGACCTCAAGGGTGACCAGCTCACCTTCGCAAACTATTACAAGTTGCCCGCGGCCCAAGGCGACACCGAAAACTGCGTGGCCCACAACGGCTCGCTCGTTCCGGTTCCGGGCCGCGATATCGAAGTCCAAGCTTGGTATCAGGGCGGCGTTTCCGTGATGGACTTCACCGATCCCTCGCATCCCTTCGAGATTGCCTATTTCGATCGCGGGCCGATTGACGCCAAAATGCTCGTTCTGGGCGGCGAGTGGTCGGCCTACTGGTACAACGGCTATATTTACGGCTCGGAAATTGCGCGCGGGCTCGACGTTTTCCAACTGATCCCCACGAAATATCTGACGCAAAATGAAATCGACGCGGCGAAAACGGTTCAGGTCGATATGCTCAACGTCCAGAACCAGCAAAAGTTCGTTTGGCCCTCCTCGCTGGTTGTCGCGAAAGCCTACATTGATCAACTGGAGAGAGCGCAGGCCCTGCCGGTAAGTCGGATCGCCGCTCTGCGAAGCGCGATTCAGAAGGCCGAGGATTCGCACATGAATCGCGGCAAGCTGGCCAAGCTGAAGCGCATGGCGCCGTCGCTCGAAAAAAGCGCGGCTACGGCGAAAGATCCGGTGGACTCCGCGCGGCTTCGTGCCTTGGCGGACATCCTGAAGCATCCCGTGGCCTAAGGACCGTGAAAGACGCGGGGAATCGAACGCAATAGCTCCGTCCACGGAGTCCTGGGATTTCCGGCCGTTTAACGCGTGATAGCTGGCCGGAGCTTCCTCGCTGCTTGCTGCTAGATGGGGCGGCTGCCGTTCCTCAAGCTACGAAGCGTGGTTGTAGCGCCGGATTAGCGCGCATATCGCCGCACCATTCCTTGTGTCAAGTGCGAAGCGCATCCCAGCGGCGCGGTCCTCGAGAGTTGCGCTTTTCTTGATTCTCCACTTCAATCCTAAAACACAGCCAATCCCTTTTCCTCGCGGAACCGAACCGTACCTTCGAAAAGATTTCGGCTCGATGAGGGACGTCCTACGGGAAGGGAATTGCGACAAACGGGTATGGTAGCCTGTTAGCTCAAAATTGATTCCTTGGGAACAACCTAATCCATCATGAAGAAACCCCTTCTTCCCATCCAGTCAGTCGCCCAAAACCTTGGCATTCCCGAGAAATATTTCCAACAAGTTGCCCCTTACGGAGCAAAAGTCGGCCTGGGTCTCCTGACCGATCCCGCGTACCCGCGCCGCGGCAAGTTGATCCTCGTCACGGCCACGACGCCGACTGCCTCAGGCGAGGGCAAGACTGTAACTTCCATCGGTTTGGCTCAAGGGTTGGCCTTGCTTGGCAAAAAAGTGGTTCTCACCTCGCGGGAGCCTTCGCTTGGCCCTGTATTCGGAATGAAGGGCGGCGCGGCCGGAGGCGGGCTATCCCAGATCGAGCCCAGCGTGAACGTCAACCTGCACTTTCATGGGGACTTTCACGCGATCTCTTCCGCGAACAACCTGTTGGCGGCTCTCATTGACGCTCATCTTTTCCATGGGAACGACCTGACCCTCGACCCTGAGCAAATCAGTTGGCCTCGCGCGATGGACATGAACGATCGAGCTCTCCGCCGAATCGCCGTTTCCTTGGACAGCAAGAAGCCGGGCGGCTCGCGGAAGACGGGTTTCGTGATCACGGCTGCCTCGGAGATCATGGCGATTCTGGCTCTGGCGAAAGACTTGAGGGACCTTCGCGCTCGCCTGGACTCCATCGTAGTCGGCGTAACACGCGATGGAAAGCCCGTCCGCGCTCGCGACCTGGAAGCCACGGGTGGAATGATGGCTCTGCTCGCCGAGGCCATTTTGCCCAATCTCGTGCAGACCACCGATGGCACTCCGGCCTTCGTCCACACCGGGCCCTTTGCGAACATTGCCCACGGAACCAGCAGCGTGATCTGCCAGCAAATGGGTCTGCGGCTCGCCGACTACGTCGTGAACGAAGCGGGCTTCGGAGCCGATCTGGGCGCGGAGAAGTACATGGATATCGTGGCGCAACAGACGGGCGATCCGCCCTCGGTTGCCGTCCTTGTGACCACTGCGCAGAGCATCCGAAACCAGGGCGAAGGCGATCTCGAGCGCGGGCTTCCAAATTTGGGGAGGCACATAGACAACCTTCGAGGATTTGGTTTGCCCACGATTGCGGCCATCAACAGGTTCCCGAACGATTCGGAAGCGGACTTGAAACGGCTGGAGGTTTACTGCAAGCAGCGCGGAATTTCCACATCGCTCTCCGAGGCCTACACGAAAGGCGGGGCGGGTGTGAAAGACTTGGCTCAGAAGACGGTCGATTTGATTGCCGCGAATCCAAGTCCGGTTGTGCGGCCTGCGTACAAGCTTGACGAGCCGGTGACGCGAAAGATCGAAAAAACAGCGCACGGCATATACGGAGCCGGCGCCGTCAGCTATAGCGAGCAAGCCAAGCTAAAGCTGCTGAACTTCGCCGAATGGGGTTACGAGAATCTTCCCGTTTGCATCGCCAAGACGCAATATTCATTTACCGACGATCCCAAAGTCTTAGGCGCTCCCACCGGCTGGACTTTGCATGTCACTGACGCCACGCTCTCGGCCGGGGCGGGTTTCATCGTCGTAATTTGCGGCAACACCATGCTGATGCCCGGTCTCCCCAAGGTTTCCCGCGCCGTCTCAATCGACGTGGACGATTCAGGCGAAATTATCGGCGTTTGATCGCAGCTGTTTCAATGACGGGTTTCGCCGAAACAAAGTTTCGGCGCGGCCTCACATCAAGGGATGGGGGCGGCGGCGACGCCCACATACTTATCGGCTCCGCCGTAATAAAACAACCAACGATTGTCCTGCCTCACCAGGCCTTCGACGAAAACTACATTGGGCACTTGTCCGGTTTCTTCCCACGGCAATTGTGGTGCGAAGAGCGGTGAATCGGCCCGGGCGATCACCTTCGTGGGGTCGCTCTTGTCGAACAGCGCCCAGCCGGTCGAATAGACGTCCTTGTCGCTGGCGCCGTTGTAAATCAGTAGAATCCCGCTCGGAAGGATTACGGGCGGCGGTCCGGGCTCAACGACGTGCGCATCGAATTTTCCCGGCCGGTCCTCGAGGATCGGATGATCCAGTGCGTCAGTCCAGTGAAGCAGATCCGGTGAAGACGCGACTCCCATTTGCGCCCTGGTCGCGGAAGCGACGCCGAGATAGTACATCCAGTATTTCCCGTTGATCTTCTCGGGGACGATCGCCCCCGATTTTGTCCAGCCCTTATTCCACGCTCCCTTGAACGAAGGCATGATCACGCCGTGCCGTTCCCAGTGGATTAAATCGCGGGAGGTGGCCAGGCACAGCTGCGCGTTCCCTTTTTCCAGAGGCTGGCCCGCGATGTGCCGGTATCCCGTGTACGTCAAATAGTAGAGCCCGCTGATTTTCACAATGCGCGGATCCTCCACGCCTCCGCCTTGCTCGTAGGGCGCTTCCGCCGTCAGCACCGGTTTGGCGCGGCGTGTGAAATGAATCCCGTCGCCGCTCGATGCGTATCCCAGCGAGGAAACGCCTCGCGTGTCCTGCGCGCGGTAAATGAGAATAATTTTGTGATCTTTCTCTACGGCGGCGGGATTAAATGTCCCGGCGGACTCAAACCCATTTCCTTCCGGCGAGAGGACGGGTTCCTGTGAAAGACGAGACCAATTGGAAAACGGCAGATGAAAAACGGTGGCGCCCGCTCCTATCGCCGCAAGCAGGAACAGGAGAAAAACCCACCATCGTAGTGCGCTCTTCCATTGCAAGTCCGGCTTCCTCATGTCAATTGAAGCGCACGTATTCGAAATTCAGCGGCTGGCCGTTGATCCCCCGAATCGGCGGGGCGATCCAGTTGGCGAACTTCCCCGGCTCGATCACCCGTCCGGTCATTAACGATTCGACGAACGCGTGATCCGCCGCGCTGGGCATCCATTCTTCGCGATGGTTCTCCCAGGCATCCCTGCCGAGCACTTCGCCCTCGGGGCTTATGGAATGCCCGGCAAAATTTCCGATGGCGCGGTGAAATCCCTTGTGCGGCAACCGCAACCGGAAGGGAATCCCCGCCGCTTCGATCACTTTGTTCCAGCGATCCACGCCCGCCTGAATTTCTCCGATGTAGTCGTCGCGCAACCGTTCGTTGAGCGCGGTCAGCGCCGGCACTTCCCGGGCGATAATCCGGTTGTCCGCGACTTCGAATACCGGATACGTCGTGCCCGAAAGCACGTGGTCGTCCTCGATTTTTGTCTCTTCGTATCGCCCTTTCACCCCGCTCGTGAAATAGCTGGCGGCGTTCGACGAAGAATCCGATCCGAATAAATCGATCGTCACGCTGAAATGAAAATTCAGATACCTCTGGATGGTCGGAAGGTCGATCACGCCGAGCGCGCGGACCGCTCCTGAATCTTCCACTTTGTGCTCGTTCATCACTTCGCAGGTGCGCTTCAGGATGCGGCTCACTCCCGTTTCGCCCACGAACATGTGATGCGCTTCCTCGGTCAGCATGAATCGGCAGGTGCGCGCCAGCGGATCGAATCCCGATTCCGCCAGCGCCGAGAGCTGGAATTTTCCGTCGCGGTCGGTGAAAAACGTGAACATGTAAAACGAAAGCCAGTCCGGCGTCGGCTCGTTGAACGCGCCGAGGATGCGCGGATTGTCCGCGTCTCCCGACCGCCGCTCCAGCAATGCCTCCGCCTCTTCCCGGCCGTCCCGGCCGAAATACCGGTGGAGCAGGTACACCATGGCCCACAGGTGCCGCCCTTCCTCCACGTTCACCTGAAAAATATTGCGCAGGTCGTAGAGCGATGGGCAGCACTGTCCGAGCATTTTCTGCTGCTCGACCGACGCCGGCTCCGTGTCCCCCTGCGTGACGATCACTCGACGCAGAATCGACCGGTATTCTCCCGGCACGTCCTGCCACGCCGGGATTCCCTTGTGCGCTCCGAAATTCACCTGGCGGTCTTCGTCCTGCGGCTGAAGAAAAATTCCCCAGCGATATTCAGGCATCTTCACGTATCCAAATTGCGCCCATCCGCTCGGTTCCACACTGATGGCCGTCCGCAGATAGACGTCGAGCGTGTGGCTTTCGTTCGGGCCCATGTCGTACCACCAGTTCAAATACGCGGGTTGCCAATGCTCCAGGGCGCGCTGTAGCACGCGGTCGCGGCCGAGATCCACGTTGTTCGGGATTTTATCCAGGTAATCGATCATGGCGACCTCCTCGCTCGACCGGCGCCATTCGCCGAGGCGTCAAACTCTTTCCCGGCTGAATTTCACCGGCGCGCCGGTTCCGTAGACCTTCAGAGCGCCGCTCGGCCCCACCGCATTCGGGCGCACAAATATCCAGTTTTGCCACGCGGACAATCGCCCGAAAATCCGCGAATTCATGTTTTCCGGCAATCCAAACCGCAGGTTCGCTTCGAGGCCCGTCAGCGCGTCGGGAGAAAGGGCCGCGCGCGACTCGATAGCCTGCCGCAATTCGTCGTCCCAATCCAAATCGTCCGGCGCATCCGTCACCAGGCCCAATGCCACGGCTTGTTCCGGCGCTATCGGCCGCCCGATTTGAGCCTCGAGCGATGCCAGATGAGCCGCGTCTTCGTAGAACCGCGCGGCGAGGCGCGAAAGCCCGTGCACCATCGGCAGCCCTCCAAAATTCATTTTGGAAAGCGTTAGCGACGTTGAGGCGCCTTCGTCCTGCGAGTGCAGCATGTAGATTCGATCGGACGCCAGCGCCAGCTCCAGGAGCGTTCCCGCAAAACACGAATTTGCATCAATCAAAGTGAAGAGCGAGCGGGACGACACGTCGAGTCGCGCGAATGTCCGCCGAAGCATTCCGGCCACTTCGCGGACGAACCAGTGGTCCCCGTGCGCCAGAAGAAATTCGTCCATCGCAACCACTGCTGCCGCGTTTCCCGTGGTCTTGAAGATCCACAGCCCGAGCTCGAGTTCGTTGGTCCGCAGGCTCAGGATGGCGTCGTCCAGCTCGCGCGCCATTTGCAGCGGCCACCAATTCGCCCCTTGCTCCAGAATTCCGGGAATCGTTTGCTCCTGCGACTTCTCCGGCCCGCGCACCGTAAATGTCGCTATGCGCGAGTCACGGTTGAAATCCACGTCCACGTACCGGTAGTGCCGTCCCGACTCGTCGGCGGTTCGCGAGAGCGGTGTGAGCGAGATCCCTTTTGCGTCCCCGGGCCGGTCGCTCGCAGTCGCCAGCTCGGCCGCGCGCTGCTGCACCCTTTCGGCAAAGTGTTGCGTCCTGACCACCTCGTCCACCAAACGCCACTCTTTTGCACGCTGTCCGCGTATTCCGTCCGGAGACGTGCAGAACACGTCGGCATGATCCCGCCGCACTTTGCGTTTGTCCGTCAGCCGCGTCAACCCGCCGGTGCCGGGAAGAACCCCAAGCAGCGGGACTTCCGGCAAACTTACGGCCGAGGAGCGATCGTCAACGAGGATAATCTCGTCGCAGGCGAGCGCGAGTTCGTACCCCCCTCCCGCCGTCGTCCCGTTCAATGCCGCCAGAAACTTAAGCCCGGAATGCGCGCTTGCGTCTTCAATTCCGTTGCGCGTTTCATTCGTGAATTTGCAGAAGTTGACCTTCCAGGCGTGCGACGACTGCCCCAGCATGTAAATGTTGGCGCCGGAACAAAACACGCGATTCTTCGCGCTCGCCAGAATTACCGAACGGATTTCGGGATGCTCAAAGCGGATCCGCTGCAAGGCGTCATGCAGCTCGATGTCTACGCCCAGGTCGTAGGAATTCAACTTCAGCTTGTAGCCGGGCCGCAGGCCCCCGTCCTCTTTTACATCCATTGTGAGAGTGGCCACTGAACCGTCGTAGGAAACCCGCCAGTGCCGGTATTCGGAGGGAGAAGTCTGGTAATCGACCGGGGCGGCTCTTTCTTGCAATTGCGGTTCGACAACTTCCACTCGCGCCTCCATGGCCATACCTAGGCCCCAAATCTTGCGGTAAACCTGCGACGCGCCTCCTCGAGGCTCGCTTCAATTATATCCTTTCCTTCCGATTCTGTGTCAAAGCTGCGCCCCTATCATTGGTGAATGCGGCCCTTGCCCCCCTTCTTAGCCGGCTGGCCATTCCTTCATCAAACACTCTCTACGGGGCGGGGAATATGCCGCTTTTTGCGCGGAAAGTGCGGTCTTGCTCTTCCACTTGGGTTAGAATCTGGCGTTTTGGATTTAGCGCGGAAACCTGGCAAAACTCCTCCGGGAGGTTTCCAAGCCAAATAGAAAGAGGGGCCACATGATCGAAGACAAGAAGATAGCTCCACAAACTCGGCGGGAATTTCTCACCACCTCGGCGGGCATCGCGGTGGCAACGACGGTTGCCGCGATACCGGTGCGCGCGGCCGGTTCGGCCGCCAGTTCTCTCGCGGCTTTTCCTCCGAGTGCTTCCAAGCCGCGCCGCATCATTATCGACACCGATCCCGGCGTGGACGACGCGATGGCGATTTTTCTCGCTCTTCGCTCGCCCGAGCTCAAGATCGAGGCCATCACGCCGGTGTCCGGCAACGTGCCTCTCGCGCTCACCCTTCCCAATGCCCTCCGCCTGGTTGAGATCGCAGGGCGGACCGACGTTCCCGTGGCTGGGGGAGCAAGCGTTCCTTTGGTGCGCGACCTTGTCACCGCGAAATACGTCCATGGCGAAAACGGCTTGGGCGGCGTCGAGTTTCCCGAGCCCACCGTAAAGCCGGTCGCCGAAACCGCCACCGAAATTATCTGCCGTCTTGTCCGGAGTAACCCCGGCGAAATTACGATTGTCGCCGTGGGCCCGCTGACCAACATTGCGACGGTGCTTCGCTCAGACCCCGAAATCGCCCGCCTGATTCCCGCCATCGTCCTCATGGGCGGCGGTATCTCGCACGGCAATGTTACGCCCGCCGCTGAATTCAACCTCTACGTGGATCCGGAGGCGGCGCGTGTCGTTTTTGACGCCGGCATTCCGCTGACGATGGTCGGCCTCGACGTCACGGAAAAAGTGATCGTGAACGAATCGCATATCCGTCAGTTGCGGGCCGCCCCGAATCCTGTCAGTCAGGCTGCGGCGAAAATCCTGCAAGCGACGTTTGACCTCGCCAGCCACAGCGACGATGTCACGTACGTGGCCATGCACGACCCGCTCACGGTCGCCAGCCTGATCGATCCTTCGCTGCTTTCTTTCACCGACTATTACGTCGAAATTGAAACCGAAGGGGAGTTTACCGCGGGGATGAGCGTCGGCTGGCTGCGCCCTCCGGCTCGGGGTTCGGCGCCGATGGCTCTTGCGGGTCCCGCCGCTTCCGTGCCCGAGACGCCGTTCCATACGAACGCCAAGGTCGCTACAGGTGTGCACCCCGAGCGTTTCTTCGATCTGTTTATACCCAGGCTCACGCAGGCCTGATAGGTTGGGTTGGCCGGCGAGGGGGACTCCTCAGCGCGAGGGGAGTCCTACTTCGCGGCAACCAGCGTGGACTGGCTCGCCACGCAAAGCCACGTCCCCTTCTGTTTTACCCAGGTATCGGTGAACCGGCCTGTCCGCGCGTACGTCCGTCCTCTCTCCTGCCCCTTCTCGTGATAAACGCCGGTGACCACGGCGCTGTCGCCGTACATATCCACGTGGACATCGTCGTTCACCAGCACCATGTCCTGCACCGGGCTGTTCTTCGCGGAGTCGAGAAACCCGCTCTTGTTCACGAACGAGCCATCCCAGTCGGTGTAGACAAGCGAGTCCGCGAGCAACTCGTCCAGCGCTCGCGCGTCCTTGTGTTCTTCGGCCTGGTTCCAGGCATTCTCGAGCGCCAAGATCGTCGCCGCATCCCCGGTGGCATTCGGCGCGCTCTGCGCCGCCAGCGTCAGGGAAACGCAGAAGATCAGAAAACTCGCCAGTGCAATTCGCATGGCTTCGGCTCCTTCATGGGTTGAAAGCGGAATGGCCCTTGCGGATGGACAAACCGAGAATGGCCGGCCCGCACTGCTCAGCCGATTTTCCCATTTTCCTTATTTCTTGTGGTGGCCCGCCCGGCGCTGTGTGTCGTATGCGGCCAGAGCGCGTTCGATCACGGGATAGGCCGCGGCGGCGGGTTCAATTTCGTCCACTTCCACGACCTTCCTTTCCAGTTGTTTGTAATCTTGGAAAAATCGCCGCACCATCAGCAATTTATGAACCGGAAGTTCGCTGGCTTCGTGGTAGGCGTTGTATTCGGGATCGGCCGTGGCGACGGCGATGATCTTGTGGTCCTTGTCGCCGGAATCGATCATGGTCATCAATCCGATTGTGCGCGCGTGCAGGATCGTCAGCGGGGGAACGGCCTCCTGGCAAAGAACCAGCACGTCGAGCGGGTCGCGGTCCTCGGCCAGGGACTGCGGGATGAATCCGTAATTGGCCGGATAATACACGGCGGAATAAAGCACGCGGTCCATGCGGATCAGGCCGCTCGATTTGTCCAGTTCGTATTTGACGTTCGCGCCGAGCGGAATCTCGATGACAGCATCGAACTCCTGCGGAATCTTCGGGCCGGGGCTGATGTCGTGCCAAGCGTGTGTCATGCGCTCCTCGATAAGTGCCGGAATTAAAATAGCAAGCAACCATCTTAGCCGACGCCCGTCCCTCTGGCCAGTCCGCCACCGCAGGCTTTAGTCGGCCCCGAAAATTCAACCAGCCCCATATCCGCGACCTCCCGCAGTTGCTGTGAGTGGCTATCCGGCTGACGTGCCGCCCGATCCTTTCCTCCGCCCTTTGCCGGGCGGCAACGCTTCATTCACACCGGATTGATTTCTATTTGTGAATGTCGGATTCTTTCGAGCGGCAGGGGCGCATCCGCGGCGCTCCCCGAGGGTTCCGCGCGGGCGACACGCGTTCCGCCTTAGGAAGTTGGCGAGCCTTGGAATTTCGGAGGGAACGAGAATGATTCGAATCGACCGGTGGGGTTGGGCGGCGCTTGCGGCGGCAGCCGGGCTGGCCGGAGCTCTGCTCGCAATACCTGGCTCCGTAGCCCAGACACAAAAGCCAGTCGGCGCACTCCTCAGCGAAAAGAGCGCCGGCGAAACGTTTAAGAATGTCCACGTGCTCGGCAAAATTCCCGCCAGCCAATTGATTCCTGCCATGCGCTACATGACGGCCGCTCTCGGAGTCGGCTGTGATTTCTGCCACAACACCCGCGATTTCCCGAGTGACGAAAAGAAAGAAAAGAGAACGGCCCGCAAAATGATGCAGATGATGTTCGCCATCAACGAGAACTCATTCGATCGCAAACGCGAAATCACTTGTTACACTTGTCATCGCGGTTCTTCGAGGCCCATTACGACTCCATCCCTCCCCGATCAAGGCGCTGCCACGCCGTCCGCCTCGGCCGGAAACAGTGCCGCAAACCAGCCCATGCCGGAGAAACCCGGCTCGCAGCCCTCAACGGAAGCTTCCGGCGCGCAGGGAACAACAGTCCAGCCTGCCCCGAGTTGGCCGACCGCGGGGGAAATTGTCGCCAAATACGTCCAAGCTGTCGGGGGCGAAAATGCTATCGGGAAGATTTCGACCCTCGTTGAAACAGGGACGCTTGAGATTGCTCCACAAGGCATGCGCGCCGACGTCGAAATCGACCGAAAATCCCCGGATAAGGAGATCACCGTGACGCGCATGCCGCACGGCGCGATGTTCCACGGGTTTGACGGCGAGATTGCCTGGGTTCAACGCGGAAGGGAACCTGAGCAGGTTCGTGGGGACGACATGGCCTCAGAAATGCGATGGGCCGCTCTCTATCCCGGCGCGGATATTTCCACCTACTACACCATGTTGCGTGTGGTCGGCATTCAAAACATCGACGGGCAAGATGCCTACCGCGTCACGGGATGGCCCGCCGCCGGAGCCCCGGAAACTCTCTTCTTTGACAAAAGTTCCGGCCTTCTTGTTCGGGTCTCGTCCATCATTCCAAGCCCGCTCGGAGCGTTGCCGAAAGAGATTGACTATTCAGATTTTCGCGAGGTCAGCGGAATCAAAGTACCCGCCACGATCCGCATTGTGGAACTCAACGGAACCAGCACATTTCAATTTCAGAAAATCGAGGCAAATAAGCCCCTCGAGGACTCGCGATTTGCTATGCCTCCTCCAAAACCGGAGGAGAAAAGGTAAGCATGTTGCTGGAACCCGCGGGATATTTCTCCTCGCAGGAGGCCGCGGAAATTCGAATGCCAAGGAAAGTTCTTGGCCGAAGTTTTTAATGCTTCGCGGCAGCGGGAGACGCCTGCTGAACGGCGGGTGTCGTTGCCGGCGGTGCCGGAGCGGGCCCGCACAGCGCGTCTACCGACGCCTGCAACCCAGCGTCCATCAAAGCGCCCTGGTGCGATTGCGCGGCGCAGATTTGTCCTGCGCCGAGCCCAAGAACTCCGCGAAGATCGGCTCCGCCGAGTTGCGCCCCTAGGAGATTCGCATCGTTGAATACCGTCCCCTGAAGTTCCGCACCCCGCAAATTTGCCCCGCCCAAATCCGCATCGATCAGAATGGCTCCCTGCAATTTCGCGCCGTCAAGATTCGCGCCATTGAGTTTTGCGGACCAGAGATACGCCTGCTGCAGATCGGCGTGGGAGAGATCGGCCTGTTGGAGTTGGGAGTCGCGAAGGTCCGCCTTTTCCAGATCGGCCCGGATCAGCACCGCGCCGTTCAGGCGGGCGCTGTAGAGGCTGGCGGAATCGAAGTGGGCGTCCACCAGCGATGCCTTTTCAAGCGTCACGTAAGAGAGATTGGCGCCGTGGAAATCGGCTCGAGTCGCGATTGCCCCTTCCAGAATCGCGCGGTCCAGATTTGCCCCGCCCAGCCGCGCGGAATCGAGCACCGCGTAATGCAGGTCGGCCAGGCTCAAGTCCGAGCCTCGCATATCCGCTAATGAGAAGTAGGCCCCCTCCAGATTCGCCCGCCATAGGTGAGCGTTCGGAAGAAATGCGCCGTAGGCCTCGGCATAGCGCAGGTTCGCCTGATTCAAGTGCGGCCCTTGGACGAAAGACAGCTGTGAATCACTCCCATTCCAATCGTGCGGCTTCATTGAAAGCGAAGCCTCGGTCAAATCCGCATAGGGATCAAGTCCGGCCGCCCACAAAATATTGGGTGCCCAGCGGCGGAAATTGGCCGCGCCGTATTGTGGAGCGCGCGCGCGGTCATGCGGCACGCCGACCATTGTGCCAACGGACAAGAATGTAAGAAGCAGCGCGAGCCCCGCGAGTGCGTACGTCAAGCTCGCTTTCTTCAGCTTGGCGAGCAGCCGAAATTCGCGCGTCGGCTGCACCACCCACCGCTCGGCCGGCCTCCCCACTCGCTGCGTGCTATAGAGCGCCACCCCTGCCGCGCCCACCACCAGCGCTTCATGCAGCAGCGTCCCGTGAATCTCCTGAAGCGTCAAATAGCGGCCCCAGTAAAGCAGCAGTGTGAATGGCGGCAGCCAGTAGGCAAGCACCCGGACTGCCCATTTTTCGATGAATCGCTCCGAAGGCGAATCGGGGCTCAGCCAGTAGAAGTGCGCCCGCGCCAAACCCATCACGATCCTTGGCCCGTTCGTCCCCAGGTCCTCCCCGTCGGGAAAAACGGCGGGAAGTTCCATCACCTTCTCCCACGTCTGCTGCAGATGAAAATGGAACACCAAGTAGAGAATCAGCAGCGCTACCGGAGAAATCAGATAAAACTCGGCTGTGGGAAGCGCCGTGGTGGCGTGAACGTATGGAAGCACGGCCGAATCCGTCAGCAGTTGCAAATCGCGCGTCTTCCAAATCAGCAGCCACGAAACCAGGCAGTAGCCCATGATCGTGCTGAAATACCTTGCCGCCAATTGCGATGCTTTTTCGAATTCCGGTAATGCGTGGAACTCCGCGATATTGGCGGGAAGCGACGCGTCGTGGAGGTTCGCCCCCGCCAGTTGCCGTGGCAGAAGTCCCATCGCCGTGGCCAGCGACGCGCCCTCGAGATTCGCGCCCTCCAAATTGGCTCCTACGAGGCATGCCTCGTCCAATTCGGCGCGCACCAGGCACGTCCCTCGCAGGTCCGCCAGCAGAAGGTCTGCGGAACGCAAATTCGCCTCTTGCATGTCCGCGTAGCGCAGGTCCGCGCTGATCAGCTCCTTGTCCGCCAGTTGCGCTCCCGCGAAGTTTGTCTTCTTTCCCGCGCGTCCCTTCGATTCAAGCCACTCGCGGTGGCTGGCAAGCGCTTCTTCCAGCCGCCACTCCTCGGGATCGACCCGCGGTGAATCGACCAGATTCAGCGAGGGCGCTTCCGTGTGACGCGCGCTTTCCGTGACGCCGGTTTGCGGGATCTCCAGTGGCGCATCGATCTTCTCCAGCTCTCTATTTTTCTCGAGAGCGGCAGGTTCGCTGGATTCAGGAAGAGGATCTTCCGAAGCCTCTGTGTGGGAAATGGAACTTGTCTCGGCGGCGGGCGACTCTTCTGCTTCTGTCTTGACTTGCTCCCTCGGCGCTTCGATTTGCACTTCGAGGGCGCGAACAACCCGAAAACCTTCAGAGGATGCAGGGCGGGGATCCGAATCCCAATCCGCCAAAAAGAGAGCTGCGGATTCCGAGGGGGAAAGCGTCTTTGGCGGCGGAGAAGCCTCGGGCGAACCCTGGTCGGTCTGCTCCAGCGCCCGTGCTTCTTCGTCTCTAGAATCGGATTCAGAAGACGGGATTGCCTCGTCCGTCGGCTTTGGCGGTGCCGCGGGTTCCCTTGAGAACAGGCGGTGTAGTACCGAGCCCATGGAATGACCCCATGCATCCGGTGCGTAAAATCTCCCGGAATGCCCCCTACAATCTTATTCGAATCGAGCGCCGTAGACGCCTGTCCGAAAGTACAGTGGTTGTACAGTTGGTCGCACGTCCTGCCTCATCCTCTTCCCGTGACTCGTCCCCCTGTGCGGCGTCCTCGACAACCGGGCTGCACCACGTGCCCATCCGCTGTATCCTTATAGATAGCTTGTGCGGAAGTACTTGGCGGAATCGCCTTGCGAACGGGAGGCGGAAAGTGGACGGCAAAGCATCCTTGGCGCTCAGCAAAAAAACTCGCACCGAATCCGACAGCATGGGGAAGATGGAAGTTCCCGCCGACCGCTATTACGGCGCTCAGACCGCACGGTCGCTCATCCATTTCCACATCGGCGACGATACGATGCCACGCGAATTGATTCGCGCCTTCGGAATTCTGAAAAAAGCGGCCGCCCTCGTGAATCAAGACCTCGGAAAATTGCCCGCCGAAAAGGTGCGCTGGATCGCTCAGGCCGCGGATGAGGTGATCGACGGGAAACTCGATGAGCATTTTCCCCTGCGAATCTGGCAGACCGGCAGCGGTACCCAAACGAACATGAATGCCAACGAAGTGATCTCGAATCGCGCCATCGAGATCGCTGGCGGCGTCATGGGCAGCAAGAAGCCGGTCCATCCCAACGACGACGTCAATATGTCGCAGTCTTCCAACGACACGTTTCCCACCGCCATGCACATCGCCGCTGCTTCGCGCCTGGCCCAGGTTCTCATCCCCGCCGTCGAGCGCCTTCGCGACGCTCTGGACGCCAAAGCCCACACCTTTGCCACGGTCGTGAAAATCGGACGGACCCATTTGATGGATGCGACTCCCCTGACAGTGGGGCAAGAGATGTCGGGCTGGGTCAGCCTGCTCGACCGCGATGTGGACCGCCTTCGAAAGGTCCTTCCTGGGTTGTACGAACTCGCCCTCGGCGGCACAGCTGTGGGAACCGGCTTGAACGCCCATCCGGAATTTGGGGAAAGAGCCGCGCAGAAAATTGCCGAACTTACCGGGCTGCCCTTCCGTTCGCACCCGAATAAGTTCGCTTCTTTGTCGGCGCACGACGAAATCGTCTTCGCCAGCGGCGCCTTGAAAACCCTGGCCGATTCGCTGATGAAGATCGCCAATGATATCCGCTGGCTGGCCTCGGGCCCCCGCGCCGGCCTGGGCGAGCTTCAATTGCCTGAAAACGAGCCGGGATCCTCGATCATGCCGGGAAAAGTAAATCCAACGCAAAGCGAGGCGATGACGATGGTTGCGGTGCAAGTGTTCGGCAACGACGCCGCCATCGGGTTTGCCGGTTCCCAGGGCAATTTCGAGCTGAACGTCTTCAAGCCCGTGATCATCTTCAATTTCCTCAATTCCGTGCGCTTGCTTTCCGATGCTTGCCGCTCCTTCGTTGACCACTGCGTCGCCGGCATGGAATTGAACGAAGCGCGCATCGCCGAAAGCGTCAAGAACTCGCTGATGCTCGTCACCGCCCTCAGCCCGAAAATCGGTTATGACCGTGCCGCCGAGATTGCCCACAAAGCCCATCACGAGAATCTCAGCTTGCGCGATGCCGCTCTCCAGCTTGGTTACCTCACCGCTGCGGAGTTTGACGAACTCGTTCGGCCCGAAAAGATGACCCACCCGTAGCACCACGGTTCAATCCGAATCAACTTTGGCGATTGCGTGCCAGCGATATGCCTGTCAGGCGCACTCCGTTTCACTTCGGGACCCTCTGTTAATTTCTTTGAAAACCTTTGTGACTCACAATCAAAATTTTCTTTGACAGATTCGAGAACCTTCATTAAGGTGTAACTCCCCTTGGGAACCTCTCGCTGTTTTCCCCTTTCCTCGGAGTGCCCGTGCGACTTCTCTTGGCCGAAAACGATCCTGCGTTGGCGACGTTTCTTCAGCGAGGCTTTGACGCTGAAAATTATGCGGTGGATTTAACCCAGGACGCCGAATCGGCGAAAAACCTGGTCCACGACGAGAGGTACGACCTCGCCATCCTCGATCTGAATCTTGCCGCGTCGGACGGGCTCAACACCCTTCGCGAAGTCAGGCTCCGTGGCGGCGGCCTTCCGATCCTGATTCTTTCCAGCCGCGGTCGTCCGGAAGACCGCGCACAAGCTCTCGATTTGGGTGCGGATGACCTTGTCGTCAAGCCTTTCGCGTTTTCCGAATTGTCGGCCCGCGTTCGTGCCCTCTTGCGCCGAGGAAGGCGCGGAGAGGACATGATCCTCCGCCTCGCGGACCTTGAGTTGAACCGAGTCGAGCGGAAAGTGTTTCGCGGCGGAGTGGCCCTCGACCTGACTCCCAAGGAATTCTCCCTCCTCGAATATCTCCTTCGCCATGAAGGGCAGACCGTCACCCGCGCCGAAATCATCCAGCAGGTTTGGAACCTGTCTTACGACACGATGACCAACGTGGTCGACGTATATATCAATTACCTCCGCAAGAAGGTTGACGCCCCCGCCAAAGTGAAGCTTATTCACACAGTTCGAGGCGCCGGATACGCCGTCAAGGAAGTGGACCCACGCGGGCCGGGTGACAAATTCGGGTTTCCGTCCGAAAGGAACCAATGAAGATTCGCTAATGTAGGAGCTTCTGAGACCAGGCCGGAGAGGGAGAGTGAACATGTCGGCGACAACCGCGGCGTTTGAAGCAATGAAAGCATCGGAAATCCTCGTTGTCAGCCCCTGCGAGGTTTTTCGTAAGCGGATTCTAAAAAATCTTCCCGAAAGCTCGCTTCCTCCCACGGAACTGTCCGGCGGGGCGGCGGCGCTGATCCATTTGGAGGGCAATCCCGTCGGCACGCTTTTTCTCGACAGGGAAATCGAGGATCTGGACGTGGACGAGCTGGCGGCGACCATTCAGTCGCGGCATCCGCATATAAATCTCGTCATCGTTCATCGCGAGGAAGAACCGAAGGCCGGTCTGCCCACGGCTTCGAGCGAAGCTTGGGAAGAGCCGCCCAAGACCCTTCTAAACGCCTCGGGGCATCCCATCTCCGCGATTGAATCATTGCCGGGAATGATTGGGACCAGCCGCAAGATGCAGCAAGTCTATCGTCTGGCGCGGCTCGTTGCCCCCCGCGACACGACGGTTCTGATCGTCGGTGAAACAGGGACGGGAAAAGAGCTGGTCGCGCGAGGCATTCACGACCTGAGCCGCAGAAGCCGCGGGCCGTTCATCGTTGTGAACTGTGCCGCCATTCCCGAAAGCCTCCTCGAAGCCGAGCTTTTCGGCTTTACGCGCGGCGCCTTTACCGGAGCCGTGCAGTCCCGCGTGGGCCGCATCCACGCCGCTCACGGAGGGACGCTTCTCTTGGACGAGGTGGGCGAACTCCCCTTGAGCATGCAGGCCAAGCTGCTCCGCTTCGTTCAGGAAGGCGAGGTGCAACGGCTTGGCAGCCCCGACGTTTTCAAGGTGGACACGCGTTTGATCGCCGCCACCAACGCCGACTTGCTCCAGCGCGTGCGTGAAAAGCAGTTTCGCGAGGATCTGTATTATCGCCTCGCGGTTTTTCCTCTCGCCTTGCCCCCCTTGCGAAACCGTCCCGAGGATATTCCGCCTCTCGCCCGGTCGTTTTTGACCGGCCTGTGCCGCCAGGCCAATGTCCCCTCGAAAGCCTTCAGCGGCGCTGCCGTTGGCGTCCTCCGCAAACATGTTTGGTCGGGCAACGTCCGCGAACTCCAGCACTGGATTGAACGTGCCTTCGTTTTGGCCGAGGACAAAACCCAGATCGGCCCGGAAGATCTTGTCATGCCTTCTGAGGCGGCGTGAGATTCAGAAAGTTCTAAGGAAAGCCCGCTGCCGGGTGGAACTTGCCGTGCAAGGATTGCCGTGCCATGTCCACCCCGCAAGCCTCGCTAAGAGCGCTCCCATCCAAATCGCTCCCGCGCGCTTTGCCTGCATGCGCGGCTCGCCTCCGCGGAAAGGGAAAAGCCCGCCCGGCCGGCCCACGCGAATCCGCCGCGCAACGGTCGCTCTCGCGTGCCTTTGAATCGTTCCAAATTGCTGCGCGCTCCCTTGAAAAGTCGTATGGCCATCTGCAAGCCGAAGTGTTGCGCCTGCGATTCGAGCTCGAGCGGACGAATCGCGATCTGGCCGTCAGTGTCGAGGAAAACGCGCGGATGCGCCTCTATCTCGCGCGCGTTCTGGAGGGGCTGCCCTGCGGAGTGGTCGTGACGAATTCCGCCGGCGAAATCCTCATGGTCAACCCTGAAGCGAGGCGCTTGCTCTCGACGGCGGTGGCTCCCGAAAGCGCCGGAGAAGTGAACTCTCTTTTCCGTTCCATTCTCGCTGGTCTCCATGAATCCGCCGGACTCGGCCGGCTCGAGCGCGAATGGATTCCGCCTGGACCAGGAGAAAATCGCACGCTGGGGCTGGCTTGCGCCGTCCTCGGCGAAAATGCCGGTCAGGGTGCGGCGGCCGAATCCGTCTTTCTCCTTCGCGATGTCACGGAGGAAAAAAAGCGGGCGGCGCGCGACGAATCGGCCCGCCGGCGGGAATCGCTCGCGGAAATGGCTACTCTTCTCGCGCATGAAATCCGCAACCCCCTCGGCAGCCTCGAGCTTTTTGCCGGCTTGCTCGCCGACGCGGCCGCCGCCCAGCCCGATCTCCGCCGCTGGACCGATCACATCCAGGCGGGCCTGCGTCTTCTCTCCTCGACCGTCAACAATGTCCTGCAGTATCACAGCCAGCCCGAACCTCAGCTGACGAGCATCAATCTCGGCCGCCTGGTCCGCGAATCGGTCGAGTTCCTCCGCCCCCTGGCCCGCCAATCAGGGCTGCGCATCGACCTTCACAACGCCCTCGGAGAGTTGGAGATTCCGGCCGACGCCCATCGTTTGCAGCAAGTGTTCTTCAATCTTGCCGTCAACGCGTTTCGCTCCATGACCATGGGCGGCACGCTCTCGATCCGCATCGCCTGGGAGGACGTTCGCACGTTCGACAGCGTCCAGCTCGAGTTCGAAGACACCGGATGCGGCATTCCCGCCGAGCATCTTCCAAAACTGTTTGAGCCCGGCTTCACCCTTCATCTGGGAAATCCCGGTCTTGGACTTGCCGTCTGCCGGACAGTCGTCGAGCAGCACCGCGGAAACATTCGCGTGAAGAGCGAGCCGGGAATCGGAACGACGTTCACGTTGACGCTTCCCCGCGAGAGAGGTGAAGGATGAATCATGTGCTCGTAGTGGACGATGAAGCTCCCATGCGCGCCGCTCTCGAGGCTCATTTCCGCAACGATGGCTGGGATGTTAAGACCGCTTATGGCGCGGGAGATGCCCTGGCGAAATTCCGGCAAACTCCCTGCCCGCTCGTGGTCACCGACATGCGCATGCCGGACGGAGACGGCCTGGGAGTGCTGCGCGGCATTCGCCAGATGGCTCCAGAAGTTGCCGTCATTTTTCTGACAGCTTTTGCGACCGTTCCGGAAGCCGTGCGCGCCATCCAGGAAGGGGCGTGCGATTACCTCGTCAAGCCGGTGTCGTTCCCGCAGCTTAAGCAGGCGGCGGAACGAATTCTCGCGAGCCGCAAGCCTGCTTCCCCGGATTCCGCCGGCAACGATCTGCTCGCCGGAAAATCTTCCGCGCTGTCCGCCCTTATCGAGCGCGCGTGCCGCGTCGCGAGGACGGACACCGATGTCTTGATCGAAGCCGAAAGCGGAACCGGCAAAGAGCTCCTCGCCCGGCTGATTCATCAGTCGAGCGGCCGCCGCACCCGCCCGCTGGTGGCCGTCAACTGCGCCGCTTTTCCCGAAACTCTCCTCGAGAGCGAGCTTTTCGGCCACGCCCGCGGAGCCTTTACCGGCGCGCTGGTCGCCAAACCCGGCAAGTTCGAGCTGGCCCATACCGGAACGCTGCTTCTCGACGAAATCGGCGAGATGCCTCTTATGCTTCAGCCAAAGCTTCTTCGAACCCTGCAGGAAAGGGAAGTGGACCGCCTTGGGGACACCAAACCTATGCGCGTGGATGTCCGCGTAATCGCCACCACGAATCAGCCCTTGTTCCGCCTGGTCGAGCAGGGGAAATTCCGCGCTGATTTGTACTACCGCTTGAATGTGGTTCCGCTCTCTCTTCCGCCCCTCCGCGAACGCCGGGAAGACATACCCGCTCTCATCGATCATTTCCTCGACCGTTACGCCTCCCGATCCCGCTCCGCCCGCCCTCAGTTCAGCCCGGGACTTCTCGCTCGCCTGATGTTGCACCATTGGCCCGGCAATATCCGTGAACTCGAAAATTTGGTTCGCCGCGCAGTCGCCCTTCATCCCGGTGAAGCCATTGCTCCTGAATTTTTCGATTTTGCTGCCGCGCCGCAAACCGGCGGCGCCGCAGGCATTGCTCCCGCCGCCAGCGGCCCGGGAGATGGGTTTTCGCTCCGCGAGATGGAACGAAAGCTCTTGGAATCGACTCTCGAAGCCCATGGAGGGAATCGGACGCGGGCGGCTCGAGCTCTCGGAATTTGCCCGCGCACCATGCGCAACAAAGTCCGCGAATACGGCCTTCCTCCCCGGAGGTATTCATGAGTCTGATCGATACACCCGACATGTCGTACCTCGAGCGCTATCTCGACGTCGCCGCATTTCGCCAGACGTTGATTGCCGCCAATCTTGCCAACCTCGACACTCCCGGCTATCAGACGCGCGACGTCTCCTTTCAAAGCGAAATGGTTCGCGCCAGCCTCGACGATTACCAAGAGCCGGTTCGGCCGTTCGTTCGTCCCGTCATGGGGTTGATGGAACGCCCGGACGGCAACAATGTCAGCCTCGACCGCGAAAGCCTTCTTCTCGCGCAAACCCAGATCCAATACAAGATTGCCATTGAACTCATGAAAGCCGAATTTCACACCATGCGCGGTGCCATCAACGACGGAGTTGAATCATGAACCTTTTTGGCGTCTTAACCATCACCGGTACGGCTCTGTTGGCGGAACGCGAGCGCGCCGAAGTCGTGGCCAGCAATCTCGCCAACGCGGAAACCACGCGCACCCCCCAGGGCGGTCCCTACCAGCGTGAGCATGTCATCTTCGCGGCCCGCCGCCCTTGGGTTCTGCCTTTTGGGCAGCAGCTAGCGACGATGGTGGATTTCAATGCCCGCGGTGTTCAGGTGGAAGGCGTGATTGGCGATCCTACCCCGCCGATTCGTCGTTACGATCCGGGGCATCCCGATGCGGACGCCCAAGGCTACGTCTCTTCCCCCGCCATCAATCCGATCGAAGAGGAAGTCAACCTCATGGGAGCCGCCCGGTCCTATCAGGCGAATATCTCGGCGGCGATGGCCACCAAAAACATGATTGTCTCCACCCTTGACCTCTTGTCTTGAAACGCGGAAGTGTGCGGCCCGCGAATCCGGCAGCGAAGGAGTGAACGATGGCGTCTCCCATTGATGGCGTCTCTTCCGTATCGCAATTCACGTCGCCCGCAGCCGGCGCTTCCGGCATCGGCGACGTTCCCGATTTTACTCAGACTCTGGAAAGCGTGGTCAATCAGGTGAACCAAACCGGCTCGGACGCTTCGGCGAAAGTTCAGGACCTCTTGCGGGGCAATGGCGAGGACTTGCACACGGCTATGATTGCGGTGGAAAAAGCCGACTTGTCATTCCAGTTGATGATGCAGGTGCGAAATAAAATCATTCAGGCGTATCAGACCGTCTCCCAGATGCAATTCTGAACCAATCGAGAGGCATTCGGCGGATCAGCCTTGGCCGGCAGGCTGGTCCCCCACGGAATGCCGCCGGCGCAACCTTCGACTGGATCGCATGATCCGGCAGAAAAAAGTTCGCGCAGTCTGAGCCGGGGCGTCCGTGGACAAATTCTTCAAGCAGCTTTCGCAGTTCTTGCGGGCGCTCACGCCGGGGCAAAAAATCCTGCTCGGCGCCAGTGCCGCGGTCGTGATGGCGTTGCTCGCGCTGTTTGTCCGCCTCTCCGGAAAAGCGGAAATGAGGACGCTTTTCTCCGGACTTTCGCCGGAAGACGCTCAGATGGTTGCCCAACGTCTCGCGGCCACCGGTGTTTCCTACGATATCTCCGCCGATGGATCTTCCATCAGCGTCCCCGCGGACAAGCTCGACAAGACTCGCTTGGATTTCGCCAGCGGAGGTATGCCTCCCACCGGACGCATGGGTTTTGAGCTTTTCGACAAGCCCAATTGGGCCGGCAGCGATTTTTCCGAACAAGTGAACTATCAGCGGGCTCTTGAAGGCGAACTCGAACGCACCATCGAAACTCTTGGCAACGTCGAATCGGTCCGCGTTCATCTCGTCCTTCCTCACGATTCTCTCTTTACGGACCGCCAGAGGGTAGCCAAAGCGGCTGTGGTTCTGAAAGTCCGCGGCGGCGGACTTTCCCCCGACCAGGTCAACGCCGTCACTCATCTTGTTGCCGCCGCTGTCGACAATTTGTCCCCGGAAAACGTCACTTTGATTGGCGCGGATGGCCGCACTCCCCTTGTGGCCAAAGGTGCGGACGCCTCCAACGGCATGGAAGCGCCAGTGGACATGGAAACATCTCTCGCGGAAAAAGTTGTCGCCACTCTTTCGCCCGTTGTCGGGCCGGATCATGTCAAGGCCAGTGTGACGGTGGCTTACGATCCCACCTCCGGCGACGTCACGCAGGAGACTTATGATCCTTCCAATCCCGTTCTGGTTTCCACGCAGTTGCAGGAAGAACACTTTGCCGGTGCTCCCCCCTCGGGTATCCCCGGAACTCCCAGCAATGTTCCCGCTGCCGCATCACCCGGTGGAACCCAACCCAATGCCGCCAAAGGCAAACCCGCCGCGCCGGCCGACAAAACAAAGGGACTAGACGCCGTCGCCCAATCCAACCCGCTCAATCCTATCGTCTCGGTCAGCTCCGAAGGCGAAGATGAGCACAGCGAAACGCGGCAATACCTCGTCAGCAAGACGCTTCGCCATACACTCGATCCCGCCGGAAGGGTCCAGAAAATTGCCGCGGCTGTTTTAGTGGACGATGTGATCGAAGAACACAAAGACGCCAAAGGCCAAGTGACCTTCACGCGAAGGAAGCGTACCCCCGAAGAGATGGCCCAGATTGCGGACCTCGCCAAAGCGGCGCTGGGATTTGACGCCACGCGCGGCGACGTTGTCTCCGTTCAAAATGTTTCCTTTCAGGAGCCGCCGCAGGAAACCGTCCCGCCGCCCACTCGCGTCGAGCGTGTCCGGCTCTTTACCGAAAAATGGCTGTGGGCCATTCGCTATCTCTTCCTCCTTCTGCTGTTTGTCCTTGCCTATTTGTTGGTTCTCCGTCCCGTCATGAAGCCCGTGATGAAGCTCTTCGAACAGAAAGTCTCCGCCGAGCTTCCCGCCGCGGCCCCGGCATCGCCCCCCGGCCAGATAGCCGGCGCGAGTTCGCCCGAAGAGATGGAATTGCAGCTCGATCAAACGAATTCCGAAGTCCAGCGGATTATTAAGTTGAAAAAGCATCTCACGGAAAAAGTGAAGAGTGATCCGGACCAAGCCAGCACGCTCGTCCGTCATTGGATTCGCGAAGGGAGCACCCACTCGTGAGAGACGACGACCAGGAGCTTTCCGGCCTCGAAAAAGCCGCCATCCTCCTCATCCTCCTCGGCGAGGAAGCTACCACCGCCCTGTATAAGAGCCTTCAGCCGCATGAAGTCCAGCAGATCACCCAGCAGATCTCCTCGCTCGAAAATGTTCCTCCGGAAATCGCCGATAAAGTCTTGCGCGAATACCACCGCCTCACTCTCACCCAGGAATATCTCGCGGGAGGCGGCGCCGAAATCGCCGAAAAAATGCTTACTCGAGCTTTCGGCGAACAAATGGCCCACGTCCTTTTGGACCAGGTGCTTCTGGCGCGCGAAGCCTCCACCAAGAGTTTCGACACTCTCCAGAAGGCCGATCCGCAGCAATTGGTGAAATTCGTCCAGGGCGAACATCCCCAGACCATCGCCATGATCCTCGCCCATCTCGGAGGCAAGGCCGCGGCTTCCTTGCTGGTCCTGTTGCCGGAAAAAATCCGCGGCCAGGCTGTCAAGCGCCTCGCGGAGATGCAGCAGTTCTCCCCGGAGATGGTTCAGAAGATTTCCCAGGTGCTCAACCGCAAGATTCTTTCTCTTGGCGATCAAAGTCGCCGCTCCTACGGCGGTGTAAAGACCGCCGCCGAACTCTTGAACCGCATCGAGCCGACCGTCAGCAAATCGATTCTTGAAAATGTCGAAGCCGACGACGCTCGCCTCGCCTTGAACATCCGCAACAACATGTTCACTTTCGAGGATCTTCTGGGTGTTCCCGAAACGGGCATTCGCGAGCTTCTTGCCGCAGTCGACAAAAAAACCTTGGCCACCGCCCTCAAAGGAGCTCCCGAGGATTTGAAAAATCACATCTTTAAAACCATGTCTTCCCGCGCTGTCGAAATGATGAAAGAAGATATGGAAGCCCTGGGCCCGGTCCGCAGCAACGTGGTCACCAAGGCGCAGCAGGAAATCGTTCAATCCGCTCGCCAGCTCGAAGCCTCCGGAAAAATTGTTTTGACCAATGAAGCCGAAGAAGCCTACATCGTTTGAATCGCGCGGCGCAGGCGCTTCCTCCCTGCGGCCCGCCCAGCCGTTCGTCTACCGCCCGGCGCCCGGATGGCCCGTTCACCCCTCCGCCGAACCCGCGTCTCCGGCCGCCGAATTATCTTCTGCTCAGACTGCCGCTGCATTCGCCACGTCCATTGTCGAAGAAATACAAGCCGATTTGTCCTCGCCGGATGGCGGCTTGCACGACGCCGAAAAAAAAGCCTGGGACGCGGGTTTCCAAGAAGGATTGGAGAAGGCTCGCGCGGAAAATGAAGCCTCGCTCCTGCTCCAAAAAGACGCTGTCGCCGGCGCTCTCCGCGAATTTGCCCGCGAGCGAAACGAATATTTTCATCAAGTCGAAGGAGAGGTCGTCGCTTTGGCCCTGGCCATCGTTCGCAAAATACTTCGCCGCGAGTCCCAATTGGACCCCCTGCTTCTTTCCGGCCTCGTTCGGGTCGCTCTGGAAAAAATGGCTGTCACCCGCAACGTCCGCCTCCGCGTCCATCCCTCACAGATTTCCGTTTGGCAGGACTTTCTTAATCACGCTGCGGACCTTCCTCTGATTCCCGAATTGATGGGCGACTCCACCCTTGAACCGAATCAGTGCTGCCTCGAAACGGACCACGGCTCGACGGATTTGAATCTGGAAACTCAGTTGAAAGAAATCGAACAAGGACTCTTCGACCTTCTCGCGCAGAGACCCTCCCCCCGATGAACCCCCCCGCGAATCTTCTGAACCCCTTCTTTCAGCGTCTCGATCAGATCTCCACATGGCGCTCGCAAGGGCGGGTGACCAAAGCGGTCGGCTTCTTGGTCGAATCCGACGGGCCTTTCTGCTCGGTCGGCGAGACCTGCGAGATTATCGGCGCCGATGGCATGGCGCACCCGGGAGAAGTCGTCGGCTTTCGCGGCAACACCGTCCTCACGATCCCTTTCGATCGCCCGAGCGGCATTTGTTTTGGCGACCGCGTCGTCACCCACGGCGTTCACCCCTCCGTTCCCGTCAGTGAAGGTTTGTTGGGACGCGTAATTGACGCGACGGGCAAGCCTCTCGATTCCGGGGGAAGCATCCAGGCTTCGGCCTTCCGCGCGATTCATGGCGCGCCGCCTCAGCCGCTCGACCGCACGCCCATCCGCGAACCTCTGGGCTGCGGAATTCGCGCCATTGACGCCATGTTGACCTGCGGTCGCGGCCAGCGCGTTGGAATCTTCGGCGGCAGCGGCGTCGGCAAGAGCACTCTTGTCGGAATGATGGCCCGCGGAACTTCGGCGGATTTGACCGTGCTCGCTCTTGTCGGAGAGCGCGGCCGCGAAGTCCGGGAATTCCTCGAAGATTCGTTGGGAGAGGAAGGCCGCAAACGATCTATCGTCGTGGTCGCGACTTCGGATCAGTCGCCTCTCCTCCGTCTGCGCGCCGCCCTCGTCGCTACGGCCGTCGCCGAATATTTTGCTTCCCGCAGCCGCCACGTCCTGTTGGTGATCGATTCTTTGACTCGCTTTGCCATGGCGCAGCGGGAAATCGGGTTGGCCGCCGGCGAGCCGCCCACCGCCAAAGGCTATACCCCGTCTGTCTTTTCCTTGCTGGCTCAGCTTGTCGAGCGCGCGGGACACTTTGGCGCAGGAAGCATCACCGCGTTTTACAGCTTGTTGATGGAGGGAGACGATCAGCAGGATCCGTTGGTCGACGCCGTTCGCGCTCTCCTCGACGGGCACATCGTCCTCGACCGCCAGCTGGCTTCGCAAAATTATTATCCCCCCATCTCCATTCTCGACAGCCTCAGCCGCCTTTTGACCTCCGTCTGCACGCCCGACCATCTTGCAAAAATTCAAAGGTTTCGCCAGTTGCTCGCCTCCTATTCCACTTCGGAGGATTTGATCCGCGTCGGCGCCTACCAGCGGGGAAACGATTCGCTTCTTGATAGAGCCATCGAAGTTCTCCCTCGGCTGCATGCGCTTCTCCAGCAAAAAAAAGACGAACACTCAACATTTGACCAGACGCGCTCTCAATTTCACGCTCTGCCTTCCTGACTCCCATGGCCTTCCGTTTTACTCTCCAGCCTTTGCTCAGGCTCCGCGCCAGCTTCGAACGTCTCGAACGCCTCCGTTTGCTCGCCTTGACCGCCCTCGCAAATCACATTCGCCACGATCTTTCGGGCTTGCAAGCCGAATCCGCTGAAGCGCGCCGCAAACTTCAGGACATGCTGGCGGCGGGCGCCAGCGGCGGGGAATTGCACTTCGCCGTCGCCAGCGAACACTCCCGCTCCACGCGTCGCCAGATTCTCTCCGACAAGTTGGCCCAGGTGGAAACGCGGCGCGAAAAACAGCGCAAAGTCTTCGAGGCGGCCCGGCAGAAGCGGCGGATTCTCGAAAATCTTCGCGCCCGTCGCCTTGCAGAATACCGCCGGGAACAGTTGCGCCGCGAACAAAAGCGAGTCGACGAATTGCATCTCATCCACAGGCCCGCAAGACCCGCGGAGGGAAACAGTGAATGATCTTGCCGCCGTAGTCGGCAATCCTTGCCGCTTTATTTTTTTTCGCCCGCGATTTTCAGCTCCTGGCGCTCTCCCGCTTCATTGCGGCGCTATGAAACGCAAGCGCATAGCTTCGAATCCCGCCTCTGCCTCGAATCTCCTCCGGTTTGGATGCTCCCTTGCATTCACGGCCGATGCCGACAGGACCGCCCATGCTGAACTTCGCTTCACTTTCGAAAGCTTCACCGGAGATGATTCCTGCCTCCTCCGCCAATTCATTTGGCGTATCGTCTTCGGTCCCTGGCGCCTCCTCCGATTTTTCGAGTGCGCTCCAAGGGGCATGGGCGGGCCATTCAAATGCGCCATCCGCAAACCCCGGTTCCGTGGGGACGATTCTTCGCCGAGTTCAGCCTTCTCCGCTCCCCAGCGAAAAGTCATCATCGTCACCCGCTTCCAATGCATCTGCTCCCTGGCTTTCGAACCCATCGGCGGGAGCTGCTGGAATCTCGCAGCCCTCCGCCCCTCAACCCTTCGATTCCACGGCCGAAAATTCCTCCACGCCGTCTCCTCTGCGCGCCGTCGCCGGAGAGGTTGCCTCTGCCGCTCTCACTCTTCTCGGAGTTCCGTCTTTCCTTGCCGGCGGCGTTGCGAACTCGCTGCTCGGCTTGATTCAGGGGGCCGCTTCCAAAGGCTCGCCGGGCGGTGATTCTTCCTCGAACTCCTCCGCCAAGGATTTAACGGCAAGTGCCGCGGCGGATCCTTCTTCAGCCAAATCGTCCGCCGAATGCTCGAAAGGCTCTGGCGCCAATGGTTCGGCCAGCCCTTCTGGCTCGACTTCCGCAAAGTCGGACCAAAACTCCGCCGCTTCAACAGCCATCGAAGCTGCCGTCGCAGTTGAATCCCAAGCCCTCTCCCAATTGCCCCTCGATTCGCTCGCCAAGCCCTCGACCGCTGCGCCGCAACCACCCACCCGCGCCGATGCTTCTCCGCAGCTCCCCGCTCTCGCCGCACCTGTCAATGGCGCTGCCGCCCAGGGGCAGCCGAGCTTTCTGTCAGCGGCTCAATCGTCCAATTTTTCGCAAGCTGCTGGACAAATCGCCGGTTCGGCGGAATCCGGTCTCAAGCCCTTGGACTCGCAAATTGCCTCAGCTTTTGGAAGTCAAAAGGTCACACAGGAAGCGTCGACCCGCATTCAATCCGCTCTTGATGCTCCTTCGGTAAAAAATTCTCCGGCTACTTCCGGCGGCTCCGCGGGGGCGGCGATTGCCGCTCCTTCCAGCGCCAACCGCAGCGCCAACCATAGCTCGAGTGATCAGGACGCTTCCAAGCAATCGTCGAATTCCGGACCAGGTTCCTCCTCGGATTCGGGATCGTCCTCGGCGGATGCAAACCGTTTCGATACGGCCCTTGCCAATTCGAATGGAAAATCTGCCCCTGTCGCAACTCTGGCTGTCGCGGCGGCTACCGCAGCTTCTGGCACGGTTTCAGCGGCCGCTGCCGCCGCCCAGGCTTCGGCCGCCGGAGGCCAGGAATTGGCAAGTCAGTCCGCGGCTGGCGCTCCCCGCTCGGCCGCGCAACCATCCCAAGCCGGGCCTTCCTCTCAGCCGTTTCCGCTTCCGCAAACTCTGCCTGGCTCGCTCAATGACGTCGTGAAAGCCAGCGAGCTCTATCAGCGCGTCGGCGGCGCCGAAATGCACATAACCATGCAGACCGACTTGATGGGCGCGATTGACTTGCGTGCTTCGCTGCATCAAAGCGAGCTTACGGCGACAATCGGCGTGCAACGCGGCGATGTTCAGACGCTCCTCTCCAATGAACTTCCATCCCTGCAACACTCGCTTTCCGATAAAAGCTTCCGCGTGGATCAGATTTCCGTGCTCCACAATTCCGTCGGCGGCCGCCTCGATCTCGGAGGCCAAAGACAATCGCAATCCCAGCCGCAATCCCAGCCGCACGCGCCGGCTCTCCCATTCTCCAATTCGAGTCGGGCTCTTGAAATCATTCCCCTGTCCATTCCCGACGCCGCGCTCGAAACTCCGGCGATCGGCAGGCTCAATATTCATGTTTAGTCCGTCCACGAGAAAGGAAGGTAGTCCGACATGGCCAGCTCCAGTCTCCTGAATCCGGTCGCCGCCGACTCTTCAACCAGTGGAACTTCCAGCACCGGGAGTTCCTCGTCCACTCCGAATAACCAGCTCACTGGGAACTCCTTTTTGACTCTTCTCACCGCCCAGTTGCAGTCCCAGGATCCGCTGGATCCCGTTGACCCCTCCACTTTCATGACCGAGCTTGTGCAATTCAATCAGCTCGAACAGTTGATCAACATCAACCAGACGCTCAGCGGTCTTTCCTCCGGTTCATCTACCACCGGTGCGTCCAATGCGGCCGCTCCCGCCGGCGCTTCTTCGCCGCAGGCCGCCCCCGCGAACTCTGCCGTGCCATCACAGGGCCCTTCATTGAACGTAGCCCCCGAAACCACTCGGCTCTCGTCACAAACGACCAAACTCTAGGAGGAGAATCATGGGATCGTTTTCAACATCACTTGCGGGATTGGAAGCGGATTCGCAGGACCTGAGCGTCATTTCCAATAATCTGGCGAACCTCAATACCGTCGCCTACAAGGGAGCCACTGCCTCATTCCAGGATCTGTTCTACCAGCAGATTGGCTCGAGCGGAGACGGAAACCCGATCCAAGTCGGCGTGGGAACCAAAGTCGGCGCCATTCCGGCGGACTTCACCCAAGGCACGATTCAGTCCACCGGCGTCGACACGGACGTCGCCATCGAGGGCAGCGGATTTTTCGTCGCCAGCGAAAACGGCGCGCAGGTCTACACCCGCGCCGGAAATTTTTCCGTCAACGCGGATGGGACGCTTCAAACTTCCGACGGCGCCACGATTCTCGGTCTGCCGGCCACCAACGGCGTCATCAATACCAACGCCACTCCCGGCCCCATCACAATCTCCCAGGGACAGATTAACCCGCCCAACCCCACGACAACCGTCGGGCTCACTCTCAATCTTGATTCTGGAACCGCCGCCGGCCAATCCTTCAGCACCCCGATTACGGTCTACGATTCGCTCGGCACCGCCCACGTCCTGACCTACACCTTCACCAACACCGCTCCCGGCTCCTGGACCTACGCCATCACTATCCCCGCCGCCGATGTCGGCGGCACCGGCGCTCCCGTGACCATCAATTCCGGTACTCTGACTTTCAATGGCAGCGGGCAATTGACCGCCCCCGCCGCCAATGTGACCGGCATCGCCGTCACCGGCCTTGCCGACGGCGCCAACAATCTGAATCTCACCTGGGACTTGTACGATTCCACCGGCACAGGAGAAATCACTCAGGTGGCGTCTCCTTCCTCCACCACCTCAACCCAGCAGGACGGCTACCCCAGCGGCTCCCTCAATTCCTACACCATCAACTCCAATGGCGTCATCGAAGGTACGTTCAGCAACGGCCAGACACAAGCCCTCGGCCAGATCCTGCTCGCCAACTTTCCCGATGTGCAAGGCTTGGTCCGCGATGGCGCGAATGAGTTCAGCTCCAGCCTCGCTTCCGGCGCTCCCGTCATCGCCGCTCCCGGTACCGGAGGGTTGGGAACGCTCTCCGGCGGCTCTCTCGAACAATCAAACGTTGATATCTCCACCCAATTCGCCCAGCTCATCCTGGCTCAAAGCGGATATGAAGCGAATGCCAAAGTCGTGACCACCCTCGACACGATTACTCAGGCAACGATCAACTTGATTCAGTAGTTTCGTCCCGCTAACCACAAATTGACGGCCCTCTCCCGGCCACCGCCGGAAGCGGGCCGTCACGCAAGATACTCTTCATTAGAAAATCCTATTTTGGTATGCGGTGATTTTGTGCGCGGCGTTCCCGAATGTTCGACCGTTTTGCGCTCCCTCTGAAGTTCCGGAAATCACAAGAGTTGGAGCAGCGCCGTGGCGTAGCGGAATTCTCTTCCTCTGGATCTCTTCGGCTCATCAATTGCATACCCGTCACGCCGGATATGCCTGAAGAACCCAGCACTCCCGCGCGGTCAAAAAAAAAGGAGCGGAGCAGCGGCACGGTTGTCGCCATGACCGTCTTACTCATTGCTTCTTGCACGCTTGCTGGCTGGTTTTATCACCGCTCCACTTTGGAACAGGCCTCGCAAGACGAGAACTCCCCTGCTTCCGTCGTTTCAGTTTTGCATCTGGACAGTTTTGTCGTGAATCTTTCCGGCGATGGGGGAACGGGTTATCTCCGCGTCGGCATTGACCTCGGCCTAGGAATCGAACTGAAAGAAGGCGCCTCGCGAGCTCCTTACATCGGCGAATTGCGCGACACCATTCTGACGGTCCTCGGAACCCGTACCGTCGAAGAGCTTCTGACTCCCGATGGCAAAGCCAAACTCCGGTCCGACATCCTTCAAGCGATTCAGACTCGGATGCCGGAAATTCACTGTCACGAAGTCTATTACACCGAATTTCTGGTGCAGCACTGAACCATGGCTGGAAACGAAAAGACGGCAACCAAGACGGCTTCGCCTCCCTTGCTTCCGCCCGAGCCGGGCGGCGACTGGGGCGAGCTTCGCTTCGTCACCGTCACCGCTTCTGTGGATGTTCCCGTCGTCGGATTGACTGTCCGCGAACTCTTTCGCCTGGAAAAGGGTTCTCTGGTTGTTTCGGTCCAGCAATCCGGAGCGAACGCGCCAGTAAAAATCGGAGAAACGATCCTCGGGTGGGGTGAATTCTACGTTGTGGACGATGCGCTGGCACTGCGCGTAGTCGAACTCGCGTAATAAAACCCGGCGGGCCGTCCGCACCGGCGGTGGAGGGAGCGATAGCGATGGATTCAAGAGCTGGAAAACCGGGCCGTTGGATGGACGCTGTGTGGGCCGTCTGGAAGCGGTTGTCCCGCAGAGATTTCCTCCTCAGGCCGGAGCGACATCTGCGTCTCTGCGAGACTCTTTCCCTCGGCCAGCGCGGCTTTCTGGCCGTCGTTCGGTTTGAAGAACAAAGGTTTCTGGTGGGCGGAACGAATCAGTCGCTGGCCTTGCTGGCGGAGCTTTCCCGGCCTTCCTCCGTTCTGAATTCCACCGCGCAATCGCCGCCATCGGAATGGCTTCCCAGGGATACGCGCTGAACCGATGACCCTGTCTCTTTATCTTCGACGATTGGCTCTGCTCGCGGCGCTCTTTCCCGGAGCGCCGGCGTTTGCCTCGCTTCCGCAACTCGACCGGAACACTCCTTTTCGCTTACCGCCGCCGAGCGACACAACCACTTGGACGATTGTTCTCGTTCTCACGCTGCTGACGTTTCTTCCCGCGCTCCTCCTTTCGATGACTCCGTTCGTCCGCATTCTCGTCGTGTTTCACTTCTTGCGCCAGGCTCTCGGCACGCAGACCGCGCCGACCAATCAGACTTTGGTAGGACTCGCGCTTTTCCTCACCTATTTCCTCATGCAGCCGGTCGCCGCCCAGATCCAGCAGGTCGCCATCGTTCCTCTCGAACACAAGCAAATTACTCCCATGGAAGCGCTCGACCGCGGCTCGGTGCCGCTTCGCGACTTCATGCTGAAATTTGCCCGTGAAAAAGACCTGGCCCTCTTTACCGACATGGCTCATCTCCCGCAGCCGCGCGATCCCGCCGACCTCCCCATGCGCGTCGTGGTTCCCGCCTACATCCTCTCGGAACTCAAAGTGGGGTTCCAGATTGGCGCCGTGCTCTATCTCCCCTTCATGGTGGTGGACATGGTTGTCGCCGCCGTCACCACCTCGGTGGGAATGTTTCAATTGCCTCCGGTCATTATCTCGACGCCGCTGAAAATCCTTCTCTTTGTCGTTGCGGACGGCTGGAACTTGGTGGTGGGCTCGCTCCTGAAGAGTTTTCATTGAATGCGTCAACAAGGTTTTGGGGGAATCCATCATGCCGATGACCCAGGTGATCGAGCTGACCCGGCGCACGCTCGAAATCGCGTTTCTCGTGAGCGCTCCGATTCTGGCTGCCGCCATGGTCGTGAGCGCTCTCATCAGTCTCGGGCAAGTCTTGACTTCGATGCAGGATGCCACGCTTTCCACCGTGCCGCGCATCGCCGCCGTCGGGCTGTTCGCTTTTTGGCTCAGCCCCTGGATGATGCGCAAGCTCGTGGAATTCACGATTTCTTTGTTTGCGAATTTTGGCCAGTACGCGCGGTGAGGGTCGCGTTGAATCGTGCTCGAAACCTGGATCTTGCGCTTCTTTCTGGTGGGCGTCCGCGTCGGCGGTTTGATGACGTTTGCTCCCTTCTTCGGCAACGCGTCCATTCCTCCCACGATCAAAGCCGGGCTGACGCTGTTTCTCACTTACTTGCTTGCCCCCGTCTACGCCAGTATTCCTTCTCCGCCGGCCGATCCCTCCGCCCTGGCGGCCCTTGTCTTGAGCGAAGCGGCTTTAGGGCTTCTCCTCGGCTTCTGCGTTCAGTTTGTCATCGAAGGAATGATTCTCGCCGGGCAGATTGTCAGCTTTCAGTTCGGTTTTTCTCTCGAGAACATCATCGACCCCAACACGCAGGTGGAAATCACGGTCTTCGCCACCTGGTACGAATTGATCGCTTTGCTGATGTTCCTCGAACTCGGCGCGCACCGCTGGATGATTCGCGCCTTGGGAGCCAGTTTCCGGATTCTTCCTCCGGGCAGTCTCGAATCGGGGCGCCTTCCCGCCGGGGAATTTCTGAAAGCCGCCGGAGCGTTGTGGCTGATTGGTGCGGAGATTGCTTTTCCCGTCCTCGTCGTCACCATGCTGACCGACTTTACTGTCGGCTTTCTCGGCAAAGCGTCGCCGCAATTTCCCGCTCTCTTTTTCGGCATTTCGGCGAAGGCGCTTCTCGGAATGGTTGTTCTCGCGGCCACGGTAGCGTTCTGGCCCTCGCTTCTCAATCGTTACCTGGTCCATGCGCTTCATTCGCTCGAAGGTCTGTTGGCCGTCGCCCAGGCGGGAGGATAAACGATGGCGGACGAGCAGAGGACAGAACGAGCCACGCCGCGCCGCCGGCAAAAAGCTCGCGAACAAGGGCAGCTCGTCCGCAGCCGCGAGCTTCCCGCCGCCTTCACTCTCCTCGGTATCGCCTTTCTCTTTCATTGGCGTCAGGGGAGCTGGATCGAGCCTTGGCGCGACTTGCTTCGCCATCTTCTCGATGCCTCCGCGCGAGCCGATTTGAGCACCATCTCCCCGCTACTCCTGTGGACCGCTTCGGGCGCGGCCCGCTGGGCGGCGCCGCCCCTCATTCTCGCTTGGACGGTTTCGGCGGCCTTCTTGATGGCCCAGGGTGGATTCGTGATCGCTCCCGAAGCCTTGCAGCCGAAATTCGACCGCCTCAATCCCATCAACAATATCTCCCGGATCTTTTCCGTCGCGGGGCTCAGCCCCATGCTCAAATCCCTCCTTCCCGCCGCGGCTTTGATCTATCTCGCTTTTGCGATTCTCCATCGCGAGTGGGGGACGCTTTCGCGCTCCTCCGCCGTCGGGCTCTCCGCCTCCCTCGACTGGCTTTATGCCATCCTCTACGAATTCGCCTGGAAAGGCGGTCTCATCCTCCTGGTTTGGGGCGGCGTGGATTATGCCCTCCAGAAATGGAATTACGAACGCTCGCTCCGGATGTCCCGCCAGGAACTGCGCGACGAATTCAAGGACATCGAAGGCAATCCGCAGACCCGCGGACGGATCCGCCGGCGTCGCCGCGAAATGCGCGGCCGCTTCCTTCTTCGCCAGTTGAAACGCGCGACCGTCGTCATCACCAATCCCGACCACTTCGCCGTCGCTCTCGAATACGTTCCGGAAAAAACTTTGGCGCCCGTCTGCGTCGCCAAAGGGCGCGGCGAAATCGCGGAAACGATCAAACGCGAAGCGCGCTGGCTCGAAATTCCCATCGTCGAAAATCCCCCTCTGGCGCAGGCCCTTTACCGCGCCGTGGAGATTGGCGGAACGATTCCCGCCAAGCTCTATATGGCGGTAGCCGAAGTGCTCGCATTTATCTATCGCGCGCAGCAGCGCATGCAGGAAGAGGCCGCGGCGCGTGCCGCCTCCGGCTCCGCAAAATCGGGCCCGGGGTCCACTCCTCCCTCCGGAGGCACGCGGAAAGGGAAGTAGCGACTCGCCATGGCTGACGCCCCGAAATCCATGAATCCCGCGGCCGGAATGACGCGCGACTGGCTTCTCCCCGTCGCCGCCGTCGCCGTGGTTTTTGTCATGGTTGTTCCCATCCCGGCGTTCCTTCTCGATCTTCTCCTCGCCGCCAGCATCACTTTGGCTGTCCTCGTTCTCCTCGCTTCGCTGCATATTCTCCGTCCGGTGGAATTCTCCGTCTTTCCCACCATGCTGCTCCTTCTGACTCTCTTCCGCCTCTCTCTCAATTTGGCCAGCACCCGCAGGATCCTGCTTCATGGAAATGAAGGGACGGCGGCGGCGGGACACGTTATCGAATCGTTTGGCCAATTCGTTGTCGGAGGAAATTACGTTGTCGGTTTCGTTGTGTTTCTGGCCTTGGTCGCCATTCAATACCTGGTCATCAACCACGGCGCCGTCCGCACGGCGGAAGTTTCCGCGCGCTTTACCCTCGATGCTTTGCCCGGCAAGCAGATGGCGATTGATGCCGACCTTAATGCCGGAGCGATTGACGAGCGTACCGCTCGCTCGCGCCGCGAACAGATTACCCGCGAAGCCGAATTCTACGGCGCGATGGATGGCGCCGCGCGTTTCAGCCAGCGCGACGCGCTTGCAACAATCCTCATCACGGCCATCAACATCATTGCCGGGTTCCTGATTGGCGTCTTTCAGATGGGCATGCCGTTCCGCGACGCCCTTACCACCTACACGATTCTTACCGTCGGCGACGGCCTCGTCACTCTCATCCCCTCTCTCCTCGTCTCCGTGGCGGGAGGAATCGTAGTGACGCGCGCCACTTCCGATCAGACCATCGGCGTCGAACTCGGACGCCAGCTCCTGTCTCGCCGCCGCCCGCTCTACATCGCTTCCGGCGTGATGGCGACTCTCATGCTCATTCCCGGATTGCCCAAATTGTCTTTTCTGGTTCTTTCCTCGGGGCTGGCCATCCTCGCGTCGCGCATTCCCGAAACTCCGGCGGCTCCCGCCAAGGAAGCGGAAGTGGACCGCAAACCCTCCGCGCAAGAGCAGTTGGAATCCTTGCTCAAACTCGACGAGCTGAGCGTTGAAGTCGGCTATGGCTTGATTCCTCTGGTCGATCAGAAGCAGGGAGGCCAGATGCTTCCCCGCATTCGCGCCCTCCGCCGCCATCTTGCCACCGAGCTCGGCTTCATCGTTCCCGCCATCCATATCACGGACAACATGCGCCTCAAGCCGCGCGAGTATGTCTTCCGCCTGCGCGGATCGGAAATCGCCCGGGGAGAAACCTATCAAGATTGGCTGCTGGCCATCAGCTCGGAATCCGCCCCGCCCCCGCTGCAGGGCGTCGAAACGCGCGAACCCGCTTTCGGCGTTCCGGCGCGGTGGATTCCCGCCGAAATGCGCGAAATCGCTCTCAGCGGCGGCTACGCTGTCGTGGACCAGACTTCGGTGATCGCCACTCACTTGGCCGAAGTCGTTCGCCGGCACGCTCATGAAGTCCTCACCCGCCAGGAAACCAAGCGCCTCCTCGACGCCATCGGCGAGACTCATCCGAAGCTCGTCGAAGAGCTAGTCCCGCGTGTTCTCAGCCTCGGTGAGACCGAAAAAATACTCCAGCAACTCCTGCGCGAGCAGGTTTCCATTCGCGATCTCGCCTCGATTTTGGAGACTCTCATTGACGCCGCGGCCGTCAACCGCAGCATCGTTTCCCTCGTCGAAGCGGTTCGCCAGGCCTTGGGCCGTTCTCTCGTTCAGCCCTTGCTCCAGGATGACGGCAAACTCAAAGTCTTGTCGGTCGATCCCTCCCTCGAGGAAGAGATCAACCGCGCTTTCGACCCGCAAGCTTCCCCGGCGCGGACTCCCGCTCTCCAGACCGGATTTCTTCGGCGCATTCTCGACGGGCTCCGCCGCGTGGCGGGCGACCAAGTGGCTGTCGCCGCCCCCGTCTTGCTCTGTGGCAGCCCCGCCCGCTTCCATCTGCGCCGCATGCTTGAACCCTTCGTCCCCCGCATTACCGTGCTTTCTCCCGCTGAAGTTCCGGCGGTAATCCAAGTCCAGTCCATGGGAGTCGTGCAATGAGCCCGCTCTTGCACCCGCTCGCGGCTTCGCCAGGAGTCTTCGCATGATTTCATCCGAAAGAAAAATCGATAGGTCCGCCTCGGAGTTGTCCGATTCCGAACGTGACCGCTTGCTTCTCGAACACCTCCCTCAAGTTCAATATATCGCCCGGCGAATCCACGATCGTTTGCCTCCCCAGGTTCTCCTCGAGGATCTGGTTCATGCCGGCATCTTGGGCCTGATGGATGCCGTCCGGAAATATGATCCCAGCAAGAATGTTCAGTTGAAGCACTACGCCGAATTCCGGATTCGCGGCGCCATCCTCGACAGCTTGCGCCAAATCGATTGGAGCCCCCGCGCTCTGCGAAGGCAGGCCCGCCGCCTCGAACAAGCCATATCCGACTGCAAGGGCCGCTTTGGCCGCGACCCTAGCGAAACGGAAATCGCCGAGCAGCTTGGTGTCTCGCTCGAATCCCTGCATCAACTGCTGGGAGATCTGCGCGGGCTCGATATCGGCTCCCTTCCGAGCGACTCCTCGGAAACGGGAGCTGGAGACGATGCTCTGCAATCCCGCGCGCGTTCGACCGAAGAAGACCCTTTTCACCGCACCCTTCGCACCGAAATGACCGATCTGCTCTCCCAAGCGATTGGAGAGCTTCCCGGCCGTGAACGCGAAGTTCTCGCCCTTTACCATTTCGAGGAGCTTACGATGAAGGAAGTGGGCGCCGTCCTCGGGATCGGCGAATCGCGCGTCTCTCAAATTCACACCACCGCTTTGCTCCGCCTGCGCGTCCGCTTGCAAGAGCTGCTCACCAGAAAGCCCGCGAAACCCGCCGCTGCTTTGCCCGGTAAACCTTCGATTCATCGCGCCGGCATCGCTCTGCGCCCCTCTGATTCGCCGAGACCGTCAAATGCGCCGGCTCCGCATCCCGCGCAGGCCGTCAAGACCCTCTCTGAGGACGTGTCATGGAAAAAATCCTAAACCAGGAAGAAATTGACCTTCTTTTTCGCGCGGCTCAGGGAGGAGCGTCCAAACCTCAGCCGGACCAGACCCGCCAGATCCGCGAATGCAATTTTCGCCAGGCAGGCGAACTCAGCAAGGAGCAAGTCCGTCAGGTCACTCTCCTTCACGAATCGTTCGCCCCCAGCATCGCCAATTCTCTCGGCGCCTATTTGCGCGTCGCCTTTCAGGCCAGCCTCGTCGCCGTCGAGCAGCTCAATTACAACGAATTCCTCAGCCGCCTTCCCGAACAAACCTATTTCACCACGGTCCAGCTTAATCCCATGGAAGAGCTCGCCGTCATCCAGCTCGATCTCCCGATTGTCTTCCCCATGATCGATCTTCTCCTCGGAGGTTCCGGCCAGCCGATGGCCGAGCCGCGCGACCTCACCGAAATCGAAGAGCAAATCCTGGAAGTGGTTGTCGCTATCCTTTGTCGCGAACTTCAAATCACCTGGCAGCCGGTCTTGCCCGTGATTTTTCACGTCGGCCAGCGGCAGAAACAGTCGCAGATCGTCGGCCTCATGTCCCCCGGCGAACGCGTCTTGAACCTCAGCTTTGAAATCAGCCTCAACGAAGTTCGCGGCCTCCTCAATCTGGCCTTTCCCGCCGTCGTTTCCAACGCTCTCCTCCGCAAGCTCGCCGCTGGGATGGTCCAGCGCCGCAAGCCTTCGGCGGGCCAGAGCGAGCGCCTCAAAAATCGCCTCCTCGACTGCAATTTTGCCGTGGACCTTGACCTTCGCAACGTCACTCTGCGCATCCGCGACGTCGTGGAGATGCAGCAGGGTCAAGTCGTCCGCCTCCGCCATTCGCTCAGCGAACCCATGTTCGTCGCCGTGAATGGCAGGCCCGTCTTCACCGGACTTCCCGTCAGTTGCGGTCCTCTTCGCGGCGGATTGATCCAGGAACGTATCCGAGCGGCGGAAACTACGAAAGAAAAAACATGAGCTCCGATACTTCCTCCGCCGCTCCTCCGCTCGAACGTGAATACCTGCAGATCTGGGCCGGCGCCGCGTCCCGCGTCCTCGAACAGCTTCATGGCTCCGCTCTCACCTCCACTCCTTTGCCCGCCGCTGATACACCTCCGGCCGGCCCTCCTCCGGATTCCGTCTGGATCGGCTGGAAGGTCGCGGGAAAACTGGCCGGCGAACTCTCGTTCTTCCTAACCCCATCCGACGCCGTCCGCCTCACCCAGTTGTTCATGCAGGAACCTCCCGACCCGGCGGCGCCTCTCGACGATTCCCACTCGGATGCCCTCAAGGAACTGTTTCGCCAGTTTGCCGGTCTTGCCTCCAGCTCCTGCAAATCCAAATACGGCCAGGAAGTCACCTTCGAACTCATCGCAAGCGCCAAGCCGGAATGGGCGCCGGGGTATCAGGAATCGTGGGTGTTCGCTTCTTCCCAGCTTCCGCCGGTCCAATGGACGGCCTTACTGAATTCCGCCCTCGTCGCCTCCCTGAAATCTGCCCCGGCGCCCAAGCCCGCCGCAGCCTCCGTTCAATCCGCCGCCTCTCCGGCTCCCAAACCCTCGCCTGCACCCGGCAGCGCCCCAAAACCGAATTCGCCTCCCGCTCCGGCCTTGGCTCCCCCCGCAGCAAGCGATCCCGCGGTTTCCACCAACCTCGACATGCTCTTGGACGTCGAGCTCGATGCCATCCTGCGCTTTGGCCAGCGCGATATGCTCTTGCGCGACATCCTCGAACTCCGCCCCGGCTCCGTCATCGAGCTCAACCGCAATATCGCCGAACCGGCCGAGCTCCTTGTCGGCGGGCGCGTGATTGCCCGCGGCGATGTCGTCATCGTTGACGGCAATTACGGTCTGCGCATCACCGAAATCGAGCACCCGCGGCAGCGATTGGGGTCGATCGAAGCATGAGCCTCCCTGCCGCAAAAGACGAAATCGTTCGGCCGGCTCTTTCTCCCAAACCGGCCGTGGACCTTTTGCGATGAGCCTGGCCTGCGAAAATCCGAAGTGCGAATTTCGGAATTCTCTCCGCCGCTACCTCCGCCGGCGCGAGGAAGGAGTCTTCCTTCAAGGCCGGTGGTACTGCAGCCTCGACTGCTTCGAAGTGGCCATCACCGACGTTTTTGTCGGCCTTCTTCGCCTGCGCGATGAACCCCTCATGCGCTCGAATCGCGTTCCCATCGGCCTGGTTCTTCTCGGCCGCGGCGTGATCACCGAAGCCGAACTCAAAGCCGCGCTTCAGGCCCAGAAATGCGAACATCCCGACCGCCTGGGACGCTGGTTCATTCGCTTGGGAATCGCTTCAGCCGAGGATATCTCCATCGCCCTCGCCGCCCAGTGGGGATGCGCTTACTTTCCTCTTGATCGCGATTTGAGTTACAAGGATTGCACCCACTTGCTGCCCCGCGCCTTGCTCGAATCTTCCAACATGCTCCCCGTCCATTACCTTCCTGAAAATCACAGTCTCTTTCTCGGCTTTTCTCACGACATCGATCACACCACCATCTACTCCATCGAGCGCCTTCTCGGCGGAAGGACGCAGCCTTGCGTTGTCACCGAACCGGCCATGGACCGCGCCATGGAAGAGCTCCGCTCTTCCGCTCGCCCCGAAGAGATTGTCTTCGATAAGCATTGGAATCCGCCGGAAATGGCTCGCACGATCCGCGACTATGCCGTCAAGCTCGGCGCCGATGAGCTTCGCCTCGCTCGTCCTCGCCGTTTCTTATGGGCTCGTTTGCGCGCTTCCGGTCGCGCCTGGGACATCATGTTTCGCCTGCCTTCCGAAAATCACGGCTCATAACCTCGCCTTGTTCTGGTTCAGTCTGGCACTCTTCGCTCGAAACTTTCGAATCCCGCATTTTTCCCGGCCATCTCCGCCTCACTCTTCTCCTTTCAACCGGCTAAAGGCCACTTATCTGTGGCCGATAAAGAAAACCAGACAGTTACCCGGCATCGTTGGGGTGTTTATGGCTCTAACTAGGCAAGATCAAGTCTGTTATCCGGATTCGCGCGCTGTCTCAGGAACAATCTCCAAGGTCTATTCCACGGTCGTCGCACAGCAAAGTCCCGCTCGCGAAGCCGATTGGCTTGCCAGGCTTGTGGATATGCTCGGGGCGGACCCGGTTGAATTGCGCTGCGTCTGCGATGAAATTCGCGCTCATCCCGAACTCGAAGCTCTGGTCATCCGCTTGAGCGGCACGTTGTCCCTTTCCGTCAATCCCTCCCCTGCGACCATCGAAGAGGCCGCCGTTCAATTGGGAGTTGACAGGCTGCGCGTTGTCTTTCGCGCTTGGTCCTCGCTTTGCAACGCCATGGGAAACCAGGAGCGCATGCAGAATCCCGACCGGTGGACCCCGGAGGCCATCTATCTCACCGCCTTCTTCCACGAATTGGGACTCGACGTCCAGGCGGCCAAATCCAAGAACCCTTCCGCCGGAGACCTCTCAAATCTTGAGACCGAATATCGCGCGGGTCTGACCGACGTCTTGATCCGAGACTTCCTCAGCCTCATCCCCCATCTCGATCCCTCTCTGCTCAAGCTGGATTCGAACCGCGCCCTGGCACGATTGGGCGGGATCGCCCGGGAGGAGGGAGAATGAAGCCGATTCGCGTCCTGATCGTGGACGATTCCGCCGTCATGCGCAAAATCGTCGAGCGCTGCCTTCGGCAGGCCGGCATTGACTTGACGGAAGTCGTCGAAGCCAACAATGGTCTCGAGGGGCTCGCCGCTCTGCAGGGAGGAAAAGTGGACTTGATCTTGAGCGACATCAACATGCCCGCTATGGACGGCCTCGAATTTCTCCATGGCCTTCGCGACGTCGAAAACGCGAAGAATATCCCGGTCGTGATGATCACGACCGAAGGAAGCGAATCCCGCGTCGTCGAAGCTCTTTCCGCCGGCGCCCGAGGCTATATCCGCAAGCCGTTCACTCCCGACCAGGTCAAAGAACGTGTCACTCCGCTCCTGGAAGGTGTTCGGTGAACCCCGCCTTGTCGGATCGCGCGGCCCGTGTCCAGCCGGACTCCACGTGGCCCGCCATCATCGTCCAGTCCGCCACCGAAGTCTTTCAGCTGATGCTCAACTCCAATATCGAAGTTCCCCCGACTCCGCCTTCTGAACGTCAAGGCCAGGTCTGCGCCATGGTTGGATTAGCCGGGTCTCTCTGCGCCGTCTTCCGCATTCGTTGCTCCAAGGAAAGCGCTCACAGCATCGCCACAAAAATGCTTGGCGGACAGAATCCCGACGACGAAGGCGCCGCCTACGACGCTCTGGGCGAAATGGCCAATATGCTCGCGGGGAATTTCAAAGGCAAAATTTCCGGCCTTTCCGATAGCTGCGCCTTGTCTGTTCCCACTGTGGTCATCGGAGAGGATTATGACGTTTACCCTCTCTCCGGCGGCCACCAGATCGAAGTTCATTTAGTCTATGAAGGAAAGCCTGTCTCCGTCACCTTGGAATTGAGCGGCTAGAAATTCGCCCTTTCCCGTCAGCGGTTGCATTCCTCTCGAATTCGATTGCCCGGCAAATCTTGCCTGCGTGGCCTTTCCATTCCGGCAATAAAATCCCTCGCTCTGCGTCCCGCCCCGCCCTCGTTTGCGGCCATTCGCCGCACCCCTTGTGTTTTCTTCGCTCTACGCTTCCTGAAGACCATTCCTCAATTGGATTCGTCCGTGCACTGGTTTCCCGCGAGTTCATATCATGGACAGCGGCTACTACGCGGCTTTCACCGGGCTTGTTGCTCGCATTCAGGCGCTCGACGTCATTGCCAATAATCTGGCCAACATCAACACCACCGGTTTTCGCGGACAGCGTGAATTCTACCGTTCCGTCACCGCCGACCTCGCCGATTTTCCCCTCACCCCGCTCAATCAAGCCATCAACAATTACGGCGTTCTGGGCGGCTCCGATGTGGACCTTCGTCAGGGCAATCTGACTCGGACCGGCAATCCCACCGACCTTGCCATTTCCGGACCTGGCTTCTTCGTCGTTCAGTCTCCCGGAGGCATTCGCTACACCCGCAACGGCACTTTCCGTTTGAGTCCCTCGGGCCAGCTCGTCACCCAGGATGGCCAGCTTGTTCTCGGTCCTCGCAACCTTCCCATTCAGGTCCCGCCCGGAAAGCTTCAAATCGCTTCCGATGGAACCGTTTCCGTCGCCGGCGCCACTGTCGGTCAAGTCCAGCTCGTCGAATTTTCTCCCGCGACGCCTCTTGTTCCCGAAGGAAACAGCAATTTCATCGCCCCCGATGGCGCTGCGTCTCCCGCAACCCAGTCCCAGATTTCCCAGGACATGCTTGAATCATCCAACCTCAACCCCATCCAGCAAACCGTGACCATGATGGCGCTTCAGCGCCACTCCGAATTGTTGGAACGGACTCTTTCGATTTTTCAGAACGATTTTGACAAGACCGCCGAGACCGATCTCGCTCGCGACTAATTCCAGGAGGAGCCTCTTTATGTTTCGTTCTCTCTATACCGCTGCCAGTGGAATGGAAGCCCAGGATCTCTCCCTCGACAACATCGCCAACAACCTCGCCAACGCCAACACGGCGGGTTTCCGCGAACGCCGCCTCCAGTTTCAGGATCTCCTCTACCAGAACATTGTCACGCCCGGTGCTCCCGCCACGCAGCAAACCATCATCCCCTCCGGCCTCCAAGTCGGCCTGGGTGCCCGTTCTGCCGCCACTGAAATCATCGCCACCCAGGGCAATTTTGATATGACCGGCAATCCGCTGGACCTTGCCATTCAAGGCCAGGGATTTTTTCAAATCCTGCTTCCCAGCGGCCAGATCGCCTACACCCGCGATGGCAGCTTCCATCTCGATAACGTCGGCAATATCGTCACCTCCGACGGCAACCCCCTCCAGCCCGCCATCACTGTTCCTCCGGACGCCCTCTCGATTACCGTTGGTTCCGACGGCACCGTCAGCGTCACTCAGCCCAATCAGCAGCAGCCTGCTCAAATCGGCGTGATTCAGCTCGCCCTCTTCCAGAATCCCGGCGGCTTAAATAGTGTCGGCCAGAACTTGCTCGAAGCCACCGGAGCGTCCGGCGACCCCATCCTCGGCAGTCCCGGCGGAGCGGAAGGCCTGGGCTCGATTCAACAAGGCGCTGTCGAGGAATCGAACGTGGACATCGTCACGGAATTCGTCAATCTCATCCTCGCGCAGCGTTCCTACGAATCGAATTCGCGCGTCGTTCATGCCGCGGACGAAATGTTTCAAACCTTGAACAGTTTGACCACCTGATCGGAGCCCCGGCATGAAATTCGTCCGTATTTTCCTGCTTTCGATCGGACCATTCGCCGCCCTCCTGCCGGCGATTCCCACCTTCGCCGCTCCGCCGTCTGCCGCTTCTTCGACGGCAGCCGCGGAGGTTCGCGCCAATCTCCCTTCCGTCGAGCTCCGCGACTCGAGCGTCGTCCGCCGCGACTCGGTCTTTCTCGGCGATCTTCTTCCTGCCGCCGCCCCCGAAACCCTTCGAACCGCCGCTCGAGAAGTGGCGATTTGCACTTCGCCGCTTCCCGGGCACCATCGCCAAATTTCTCGATTCGAAATCGAAGCGGCTCTCCAAAGGTTTCCCACATTGCCATCCCCCATCCGGATTCCTCTCCATGTGGACGTGACTCGCTGGTCGCGCCCCCTCTCACGCCGCGAAATTCTCTCTGCCGTGAGCCGGGCAGTCGAGCGGGGAAATCTCCGGTTGCCGCGCCCCCTCGTCGAAGACGACCTGCGATTGTTCTTCCCCGTGGACGTTACCGAAGACCGTCTGCAACTGAAAATCATCGGCATCGATGCGGACCAGAGAAAATCAGTCACCCATCTCCGCGTGGAAGTCTCATCCGAGCCTCACCAGCCTCCCTTCTGGGTGGATCTCGACCAGCTCATCGAAGAGCCTTCCGCAATCGCAAATCGCCCTACGCTTCCTGGCGCTCGGCCTGCTTCGAGCCTCATCCAGGCCGAATTCCGTCCTGCCATTCATCCGGTTTGGACCTACGACGCATCCGTTCCCGCCGGGCCTCGCGGTCTCCCCGCCCGCGCCGCTCCCTCCGGCGCCGCCTTCCTGCCTCAAAATCTTCAGTCCGAAATTCTTGTCCGCGTGGGGCGCCCCGTCCAAGTCGTCGCCCAAATCGCCGGCATGAGGATTACCACCACTGCCACTCCGCTTGTGGCTGGCCGCCGCGGCGACACGATCCGCCTTCGCTCTCTGGACAATGGCCGCGTCTTTGCCGGCACGGTCGTCGGCCCGCAAATCGTTGAAGTCCATCTCGAGGAATAATCCAATGCCCGACTCATCCTGCTTCGCTTTCCTCGCGCGTTCTCCTCTTCCAAAATTTTCCGCGCTTGGACTCGCGAAAATTCTCCTTTTTGCTGCAGCCTCTGCCTTTGCTCTTGCCTCTGCGCCCTCCGCTTCGCCCCAAGCCGCCCCGCCCTCCTCGCACCCGAATTCCAAAAGCGCCGCTCGCCCCGCCGATCCTTCCGACGGCCTCAACCAATATCTTCAGCTCGCCCGCCGCTGGGCTGATAATTACGCTCCCTCGAACGGCAGCCTCTGGAATCCCGATGGACGCCTTGCCGATGTCGCCTCCGACACGAAATCCCGCGCTTTGGGCGATATGGTCACCATTCAGCTCGTCGAATCCACGAACTCTTCCCAGCAGGGAACGGTTCAGACCCAGCGCACCCTCGCCGCCTCCTCCAGCATTTCCGCGCTCTTCGGCGTTCCCAGCTCCGGCTCGGCTTTGCAGAATATTTTCTCTCCGAATTCCAGCCAGGCTCTCAACGGCAAGGGACAAACCACTCTCCAAACCTCTCTCACCACCACTCTTTCCGGAAACGTTGTCGAAGTTCTCCCCAACGGTTACATGGTCATCCAGGCTCTGCGCGATGTGAATATCAGCGACCAGCGCCAGACGCTTATCCTGCGCGGCATTGTTCGCCGCGAGGATATTTCCCCTTCCAACGTCGTGCTTTCTTCCTCCATCAGCAATTTGGAAGTGTCCATGAAAGGCCATGGCGTGATCAGCGACGGCACCCGCCAGCCCAACGTTGTCGTCCGTTTCCTGCTGCGCATTCTCGGATTCTGAAGGAGCGCTTGCCATGCATCGAAAAGTCCCGGCTGTCTTCGCTGCCGCTCTCTGGCTCGCCGCCGCTCCGCTCTTCGCCGGCGATTCCGCCGCTCCTCCCCGCCGCGTTCGCTTGAAAGACATCGCCACGATTCAAGGTGTTCGCGACAACTTGCTCATTGGCTACGGCCTTGTTGTCGGCCTCAATCGCACCGGCGACACCCAGCAGACTTTCTTCGCCACCCAAACCCTCGCCAATATCCTCCAAAGAATGGGCGTCCAGATTCCTGTCGCTTCCGTGCAAGTTCGCAATGTCGCCGGCGTTTTCGTCACCGCCACTCTCCCGCCATTCGCGCGCCCTGGCGCGAAAATCGATGTCACCGCCAGCTCCGTTGGCGACGCCAAGAGCCTTCAAGGCGGCGTCCTGCTCCTCACTCCTCTCCATGCCAGCGACGGCCAGGTCTATGTCACCGCCCAAGGCCCTCTGGCCATCGCCGGTTACACCGCCGGATCACATGGAAACGTTTCGCAGCTCAATCACCCCACCGTCGGCCGGATTCCCGACGGGGGAATTGTCGAAAAAGATGCTTCCGTTGATCTCTCTCACGCCGATCACATCTCCTTCCTCTTGCGCGACCCCGATTTCGACGCCGCCGCCAACGCCGCCAAAGCCATCAACGAAGCCGCGGGAAAAGATGTCGCTCACGCCGTGGATGCCAGCCGCGTCGTTGTCAGCCTCGCCGGTGTCTCCCCCGACGCCGTTCCCGGATTCGTCGGCCACATGAGTGACGTCACTCTCTCCATTTCGCCGGCCGCGAAAGTGGTCATCAACGAACGCACCGGCACGATTGTCTTGGGTGCGGACGTCAGCCTCGGCCCGTGCGCCATCATGCAAGGCAGCCTCGCCGTCGAAATTTCCACCACCTACCAGGTCTCCCAGCCCGCGCCTTTTTCAAATGGCCAGACGACCACCGTCCCTCAGACCTCCGTCCAGACGCAGGAAGAGCCCGCGAAAGCGGTCCGCCTGCAGGAAGGCGCAACGGTTGACGATCTCGTTCGCGGGCTTCAATCCATCGGCGCCAGCGCCAAAGACATCGTCGCCATCCTTCAAGCCATAAAAGCTGCCGGCGCTCTTCAAGCCGATTTGGAGGTCATTTGATCTCCTTCGCTCCCTCCGCAAATGCCACGGCTGACACCCCTCTTGTCCCTCGCCTGCTCGCTGGCCCCTCGTTTGGCTCCTTTCTGCGCCCACCGGGCAAACCTCTCTCCCTGAATTCCAATTCCCACTCCTCCGGCCTCGACCAGGTTTCCTCCGCTTCAGCCGCCGCCCCCGATTCCCCCAAAATCCACAAGCTTCGCAAAGCCGCCTCGGAATTCGAAGCTCTCCTCCTCTCCAATTGGTGGCGCACCATGAAAGAAAGCGGCTGGTCCGACGATTCCGCCGATTCCGACCCCGCCAAGGACACCTTCGACCAGCTCGGCATCCAGACTGTCTCCGAAGCAGTCGCCAATGGAGGCGGGTTTGGAATCGCCAAGCTATTGGTTCACAGCTTGCTTACAACTCTGGAGGCGCAGAAGACGCAACAGGAAAGCTCGGCGCCTAATGCCGTAACCCACGTGAAATGAACCTTCTACTCGACGGAGGGGATGACATGAGGCTGACCTTTTCCCAGGGACATTCGTAAAGCGCCTTCGGTTTTTGCCGATATTAAAAGCCGAACCCAAAATCTTAATCTTTCTTCTAAAGGAATTTTAATTGCTGCCGATGAGATGGATTGACGGAGGATTTTCGTGAGGATTGATCCCAATCAAGGCCCTTCGGGCGCTCAGGGTGCCGCTTCAGAACGCGTCGTTGCCGCCAATTCCGCTCCCTCGCCCCGCTCGACCCAAGATTCGAACGCGAACCAGCTCGATCAGGCGAATCTTTCTTCGAGCGCCGTGCAGTATTCGAAGTTGCGCTCCGCTGCCGCCAATCTTCCCGATGTTCGCCAGGATCGCGTCGCTTCTTTGCAGCAAGCCATTCAGGCCGGCACTTATTCGGTCAGCAACCAGCAGATTGCGGGAGCTCTTCAGCGCGATTCCGGCTCCGCACCTGCGTCCGCAAAATAGCGGGACTTGGTGAATCACATGGCTGAACCAGCGGCGCGCATCGGGTTGCCCACGGCTTTTCGCGAGCCCGAAGGCGCTCCCGCGCGCGGCAAATCCAAAGAGAAGCCCAAGCCGAAGCTGGCCTCGAATCTCGGCCTCGCCAGCATCGATCCGGGAGAGCCGGACGAGCAGGACAAACACGAGTTGGACACGATTGCGTGACTCATGCTCCCCGATTTCACTCAGCTTCAGATCTTGACCGAACGCCACCTCCAGCTCCTTCACGAAGCTATTGCCGAGCTGGCTGGCTCCCGCCCCGCTCTTACCTCCATGGACCTCGATGGCATCTACAGCCACATCGCCCGCCAAACCTTTCTTTGCCAGCGCCTCGATGAGATTCGCCGCGAACGCGCCGCTGTATCTCACACCATTTCCCAGGCTCTCCCTTCTTCCTCCGGCCCGCCCGACCTCGTCTCTCGAATTCGCGCTTTCGATCAATCCGCCGCCGAACGTCTCGAGGATCTCCACCACGGCATTGCCGTTGCCGAGCGCGAACTTCGCCATCAGAACCGCGTTCACGCTCTCTTGATCGACGGTACTCGCCGCACCCTCGCCATTTTGGCCAACGCTCTGGCCACTATTTCTCCCACATATTCTTTTCCCCCGCCTTCCTCCACCGCTTCTGCCGAAAGAGTCCGCCCATGAGCCTCACTTCGGGTCTCTATGCCGCGCTCTCCGCTCTTCAGGCTGATCAGGGAGCCATGGACGTCACCAGCAACAACATCGCAAACGTGAATACGCCCGGTTACTCGCGCGAAGTCGCCAATCTCGTTGAAGCTCCTCCGGTCACCTACGGTGGCCTCCAGTACGGCACGGGAGTAAACCTGCAAAACGTTCAGGGCATCCGCGACAACGTCCTTCAGCTCCGCTTGAATCAGGAAACGCAAACCCAGTCCCAGCTCAACACTTTCGTCAACGGCATGAATCAGGTCCAGCCTCTATTCAACGACACGTCCGGCAGCGGCCTGCAAAGCTACCTCAGCGCCTTCTTCAACAGCTTTTCGACGCTTTCAAGCGATCCGACCAATAGCGGCGACCGCCAGGCCGTCATCGAAGCGGGTCAAAACCTCGCTTCCGCTTTCCGCCAGACCGCCGCCACCCTCACCACCCAGCAACAAAATGCCGATGTTGCCGTCACCCAAACCGTGGGGCAAATCAACTCGCTTTCCAGCCAGATTGCCGGCCTCAATGGACAGATCTCTTCGCTCCAGGGCGCTGGCCAGCCTCCCAACACCCTAATCGACCAGCGCTCCGAGCTCATCAATCAGCTCTCTCAACTTGTGGATGTTCAGACCATCAGCGCCGACCAGGGCTCGCTCACGCTCACCACCACCGGAGGCGCCGCTCTCGTTGTCGGCAATCAGAGCTTCAACCTCACGACCCAGACCAATCCAACCACGGGCTTCCAGGACGTCTACTCTCAAGGATCCGACATTACCTCCACCATCCAGTCCGGCTCTCTCGGCGGCGATCTTCAGCTTCGCGACCAGGAAATTCCTTCGATTCTCAATAATCTGAATACTCTCGCCTACAACATCGCCGGTTCCGTCAACTCGCAAAGCGCTGCCGGTTACGACCTCAACGGCGACGCGGGAACCGATTTCTTCAATCCGCCCGCGAACCTCGCCACCGCCGCCCTCAATCTTTCTGTCTCCATTACCGATCCCAACCTGATTGCCGCCAGCTCCGACGGCACCGCCGGAAACAGTGACAACGCCACCGCCCTCGCCAACCTCGCCAATCAAAACATCGTCAGCGGCCAGACCCCCGTGAACTTTTATTCCGGGATTGTCTCCCAGGTTGGCAACGACACTTCCAACGCCTCGAGCGCTCTCACCAGCCAGAATCTTTTGGTTCAACAGCTTCAGGATCAAATTGGCGCCGTCTCCGGTGTCTCCCTCGACGAGGAAGGCTCGAACCTCGTCCTCTATCAGAACGCGTATAGCGCCGCCGCCCGCGTTGCCAGCGTTGTCGCCTCCATGTTTGAAGTCGCCATCAATATGGGAGCTTCCTAAATGTCATCCGTCCGCATCAATCCCAATCCCGTTCCGGACCTTTTGGCCGGCGTGGACACCGCTCGCCAGCAACTCAACCAAGCCGACCTCGAAATCGCTTCCGGCCGCTCCATCAACTCGCCCTCCGATAATCCCGCCGGCGCCGCCGCCCTCGTCATCAACCAGGCCGCCCAGGACCAGACCGACACGTTTCAATCCAACGTCAGCGATCTCCAGTCCCGCCTTCAAATCGCCGATTCCGCTCTCGGCTCCGCCGTCACCGCCATCGAGCAGGCCATCTCTCTTGGAACCGAAGCAGGGAACTCCGACCTTTCCGATCAGAATCGCGCCGCCATCGCCAATAATCTTGTGGGCATCCAGCAGCAGCTCGTCAGCCTGGCCAACACCACCTCCGGTGGAACATATCTTTTCTCGGGCACCCTCGTCGAAACGCAGCCCTTTACTCTCGATGCCTCTTCTCCCAGCGGCGTCACCTACTCCGGAAACGACGGTGTCACTTCCGTCGATATTTCCAACAGCTTGAATGTCCCCACCAATCTTCCCGGCGACCAGCTCTTCTTGAACTCTTCCGGCAGCGTCTTTCAATCCATGAATCAGCTCATCACCGCCATCCAGACGAACACCAATATCGGCTCGGCGGTCACCGCTCTCGGCCAGGCCGCGCAGGAATTCAACGCCCAGCGCCAGTTCTACGGCACCACCCTCAATCAGATTCAGTCCACGGGGAATTTTCTTGCTAGCGAAAATGTTCAGTTGGCCACGCAGCAATCCGCCATTGGCGGCGCCGACCTGGCCCAGGAAACCACCAATTTCAGCCAGGCCGAAACCGCCTACACCGCTTTACTCGAAGCCGAAGGCAAAGTCCTCAATCTTCCGAATCTGCTCGATTACATTCAGTAGCGTCCCGCCCCATGCATCAGCCGTCCGGCTCTTTCCAGCCCCATACTTCCGCCGGACGCGTTCAACGCAGCTTTTGTGTCAGCTCCGCCCAGCGCTTCACGGCTTGCAGATGCGATTTCGCTCCGGTCATTTGCGCGCGCCGGATCTGCAATCGGATGCCGACGTGCTCGAGAGTGGTTTGCAGTTCCTGCAGGATCTTGCGGTAGCTCGCGATCTCGGCGCTCAGTTCCGGCGAATCCTTTTCCTCGCGCGGCGCTTTCCGCAGCGCCTTTTCCGCCCTCTGCAAGGCGCTCGAGATCGCTTTTATGTCTTCGCTGCGAATCCCTTTGGTGTCGGAATTCCGCTTCGCCGTTCCAAGCCAGTCTTGAAACGTTTTCCCGGCGTTCCGCAGGATGTCGGCGGCGCTCTCACCCATTACGGTTCGGCAAGCGCGCGTTGACGCCGGAATTCGACGCCTGAAACCGCCGCGGCTCTCTGGCCCGCTCCGGGCCCGGCCGCGCGTTCTCCGAACAGCGTTTCGTCCACTTTTCGCCAGGTTTGCACCAGGCCTGAAAACTCCCGCGCCAGCATTTCCAGTTTCTCCTGGTTCGACTCGACGTTCGCTTCCAGAATTTTTGCCCGCATCACCCCGTAGAATCGCGAGAGATTCCGCGCCACGTCTTTTCCGCGCTCCATGTCGAGGATTCCCTGCAAATGCCCGATCACTTGGACGGCGTGATTCAGCGCTTGCGTTCTCTGCTCGATATCGTTTTGCCGGATCGCCCGCTGCGCCCGCCGGATCGACCGCACGATTTCTTCGTAGAGAATCACGATCAGCCCGATCGGGCTGGCCCCGCGCACCGCCGATTCTCGGTACTCCCTCGCCGGATCTTTCATCGATTATCCTAGGCTTGCAAGTTGGCTCTGCGTTTGCTGGATCAGCAGCGGCAGCGCCTGCAGCGTCGCGTCCACCTGGTCGTACTCCGTCGTCAATTGCTGCTGCAGCGCCGTCAGCTGAGTCTGAAAATCGTTGATCTGCGTCGTCAAATCGCTCTGCGTCTGGTCCAGCCCGTTGATGTCCTGCGCCACCGCTCCCGTGACCGGATCGGCCAGCGCCGCAACGCTGTTTGTCAGATTCGACCCGAAGCTTCCCGCCGAGTTGGCTTGAAAGAACGACTGAACGTCGGTTGGATCGCTCGACAGCACCGAGGAAAGCGTTCCGCTGTCCACGCTCAGCGTTCCGTCGTTGTTCATCGTAATGCCCAAATCCGCCAGCCCGTTGACGCTTCCGTTCCCCGTCATCGAAAACGAAGCCGCCGATAGAATCTCGCTCTGCGCTAGGCTGAGCGTGCTGTCGGACGCCAGCGGCCCGGCGTCTCCCGTCGTCGGATCGATTGAAAATTGCGTGTTCAGGTCGCCGATCACCGTGTTGTAAGCGCTTACGAACGTGTTGACGGCGCTCTCTTCCTGCGTCGTGTCCGGCTCGATCGTGATTGTTGCCGGCGAATTGGGAGCCGCCGACGCCAGGTTCAGCGTCACCCCCGAAATGACTCCCGTCACGGTGTTGCTCGAGCTCGTCACCGGAATTCCGTCCACGGTCAGTGATGCGTCGGTTCCCGTTGCCGCCGTCGTGAAATTCAGTCCGCCGCTCGATGGCGTCACCGTCAGATTCCCCGGCGCTCCGCTCGTGTTGCTGAAGATTGCCAGCCGCGCTCCGCTCGCGTCGTTGATTACCGTTGCCGTCACTCCCGCGCTCGCGTTGTTGATCGACTGCGCCAGCCCGTCCAGCGTGTCGTTCGAGCTGTCGATCGTGATGCTTGTCGACGCGTTGCTCCCGACTTGAATCGTCAATGTGCCCGTCGGAATCGGCGTCGAGCTTGTCGTCTCCGCGGCCGAATAGACGGCGGAAGTCGTAGCCAGGTTGTTGACCGTAATCGAATGCGTCCCCGTGCTGGCTCCCGACACCGCGCTGGCTGTCACCACCGAAGAGTTCGACGACGTTGTGGCAAGCGCCGTGAACGCGCTCACCGGGTCGGTCAGCCCGTACACCGCGTCTTGCAAAGTCTGCAGGTCATTGCTGAAGCTCGTCAGCGCGGATTGCTGTGTCGAAACCGTTGATTGCTGGTTCTGCAGCACCTGCAGTTCGGCTTCCTGGTTGGCCATTGCCGCCGATACAAGCGTGCTGACGTCGATTCCCGCTCCCAGCCCTCCGCTCGAAGTCGTCGATTCGGACCCGGCAATAATTGCGGCGCCCAGACTCGTGCTGCTCATCGCATCCTCCCCAAGAGCGCAATAATCCCGCGCCGGGGTTCCGTTCTTCCCGTATGTCTTGCTTTCATGCGTCGAATCACTTTAGTCCCCGCCGTTCGATTGCCCCGGTGGGCGCTCCGCTTTTCGGAGCGCCCCCGGAGCCGCGTTTTAGTGAAGCAGGTTCAGCACAAGTTGTTGCGATGTGTTGGCCTGCGCGACCGCCGAAATGCCTGTCTGCTCCAGAATCGAATATTTCGACAGGTTGGCCACCACAGTCGGTATGTCCGCCGCCGTGATCTGATCCTCCGCCGCCGTCACGTTTTGAATTTCGTTGTTCAAAACGTTGCTGGCAGCTTGCAGTCGGTTGATGCCCGCCCCGATGGTGCCTCGGTCGAGCGCCACGGTCGAGATTGCCGTGTTGATCGCCGACAACGTCGCTTCCGGATCGCTCGATCCCGTTGATCCCGGCGTCCCGGTCAGCGCCGTTCCGTTCAACGAAAGCGCCGTCGTCGATAGTGCGCTCACGCTGACTCCGATCGTGTTCGTCCCCGCCGTTGTCGAATCGCTCAGGAAGATCGACGTTGTCGACGTGTTGGCCGTGTCGAACACTGTGGCCCCGTTGAACGTCGTGTTCTGCCCGATGCTGTCGATTTGATCCAGGATCTGCTGGTACTCGTCGTCCAGCGCGCCTCGCTGTGCGCTCGACACCGTTCCCGTCGACGCCTCGGTAGCCAGCGTTACGGCCCGGTTCAGCAGTGTCGTTACCTGACCCAGCGCGCCGTCGGCGACTTGCAGCGCTCCGACGCCGTCGTTGGCGTTCGCCACCGACTGCGTCAGCGCCGTCACGTTCGCTTCCAACCCGTTCGCGATCGCCAGTCCGGCCGCGTCGTCTGCGCCGCTGTTGATTCGAGAACCGGATGAAAGCTGCGTCAGCGTGTTCTGCAGGTTGCTATTCGTTGTGCTGAGTTGGTTTTCCGCAATCAGTGAGGGAATGTTGTTTAGAATGGAAAGCGCCATGGAAATGGCTCCTTGATTCCTTGCTCGAGTTCCGCTCTCGGTTCGCCGCCTTACTCACCGGCTGGCCACTCCCCCGCGCCGAAGGCTTTTCGACCGCTGAACGGGTTCTTTCTCATTACGCTCATCGGCGCTCGCTCAGAACCCTTTAATCCTCCTCCCCACCTCCCCATTGCCCTTTACTCTCATCCTTTTCCCTGCAACTCCTGCGACATCTTTGCTGTTTCAACCTCGTGCAGAAACCTTCGAATCCGTTCCGAATCGGGAAAGCTGCCCGCTCCTCTTTCCAGCAGCTTTGCCGCTTCTTCCCACTCTTCCAGCTTCGCCCGAATACTCGCCGCCTTCACGAAATCCTCCGGCCCCACGCGAGCCAGCTTCAACTTTTCTTCGGCGGTTTCGGCCGCATCCCGCGGACGCTTGAGCCACACTTCCACCTGAATCAGGCGGTCGTACAGCTCTCCGTTGCCCGGCTCTTTTTCGATCGCCCGCCGCATCCGGCTCACACCGGAGGCGATCCTTCCGATTCTCGCTTCCGCCAGGCCCAGCTTGCTCTCAAGCGATGCATTTGCCGGATTCTTCTTCACCCCTCGCCGGTAATTCGCCGCCGCCCCTTCGAACCGCCCCAGGTTGTAATTTGTGTCGCCTTTCAGCTCCTCGGACAGGAGCGAGCTATGCCCCGCTTGTTCGGCCTGGTGATAACATTCGAGCGCCTTCTCGTTCTCCCCCAGCCGCGCATGGCAGATTCCCGCGAAAAACCAGGCCACTCCGAGCTTTGCATTCAGCCGGCACGCCCGCTCGATTGATTCCAGCGCCTCTCGCGCGTTTCCGAAATTCTCCAGCTCCGAAACTCCCAGCTCGAAATGCGCCTGCGCGTTTTCCGGCATGTCTTCCACTTTTTTCCGCCCCAGCTCCCGGTACCACACCAGCTTTTTGGCCCGCTCTTCCGCCGGCCGCGCCATCCCCATGTGATGGATCACCAGTTTCGAAGCCAGGATCTGCCCTTTGCGCTCCAGAATCCGCCACCCCACCGTTTCGTGCACCCGCCCCGTGAAATAAATCTCCGGATCCCGCCGGAACAGCCGCACATTTTCATGCTCCACGTACGCCGGAAATCTCCGCCCCGCTTCGTATTCCGAATCGTTGGCTCTCGCCGGACGGTCCCAGATTCGGTGGTCCATCGTGGTCACGTAATTGCGAATCCTCACTTGATAGCCCGCCGCCTGCCGGTTCGAAAGCATCGCCGGCAACACCGCTCCAGCCTCCGGATCGAGCCTCTCGTCCGCGTCGAGCACCAGCACCCAATCCGTTGTCATTTCGCCCAGCGCCTGGTTCCGCGCCTTCGCGAAATCGTCTTCCCAATCGATCGCTATCACCTTCGCGCCCGCCGCCTCCGCAATCTCCCGCGTTTCATCCCGCGACCCGGTATCCGCCACCACCATTTCATCCGCAACCCCCCGCACGCTCGCCAGGCATTCCCCCAAATCCCGCGCCGAATCCTTCACGATCATTGACAGACCCAGCGTCGCCATGGCCTCCGCTTCCTCGCCCTTTCCCCGCCCGGCGCCTCAAAACTTTCCGGTTCGTCCGCCGCTTCGCCGCTCATCTGCCGCCAGAAACCCTCTCGAAAGCGCTTCCCGCCTTCCCCCCGCTCCCTTTTCCGCCATCTCCAGCACTCGCCTTTCGAGCGACAACAACCGCCCGACCATCGCCTCGTTTACCTTGGCCTGCGTCATGATGTTTTCGATCACTTGCTCCATCGCCCGCGCCAGCACCTGCAAATCCTCCGCCAGGCTCGATTCCTGGGTCTTTTCGCTCGTCTCGATTTCGGTTGTCATGGCTCCGCCTCGTTCCTCATCCTCAAAGTCTTAAAACTCATTCCTCAGCCCTGTCCCAGACTGCCCCTGCCGCTCCCCTCGCTCTTCTCCCCGGCAAATTCCTCCCCCCACCCACCTCTTGCCGCTTTGATTTTCCCGTTTCGGGTCAAAGCGGCCCCTCTTCGCGGGAATCGGGCAAACGTATTGCCAAATGAATCAGCGTATTCCCCTCCGTCCTACTTCTTCGCCCCTTGGCATTCGGAATGCACCTCTTGGATACATGCCGCGCAACCCGATCCCTCCCATTGCCGATACATCCCTCGAGGCCGCTTCGCGTTCTCGTGTGTCTTCCCGCCCGGGCGCGCCTCAAGGGACGGTTCGCGGATGATTTACCTCACTCGCTTGAACAACCAGCCGCTGGTCGTCAACGCGGATCTCATCAAATTTGTCGAGACCTCGCCCGATACCGTTATCACCCTTCTCACCGGAGAAAAGCTCATCGTCCGCGAGACGGTCGACCAAGTCCTCGAACGCATTGCCGATTTTCAACGCCGGTTCTACCGCCGCGTCGGCCCCATCGCCGATTTTGACCTCGATTCGGGAGCCGGCAAGCGTCCCGGCCCTCCGGATCGCACTGGCAGCGGCAATGCCTAAGGAGCGGAAGCTTGGATAAAGGAAGTATCGGCGGAATCATCGTGGCGATCGGCGGCATTCTTCTCGGCCTCACTCTCGAGGGCGGCAGCATCAGCCAGATCCTTCAGCCCACCGCCGCCTTGATCGTCTTTGGCGGCACTCTCGGCGCCGTCATGCTCCAGTTTCCTTTGCCGATTGTCCTCTCCGCCTTTGCCAGTCTTGTCCGCGTCTTCTTCAATTCCCGCAAGGATCCCCACGAAATGGTCAATGAAATGGTCGGCTATGCGCAGAAGGCCCGCAAGGAAGGCATCGTTTCGCTCGACACCGAATTGCAAGCCATTCACGATCCCTTCCTCCGCAAATCCCTGATGCTCGCCGTGGACGGCACGGAGCCCGCCGAGCTCCGCAGCATCATGCAGCTCGAGCTCGACAATCGCGCCGAGCACTCCGAAAATCTTCCCCGCGTCTTCGAATCCGCCGGAGGCTTTTCTCCCACCATCGGCATCATCGGCGCCGTCCTCGGCCTCATTCAGGTCATGCAGCACCTCGACAACATCTCCGAAGTGGGCCGCGGAATCGCCGTCGCTTTCGTCGCCACCATCTACGGCGTCGGCGCCGCCAATCTTTTTTTTCTTCCCGCCGCGGGCAAGCTCAAAATCCGCAACCACGAAGAAGAGCTCCGCCACCAGATCACTCTCGAAGGCGTCATTTCCATTCTGGAGGGCATGAACCCCCGCATGCTGGAGACGAAATTGCTCGGCTTTTTAGCCGAAGACCGGGAAGAGCCCCTGCGCGCCGCCGATGCCTCGTAAGAAAAAACCCGATAACGTCAATCACGAGCGCTGGCTCGTCTCCTACGCCGATTTCATCACTCTGCTTTTCGCCTTCTTCGTTGTCCTTTACTCCTCGTCTCAAGTGGACAAACGCCGCGTCGGCCAGCTCGCCCTCGCCATCCAGGTCGCCTTTCAAAAAATGGGAATCTTCGACGCTTCAAACTCCCATCCCGCCGTCTCCTCCACCGAGCCCATGCCCTTTTCCGATGTCCAAATGATTGAAAACGCCAAGCGCGTTCAGTCCCTCAATCGCCTCGTCAACTCTCCCTCCGGCATCCTCACCGACTTTCCTCCCCATCCCGATATGAACAATATCCAGGACGAGCTCGCTCAAGCGCTCGCCCCTCAAATCAAAGACCGCACCGTCTCCGTCACGCAGACGAAAGAAGGGATTGTCGTCAGCCTCCGCGAAGTCGGCTTCTTCGATAGCGGTTCCACCAATCTTCGTCCCCAGGCTGAACCTGTCCTCGCCAAATTTGTCAAAGTCATTCAGCCTCTCCCCCTTCGCATCCGCATCGAAGGCCACACCGACAATGTTCCCATTCACAACAGCCGCTTTGATTCAAATTGGGAGCTCTCCACCGCTCGCGCCACCGAAATCATTAAGCTTTTCATAACTAGGTACGACATTTCTCCCGATCGGCTTTCTGCCTCCGGTTACGCCCAGTACCATCCTGTCGCTTCCAACGCCACCCTTGAAGGCCGCGCCATGAATCGCCGCGTTGACCTCGTCATCCTGAACCCTCAATCCGATTCCGGCGCCGATCTTTCCTCATCCCAGGCTGTTCCTCCGTCCCCAGCTCGAGCCGCTCCCTCTGCCGCCCCTCCTTCCTCACCATCGAACTGACTAAAGCACCTCTCTCTAACTGCCGATTTCTTTCTGCAAGAGAGCGACAACCCTTGAGGACTGGCCGCTGACGTGTCGATTCACGACATCAAACTTTCCACCCGAATAATCGTTCTCGGAGCCTTGCCCCTGGCCCTTGTCCTCGCTCTCTCCCTTTTTCTGCTCGCCCGCATTGATGGATTAAACCGCACGTATCAGGATCTCCTCGCCCATCAGGTCGCTCAGGCCGGTCAGGCGCGGCTTCTCCAACTCACTTTCAAGAAGCAAGTCCAGGCGTGGAAAGACGTCCTGCTGCGCGGCCGCGACCCGAAGGACCGCGCCAAATACGGTGGCGAATTTGCTTCCGAAGATGCGGCTGTTGAAAAGCTGGCCGGTGAATTGGCCGAGTCCCTGCCCGACTCCTCCGCAAAATCCAAGCTCGAAAGCTTTCAATCGGCCCACAAGGAACTCGACTCCAAATACTCCCTCGCTCTCGCCCGCTTTGACCGTTCCCGCGGCCGCGCCTATCGCGCCGCCGACCACATGGTGAGGGGCCAGGACCGTCCCCCCACCGATCTGGTGGATCAAGTCGTCTCCGATCTCGAGAATCAAGTCCGCCAGGTTTCGCAGGATGTCGAGACCGCCTCGACCCGCGAACAAAGGATCATTCTCCCGGCCCTTGCCGCCTCCTTTCTCTGTCTCGCTTTCTTCACTTGGGCTTTGGCTCGCGGCGCCTCGCGGCGTCTGGCCGCCATCCTCCCTGTCTTGCACCAATACGCTTCCGGCGACCTCCGCGCGCGCCTCAGCGCAGACTCGTCGGACGAAATCGGACGCGTCGCCTCTTCCCTCAACTCTTTCCTCGATCATTTGGGCCAGCTCCTGAGTCGCTTCGGCCACGCAACCGAGCGCCTCGCCACGGCGAGTGAGCAGATTTCGGCGGCCGCGTCGCAGCAGTCGGCCGGCGCCGATCTGCAGAAGGATCAGACCTCCCAGGTCGCCACCGCCATGCAGCAAATGGCCGCCACCGTCACCGAAATCTCCCAGCACTCCTCCCAGGCCGCCGAAATGGCCCGTCGCGCCTCGCAGACCGCCCAGCAGGGAGGACAGATCGTCGAACAGACTCTCGGGAAGATGCGGGAGATTGCGCAGTCGGTGGGAGATACGGCGAAGAAGGTCGCGCATCTGGGAGAGAGTTCGGAAGCGATCGGAAAGATCATCGGAGTGATCGACGACATTGCGGATCAGACGAACCTGCTGGCGTTGAATGCGGCGATCGAAGCGGCTCGAGCGGGAGAGCAGGGAAGGGGATTTGCGGTGGTGGCGGATGAAGTGAGGAAGCTGGCGGAGCGGACGTCGAAGGCGACGAAGGAAATCGCGGAGATGATCGAAGGGATTCAGGGAGAGACGCGGCGGGCGGTGGAAGCGATGGAAGCGGGGACGCGGCAGGTCGAGGCGGGAGAAGAGACGACGGCGGCGGCGGGGAAGTCGCTGGCGGAGATCATCGAGTCGGCGGAGCGGGTGGGAGAGATGGTGGTGCAGATCGCGACGGCGGCGGGGGAACAATCGCGGGCGACGGAAGAGGTGAACGGGAGCGTGGAGCAGATTGCCAAGATCACGGCGGAGACGGCGGAAGGAGCGCAACAATCGGCGAAAGCGTGCCACGAACTCTCCACCCTCGCCCTCGATCTCCAAAATATCGTCAGCCAGTTTCAGATTCTCGACGATTCCGGCCGCTCTTCCGATCGCGCTTCCTCGGATTCCTTGCAAACATCCTCCCGCGCCCACTCGGACGATGGTCTTGCTCTGGTTCGCCGATTCGCCCCTTCCGATTCCCCCACGGGCGAACGCGACAAGGATTCGGAGACGATGCTCACCCGATAGCGCTTCCGGGAGTCTCCTCGGTCCTTTGCCCTTTTGCAAACTCAGCGGGTTTCTATCGGAGGGATTCATGGCTGCCAGGCAGGCGAACGTCAACGAACCAAAAAATGTCGCTCAGGAAAGCGGCGCGCAGTCAGACGGCGCGCTTCTTCAATTGGTCAGTTTCCGCCTCGGAAAGGAAGACTACGGCATTGAAATCCTGAAAGTTCAGGAAATCATCCGCATGCAACACCTCACTCGCGTTCCCAACGCCCCCGTCTCCATCGAAGGCGTCATCAACCTTCGCGGCAAAGTGATCCCCGTCGTCGGCCTTCGCAAGCGATTCGGCCTCGAGCCCCGCTCCCATGACAAGGAAACTCGCATCATCATCGTCGAAATCAAAGGCGACGTCTTCGGCTTCGAAGTGGACGCTGTCTCCGAAGTCCTCCGCATTCCCGCCGGCACGGTCGAGCCTCCTCCCCGCGCTTCCCGCCGCAACAACGAATATGTCTCCGGCGTCGGCAAGCTCAATTCCCGCCTCCTTCTTCTCCTCGATGTCGAGCGGTTGATGTCCGAATCCGAATTTACGGCCATGCAGTCCATCGTTTCTTCGCCTCCCTCTCCCCGCGAAGAGGCTCTGGTTTCCTGATATGCCTCGGGCTTTCCATTCTTCTCACACCGGGTGACGCCATGGCCGACCAGATGGAATTGGATCCCAGCCTTCTCCAGGATTTCCTCACCGAATGCGACGAGCTCCTCGAGCATCTCGACCAGGATCTTGTCACCCTGGAAACTTCCCCGAAAGACCCCGACCTCATCAATCGCATTTTCCGCGCTTTTCACACCATCAAGGGAACTTCCGGCTTTATGGGCTTTCAGCACATCGTCCGCCTTACGCATCAAACCGAGGATTTTCTCAACTTGATGCGCAAAGGCGAGCGCTCCCTCACCCCGTCCGCCATGGAAGCTCTCCTCCGCTCCTTGGATCTGCTTCGCCGGATGCTCGGCGACATTCGCAAGGGAAGCTCGCCCCAATACCCCCTCGACGATCTCCTGGCTCAATGGAAGAAACTCATCGCCGGAGAAGAGCCGCCTCATCCGAAATTGGGCGAAATTCTTGTCGTCGAAGGCGCCATCACCGACGCCGAACGCAAGCTCGCCCTCGACGAAGCCGCCAAATCGCAACGAAAGCTCGGCGAAGTCCTCATCGAAAAAAACCTCGCCAGCCCAGCCCAGATTCAGGAGGCGCTCCAAAAGCAGGCGGCGGCGGGCGACGTCAAGGAAGCGACCCGGACCATCCGCGTGGATGTCGCCAAACTCGATGAGCTCGTTAATCTCACTGGAGAGCTGGTCTTGGAGCGCAATCACATCGCCCAGCTCTGTCGTGACCTCGCCGCGGGCCGCTTCTCGCACGACGAGTTCCAGGCCGCCCTCGTCCTCTCCTCCTCCCGCCTCAGCTTCATCACCGACGAATTGCAATCCGCCAGTCTGAAGACGCGCATGATGCCCATCGACGTCGTCTTTCGCCGTTTCCCCCGCATGGTTCGCGATCTCTCTCTCGCGCTTGGCAAGGAAGTCAGCTTGGTCCTCAGCGGGGAGCAAACGGAACTCGACCGCAATGTCATCGAGGAAATTTCCGACCCCCTCGTTCACATCCTCCGCAATTCCTTGGACCACGGCATCGAATCTCCCGCCGTCCGCGAGAAAAAGGGCAAGCCCCGCAAGGGAACTCTCTCCATCGAAGCCGATGCCGAAGGTGATTTCATCGTCGTGAAAGTCTCCGACGATGGCGGCGGCATTGATCCCCAGCGCGTCGCCTCCAAAGCCATCGAGCGCGGCATCGCCACAAAAGAACGTCTCGCGGCTATGACCGAAGCCGAAATCCTCGACCTCGTCTTTCTCCCCGGTTTCAGCACGGCAGAAAAAACCAGCGACGTTTCCGGGCGCGGCGTGGGCATGGACGTCGTCCGCACGAATTTGAAGCGCCTCAACGGCACCGTCGAGCTGGCCAGCGTCTTCGGCCTCGGTACCACGCTCACTCTTAAGCTTCCCCTGACCCTCGCCATCCTTCCCGTTCTCCTCGTCCGCGTCGGCCGGGAAACCTACGCTCTTCCTCTTCGTTCCGTCTCCGAAATTCTTCGCGTCGATTCCGCCCAGGTTCACAATGACGGCTCGGGAGAAATTCTCCACGTTCGAGACACGGTCATCCCTCTCGGCCGCGCCTCCTCGATCTTTCACTCGCCCCCATCACCGCCTCGCGGCGACACCCGTCTCCGGGTTGTCGTCCTTTCTCTTGGCGGCAAGCGTCTTGGCCTTGTCGTCGACGACTTTCTCGGCCAGGAGGAAACCGTCGTCAAGCCTCTCAGCCCGCGCCTTGGCCACATTCCCGGCGTCGCTGGCGGCACGATCTCCGGTGAAGGCAGCATCCGCCTGATTCTCGACCCCGCCGGCCTCTCCGAAATGCTTTCGGCCGGAGTTCAATAGCCCCTCATGCCTCTTCCCAGCCAAGGCGCCATTCTCGATTCGGCCTCCAGAAACCCCGCCGTTCCGGATCCCCACCTGGTCCGCATCCGTGATCTCATCTATCAAGTCTGTGGAATTTTTCATCCCGACAACAAAATGAATTTTCTCCGTGACCGGTGTCTCCGCCGCATTAAGGCCCGCCAGGTCGATTCTTTCCGCGATTACATCGAATTGCTCACTGCCCGCGCCGGCCGCGACGAAGAAATTCGCAGCCTCCTCAACGAAATCACCGTCGGTGAGACCTGTTTTTTCCGCTGCCCTCCCCAGCTCGCCGCCGTTCGCAAAATTCTTCTTCCCCGGATTGCCGCTTCGCGCCCTTCCGGTGTCCACAGGAAAATCCGCGTCTGGAGCGCCGCCTGCTCCACCGGCGAGGAACCCTACACCCTCGCCATGATTTCCCTCGAAGAGGCCAACGCGGCTTGCAAAGGCTTGGCCTGGGAAATTCTAGCCACTGACCTGAACGACCGGTCCCTCGCCCGCGCTGAAAGCGGCGTCTACGACGCTTACGCCCTCCGCAATACGGAACCTCAAATTCGTCAAAAATACTTTTCCCAGGACGGCGACAAATTCCGGATCTCCCCCGAAGTCCGCTCCCGCGTCACCTTCAGCCGCCTCAACCTTCTCGACGAGAGCAAGCTGCTCTTCATGAAAGGCTTCGACATCATTTTCTGCGCCAACGTTCTCATCTACTTCGATACGGCTTCGAAACGCCGCGTCGTCGGCCACCTCTACAACAGCTTGATTCCCGGCGGCCATTTCTTTCTCAGCTCCACTGAATCTCTCTTTTCCATCTCCAGCCAGTTCCATCTCGTCCACTTTCCCGGGGCCACCGGATATCTCCGCCCCTTGGCCGACTCTCCTTCGTCTCATTCCGCCCCTGCCTTGCTTTCGGGAGGGAAGCCGTGAAAACTGTCGTCGAAGAAGCTCTTCGCTCTCGAATTCGCAATCTCGACGCGATCCCCTCCATCCCCGCCGTCCTCGCTCCCTTGCTTCGCTGTCTCGAACTCCCCAGCGATCAGGTCGAAGTCGAGAAGATTACGGAACTCGTCTCCTACGACAAATCCATCGCCGCCCAATGCCTTCGCATGGCCAATTCTCCCCTCTTTGCTCCCGGCCGCCCCGTCGAAACCATTCGCGGCGCCGTCATCGCCCTCGGCTCTCGCCGCTTGCGCGACATCCTTTGGTCCTCCTTCCTCATCCGCATGGCGCCCAAGACCGAATGGCCCGTCAATCCCGTCGCCTTTTGGGAACACTCTTTCGGTTGTGCCATCGTGACCCAGCAGTTGGCCCGCAAAGTCGGCTGCCAAGATCCAGAAAAGGCCTATCTCTGCGGTCTTCTCCACGACATTGGAGAACTCGTCTACGCCACCGTGCTCCCCGCGGAATTTCGCTCCGTCGTGGACGCTGCCCGCGCCAGAAATATTTCCCTCTACGACGCCGAACTCGAACTCTTGGGGTTCACTCATGCCGATACCGGCAGCCTCTTGGCCGATTACTGGTCTCTTCCTCCCGACGTGAAAAAGGTCGTCGAGTTTCATCATGCTCCGGAGCTGGCTCCTTCCCCTGTCGTTCTTCCCGCTCTCGTTCACCTCAGCGATCTTCTTTGCCGCATGCAAGGCATGGGATACGGCATTGAAGAAATGGCCGAAGTGGATTTCCTCGATTCTTCCGCTTGGCGACTCCTTCAGGACGAGCTTCCGCAGCTCGGCACGATTGATATCGCCCGTTTCACCCTCGAACTCGATGCCGAAGCCGAGGAAGTCCGCCGCTTGGTTGCCTCTGTGTTTCAGGTTTGAATGTGAAAATGGCTCTCGGCGCCGCCAACGAACCCGCGATTCGCGTCCTCGTCGCCGACGGCAGCCCTTTTATGCGCGTCGCTCTCACCCGCATGATTCAAAGTCATCCTCGCCTTCGCGTTGTCGCGGAAGTGGCGAACGCCAGAGAAGTTCTCGCTCAAATCGCTCGTTTCGATCCCGACGTGATTACTCTCGATATCGAAATGCACAACATGGATGGCCTCGAAATTCTCCGCCGCATCATGGAGGACCATCCGAAGCCCGTTATCGTTGTCAGCTCCGTCACTCGGGAAGGCGCCGAAGAAACCCTCGAAGCGCTCGCTCTTGGCGCTTTCGACTGCATTCCAAAGCTCGTCTCCTCGGACTCCTTCAATATCCTTTCCATCCGTGACCAGCTTCTCGAAAAAATTTTTGCCGCCTCGGCCGCTCCTCCGCCTCTTCCTCCCCGGCTTCATGAAAGGATGCCGGAACCGCCTCCCGACTCTCGTCTTCCCGCCGCGCTCGACTTTCCTCCCGCCGTAATCGCCATCGGCGCCTCTACCGGCGGCCCCAAGGCTATCCAGGAGATCATTCCACGGCTTCCCGCCGATTTTCCCGCGGGCATTGTAATCGTCCAGCACATGCCCCCAGGATTTACTTCTCCTTTCGCCCGCCGCCTCGGCGACCTCAGCCGCATTGCCGTCCGCGAAGCCGCTCACGGAGACCACATTCGTCCCGGTCTCGCCCTCGTCGCTCCCGCTTTGTCCCACATCACTCTCTCCTCCTGCTCCCCCTCCGGATTCTGCGTCCATCTCTCCAAGACTCCCGCCGGCACTCTTCACACTCCTTCGGTGGACGTCATGATGCTCTCCGCCGCGGAAGTCTGCGGCTCTCATGTGATGGGCGTCATCATGACCGGCATGGGGTCCGACGGCGCGCGCGGAATGAAGGCGATTCACGACAGTGGGGGATACACCATTGGCCAGGATGAATCTTCCTGCTCGGTCTACGGAATGCCCCGCGCCTGCGCCGAGCTGGGAATTCTGGACCGCGTTGTCCCTCTTTCCCGGCTCTCGGAAGAAATCCTGTGGGCCGCCAGGTCGCCGGCGGCTTCGTGGAAGCCCTCTATCTGAATCTGGTCCGCCGCACCAGCTTCTAGTCCTTCGGAACCGGCATCGGCGCTCTGCCCTGCGCCACCCGCGATTCCCCCGCGCGTCCTGGATCGCGCGCCGCGAACGCTTCCTCCCATCCGGGTTCCGCTTCGATCACTCCGGCGATCTGCAGTTTTCTCATCTCGTCCTCGAAACACTGCATCCCGCTCGGGTGTCCTTCGCGTATCGCGTCCTTTAAACTCATCACTCCCGCTTCGCCGTTGGCGATGCAGTTGCGCGTCCGCGGCGTCGAGAACAGCATCTCGAATACAGGTATCTGCCCCCGGCCGTCTTTTCGCGGCACCAGCCGTTGCGCCGTCACGGCGCGCAGGCTCCGCGCCAGCCGCTCCCGCGTCATTCGCTCCTCGGCGGGAGAAAAATATCGCAGAATGCGTCCCACCGTTCGCGGCACGTCCGGCGTGTGCAATTCCGCCAGCACCAGGTGCCCGCAATCCGCCGCTTCGATCGCCAAATCCATCGTTTCCCGGTCCGGAATTCTGTTCAGAAACATCACGTGCGGCGGATATCGCAGCCCCGCTCGAATCGCGGTCGGGAAGTTCGGCACGTCGCGGTGGATCTCCCGCTGCAGCACCGTCGCTTTCTTGTGCCTGAATTGGTATTCGATCGGGTCTTCCACCGAAACGATGTGCACCTCTCTTTCTTCGTTGATCCTGTCCACGATCGCCGCCACAGTTGACGATTTTCCCGACCCCGTCGGCCCGCACACGATCACCAGACCGCTTCTCATCTGCACCAGCTTCTGCAGCTGCCCCGGCAATTGCAGCGATTCGAAATTCGGAATCTGCGGATCCGAAATCGCCCGCAGCGCGATCGCATAGCTTCCTCGCTGCGAAAAAATGTTCACTCGAAATCGTCCCAGACCCGACAGGTAGCACGAAAAATCGCACGACCCTTCGGCTTCCAGCCGCGGCAGCACTCTCGGCCTCGTTCCCACCAGATCCGTTGTGATCCTTCTCGTGTCTTCCGGCAGCAGCATCGGCAGCGACCCTTCCGGCAGCCGGACGATGCTTCCGCATGCCCGCACCTCCGGCGCGCGCATCGGCGAAAGAAAAATGTCGCTCACTCCGCTCGACACCTTCAGAAGCGTCCCTATCAACGTCCGTGTTGGAGGCAGCGTCGGCTCGTCGTCCATTCGTCCCGTCAGGTCTTCGGACATGGTTGCACTCATATCGAAATGCATCGGCAACTCCAGCCGGGTCCATGAATTCGGCTGTCAGGGGAGGCGAATCAAAAGCGGAAAGTGTGGGGTTTGAAAAGTAGACTTTGCTTTGCTGTTTCGTTGCGGAACAGCCCCGCGCGTTCGGCGCTTCTCTCGCTTGCCTTTTCTTTCTCTTATCCTTTAACCCGCCGCCGGCCACGCGCGCTTTACTATCTGTTGTTGAGTTATTGCCCGGTTGATGCGCTTCGCCTCACCTCATCCGGCGCGCTCGCTCCCGCCCCTATCGGGCTCAGGTTATGCGGGACATCCGTCGCCGTCGGATGCGTTTTCTCGAGAATTCTTTTCACCACCTCGTTCGCCAATTTCTTACTCACCAGGCACGGCGAATCCACGATTCGGCATTGCGCCAGCGTCAATCCGCACCCGCACTGGCATGTCTCCGTGTTCAATTCCTTCAAAGCTTCCTTCTTTTGCGCCGGTGTCAGCCCCTTCATATCCACCCCCGGCAACTCCGTGGCCAGCGCCGCGTTCTTCAGAAAAACCTGTCCCTGATCCACGAACGTCTCGACTCGCGCGTCCACCGGCATTCCCAGCAGCGCCCGCACTTCCTCGTCGTAGAGCGACTCCGGGAGAAGCCCCACATGCTTTTGCACCACTTTCCCGTCCAAATTGATCACAAACGCCGTCGGCAGCGCTGGAACCCCTCCGTACTCTTCCACCAGCCTCTCGTCCGCCATCACCACCGGATAATTCATCCCCATCTGCTTCACGAATCCCTTCACTTCCGCAGGAGTCGCGTCATCCACCGACATGCCTACCACTTCCAGTTTGTCCTTATACCGGCTCTGTAGGTGGATCAGCATCGGAATTTCCGCGCGGCACGGCGGGCACCACGTCGCCCAAAATTCCAGGATCACCACTTTCCCTTTCCATTGCGCCGTCGACACTGCCTGGCCGTCCAGGTCCGTCATCAGGAATGGAGGAGCGGGCAAGGGATTGCTCACAAATCGAATCACTTGGTTCGCGTCGCCCTGCCGCCCGTTCTGCGCCGTTTCGGATTGATTTGCCGCGGATTCGCTCGAGGCTCTCGCCCCGGCCTGGAAGGGATGGCTTATCTTGATCGCGCTGGCAAAGCCGTTCTTCCCGCCATGCGCCGCGGCAAGCCCAATCACCAGCCCGGTCAGGGCCACTGCCGCCGCCACCATCACGATCAACTGTTTTTGCACGTTTCGCCAGACTCGCAATTTATTATGCGGCAGCCCGCGCCCCGGAACAAGCCGCGATGCACACTAAACGTATCTTCCGGCAGAAGCCTCCATCCCTCGCTTCATTTTGGGCAGCATGTCTCTCCCGCTGAGCCCCCTAAATAGTGCGGGGAGTTCAGTCCTCAAGCCCCGTTCCAATCGGGGACATTGCTTCCCAGTTTGGTTTCCAATTCGCTTCCACCAACCGCCCCTCCTCTTACACAACTCCACAAATGATTGATTATCAACGCCAAATTATTTTTGCTCTCTCGCGAGTTTGGGCATTCCAAATGCTATTGCTCCCGCATGGGTCGCGTTCCTACACGATCCATATCGTTTGATGAGTGGGGAGGAAGGGGCCCATTCATCGGGTGATACGGGTCGTTCCCACCTGCCTCTGAGAGGGAAGCTAGGATGGATGACCCCATGGTCCGGTCACGCCTAGGCCGGATCAAAGGAACGCGGCTTTGGGGGTTCCTGATCCCAAGCAGGAGCCCCCTCTTTTCTTTCTCTCCTCTTCACCCGCGCACCGCGATTCCCTGTATCTCAAATCGCGCTCCGAACAGCAGCCCTCCCGATCCGATAAATGCACGCGCCGGCAGCGGCCCACGAAAATACGTTCTGTAAATCTCGTTGAATACTCCAAACAGCGCAACGTCCGAACAGAACACCTGCACGTACACCAATTCCTCCATCGAATATCCTGCATTCGCCAGCGTTTTTTGAAAGGAATCCAGCATCAGCCGGATTTCCTCTTTCGCGTCGGTGGGAACTTTGCTTGTCTCGAGGTTTACGCCGATATGGCCGGAAAGGTAAAGAGTGTTTCCGGCTTGCACGGCGCTGCTGAACGGCAGCCGCCCCGGCTCTCCCGGCGGAGGGAAATGCTTGCGCGGCTCGGGCGCAGCCATTTTCAGGCGGGTTGAACGCGCCCGACCACGGGAATTTTTGCGGCCCGCAGCACGCTCTCCACCACCGTTTCCCGCAGCCGCGAAGCGTCGTAGTCGAAATGAAGATAGTTTTTCTTGTCGTCGTAGCGGAAGCGATGCAGCCCGTAGGTGTTTGCAAATTCACCGAGCGCGCGGAAATCCTCCGCCTTCAGCGGCTTTTGCAGCTCGTACGTGATGGTCATGAATGTCATGGCCGCCATTATAGCAGGACCCCGCGAGCCCGCTACAGCTCGACGCGCCGCAGCCGCAGTGCGTTGGTGATCACCGAAACCGAGCTTAACGTCATCGCCGCGCTCGCCAGGATCGGGCTCAGCAGCCATCCGAAAACGGGGTAGAGCGCCCCCGCCGCGATCGGGACTCCCGCTCCGTTGTACACGAACGCGAAAAACAGGTTCTGCCGGATGTTTTTCATCGTCGCCCGGCTCAAATTTCGCGCCCGCACGATCCCGCGCAGATCTCCCTTCAACAGCGTAATCCCCGCGCTTTCCATGGCGACGTCCGTGCCCGTGCCCATGGCGATTCCCACATCCGCGAGCGCCAGCGCCGGTGCGTCATTCACTCCGTCGCCGGCCATCGCCACCACGTGTCCCTGCCGCTTCAATTCCCGCACGACTTCTCCTTTGGCGTCCGGCAACACTTCCGCGCGGACCTCCTCGATTTTTAGCCGCCGCGCCACCGTCTCGGCAGTCGCCTTCGAGTCGCCCGTCAGCATCACGATTCGGATTCCCGCGCGGTGCAGCTCCTCGATCACCTGCGGCGTCGTCGCCTTGAGGCGATCTTCGACCCCGATCACTCCCGCGATTCCGTGGTTTGCCGCCACAAACACAGCCGTCTTTCCCTCCCGCTCCATTTCCTCGGCGCGCCCGCTCCATTCGCGAAGCGCGATGCCGAGCTCCTGGAACAGCGCGCGATTTCCCAGCGCGGCGGCCGTTCCATCCACTTTTCCCGTGACGCCTTTTCCGGGGCGCGAATAAAAATCCGCCAGGTCGCGCGGCTCAATCGACCGGCTCCTCCCCTCCGCCAAAATCGCCGCCGCCAGCGGATGCTCGCTCCCGCGCTCGAGCGTCGCCGCTATCCTCAATACGTCGTCCTCCGTGAATCCTTCGGCCGCCGCGATTTGCGTCACCCGCGGCTTGCCTTCCGTCAGTGTTCCCGTCTTGTCCAGAACGACCGTGTCCACTTTTTCGAGCGTTTCCAGCGCCTCCGCATTTTTCACCAGCACGCCGGCAAGCGCTCCCCGCCCCGTGCCCACCATAATGGCCATCGGTGTGGCCAGCCCCAGTGCGCAGGGGCAGGCGATAATCAGCACGGCAATCGCATTCAGCAGGGCATGAGCCATTTTCGGCGGCGGCCCGGCCAGCGCCCACACGATGAATGTGATCGCCGCCACGCCCACAACCGCCGGAACGAAGTAGGACGAGACTTTGTCCGCCAGCTTTTGCACCGGAGCCCGGCTCCGCTGCGCCGCGCTCACCATCTTCACAATCTGCGCCAGCATCGTCTCGCTTCCCACCCGCTCGACGCGCATGACGAACGTTCCCATTCCGTTCACCGTCCCGCCAATCACGCGCTCCCCCGGCGATTTCTCCACCGGCAGCGATTCTCCGGTCATCAGCGATTCGTCCACGGTGCTGTTCCCGTCGAGGACGACCCCATCCACCGGGACTTTTTCGCCGGGGCGAACCCGCAAACGGTCGCCCGGCGCCAGATGCTCGACCGGAACGTCAATTTCCGTCCCGTCGCCCCGCACCAGCCGCGCTGTTTTCGGTGTCAATTTCAGCAGGGAACGAATCGCCGCCGAAGTCCGGCTCCTCGCCCGCAGCTCCAGCACCTGCCCTAGCAGGACCAGCGTCGTAATCGCCGCGGCCGCTTCAAAATAAATCGGCGCCCGGCCATCGGCTCCGCGAAACGACGCGGGAAAAATTCCGGGGAAGAGAACCGCTATCAAACTCGATAGATATGCCGCTCCCGTCCCGAGCGCGATCAGCGTGAACATGTTTGCGCTGCGGTTCACGATCGACGCCCATCCCCGCTCGAAAAAAGGCCACCCGCACCACACCACCACCGGCGTCGCCAGCAGCAACTCCAACCATCCCATCGCTCTCTCAGAAAGCAAGCGTTCCACCGGCTGCCCCGGAATCCAGTGCGACATCCCGAGGAACACTACGGGGATCGTCAGCGCGACCCCCACCCAAAATCGCCGCGTCATCGAAACCAGCTCGGGATTCGCCTCCTCCTCCACGGCCACCGTCCGCGGCTCGAGCGCCATCCCGCAGATCGGGCAGCTTCCCGCCTCGCTCCTCACGATTTCCGGATGCATCGGGCAGGTATATTCCACGCGCGTGGCAGGCGCCGCCGGAACATCCGGCTCGAGCGCCATCCCGCAAATCGGGCACGCTCCCGGCCCGCTCTCCCGCACCTCGGGATCCATCGGGCAGACAAAGGCGCCCGCACGAGGCTGCCTTTCCGCCACTTGTGCGGGCGGTACCGCCTCGCTCAACGGCGCCGGAGTCGCCGCGGAAATTTTTGCCGGAGCCGCGTCAACCGTCGCCAGCCCTGCCGGCGATTTTGCCGCTCCGATCTGCACCATCGGCGAATGTCCCGCCATCGGTGCGGGGGATTTCGCCGCAAGATATTTTTCCGGGTCGGCGCTGAATTTCGTGGCGCACCCCGGGCAGCAGAAATAATAGATTTTTCCGGAATGTTCCGCGGTCGCCCTGGCTTTCGACGGATCCACCGCCATTCCGCAAACAGGGTCTCGTTCCATCACTCCGTTCCTTTGGATCGGATTGTTTTCATCTTCGAATCGCGCCTCATCGCGCATGCGTATAAATCAGGTTCATGAGTTCGTCGTACATCGCTTCGGTTTCTTCCGGGCCGCCTTTGCGGATCGCTTCCGTGGCGCAGTGCCGCAAGTGGTTGCGCATCAGGCCGCGCCCCACGGCTCGCAGCGCCTCCTGCACCGAGGAAATCTGCGTCAAAATATCGGGGCAGTAGCGGTCTTCCTCGACCATCCGCGCCAGGCCGCGAATCTGCCCCTCGATTCGCCGCAGCCGCCGCAGGTTGGCCGCCTTGATTTCCGGGTCCACTCCCGCCGCCTTGCGCCCGCCGGTGTGAACGTCGCACCCGCAGGCCGCGGCGACAATGCGCAATTTGCTCTTGGCCATGAATCCTATACCCCCTGGGGGTATTGTGCGTCCCCGGGATTCGATTGTCAAGCCGGGGCGGCGGATTCAAGGCGATAGGCCGTGCCGCGAAAGTGTTGCGATTAGAACCGTCCCCTGTCGTGTGTTTTCTTTGGGTTACCACGATTCCGGTTTCCGGGCGTGTTGCGATCAGAAAAGCAGTGTCTGGGGCCGAACGGCGAGTGGCGGGAGAAGGACAAAGCCCGGGCGGCGCCAAGGCGCGCGAATTCGCCGCGTCTATTGCACGCCACGGATCGAAGCTGACATCGGAACTCATCGACGGATGGTAGCAGGGAAGGCGGAGAAAAAATGCTGGCAGGAAGTCGTGGTCTGGGACGGTTTTAGAACTCGACGTATAGGACTGTACCGAAGGACAGGCAGCCCAAGCGAACCGCCCGGTCCGAACGCCTCACCCGAGACTTCTCAGTGTAAGTATCGCGGGAGCAAAATACTGCAAGCAGGGAGACGTGGCCGCGCAGCGCTACGGCGCCGCAATCTTAATTCGACGGCTCATCCGTAAGGAGCATTGGCGAATGAATTGCGGTGGTTCTCTTGCAGGCGAAGAAGATTATTTCTGCGCGAGGACCGAATTGAGGTAGCTCATCATTTCCGGGGTCGTCCAATCCTGCGGGCCGACGATCTTGCGGTCGAGCTTTCCTTCGCGGTTGATCACATAGGTTTCGGGGATCATGGTGGTGCCGTAGCTGCGGGGGATTTTGGCGTCTGGGTCGCGATAATTGGGGTAATCAACGTGGTGCTGGGCGAGGAACTGTTCGTAAGCTCCTTCATCCTGGTCCTGGCTGATGCCCAGAATCGTCCCGCCCAGCGGCGCGATTTTTTTCTGCAGCGCCACCAGCGAATCCGCCTCATCCACGCACGGCGGGCACCACGTCGCCCAGAAATTCAGCAGCACCACTTTGCCGCGCAAATCCGACAAATGCGCCGCCTTCCCGTCGAGAGTGAACGCGAAATTAACCGCCGGAGCGCCCCGCAGGCTCGGCGCTCCCTGCCGGTAATTCGGGCGAATAAATAGGACGAGCAGGGCGGCGACAAACGCCAGCGCCAGCCAGGTTTTCAGATTCCGTTTCAATCCATTCTCTCCGCACCCTATAATAGGGACATTCACAAACGGAAAGCGATTAGTTTAGCGGCCCCATTCCGTTGACGGAAAGTGAAAAATTTGGTTTCCGCCATTATTCCGGCACGAAACGAGGAATCCTCCGTCGCGCGTGCCGTTGAATCGGTGGCCGCGCAGGCCGAAGTTTCCGAAATCATCGTCGTGGACGACGAATCCACCGACGCGACCTCCGCCATCCTCGCCGGGCTCGCCTCGCGAATTCCCAAGCTGAAAATCCTCCGGACCGGCGGCCTCCCGCCCGGTTGGGTGGGCAAAAGCTACGCCGTCTCGCTTGGCGCGGCGGCCGCTTCCGGCGAATGGCTGCTCTTCACCGACGCCGACACCTACCATTACCTCGGCTCGACGCGCCGCGCTCTCACCGACGCCGTGGACCACGACGCCGTGATGGTCTCCTATTCGCCGGAACAGGAGCTCGGCTCGTTTTGGGAGCGGGCCTTGATTCCCATGGTCTATTGCCGCTTGGCCGAAAAATTTTCTTTCTCGCGCGTGAACGACCCGTCCCTTCCCGACGCCGCCGCGAACGGCCAATTCCTCATGATTCTGCGCGACGTGTACCAGCGCATCGGCGGCCATGCCGCCGTCTCCGGAGAAATCCTGGAAGACGTCGCCCTGGCGCGGCGCGTGAAGCTTGCCGGCTACCGCATCTATTTCACCGCGCCAATCGGCATCGTGCGCACCCGCATGTACCGCACGTTCCGCGACCTGTGGCAAGGCTGGACGAAAAATCTCTACGCGCTCCTGGGCGGAACGGGCGGCCGGGCCCTCCTCGAGGTGCTTTCTTCGGCGCCCTGGCTCGAAGGGACGGCTTTGATCCTGGCGCCGTTCTTGGCATTCGCCGCGGCGCGGCGAGGCGCCTTTCACTGGGTCACGGAATCGCGCTATCTCTTCCTGTACGCTCTCGCCTTCCTCGCCGGCCGCCACTTCCGCTACGGCGTCTCGCTCTACAGGAATCTTTATCCCGTGCGTTACATCGAATACTATGTCCCCGGCGTGGCTCTCTACGCCGCGGCGGTGGTCGCCTCCTGGTGGAAAAGCACGCGCGGCGCCGTCGTATGGAAGGGCCGCGAGTATCCGGCGGGGACGTCCTGAGAATCCGATGATTCGAATCACGCGCAAAGTGGAATTTTCCGCGTCGCACTTTTATCACAACCCGGAACTGTCGGCGGAAGAGAACCTCCGGATCTTCGGCAAATGCAATAATCCGCGGGGCCACGGCCACAATTACACGCTCGAAGTGACGGTCGCCGGCGAGCCCGACCCCGTCACGGGAATGATTCTCGATTTGAAAGAGCTCAAGGAAATTTTGAACCGCGAAGTGATGGACCGCATGGATCATCGCCACCTGAATTACGAGGTTCCCGAGCTGGCGGGCAAAATCCCCACCTGCGAAAACATCGCGGGCGTCATCTGGAAACTTCTCGAGCCGAAAATCACGCAGGGGCGCCTCGACCGCGTCCGACTCTACGAATCCCCGGACCTTTTCGCCGACTGCACGGCGGCGCCGGCCGGCGCCCCGGCGGGGAAGAGCGCATGAACGCCGCCTCGCCGCTCGAGTTTGCAATCACCCGGCGCTACCGCTTCGCCGCCTCGCACCGGCTGCACTCGCCGCGCCTTTCCGAGGAGGAAAATCGCCGCGTTTACGGCAAATGCGCCAATCCTCACGGCCACGGGCACAATTACGTCGTCGAAGTCACTTTCGCCGGGCCGCTCGATTCGCGCACGGGCATGGTTGCCAGCGTCGCCGATCTGGACCGGTTCATCGGCAGGGAAGTGCTCGAGCCGTTCGACCGCAAATATTTGAACGAAGAGGTCGCCGAGTTTCAGCGGGCCGTTCCCACCACGGAAAACCTCTGCCGCGAGATCTTCCGTCGCGTCGCGCGTTTTTCTCAGGCCCGGCTCGACCGCGTCCGCGTCGAAGAAACCGCCTCGAACAGCTTTGAATGCAGCCGAGAAGGCGAAAGGATCCCCTCATGAAGACCAAGCCGTCTTCCGTCAATTCGACGGAGATCGTCATCCCGGAATCATCGAGTTCGGGGAAAATTGCCGCCCACGTCCGCCAGATTCTCCTCGAATTGGGCGAGGATCCCGACCGCGAGGGGCTCCGCCGCACTCCCGAGCGCTTCGAGAAAGCTCTGCGATTTCTCACCAGCGGCTATCGCCAGGATCCGCATCACGTTCTGAACGGCGCCATGTTCAGCGTGACCTACGACGAAATGGTGGTGGTCAAGGATATCGAGCTCTATAGCCTCTGCGAGCATCACTTGCTGCCGTTCTTCGGAAAATGCCACGTCGCGTATATCCCCACCAAGCGCGTCGTCGGGCTCAGCAAAATCGCCCGCCTCGTCAATCTCTACGCCCGCCGGTTGCAGATTCAGGAGCGCCTCACCAGCCAGATTGCCGAAGCGCTCCAGGAGCAGTTGAGCCCGCAGGGCGTGGGAGTCATCGTCGAGGCCCGCCATTTGTGCATGGTGATGCGCGGAGTCGAAAAGCAGCACTCGACCGCTTCCACCAGCCACATGCTCGGCGTATTCCGCGAGAACAAGCAGACCCGCGACGAATTTCTGGCGCTGGTCCGCGGCGGCAAAATCTAGGGGATTCGCGCCTCTTTTCGGGCCTTCGCGGCCCCTCGGGCGCCTTGCCAGGCCTCTTCCGGTCAACTTTGACCCGTCCGCCCGGGCCAAATCTTTTCTTTGCACTCTTTCCCGCCTATGCTACGATTTTACAGTTGAAGAAGAGACGAACTGTGTTGAGCAGGGCACGGTGATTCAGAGGGGGTGGGAAAGTTGAGCGAAGCCAAAGCAGAATTGATCGAGCAATTCCGGGTGCACGCGAAGGATACGGGTTCGCCGGAAGTGCAGATTGCATTGCTGAGTGAACGCATCAACTATCTCACGACGCATTTGAAAGCCCACGCCAAAGACCACGCTTCGCGCCGCGGGTTGATCATGATGGTCAACAAGCGCCGGCGTCTGCTGGACTACCTGAACCGCCGCGACCCGGATCGGTATCGCGAGATTGTCGAACGACTCAGCTTGCGCAAGTAGCCCGGTGACCTCACGCGGCATTTCCCGCCGCGCCAACCCCTCCGAACAAACCAGATTTGTCGGCTGTGAGGGTGTATCCGTCCGGTCCGCTGCGCCGCACGCCGTTCCTCGCGATTCATCGCCCCGCTGCTGACATTCCGCTTCGCTCCTCTTCGCCGTTTTTTCCGGGAGAATTCTCTCGCATCTGACAACGCGCGACCGGCGATCCGGGGCGCAAAGGAAGTGTGGAATGTTTGAACAAGTCAGTCTCGATTTGGGCGGCCGCCAGTTGATTCTGGAAACGGGCAAGATGGCCCGGCAAGCTCACGGCGCCGTCGTGGCGCGCTACGGCGATACGGTCGTCCTGGCGACGGCCTGCATGGACAACAAGGCCACGGAAAAGGATTTTCTCCCGCTCACCGTGGACTATCGCGAGTACACCTATTCCGCCGGGAAAATTCCCGGAGGCTTTTTCAAGCGCGAAGGCCGGCCAAGCGAGCGCGAAATTCTTACTTCGCGCCTGATTGACCGCCCGCTGCGCCCTTTGTTCCCCGAGGGTTGGTCCACGGAAACCCAGATTGTGGCCATGGTTCTTTCCGCCGACAGCGAAAACGACCCGGACACGATCGCCGTCACCGCCGCATCCGCGGCGCTCAGCATTTCGAAAATTCCCTTCACCAATCCCATCGCCTGCGTTCGCGTGGGCTTGATCGACGGCCGCTTCATCGTCAACCCCACGGTTGCCGAGCAGAAGACAAGCCTGCTGAATATCGTGATTGCCGGCTCGAATGAAGCCATCGTGATGGTCGAATCCGGCGCCCTCGAAGTCTCCGAGGATACCGTCGCCGACGCCCTGGAATTCGGCCACGCCGAAATCCGCAAGGTCGTCGCCGCGATTTACGATTTGCAGTCGCGCGTCGCCCCCAAAAAGGCCGGGGTCACTCCTCCGGCGTTCGACGAAGCCCTGTACAAAGATGTTCGCGCCAAATTCGAGGACCGTCTTCGCGACGCTCTCGACACCGCCAAGCATCCCAAGCTGGAAAGCTACGCGCTCGTCGACGCCGTAAAGGCCGAAATCCTCGAGGCCATCCCCGAAGAGGACGAAGATAGGCGCAAGCTCGCTTACCGCGCCTTCGAACGCCTCCGCGAGCGCATTTTCCGCGACGACATGCTCCTTCGCCGCCGCCGTCCCGACGCCCGCGCCTTCGACCAAATCCGCCAAATTACCTGCGAAGTCGGCGTCCTTCCCCGCACCCACGGCTCGGCTCTTTTCACCCGCGGCGAGACGCAGTCCCTGGCCACCGCTACTCTCGGCACCAAGGAAGACATGCAGCGCCTCGACCTGCTCTTCGAGCAAGACACTTTCAAGCGCTTCATGCTCCACTACAATTTTCCGCCGTTTTCCGTCGGCGAAGTGAAATTTCTTCGCGGTCCCGGCCGCCGCGAAATCGGCCACGGCGCTCTTGCTGAACGCGCCCTCGCCAATCTCCTGCCTTCCGACACCGACTTTCCCTACGCCGTCCGCGTCGTTTCCGACATCCTCGAATCCAACGGCTCCTCCTCGATGGCCAGCGTCTGCGGCGGTTCGCTCGCTCTGATGGACGCCGGCGTCCCGCTCAAGTCTCCTTGCGCGGGCATCGCCATGGGCCTGGTCGTCGAAGGCGATAAATACGCCATCCTCACCGACATTGCCGGCGCCGAGGATCACTATGGCGACATGGACTTCAAAGTCGCCGGAACCCGCCAGGGAATCACCGCGCTGCAGATGGACATCAAAGTCGGCGGCGTCAGCATCGCCATGATGCGCGAGGCTTTGGCTCAGGCCCGCCGCGCCCGCATGCAAATTCTCGACACCATGGATGCCACGCTCCCCAGCGCGCGTCCCGAGATTTCCACCTACGCGCCTCACCTCCACATGCTCAATATCCCCACGGACAAGATCCGCGACCTCATCGGCCCCGGCGGAAAGAAAATCCGTTCGATCATTGACGCTACCGGCGTGAAAATCGACGTCATGGACGACGGCAAGGTTCACGTCTTCGCCGCCAACGGCAAGGCCGCCGACGAGGCTCTAAAAATGATTCGCGACGTCACTGCCACCGCCGAGATCGGCAAGACCTATCTCGGCAAGGTGGTCCGCATCGCCGATTTTGGCGCTTTCGTCGAGCTCTTCCCGGGCACCGACGGTTTGCTCCACATCAGCGAAATCGCCGAGCAGCGCATTCGTTCGGTCCGCGACGAGCTCAAGGAAGGCGATCAGATCCTCGTGAAGGTTCTGGCTATCGAGGGGAATAAAATCCGCCTGAGCCGCAAAGCGGTTCTGCGCGATCAGCAGCGCACCACGCAGCAGCCCAAGACGGAAGCCGCCGGCTAAGTTCAGCAAAGTTCAGCAAGCCGGCGCGCCGCCCTGCGATGGATCCCAGCTGCGGCCGCTCTTGTCCAAATTAGGAATCTGGATTAAGAAGTCATGGCAGACCTTCCGGGCCCCCATTCGGTCCAGGTCTGCCTTGTTCGACTGCCCCTCTTATTCAAGTGGGAGGCGCCTATGTTCGAAAGCGTAATCCCCGCCGAACGCCGGCCGGTCAGCGTGGTTGGTTCGCGCTGGCTATGGGCGGCTCGGTGCTCTGCCTTGATCTACACGATTTTTTTGGTCGCAGAATGTCTGGTCGAGGCTCTGTCTGAACCAGCGCCCGCCCTGCTCATATTGCTATTCACGTATGGCGCTCGGGTCTTGCTCGCTCTTGTGCTCCTCTATTTTTTGTTTCGTGGAGAGATAAAATCGCTGGCATTTGCGCTTGGTTTGGGCGCAGCAACGGCTTTCATCGCCCTGTTTGGGGTCGCTTCGAATGCGCTTTTCTGGCCAATCGGCCGGTCATTCAATCTATTTTTAGCGTTGGTAATCTTTAGCCCCGTTACGCCGCCATTTGTCGCTATGATGCATCAACCCGACCCGCACCTTGCCGCGGTGGGGTTGTCGCTCTTCTGGTCCTTTGGCATCTGTTCGGCGGTGCTTGGGGCAGCGAGCGTCGCCACGTTCAGGAATATATCGCTCGAAGCGAACGCGGTGGGGGCGCTTCGATTCGCTTTTCGCGCCGGAATTTTTTGCCCGCTTGCCGTTTGGCTGGTATTCGCTCTGCTGATCTTGATCTGGATTGCCACCGGCGGGGGAATCCACATCTAAGCATTCTTCGCCCGGCGGACATGCTCAAGTCCTACTCGTCGCCGCCGCGGCTCACTCGTTGCTCGCCTCTCTTGCGCACGCCCGCTGGCCGAAGGCCACCGTGCGTCGAAGAGTCTTCTGTCTTCTGAACTACCGCTGAAAAGTCAAACGAGGCAGGCTGAGGGTAGTGGGCTACTTTGATTTTCTGACCCCTAGAAAATTCCAGTTGGGCATGGGAAACTGTGTCCATGCCAAAGCGCACTAGCAAGAAAAAGAAAGCCAAGAAAAAGAGAAATCCGGAAGAGGATGTAAACCAGCTCGCCTACCGCCTTGTGCACGAGTCTACTGCCGAACCGCCAGCACTATCGCCTACGAAAGAGGAAATTTCTAGGTTTATGCAAGAAATGGGGCGTAAAGGTGGCAAGATTGGCGGCAAGCGGCGATTGGAGACAATGACCCCCGAAGAACGGAGTCGGGTTGCTCTAAAGGCCGCTCAGAGCCGCTGGAAGAAGCACCAAAAGGCTACGCAGCCGTCTTGACGATATGATATTTTCCGGCTGCGGTCTTTTCGACCTCTCCCGACTTAATCCATTTTCCCAAGAGCATCATTGCGACATTTGACTTCGTGCCGGCTTTCGCAGCTATCTCTTGCGCCGACAGTTCAACTCCCGGCTTATTCAGCGCATCCCAAAGCCTTTGCGGGACAGTTCCTGATGCCGTCGCCGTTTTAGCTTCGACCTGTTGTGTGCGCTCTTTCGGTTTGGGGCCAGGTTTCTGACGCTTCTTCCCGTTTGAGCGACTAGATGCCCCCGATGCCACTCCGCGCGGATACCATTCAGCAAGTCCCCAATGCGAACGGTCTAGTTTGACGATTCCCGCACCCGATTTCGCAGAGCGCATAAGAATCGAATGGACGATAGAGAAAAAGTTCTTGGAAGTAGTTTCGACGCCTCCCTTCTTGAGGGCTTCTGCGATCTCCCGGCTAGTCGCTTTCCTCTTGATAATCTGTAGGGCCAGTTTTGCCGCTTCAGGAATGCTCTTTCCAAGAAAGGCCCCAACCGGTACCTCGCCACCATGCAGACTCACGGCGACGCTATCCGCCATTGGGGGTATTGCATCTTCAGCGGAGCCGAAAAGCACACCCGAGGCCTGTATTGCCCGAAATGAGGCGATGGCTTTATCTAGCAAGTCCCGCTTCGCCTCCAATTCCGCAATAACAAGGCCCCAATCGACAGGCCCGCGTGGGAATCGGCGAATTAGCGCCGATGGCACATCATTGAACGTTTTCTTATTCTTGTCGGCAGGCATAGAAGCTCCTTTTTTTTTGGCCTAGACCATGCTATAAACGCCGAAGAGGGCATGAGGTCGGGGCGGATTTCTCCGCCCCGGAGCCTCGCGGGCGTATTTAGCCCGCTCTGACTCTTTGCATCGCTACCCTCGATTCTCGCTATCGGGTCCGGTTCTTTTCATAAGGGATTCCGGACCCGTTAGCCTGCCTCGCAGTACAGCACAAACGCCTAAATTCGTGCAAGTGAAATCTGCATCCCGCCAACTTATTTTCCACAGGCACGTGAGGCGAAAGTGGGCGAAACATGGCACCGTACTGCGATTTACTCTTGACATGCTAAAGCGGTTTCGTATATAGTAGCCGCATTATGAACAGGCTCACACACACCGAACGGGTTCAAGCGGTTAGTTGCCTTATCAAGGGATGCTCAATTCGCGCGACGGTGCGCATGACCGGAATCGCCAAGAAAACCGTCATGCGCCTTTTGCGCGAAGTAGGCGAGGTTTGCGAATCATATCAGGACCGAGTGTTTCGCAATCTCTCCAGCCAGCGCATCCAGCTCGATGAACTGTGGGGATTTAATTACTGCAAGGCAAAAAATGTGACACGCGAGATTTCGGAAAAGGTTCCTGCCGCTGGCGATGTTTGGTTGTGGGTCGCGCTCGATGCGGATACGAAATTGGTCCCATGCTGGCGTCTTGGTGATCGCGGCGCACAAACTGCGTTCGCGTTCGTGCATGATCTTGCTGCGAGGCTGCGGAGCCGTATACAGCTAACTAGCGACGGCCATCGCGTTTATGTTGACGCTGTGGAATCTGCGTTCGGCCCTGAGATCGACTATAGCATGTTGGTCAAAACGTACGGAGCCGACCGCGAGGAAAGCGAGACGCGCTATAGCCCGCCAATATGTACGGGCTGCAGGGAAGTCCGAATCATTGGCAATCCCAACCCAGAGCACATTTCGACGAGCTTTATCGAGAGGCAGAATTGGAGCGTACGGACCGCAATGCGTCGTTACACGCGCCTGTCGAATGGTTTTTCGCGGAAAATTGAGAACCATGCGGCTGCGGTCGCGTTAAACTATTTCGCCTATAACTTCATCAAGACTCACAGGACATTGCGTGTGACTCCGGCAATGGCCGCCGGCGTTACAGACAGGCTTTGGAGTGTAGACGATCTAGTTTCTCTGTGGGAATCCGAAGAAGTGAAAAGAGCGGCTTAATTCAAAGTAGCCCACTACCAGGCTGAGTTTCGGATAATTGAGGGAGTTCCAAACCAAGGAAACCCGGGAGACGCGTCTCGCCTCCCCTTTTTTATTCGTCCCGGCCGGTCACGCGCTCGATCCGCGCTCCCACCGACATTAGCTTCTCTTCGATTCGCTCGTATCCCCGGTCGATGTGATACACGCGGTCAATCCAGGTGGTGTTGTCCGCCACCAGTCCCGCCAGCACCAGCCCGGCGCTCGCCCGCAAATCCGATGCCGTCACCGGCGCGCCGCTCAAATTCGCCGGCCCGCTCACGATCGCCAGGTTTCCGTCGATCGCGATGTTCGCGCCCATGCGCATCATTTCGCTGGCGTGCAGGAACCGGTTCTCGAAAATCGTCTCGCGAATTTTCGATACGCCTTGCGCCTGCGTGGCCAGCGCCATGAACTGAGCCTGCATGTCGGTCGCGAATCCGGGATACTCCTCGGTGTCCACGTCCGCGGCCACCAGTTTCTTTCCCGCCTTCACGTGCAAAGCCTTCGCCTCGCACCGGATTTCCACGCCGCATGATTTCAGCTTTTCGATCACGGCCCGCAAATGTTCCGGCGCGCAGTTCTGCAGATGCAGTTCGCCGCCGGTGATCGCCCCGGCCACCAGAAACGTTCCAGTCTCGATCCGGTCCGGAATGATTTCGTGCTCCGCTCCGTGGAGGCGCTCCACACCGCGAATCCGCAGCGTCGAAGTTCCCACGCCTTCGATCTTCGCGCCCATTTTGACCAGCAGTTCCGCCAGATCGGTCACTTCCGGCTCGAGCGCGCAATTTTCGAGGATCGTCTCGCCCTCGGCGAGCACCGCAGCCGTCAGCACGTTTTCTGTTCCTGTCACCGTGATCTTGGGAAAGCGAAATTCCGTTCCCCGCAGCCGTTTGGCCCGCGCTTCCACGTATCCGTGTTCCACCACAATCGTCGCGCCCAGTTTCTCGAGCGCCTGGATGTGAATGTCGATTGGCCGCGCCCCGATCGCGCACCCTCCCGGCAGCGACACTTTCGCGTATCCCGTCCTGGCCACCAGCGGCCCCAGCACCAGCACCGACGCGCGCATCGTCTTCACCAGTTCGTAGGGAGCCTCCGCGTGCGAAATCGCTTCCGCCTGGATCGTGAATTCGCTCGGCGGTATATCCGGGCTGTTGACCCGGCAGCGCATGTGCGCCAGCAGCTTGGCCATGGTCATGATGTCGCGCACGCGGGGGATGTTCTGCAGGCGCACGGGTTCGTTCGTCAGCAGCGTCGCCGCCATCGCCGGCAGCGCCGCATTCTTTGCTCCGCTGATCTGCACCGTGCCTTCCAGCTTTCGCCCGCCCATGATTTTGAATCGGTCCATCGCTATTTCTCCCCGGCCTGTGGTCTTCCTCCGCTCATCGCCGCTCTCACATTTCCCTGCGACTTCGCCAGCCGTTCCTGCGCTTCCCGCGAATTCGCCCCGGTCCGCAGCATCACCAGTGCCACCGGCAAATCGTGTCGCGCCTGACGCAGCGCGTGTCTCGCTTTGGACGCGCTCACCCCCGCCGCCTGCTCCAGGATCCGCGCCGCCCTTTTCTGCAACTTCTCGTTCGTCAGCCTCACTCGGATCATCCAGTTTTCATAGACGTTCCCGAGCCGCACCATCGCTCCGGTTGAAAGCATGTTCAGGACCATTTTCTGCGCCGTTCCCGCCTTCATCCTCGTCGATCCCGCCAGCACTTCCGCCCCCGTATTCGGCGCGATCGTGATCTGCGCCAGCCGCGCCAGCGGCGACGCGCGGTTCGATGTTAATCCAATCGTCTTCGCCCCCACTTGTCTTGAGTATTTCATCGCCCCGAGCACGTACGGCGTCGTACCGCTCGCCGCGATTCCCACCACCACATCCCTCGCCCGCAATTTCCGCCGCGCCAGGTCCTGCGCCCCGTTCTGCGCCGAATCCTCCGCGCCTTCCACCGCTTGCCGCATCGCTTTCTCGCCCCCGGCGATCACCGCCTGCACCAGGCTCGGCGGCGTTCCGAACGTCGGCGGGCATTCCGCCGCATCCAAAAAAGCGATCCGCCCGCTCGTCCCCGCGCCCACGTAAAGCAGCCTTCCGCCGTTCCCCAGCGATTCGGCGATGGCATCCACCGCTCGCGCGATTTGCGGCAATTCGCGCCTCACGGCCCGCGCCACCCGCGCATCTTCGGAATTGATCAACCGCACGATCCCGAACGAACTCTTCTTGTCGAGCCCGCGCGAACGCGGGTTCGGTTGCTCCGTTTTCAAATGCTTCAAAGTGAGCCTCGCGCCGAATTTCAATTATAGCGGGATGCGCTCGTCCGCGCGCCCAGGGAAGGAGCCTCCGCGCCCGATTGTGCCGAGGGAGTTATCGGGCTGCGCTCTTGCCGCCGGCCAGGCCCAGCGCCTCGAAGACGGCGTTGTGCACGGCCGGGCGTACTTGCCGGATCTTTTCGTTCGCCCGCGTCGGATGCACGCGGTTGGTCAGCAGAATAATAAACAGGTCGTTTTGAGGATCGATCCACAGCGACGTCCCCGTGAATCCGTAATGCCCGTACGCCGACGCCGAAAAATATCTTCCCGTGTGCTCCGGTTCCGTGATCACGTCCCATCCCAGCGTCCGCGCGGAATCGCCGATGTTCACCCGCTTCGTGATTTCCTCGATCGTCGACCGGTTCAGCAATCGTTCGTGCTCGTAAATTCCTCCGTTCAGCATCATCTGCGCGAACGCCGCCACGTCCGGCGCCGTTGAAAACAGCCCTGCTTGCCCCGCCACTCCTCCCATCGCCCAGGCATTCTCGTCGTGCACCTCGCCCCAGATCATCCGGTGCCGGTACACCGTATCGTCCTCGGTCGGCGCGATGTCGTCCCGCAGCGATTTCGGCGGCCGGAACATCGTGCGGTCCATCCCCAGTGGCTGGAAAATGTGCTCGCTCGCGAATTCATCCAGCGTCTCGCCGGTCAGCCGCTCCACGATCTCTCCCAGCAGCATGAACCCCAGGTCCGAATATTCCACCTGCGTCCCCGGCTCATGCACCAGCGGCTCCGCCATCGCCCGCGCCAGCACTTGATCGTGCCCCTTGACTCCCTCCAGGTAATACCGCCGCACTCCCGGCAATCCAGAATCGTGCAGCAGCAGCATGCGCACCGTCACGCGCGCCCGCCACGCCGGATGCGGGTCCGCTTTCGACGCCGCCGTAAATTCCGGCAGGTAGCGCCCCACGGGCGCGTCCAAATCCAGCCGCTTTTCTTCCACCAGCATCATCACCGACGTTGTCGTCGCCATCGCTTTCGTCAGCGACGCCATGTCGTACATCGAATCCTCGTCCACGCTGTACGCTTCGCCCTCGTCTTCCAGCTTTCCAAACGGGTGCACCACGAGTTTTCCGTGCCATCCCACCCCCAGCACGCCGCCCGGGAACGCGTCGTCCGCTACCGCTTTGTCCAGCACCGCGTACACCGGCTTCAGCCGGTTCACCGTCTCCTCCGGCGCGGGCTCCAGCTCCATCGCGTTCGCCGCGACGCTCAATCCCTCGCCGCGTTTCGCCGCTCCCGGCACCGTCACCGGAATTTTTCCTCCGATCGCCGTTTCGCCGAAAATCGCGCTGGCCACCGCTTCCTGCGACACGCCGTTCGTCGAAAACTCTCCAATCCACGTTTTCGCGTCCGGAAACTCCGAAATCAGGTACGGGCTGCCGAACGCCGCCACGATCACCGGCTTGCCCGTCGCCAGCATCTGATTCACAAACGCGCGCTGCTCCGCCGGAAATCCTACGTTCCCCTTGCGGTCCGCCACGCGCACGAACACCGCCGCAATCGCCACGTCGTACGAATCCGGCGCCGGAAGTTTCAGATTCCCCACGGGCGAAAATGCCGTGTCCGCCCGCAGCGCCGTCAGCGAATCCACCCGCCAGCGGATCGCCGGCTCGAGCGACGCCCCCGGGTACCCGTCCGGGTCCGCCGAAAGCGAAACCAGCAGCACGCGCAGCGGCTTCGCCGCGTCCAGCGGCAGAATCTTCGGCGTGTCCCGCAGCAGCGTCACGCCGCGCGCGGCGATCTTTTCCGCCGCCTCGTCGTACGCGGGCAGCGCGAATTTTTCGTTCAGCTTTGCCACGTCCACGAACCGGTTCTTGTCCAGCCCCAGCCGCGCCTTGGCTTCCAGAATCCGCCTCACCGATTCGTCCACGCGCTCTATCGGCAGCCGCCCGGACTTCACCGCCTCTTCCAGACCCTCCAGCGCCGCGTCCGGATACGGCGGCATCAGCAGCACGTCCGCTCCCGCCAGCACGGCCCGCACCGCCGCTTCCCCCGGCGACAGCATCGACGTCACTCCGCCCATGTCCAGCGCGTCGGTGACGATCAATCCCTTGAAATTCATCTGCTCCCGCAGCAGCCCCGTGAGTATCGCCGGAGAAATCGTCGCTGGAATCGTCGCATCCGGCTCGAACGCCGGCACCGCCAGGTGCCCCGGCATCACCGCGTCCACGCCCGACGCGATCGCCGCACGGAAGGGAACCAGCTCCGTTTTTTCCATTTCCTCGCGGCTTCCCGGAACCGTCGCCAGCGCCAGGTGCGAATCCGTGGCCACGTTTCCATGTCCGGGAAAATGTTTTACCGTCGCCATCGCTCCGTTGTCTTGGACGCCGCGCACGAATTGCACCGCAAATTCCGCCACGCTCTCCGGATCCTCGCCAAACGATCGCGTGTTGATGATCGGGTTGTTGGGATTGTTGTTCACGTCCGCGTCCGGCGCGAATATCCATTGAATCCCCGCCGCGCGCGCCTCCAGCGCGATCGTTTTACCCTCTTCGTAGGCCAGCTTCGGATCGCCCGTCGCCCCGATCGCCATCGCCGCCGGAAAATATGTCCCTTCCTCCAGCCGCATTCCCGTTCCCGCCTCGAAATCCGCTCCCACCACCAGCGGCACATTCGCCGCCTTTTGGAGTTCGTTCAGCGTCACCGCCGTCGGATACACCTGGCTCCGCTCGACCCCCAGATCTCCCCGCTCCGTCCCCAGGATGAGCCCCCCGATGTGGTCCTGTTCCACCAGGCGCACCAGCTCCTTGTAGTCGGGACTTTCCGCGGACTCGTACACGCCCCAGTAGTGGACCATCAGCAGCTGGCCCAGCTTCTCGGGCACCGTCATTTTCCGCAGCGTCGCTTCGACCCAGCCGGATCGGCTCGTCGCAACTTTTGTTTTTGTGGCAGGTTTTTTCTGTGCGCGTGAAATGGGTGTCATGACAGAGAGCACCGCCACCACCACCGCCCCTAAAATTCGTCCCGTGGCCCGTGAGGCGTTTCGTGTTGACGCTTGCATCCCTCGGCTGTATATAGCACACGGTCGGATGCCGCACAACAAAACGCCCTCGCCTATGTTCCGTTCTTGTTTCCTGATCGTCATGCTCCTCGCTTTCTTCCTGGCCGCCACTTCTCCGCGGCCGCCGTTCGCCGCCGCGTCATCCCCGCTTGCGGCGCTTTCCGTCGAGACCGGCATTGACGTCCTCGAAGCCGAAAATTTTGCTCCCCTCCGCGGTATGCGCGTCGGCATCATCACCAATCAGACGGGCGTTGATTCGCGCGGCCGCCGCACGATTGACGTGCTGGCTCGCGCTCCCGGTGTCAAGCTCGTCGCCATCTTCAGCCCTGAGCACGGCATCGCCGGACGCATTGACGCCGACGTCCCCAACTCCGCCGACCCCGCCACGCATCTCCCGATTTTCAGTCTTTACGGCGAGACTCGCCGCCCCACCCCGGAAATGCTCCGAAATCTCGACGCTCTCGTCTACGACATCCAGGATGCGGGCGTCCGCTTCTACACCTTCATCACCACCATGGGCTACTCCCTCGAGGCCGCCGCGCAAAATCACATCGCCTTCTTCGTCCTCGACCGTCCCGACCCTCTCGGCGGCGAAATCATCGAAGGCCCGATGCTCGATCCCGCCCGCACTTCCTTCACTGCCTATTTCCCGCTCCCCATCCGCTATGCCATGACTCCCGGCGAACTGGCCCGAATGTTCAACGCCGTAAATCGTCTTCACGCAAATCTCCACGTCATCGCCTTGAAAAATTGGCGCCGCTCGGAATTCTATGCCTCCACCGGTCTGCCCTTCATCCCTCCTTCGCCCAACCTCCGCACCATGAACGAGGATTTTCTCTACCCCGGCTTGGAAATCCTCCAGGCCGGGGGCGTCTCCGTCGGCCGCGGCACCGGTACCCCCTTCGAGATTCTCGGCGCTCCGTGGATTCGGGGCGGGGAACTGGCCGCCGAGCTCGACCGCCGCCATATCCCCGGCGTCCGATTTTCTCCTGCGCGTTTCACCCCTGACGCCGATCTCTACCAAGGCCAATCGTGCGAAGGCGTGAGCGTGTCTCTCACGAGCCCCGCCGATTTCCGCTCCATGCGCATGGGCCTGGAAATCGCCGCGGCTCTCCATCGCCTCTATCCCGATTCCTTCCATCTCGACAAGACAATCCTCCTTCTCGGCTCCCAATCCACCGTGGATCAGCTCGAGCGCGGCGTTCCTGTCTCGGAAATCCTCGCCGGTTGGGCGCCCGCCCTCGCCCAATTCCGCGTCTTGCGCGCCAAATATCTCCTGTACAATTAATTCCTCCGATGCCGCCCCAATCTTCCGCCGCGATTTCGCCGCGTCCTCGCGCCTGGCTCTCCTGGAGCAGCGGCAAAGACAGCGCCTGGGCGCTTCACGTCGTCCGGCAGAGCGGGGAATTCGACGTCGTCGCTCTTCTCACCACCGTCAATCTCACCCATTCGCGCGTCGCCATGCACGCCGTCCGTGAAGAGCTGCTCGACCAGCAAGCCGCCGCCGCCGGATTGCCCCTTGTTAAAATTCCCATTCCTTCGCCATGCCCCAACGACGTCTACGAGCGCGCCATGGCCGAGGCCATGGCCGCCGCCCGCTCGCAGGGCGTTCGCCACATGATTTTCGGCGACCTCTTTCTCGAAGACATTCGCGCTTACCGCGAAAGAAATCTCGCCTCCTGCAATATGATTCCCATCTTCCCGCTCTGGAAAATTGACACGCGCCGCCTTGCCGGGGAAATGCTCGCCGGAGGACTCGAGGCCTATCTCACTTGCGTTGACCCGCGGAAGCTCGCTCCCGAATTCGCCGGCCGCAAATTTGACCGCGCTCTGCTTCGCGATCTTCCCGCCGCTGTCGACCCATGCGGCGAGAACGGCGAATTCCACACCTTCACTTGCGCCGGCCCCATGTTCCTCCGCCCCATTGCGGTTCGCCTTGGCGTGGTTGTCGAGCGCGACGCCTTCGTCTTCGCCGATCTTCTTCCCGCGGACTCCGCCGGTGTCGCTTCCGGCGCCTCTCCGGTGTAATCTTGAATCGCGCTCAGCTCCGCTCGCGCCGAGGCCTCGATGCAGATCTGCTCTCTCTTGCCTTCCGGCACCGAAATTCTCTACGCTCTCGGCCTCGGACCTTCCGTCGTCGGCGTCACTCATGAATGCGATTACCCTGCCGACGCCGCCACCAAGCCCGCTCTCATCCAGCCTCGTGTGGATCCTCACGCTCCTCCCGCCGAAATTGATCGCCAGGTCGCCGCGCTCGTCGCTCGCGGCGAGAGCATTTATTCTGTCAATGCCGGGCTTCTCGAATCCCTCGCGCCGGATTTGATCGTCACCCAGGATCTTTGCCACGTCTGCGCGGCTTCTCCCGACGACCTTGCTTCCGCCCTGTCCCGTTTCTCCAAATCGCCCCGCGTCCTCTCCCTCGTTCCCCACTCGCTTGCCGACGTTTGGGACGACATTCGCCGCGTCGGTGAAGCGACAGGAACTCAACCGGCGGCCGAATCGCTCGCCGCGAGTCTCGCTCAAAGAGTCGCCGCCGTCGAATCCCGCTCTTCCTCCCTTCACCCGCGCCCTCGCGTCCTCTGCCTCGAATGGCTCGACCCTTTTTACATCGGCGGTCACTGGGTGCCGGAGATGGTGGCCAAGGCGGGAGGAGAAGACGTTCTCGGTATCCCCCGCGAGCCGTCCCGCCGCGTTACCCTCGAAGAAATCGCCGCATCCGGGCCCGATGTGATTCTCGTGATGCAGTGCGGCTACACGGCCGCACGCAACTCCGCCGATTTCTCCAAAATGTGTTTGCGCGAAACTTTCAAGGGATTTCCTGCGGTCCGCCACAACCGTATCTTTGCCGTGGACGCCAACTCTTACTTTTCCCGCCCCGGCCCTCGCTTGGCCGACGGCCTCGAGCTCCTCGCTCACATCCTCCACCCCTCGCATTTCCCTTGTGCGAATCTTCGAGAGGCGTTCCTCCGGATCTAAATCATGCCTCGCCTTCCCCCAACCGCTTTTTCCAGTGCCGGTAAAAGAACAGCCCCGCCAGAATCATCGCCAGTCCGGCCGTGGACCTCACCGGCCGCGCCATCCACACCGTCACCGTCAGCGCCGCCGCTCCCACGACGAAGGCCACCGGAACAATCGGATAGCCCCACGTTCGATACGGCCGCGGCATTTCCGGCTCCGTCCGCCTCAGCCGCAGCAGCGCGCATACCGCCAGCCCGTAGAATATCCACGTCGCGAAGATGAAGAGCGACGTCAGGTCCTCGAACGTTCCCGAGAGCGCCAGCACGCTCGCCAGCGCGCATTGGAACACCAGCGCGTTCCCCGGCGTTCGGAATCGCGGATGGATTTTCGCCGCCATCCGGAAAAATAACCCGTCGCGCGCCATCGCGTAATCCACGCGCGCCCCGCTCAGCACCGACGAATTCAGCGTCCCCAGCGCCGATATCACCATCGCCACCGTGATCCACAGCGCCGCCTTGTGTCCCGCGAAGCTCTGAAACACGTCGGAAGCCACCTCCCGCGACGCCGCCACCCCCGCCACCGGCAGCGCGTAAAAGCACACCGCGCTAAACAGTATGAAGATCACCGCCACGAACGCCACTCCCCCGATCAGAGCCAGCGGAATATTCCTCTCCGGGTTTTCGATTTCCGACCCCACCAGATTCAAATCCTCCCACCCGTCGTAGGCCCACAGCGCCGCCGCCAGCGCCGCCCAGAATCCCGTCATCACCCCCCATGAAATCCGTCCCGGCCACACCGGATGAAAATTGCCCGCCGTTCCGTGCGCCAGCAGGAACCCCAGCCCGATGATCGCCAGCACCGCCGCGATCTTCAAAAACGTCAGCACCACCTGCACCTCTCCTCCGAGCTTCACTCCCAAATAATTGACGAACGTCGTCAGCACCAGCGCTCCCACTGCCAGCGGCTGCGCCCAGGTAAACACGAATTGCCCTTCGTGCCCCCCCAAAAACGGAATCGCCATGTGAATCGTGAAAATCGGCGCCGCCACCGCCGGAAATAGAAACCCCAAAAATCGCAGCAGCCCCGCGGCAATCGATGCCGCCGATGCCGGCCGCCCCACGATCGAATGCATCCACCCGAATAAAAATCCCCACACCGGGCTGAATCCCCTGCTTAAATACGCGTATTCGCCTCCCGCTTCCGGCATCGCCGCGCCAAGCTCCGCGTAGCTCAGCGCTCCAAACATCGAAAGCGCCCCGCCCACAATCCACGCCGCGAACACCACCCCGCTCGCTCCCGCCGCTTGCGTCATTTCGGCCGGCTTCAGGAAAATTCCCGTCCCGATCATCGTGCCCACCACGATGGCCGCCGTCGCCCAGGCTCCCAGCCCGCGCACCAATCCCGGCGATGTGCCCGCCTCGCTCTTTCCCCGCGTCACGGTTTTGCGTTTTCCCTTTCCGCCGCCTCGCCAGGCCCTGCCAGGCTTGCCAGCGACCCCGCCGCAAACGTCACCAGCGTTCCCGCCGCCACATACCAGGTCCATGCGAGAGGCGTGTACCGATTCACCAGGATCATCGTGGCCAACCCCACTCCGAATCCCACCAGCGCGCCTCGCTCATTCGCCCGCGCATTCCATGTTCCCAGCAAAAATATCCCCAGCATCGCTCCGTACGTGATCGAAGCGATGGTCAGCCCCGCCACCAGCACCGGCCCCCACCTCACCAGCCCCAACCCGATCAGCACGATCGCCCACCCCACCGTCAACAGCCGGGAAAGCAGCAGGCTCCGCCCCGCATCCGCGCCGCTTTCCCCTTCGTTTTTCCCCCTTCGCGCGAAGTCCATCATGCTCGACGATGCCAGCGAGTTCAACGATCCGCTCGCGTTCGACATCGCAACCGCAAAGATCGCCGCCAGCACCAGCCCCGCCAGCCCCTGCGGCATGTCGTACACGATGAACGCCGGGAAAATTTTGTCCGGATCGTGCCTCGCGTGCGCCAGCAGGGAAGCGCCCGGGCTTCCCGCCGCGCCCGCTTGCTGCCCGTACACGAACAGCATCACTCCAATCACCAGAAACAGCGCGAACTGCACGAAAATGATTCCTCCGCTCGCCAGCAGCGCCTTCTGGCTGTCCCGTTTGTTTCGCGCCGCCAGCAGCCGCTGCACCATCGTCTGGTCGGTCCCGTGGCTTGCCATCGTCAGAAATGTTCCGCCGATCAGGCCGGCCCAGAACGTGTAGCTTTGCGTCAGGCTCGCCGCGAAGTCGAACACTCGCAGCTTCCCGCCCGACATCGCCGCCACTTGCGTCACTTCTCCCCATCCGCCCGGGATCCGGTGCAGCAGCAGAAAAAACGCCGCCACGGATCCCGTCAGGTAAATCCCGAATTGAATCACGTCCGTCCAGATGACCGCCTTCATACCTCCTTCAAACGTGTAGAACATCGTCAGCACGCCCACGATCAATATTGACAGCCGGTTCTCCGTCCCAAACGCCACGCTCACCACTTTTCCCACCGCCGCGATTCTCACTCCTTCCGCCAGCGCCCGCGTCCCCAGGAACACCGCCGCTGCCGCCGACCTCATCCGCTTCCCGAAACGCTTTTCCAAAAGCTGATAAGCCGTGTAGAATTCGCCTTGGAAATACTGTGGAACCAGGACCACGCACAGTATGGCCCGCGCGACGACGTAGCCCAGCACGACTTGCAGAAATCCCAGGTTTCCGCCATAGGCGATTCCCGGCGTTCCGATGATCGTCAATGTGGAGGTTTCCGTCGCTACGATCGAACACGCCAGCGCCCACCACGGCGCTGTCCTTCCGCCCAGGAAGTAATCGCGCAGGTCTTTCTGTCCGCGCCGGAAGCGCGCGCCGAATATCGTGATGGCCGCGAGATACACCAGAAGAATGGCGAAATCCGGATGGCTGATCGGCATGGTTGCCCGCGCGCGGGCCGCGCGATGCTAACTGCCGGTTCGAAACTCTGTCAAGCGAAGTGAGGTCTTATGTGGAATGAAGACACGAAAGCGATTCCTCCCTATTTCCTCGGTTTCGATGGCGGCGGCACCAAGACGGACTGCGTCCTCCTCGATTCCGCCGGATCCGTCCTGGCCCGCGCCACCACCGGCCCTTCCAATCCGCTTCGCGCCGGCTACGCCAAGGCCTGGTTTACGCTCAGCGACGCGGGCGACATCGTCCTCGAGCGCCGCCATTTGAAAGCCTCCGACATTCGCGGCGTCTGCGCCGGCATCGGCGGCGCCGGCCGCGAGTCCGTCGCCCATCGCATGGCCACTTTTCTATCCCGCAGTTTTCCTTCCGCCGCCGTCGAAGTCACCACCGATCTCGACGTCACTCTCGAAGCCGCCGTCGGCGACGCCCAGGGTGCCATTCTCGTTGTTGGCACCGGCTCCGCCGCCTTTGGCCGCAATTCGAGCGGCAAGACCGCTCGCGCCGGCGGCCGCGGCCCGTGGTTCAGCGACGAGGGCAGCGCTTTCGACATCGGCCGCCGCGCTCTCAATGCCGTCGTCCGCGCCGAGGAATCCCGCGGCCCGGAAACCGCTCTCTCGGCTCAAATTCTCGAATGGCTTGATTCCCGCGACTGGTCCCATGTTCTCGACTGGGTCGTCAAGAATCCCGACGACATTTTCCCTCGCGTCTTTCCCCTCGTCGCCAGGTTGGCGGACAAGGACGACGCCGTCTCCCAGGGCATCCTCAATTCAGCCGCCGAATCTCTCGCCGGATTGGTCAAAAGCGTCCTCGTTCGCCTTGCTCTGGATTCCCAAGCCGTTCCCGTCGCTCTATGCGGCGGCACCATCGGCCGCAGCCGCTTCTTCGATTCCGCCATCGAGGCCGCCATTCGCCAGGCCGCTCCCTCCGCGACCGTCTCCCATCTCGAAACGAAGCCCGCGGAAGCCGCTGCCCGCCGCGCCATGCGCCGCGAGCGCCAGGCAGCAAATGCCGCCGTCTGATTCGCCCGGCGACGCCTCGGATTCCTCCGCCCCGTCCCGCAATCTCCAGGCCCGCGTTCTTGCCGCCGCTGAAGACGAACTTCTCGCTCTCCTCGATTCCGGCTCCCTCGACGAATCTCTTCTCTCCCTCCTCCTCGACCGCCTCGACATCTCTTCCAAGGTCGTTTCCGCCATCGCCGCCATCCCCGGCTCCGTCGCCAACGAGGCCATTCGTTTCCGCCTCGCTCGCCACCCGCACTCTCCCCGCCGAATCGCCCTGTCTCTCCTCCGCCAGCTCTTCCTCTTCGATCTCGTTCGCGTCAGCTTGATACCTTCCACTCCCGCCGAAATTCGCCGCGCCGCCGAGGAGATTCTCATCACCCGCGTTCCCAGCCTCCCCATCGGCCAGAAACTTACTCTCGCTCGCCGCGGACCTTCCCGCGTCGCCGGCGCTCTCCTCGCCGAGGGTCATCCGCAAGCCATCAAGCTCGCTCTTGATAACGCCTTCCTCACCGAGAGCCAGGTCTTGAAAGTCCTCGCCAACGCGGCCGTCCCGCCTCGCGTCGTCGCTGCCATCGCCCAGCATCCTCGCTGGGCAATTCAATACAACGTCCGCGCCGCGCTGGTCCGCAATCCTCACACGCCCGTTCCTTGCCTCCTCGCCGCTCTTCCCAATCTCACTTTGCGCGACCTCAAAGACATCGCCGCTCTCGAAACTCTTTCTCCCCACGCCAAAACCTATATTCACAAAGAGCTCACCCGCCGCTCGTCTCATTCCTCCTCTCGCGGCACCTGAAAATCGCGTACAATCTCGCCGGAGCCTTATGGCCAAAAAACCCGCTCCCGTGAAGCTTATCGTCGCCGTCGGCGCCGTCTGTTTGTTCGCCTATCTCATCATCTCCTCAATTCAGGACACCCGCCTGAAATACGAAGTCTGCATGGATTTCAAGGGCGCCTCCCACTGCTCCACCGCCACCGGCGGCAACGCCACCGACGCCATCCACAGCGCCCACGAAATCGATTGCGAGCTTCTCTCCAACGGCCGCGACGAGCTGATGGTCTGCATGGACCAGGTCCCTTCGCGCATCACCCAGCTGAAATAACTCCCGAATTCGCCAATCTTTCGCGCCATCTGATTCTTTTTGGTGTCTAAAATGGGAAGGTGCTGGTGCGCCCGGTCGATTTGACACTCGCCGCCGCCCTGCTTAGCATCGATACGTTGCAAAAAGGATGGGGATGACGCGCTGCCTGAATTGCGGCGCCGAACGCGACGCCGACATTTGTTCCGCCTGTGGGCTCGGCTCTTCCGCCGCTGAGTTTTCTTTCCGCGTCAAGCTCCTCAATCGCACCGCCGTATTTCTTCTCGGCGCTCTGGCCTTTATCGTCGCCGCGCTTCGCTATCCCGCGGTCGAGCTCGACGGAATCCTGATCTTTATCGGCGTTCTCTTTTTCCTCACCCTCGGCCTCGTCATCTACGTCGAGCGCCGCGCCCTTCGCCACTCCGAGCTCGAAGTCCCCAAGCGCGTGTACTTCGCTCTCATCCCCGCGCCCTGGCTCCTCGCCGGTCTGCTCTTCATCAATGGCGCTCTCGACCATTACCCGGTCCGTCCCGAGCCCGTTCGCGTCGTCGGAAAATTCTCCATGCCGGGTCCCATCCCCATTCGCCGCCTCGACGTCACTTCCTGGCGCGAGGGCCGCCGCTACGAGCGTATTCCCGTTGGCCGCTTTGATTTCGACCGCTTCTCTCCCGGCGACCCCGCCATCGTTGAGGTCCACCCCGGCCTCGTCGGCATTCCCTGGGTTTCCGGCGTCTCCCGGCCTTAATCTCACACCCTCGCCGGATTTTCGCGCCTCAAAAATTCTCCCGCTCCCGCCTTTCCTGTGAACTTCCCGTTCTCCACCACCACTCTCCCTCGCGACATTACCACTTTCGGCACTCCCCTCACCCGGATTCCTTCGAACATCGAATAATCCACCCGCATGTGGTGCGTCTTCGCGCTGATCACTTGCTCTTCGTTCGCGTCAAACACCACCAGGTCGGCGTCCGACCCCACCGCCACCGTCCCTTTGCGCGGGTATAACCCGAATAATTTCGCCGGCGCCGTTGACACCAGCTGCACGAACCGGTTCGGCGAAAATCTCCCTCCGCCCACCCCGCCGCTGTAAACCAGGCTCACCCGGTGCTCCACTCCCGGCCCTCCGTTTGGTATTTTCGTGAAGTCGTCTTTCCCCATCTCCTTCTGCTCTTTGAAGCAGAACGGGCAGTGGTCCGTCGACACCACCTGCAAATCGTCCTGCGCCAGCCCTTGCCACAATTTCTCCTGGTTCCATTTCTCCCGCAGCGGCGGCGTGAACACGTATTTCGCTCCCTCGAATCCCGGCGCGTCCATGTTCTCCAGCGACAAATAGAGATACTGCGGGCAGGTCTCCGCGTACGCCCGCAATCCCCGTTCCCGCGCCTCGCGCACTTTTTCGAGCGCGTCGTTGCACGATAAATGCACGATGTACACCGGCGTGCCCGCCATCTCCGCCAGTGCAATCGCCCGCGACGTGGCCTCCGCTTCCGCCGTCGTCGGCCGCGTCAACGCATGATATTTCGGCGCCTTTTTCCCCTCCGCCAGCGCCTTCTGCACGATCACGTCGATCGCTCCTCCGTTTTCCGCGTGCATGCAGATCATCCCGCCCGTGTCCGCCGCGGCTCTCATCGCCTTGAAAATCGACGCGTCGTCCAGCATGAACACGCCGGGATACGCCATGAACAGCTTGAACGTCGGCACTCCCTCGCCCACCAACTTCTTCATTTCCTCCAATTGCGCCCCGCTCAAATCCGTGATGATGCAGTGAAACGCGTAGTCGATCGCCGCTTTTCCCTCCGCCTTCTTCATCCATGTGTCGAACGCGTGCCGCAGCGTTTGCCCCTTGTACTGAATCGCGAAGTCAATCAGCGTCGTCGTCCCCCCGAACGCCGCCGCGATCGTTCCCGTCTCGAAATCGTCCGAGCTGGTTGTCCCGCCGAACGGCATGTCCAGGTGCGTGTGCACGTCGATTCCCCCCGGCATCACCATCCGTCCCGCGGCTTCGATCACGCGCCCGGCATTCTCCACCGGCAATCCCGCTCCGATCGCCGCGATACGCCCTCCCGTAATCCCCACATCGCTCGCGTACGTATCCGCGGCCGTCACCACCGTCCCGCCCCGTATCACCGTGTCAAACCGCATCTCGCGTCCCTCCCTCGCTCTTTTCTTCCGCGCTGTAGCTTACACCGTTTTTCTTCCCCTTCGATTGGCCGTCCTCCCGCTTGATCCCTGTTCAACTGGCGCGCTTCCGGCCATTTCCAGCCACTCCCCCTCCGTCTTCCGATGCTAGAATGGCCTCTTTCCGCAACCCCCGTTTCCGGAGCGACGATGCCCCTCGAAAATCCCGCGCCCAAACTGCCCGCGGAGCAATACGAAAAAAATTTCGCCGAAATCTCTCCGCCGATGAACTCCCGCCAGGCCGCCGTCGAATCCGCCCGCTGCCTCTATTGTTTTGACGCTCCTTGCATTCAAGCCTGTCCCACCCGCATCGACATTCCTTCATTCATCCGGAAAATCTCCACCGGCAATCTTCTCGGCTCCGCCCGCGTCATTCTCGAGGCCAATATCCTCGGCCACAGTTGCGGCCGTGTCTGCCCCACGGAAGTCCTCTGCGAAGGCGCCTGCGTCATGCACGAAAAGGGTGTCGAGCCGATTGAAATCGGCCGCCTCCAGCGTCATGCCGTGGATTACGTCCTCGACCGCCGCATCCAGCTCTTCCATCCCGGCCCTCCCAACGGCAAGCGTATCGCCTGCATTGGCGCCGGCCCCGCCTCGCTCGCTGCCGCCGCCGACCTCGCCAAGCTCGGCTACTCCGTCGTCCTCTTCGACCGCAACAAACTTCCCGGTGGTCTCGACACCTACGGCATCGCCGCCTATAAGCTTCGCGCCGGCGACGCCCTCCGCGAAATCGGGATGATTGCCGGCCTCGGCGTTGAAATCCGCCCCTCCACGGAAATTGGCCGCGACATTTTCTTCCCCCAGCTCGAAAAGGAATTCGACGCCATCCTCATCGGCGTCGGACTCGGCGAAACTTGGGATCTCTCCATCCCCGGCGAAGACCTCGACGGCGTCGTCGGTGCGATGGAATTCATTGCTCCCACCAAAACCAAGGCTTTCTTCGACGTCCCTGTCGGCCGCCGCATTGCCTGCATCGGCGCGGGCAACACCGCCATTGACGTTGTCACCGCCGCTCGCCGCCTCGGCGCCGAAATTGTCCACCTTCTCTACCGCCGCGGCGAAAAAGAGATGCCAGCCTTCCGCTACGAATACGATCTCGCCAAGCTCGATGGCGTCACGTTCCACTGGTTCACCCAGCCTCTCCGCATCCTCGGCCGCGATGGCCGCGTCTCGGCTGTCGAATGCCTCCGCACCCGCCTCGAACCCGGAGGCTCTTCGGGCAAGCCCAAAATCGTTCCCGTCCCGGGCTCCGAATTTTCGCTCGAAGTCGATATGGTCGTCCGCGCCATTGGCCAGAAACCCGTCACCGAAGCGTTCCGCTCTCTTTCCGGCGTCGAAATTCGTTCCAACGGCACGATTGCCACAAACGCACTTTTCCAGACCGGCCGTCCTCAGTATTTCGCCGCCGGAGATTGCGTCAATGGCGGCAAGGAAGTTGTCGACGCCGTTGCCGAAGGCATGGCCGCCGCCCGCGGCATGGATCGCTGGCTCGGCGCGCCGCGCGGCAAAAACTAGGCCCAATGCGCCTTCCCGATTCATGGACGCAACGCGTTCCCGCACTCGCCGTCCTCGAAGACCCTTGGGAGCCTGTCCCCCGTGCCCTCTTCTTCGTCTGGCTCGCTTTCTATCTCCTCTTCCTGTACGAACTCTTCCGCGGGCAGGGCTTCCTGCTCATGCTCGACCTCGTCCTCATCCCCATCCACGAGGGCGGACACCTTCTGTTTCGTTGGTTTGGCGAATTTCTGATGGTCGCCGGCGGCACGTTCATGCAGCTCTTCGTTCCCGCCGCTTTAGCTCTCTATTTCGCTTTTCGCCGCCAGCCGCAGGGTGCTGCGTTTTGCTCCTTCATTTTCTTCGAGCAGTTTCTTCCCATCAGCCGCTATATGGCCGATGCCCGCGCGCAGGAGCTGCCCCTTCTTTCCGTCGGCGGCGGCGACGACGTCATCCACGACTGGAACTATCTCTTCGGCCATCTCGGCCTGCTCGCCCACGACACGCAAATTGCCTCTCTCACCCGAACCCTCGGCTGGCTCGGCATGTTCGCCGTTCTCGGGTGGTTTACTTGCACCTCCGTGTGGCCTCACAATGCGAAAGTCCGTTCGAGGTGAACCATGGCCGACCTGCGCGTTAAATTCTGCGGCATCGAATCTCCCAATCCCTTCTGGCTCGCCTCCGGCCCTCCCGCCAACACCGCCGGCCAGGTCATGCGCGCTTTCGACGCCGGCTGGGGCGGCGCCGTCTGGAAAACCATCGGCGACCCCATTCAGAACACCTCCTCGCGCTACGCCGCCATTGATTACAACGGCCAGAAAGTGATGGGCCTCAACAATATCGAGCTCATCAGCGACCGGCCCATCGAGACCAATCTCCGCGAAATCGCCGAAGTCAAAAAACGCTATCCGAGGCACCTCGTCATCGCCTCGCTCATGGTCGAATCCAAACGCGAAGCCTGGCACGACATCGTTCACCGCGCCGAAGATGCCGGCTCCGACGCCCTCGAACTCAACTTCGGCTGCCCCCATGGCATGAGCGAGCGCGGCATGGGCGCCGCCGTCGGCCAGGTCCCCGAATATACCGAGATGATCACTTCCTGGGCCAAGGAAGCCGCGAAAACTCCCGTCATCTCCAAGCTCACTCCCAACGTCACCGACATCACCTACACCGCTCTCGCCGCCGAGCGCGGCGGCGCCGACGCCGTCAGCCTCATCAACACCATCAATTCTTTGATGAGCGTTGACCTCGAAACTTTCGCTCCCGCTCCCCACGTCGCCGGCAAATCCTCTCACGGCGGCTACTGCGGCCCTGCCGTCAAGCCCATCGCTCTCCACCTCGTTTCTTCCGTCGCCAAAAAAGTGAAAATTCCCATCGTTGGCATCGGTGGCATCGGCGCATGGTCTGACGCTGCCGAGCACATCGCCGTCGGCGCTTCCTGCGTCCAGGTCTGCACCGCCGCCATGCACTACGGCTTTCGCATCGTCGAAGACATGGCCGACGGCCTCAACTCCTACATGGACTCCCATGGCTACCGCTCTATCGCTGATTTCCGCGGCCGCGCTCTCCCCAATATCAACGACTGGGGCGATCTCGACCTCAACTACAAAATCGTCGCCGAGATTAATCCCGCTCTCTGCATCGGCTGCCAGCTTTGCTACGTCGCTTGCGAGGACGGCGCTCACCAATGCATCGGCCGCGCTCCCGCCAACGGTCACAAGCTCAATCCCAACGGCATGGGCGTCCACGTCCCCCGCATCATCGAGGACGAATGCGTCGGCTGCAATCTTTGCGCCCTTGTCTGTCCCGTGGATTCCTGCATCACGATGAAGCAAATCGAAACCGGCCGCGCTCCCATGTCCTGGAAACAAAAAACCGGAGCCTCCTCCGGCTCGGGCGCTCCCGCGCACTCCTAGCTCCGGGGCCATTCCACGCCTTCGGGCGATTGAGGAGAACTTTGATGAGAAAACGATTCGTCCCTGGCCTTCTCTTTGCTTCTTTCGCGCTTCTTTTCCTCTCTCAATCCGTCTCGGCTCAATCCGCCTCCGCCATTCCCGGCCCGGGGTGGCAAGTGATGTCCGCCACCTACGGCGCCGGCGCTCGCACCCGCGACGTCACCTATCACGTCCGCAACCTTCTCGCCGGCGCGGGCAAGGTCCAGGTTACCAATCAGAATCTCGGCGGCGATCCCGCTCCCGGCGCCAACAAAGTCCTCCGCATCCAGGCCAGAAATTTCCAGGGACTCGAACGCCAGTTCTCCTACAACGAAGGCTCCTGGATCGACGCCTCCCAGTTTTACAACTACAACGGCGGCGGTGGCGGCTACAACGGTTCGGCCTGGATGGTCATGTGGGCCGACTACGGGGCGGGGAATCGCCGCGTCGAAGTCACCGACCGCGTCCGAAGGCTTCTCTCCGGCAGCGGTTTCGTTCGCGTCACCAATCAGAACATGGGCGGCGACCCCTATCCCGGCGCCGATAAGGTCCTGCGCATCTCCGCGAGAAATTATCGCGGTCATGTTCGCGAATTTTCCTACCGCGAAGGCTCCAGCATTGACTCCAGCCAATTCTATAATTACGGCGGCGGCCGCCCGCCGGTCCCGCCCATTCCTCCTCGCCCTCCTCTCCCCGGCCCTCCTGGTTCTTTGCAGATTGTTCGCGCCTACTACGGCCTCAACAACCGCACCTCCGACGTCTCCCAATCTCTTCGCCGCATGATTCGCAACAACTCCCTCGTCGTTCAGGTCACCAACTACAACATGGGCGGCGATCCATATCCCGGCGCGGACAAAGTCCTCACCGTCGTCTATCGCATCAACGGCCGTGAGCAGACCTCTACCGTCAAGGAAGGTAACACCCTGCGAATTCCCTGATGGAGTGTGCCGGCCGGGACTTGGCGCGGCGGCGGGAGAAAAATTTCGACCCTAGTAGAACGCCCTTAAATCCGGCGGGTGCGGTATCGAAACGGACACGCGCCGCCCGTAATCCCGCAGCGTCAATTGGATCAGCTGCTCCGGGCCCACGTCCCGCGAGCTCCAATCGATGCTCGGAATCTGCTGCGCTGTCCGCCGCAAATCCGTGGTCTCCAGATCGCTTCCGTCTTTTTGCAGATCCGTCAGCTCGATCTCGTACGCCAGCTTGGCCTTCGTGTCGAGCAGGATGTAACGCCGCCCCAGCAGTACGATCACCAGGTCGCCGTATTTCTTTTTCTCTTTTCTTTCAGGCTGGTAGGCGTTCCAGCTAAGCGGCACTTTGTCGTCAATCTTCACTTGCGCCCCGTCCACCGGCTCCCACACGATCTTTTCGCCCTCACTCCCGCCGGCCGCCGCGCCTTGCGCCAGCAATATCGCCAGCACCGGCGCCGCGCAAATCATTGCTCGCCGCCCCCGCCGCAGAAGGGAAGTCCAATCCATCAAACCATCGTCCCGCTTGCCGCTATCTTAATTGTGGCTCCCGCGCCGCGCGCGCCTCGCGCTGCTTCCCTGGCGCCGGTTTCCTTCGCGCCGCATCTCCCGCGAAGCCTTCGCTTCCTCGCCTCCAAACGAAATCTCCTCCCGTCATTCCCACTTCACGGGAACCTGTCTCGAGGACAAAATCACAAATCCCTTGGCTCGCCCGTGCTCCACCACGTCCCGCAGGATCGCCACGTCCTGCTCGCAATACGCCGCCACCTTTTCTTTCTGTCCCGCCCGCCACCATCCCACCGCTTCAACTCCGTCGCCCGATTTCGCCGTTCCCAGCGTATCCTTCGCCAGTTGGTCGAGCTTCACCCGGTGCCCCAGCTGCCTGTGCAGCTCTTCGTGTATGTCCCACGAGAGTTTCCTCAGTTGTTCGATCGGCGCGTACGCCCGCAGCACTTCCAGATCGAACCGGTTGCCGTTGAACGTCACCACGTGCGTGAACGCCTCCAGCTCCGCCACCAGTTCCCGCGCGTTCTCCTCATACCAGCGCCGGAAGCCGTGCTCCTTGTCCCACGTCACCGCCACCGCCAGTCCGAACCCGCGGATGTTTCCCCATCCGCCTTCCACTTCGTGCGAGAGCCGCAGCGTCTCGATATCCAGATAAATTTCTCGATCGAAAAGTCCCGCCGTAAATTCCTCCCCGTGGCCTTCGCTTTTTTAGGGAACTCGCGCCCGCCCGCCGCCGCCTTTCGCTCCCGCGCGCGAAGCCTTCCGCGTCCGGCCCTTGTCCGTCCGTTTCCGCGCCCTAGTAGATGCTCGACTCCCGTTTCCGCCCCGTGTAATCCACGTACACGACCTTGATGTCCGTGTAGAAATCCATCGCTGCGTGGCCCACTTCCCGCGGCCCCACGCTGCTCTCTTTCGCCCCGCCGAACGGCACAGGCGCCTCCCCTCCCACCGTCGGCGAATTCACGTGCGTCATTCCCGTTTCGATCCGCTCCACGAATTCGAATATCGTGTTCGAGTCCGTCGAATAAATCGAGCTCGACAGCCCGTATCTCACCGAATTCGCCGCTTCCACCGCTTCCTCAAAATCTTTCACCCGGATGATGCTCACCACCGGCCCGAAAATCTCTTCCTGCGCCACGCGATGTTCCACCCGCACTCCGTCAATCACTGTCGGCGACGTGAACCATCCCTTGCTGTATTTCGTTCCCGTCAGCCGCTCCCCGCCGCACACGATCTTTCCCTCGCTCTTCGCGATTTCGATGTATTTCATCACCGTTTGCAGCTGGTTTTCGTCCACCGAAGGGCCCATCTCCGTCCCCGGCTCCGACCCGTCTCCCACCACGAACGAATTCGCCCTCTCCGCCAGCCGCTTTACGAATTCGTCGGCGATCTTCTCTTCCACCACCACGCGGCTCGTCGCCGTGCACCTCTGCCCCGTGGACCCGAACGCTCCCTGCGCCGTCGCTTCCACCGCCAGCGGCAGATCCGCGTCCGCCATCACCACCACCGGGTTTTTCCCGCCCATCTCGCACTGGATTTTCTTCAGGTGTTTTGCCCCCGACGCGTACAGGTGCGTCCCCACTTCCGTTGACCCCGTGAACGATAGCCCGTGCACGTGCAGATTCTGCACCAGCTCGTCCCCCGTCTCCCGCCCCGAACCCATCACCAGGTTCAGCGCTCCCGCCGGCAATCCCGCCTGCTGGAATATCTCCGTCACCTTCATCGCCGTCAGCGGCGTCAGCGTCGCCGGCTTGAACACCACCGTGTTTCCGTACGCCAGCGCCGGCGCGATCTTCCACACCGGAATCGCCACTGGAAAATTCCAGGGCGTGATCGCTCCCACCACTCCCAGCGGCCGCCGCAGCGTGTACGAAAAATTCTTCCGCAGCTCGCTCGACATCGTCTCGCCGTTGATCCGCCGCCCTTCCCCCGCCATGAATTCGATGATGTTGATGGACCGCTGCACTTCGCCCGTCGCGTCTTTCAGCGTCTTGCCCTCTTCCCGCGTCAGCGCTCGCGCCAGCTCGTCTTTCTGCTCCTCCATCAGCCGAGCCGCCCGGAACAGGATTTTTCCCCGCGCCGGCGCCGGCGTATCCCGCCACCCCGGAAACGCCGCCTTGGCCGCCACGATCGCTTCCTTCATCTCTTCGCGCGTCGACAGCGGCACTCGCGCCACCACATCGTCCGTGTTCGCAGGGTTTCGCCGCTCCACGACCCGCGCCGCCTTCGATTCCACCCACTCCCCGTTCACAAAATTTTTCCCAAGAACTTCCGTCGTCGTCGCCGTCGTCATCGCTTCTCCCCAAGTTCATCCCGCGCGTCGCCGGTCGTCCCTTCCGCCTCCGCGCGATTTAATTATACCCATGATGAACCAAAATTCCGTTCCGCGGAAGCTCCATCCCGGCTCCTCCCGCCGCGTCCCATCGCTTCGTGGCCCGGATTGCTCGAAAGAGTTAAAATACTTTCTGTCGGAGCTGCCCGGCGAGCGTTGCTCTCGCCCCAGCCCGGTACTCTGCTCTGGTACTCTGGAGTCGCTCATGAAAGCGGCCCTCTTTCTCGCCATCCTGTCTCTTTCGCTTTCCCCGCGCCTTTTCACCCACGTTCCCCCCGGCACGGTGCTTCCCGTCACCCTCGACTCTTCTCTCTCTGTGAAATCCCGGCCCGGCCAGGTAATCACCGCGCGGATCATGCAAGACGTTCCTCTCGGCCCCGGCGTCAAAATCCGCGCCGGCTCCAAGCTCCTCGGCCACGTCATTGAAGTCGTCCATCCCGCCCCGGGCTCCGGCGCCGCCATCACATTTTCCTTCGACTCCCTGAAAATCTCCCATCGCACGATTCCCGTCGTCACTGACCTTCGCGCGATGGCCTCCTTCGTGGAAATTGACGATGCTCAGATTCCCGACACGGGTCCCGACCGCGGCACGGCTCCGGCCGTCTATACGACAAATCAGGTGGGAGGAGAAGTTGTCTATCGCGGCGGCGGGCCGGTCGCCGATGGCGACGAAGTCGTCGGCACGCCCGTTCCCGGCGGCGTTCTCGGCAAACTCCGGCCCAATCCTTCCGGCCAGTGTCGCGGCCCTATCGCCGCCAATGACCAGCCGCAGGCTCTCTGGCTGTTTTCTACGAACGCTTGTGGAGAGTACGGTTACCCGGAAATTACCATCGCTCACGCCGGCCGCAGCGAGCCTTTCGGTCGAATCACTCTGAGTTCGAAAGACGCCGGCTTCAATGTCCGCGGAGGCAGCGGCATGCTCCTCCGCATCATCTCTTCCATTTGATTTCGGCCCTGCGGGCCGGCCCCTGTCCTTCGCCCCGCCGCGATAGTGTCGCGGCTCCGCCGCTACATGCGCACTTCGCTGAATGTTTTGTCCAGCAAACGGATTCCTTCATCCACGTCGGCCTTGCTGATGTTCATCGGCGGCGCCATCCGGATCACGTTCGCGTACATCCCGCCCTTGCCCACCAGCAATCCGTTTCGCCTCGCCGCTTCCAGCACTTGATTCGTCTCCTGCGCGGCCGGCTCTTTCGTCTGCCGGTCCTTCACCAATTCCAGGGCCTGCATCATCCCCATGCCTCGCACGTCGCCGATCAGCGCGTATTTTTCCTGCAGCTCTTCCAGTTTCTTCCGGAAATATCCGCCCACCACGTGCGTGTTTTCCCGCAGATTTTCTTCCTCGATCACTTCGATCACCGCCCGCGCCGCCACCGACGTCACCGGATTCCCCCCGAACGTCGAAATCGTCAGCCCTTGAAATTTGTCCGCCAGCTCCGCCGTCGTGATCGTCATCCCCACCGGCACGCCGTTCCCCATGCTTTTCGCCGACGTGATCACGTCCGGCGTCACTTCCCACTGCTCGATCCCCCACCATTTCTTCCCCGTCCGGCCCCATCCCGTCTGCACTTCATCCGAGATGTACGCTCCGCCGTAATTCTTCACGATCCGGTACACGATCTTGAAATATTCCGGCGGGGGAGTGATGAACCCTCCCACGCCCTGAATCGGCTCCGCGATGAACGCTGCGATCGCTCCGCTCGTCGTCGTCTGGATTACGCTCTCCACATCCTTCGCGCACGCCACTCCGCAATCCGGATACTTCAGGTGCAGCGGGCACCGGTAGCAGTACGGATTGATCGCGTGCGAAATCCCCACGCTGATCACCCCGCCCTTCCGCCACGCCGATTGCGCCGTGATGCTTTTCGCCAGCGCCGATCCCCCGGAATACGCGTGCCGCAGCGCCACCACGTCGTAGCTCGGCCCCGTCATCCGCGCCAGCAGAATCGCCGCTTCGTTCGCTTCCGTCCCCGAGCTCGTGAAAAAACTCTTCTGCAATTTCCCCGGCGTGATTTCCGCCAGCTTCTCCGCCAGCGCCACGATCTGTTCGTTCGGAAACAGCGTGGACGTATGCTGCAGCTTGTCCACCTGCGCCTTGATCTTCGACGTCACCTTCGGATTGCAATGTCCCACGCCGATCGTCACGATTCCGCCGAAAAAGTCGAGATACTTGTTGCCCTCGACGTCCCACAGGTACTGCATCGACGCGTGGTCCGCCACCAGCGGCTTTTGGTAATAGTTTGTCACCGCCGGCCACAGGAATTCCTTGTGCTTCCTCACTACTTCTTCGCTGCGCGTCTCCGTCATCTTCGGTGTCGTCGTCATGGTCCGCTTCCTTTTCCTGTGGTCTCGATTCGCTCGCGAACGCTCGAGCCGTTCCGACTCAATCTCTCCACTCTCTCAATTCGTCTTCGCCTGCGCGGAGCGGTCCCATTCCCGCCATTCAATCCGCTGCGGCCACCGCATGTCTCCCCGCATGCTGCTTCGTAATCTCCTCATACGAGTCCGGCCGCCGGTCCCGGAAAAATTGCCACGTCGCCCGCACCTGCTCGATCTCTTCCAGGTCCAGCTCCGCCGCCACCACCTCATCCTTGTCCCGGCTCGCCTGCGCCACGATCTTCCCTCTCGGGTTGCAGAAATAGCTCTTTCCGTAGAACTCACCGATATTCCACGGCGGCTCTTTTCCCACTCGATTGATCGCTCCCACGAAGTACCCGTTGGCCACGGCATGCGCCGGCTGCTCCAGCTCCCACAGGTATTCGCTCAACCCCGCCACCGTCGCCGACGGGTTGAACACGATTTCCGCTCCGTTCAATCCCAGTATCCGCGCTCCCTCCGGAAAATGCCGGTCGTAGCAGATATACACCCCGATCCGCGCGAATTTCGTCTGAAACGTCACATACCCCGTATTTCCCGGCGTGAAATAGAACTTTTCCCAGAATCCCGGTTTGCAGTGCGGGATGTGATGTTTCCGGTATTTTCCCAGATACTTTCCGTCGGCGTCGATCACCGCCGCCGTGTTGTAAAACAGTCCGGTCATCTCCCGCTCGTACACCGGCACGACTATCGCCATTCCATGCTTCTTCGCCACTTTCTTCATTCGCTCGATCGTCGGCCCGTCCGGCACAGGCTCCGTCAGCTCGTACCACCGCTCCTGCTGTTCCGCGCAGAAATACGGCCCGTTGAAGAGTTCTTGCAGGCACAGGATTTGCACTTTCTTCTTCGCCGCCGCCTCGATCAGCTTTTCGTGCTTCTCCACCATCTTTTTGCTGATCTCCCGGATCGAATATTTCTCCGGCGACCACTCGCAATGCACCTGGATCAATCCTCCGCGCACGATTCGTGGCATTTGGCGCCTCCAATTTCAGCGGCAGCCGCAGTTTACCTTGCCCCCCTCCCCCCGGCAAGGCGAACGCCGCAAATCTGTCCTGAAATCTCGCTCTCTCCCGTATAATCCGCCGGACGTATGAAGCCGCCTTACATCAAATGTTTCTTCCGCGGCCTCGGCCGCCTCTTCCCCAATTGTGTTTTGGTCGGGGAAGCCATCGCCTTCAACATGTTTCTCGCCTTTTTCCCCATTCTTCTCCTGGCCATCGGCATCCTCAGCGCCACCGACTTTTTCCTCCCCGCCATCCGCGAATTCTCCGAGCGCCTCCGCCAGATTCTTCCGCCCGGCAGCGAAGATGTCGTCATGTCTTACTTTGTCCGTCGCGGCGTTCACACCGGCCGCTGGCTCACTCTCGGTTTGGGCGGCACTCTCATCGCTGGCTCGCAGGTCATGGTCGGTTTTATCGAGGGCTTTCGTATCATCGAAGACGATCCCATCGTCCCGCGCTATCTCGCCCGCAATGGCCGCGCCTTGGCCCTTCTCGTCCTGACGATCCTTCCCACTCTCGCCGTCGTTATTTTCACCGTCTTTGGCAGGCAGGCCCGCGCTTGGCTCATTCGCCAGATCGGGCTCCCGTTCCTCGTCCGCGAGCTCTGGTTTTTCCTCTACGCCGTCATGGTCTTCACCCTCGCCATGCTTGTTCTCGTCCTCCTCTATCGCATCGGGCGTCCCGGCCGCCGGGGTTTTCGCCGCCTCATTCCCGGGGCCATTGTCGCCACCGTTCTCTGGTGGGTCGCCGACATTTCCTTCGGCTTTTACGTCCGCCGCATGCCTTACGACGTCGTCTACGGCGGCCTCGCCGCCGCCATCGGCTTGATCCTCTGGATGTACCTCACCGCCATGATTATTCTCTTCGGCGCCGCCTTCAACGCCGAGTATTGCGAATTCCTCTCTTCGGAATAGCCCGCTCCTCGCCGCCAATTCCCCTGATTCCGCTTTTTCCCCTCGATTCGCTCCTCCCCCTAATTCTTCCCGCACCCCGGCCGATATAGTCATCGCCGGTGGTGTTTCCGTAAGGGGGAACTGTGTTCCAAAATCTCAAGCTGACTCCTAAAATTGCCGGCGCCATCGCGGCCATTCTCACCCTCACCTCGCTCTCAGGTTTCCTCCTCGCCCGGCGCCGCATTGATGCTCAGTCGGACGCCGCCTTCATTGACAAGCTTCGAAAAACCGACGGAATGGCCACCAGCGTCCGCGTCTACTTCTCCAAGAATCTCGACCTCTACAATCCCACTCATACTTTCACCGACGTCAAGCAGGTCCCGGTCGTCGTCGCCTGGACCATCGCCAGGAAATACGCCGAATCCCAAGGCATGTCCTTTTCCACTCCCTCGCTTCATCCTCGCGACCCCGCTCACTCTCCCGACGACTTCGAGCGCGACGCCTTGGAAGCATTTGCAAAAGATCCCGACCTCGCCGAGTACTACCGTCGCACCAAGCTCGACGGCCAGGACGTCCTCCGCTACGCTCAGCCCGTCCGCCTCACCCAAGATTGCTTGCAATGCCATGGCGGTCCCGCGGGCGAAAAGGATCCCTTCGGGTACGCCAAAGAAGGAATGAATGTCGGTGATCTCAGAGGCGCCTTTGTCGTCACCGCCCCAGCCGGCCCTTTGCTGGCCCAGGCTCGCGGCAATAGTCTCGCTCTCCTTCTCACCAGTCTCCTGATGTTGGCCAGCGCCGTCGTTGTCGTCCTGTTTGTCGTTCGCCGTTTCATCGTCAAGCCGGTCTCCGCCGCTGCCTCCCTCGCCTCGGAAATCGCTCGCCACAATTTGGCCGTCCGCGATATTGACGTTGATTCCCACGATGAGGTCGGCGAAGCCGTCCAGGCTCTTAATTCCATGAAGAACAATCTTCACGGTATGGTCTCCCAGATTTCGCTCAGCTCGGACCGTCTCGCAAGCGCCGGCGAAGAAATCAATCGCACCGCTCTCCATCAAGTCGGCACCGCCCAGACTCAAACCGACCGGACCAACGAAGTCGCCGTCGCCATGGAGGAGATGTCCGCCACCGTTTCCGAAGTCTCTTCCAATACGCAAATGGCGGCCGAGCTTGCCCGCGATGCCACCAACCTCGCCGTGCAGGGCGGCAAAGTCGTCCAGGACGCTGTCTCAAAAATGCGCGCCATCGCCTCTTCTGTCGGCGGTCTCGGCGCTCGCATCCAGCAGTTAGGCGACAGCTCCCGTCAAATCGGCGAAATCGTTCGCGTCATCGAAGACATCGCCGACCAGACCAATCTCCTCGCTCTCAACGCTGCCATCGAAGCCGCTCGCGCCGGTGAGCAAGGCCGCGGTTTCGCCGTTGTCGCCGATGAAGTCCGCCGTTTGGCCGAACGCACCAGTCAGGCCACTCAGGAGATCGCCACTCGCATCGGCGCCATCCAGTCCGAAACCGCCAGCGTTGTCACCGCTATGCACGGGGGAACCGCTCAGGTCGAGGAAGGCGTCGAATGTGCCGCTCGCGCCGGCGGTTCGCTTGAAGGAATCATTCGCATGAACGACCAGGTTCGCGACCGCATCACGCAAATCGCCACGGCCACCACCGCTCAATCCACCGTCGCCCACGACGTTTCCTCGAGCGTCGCCGACATCGCCAATCTCGCCAAGGGCTCCGTCCACGCTTCCGAGGAATCCGCCAAAGCCTGCGAAGAGCTCGCCTCTCTCGCCATCGATCTCGAAAAACTCGTCCGTCAGTTCACGCTTTCCACCGCTTCCCGCTCCGCTGCGCCAAGGCCTCCGCAATTTCAGTTGATGTCTTCACCTCGAGCCAAGGCCTTGCGCCTTCCCTCGCATTCCGAATCGCCATCGCCCTCCGAGCGCGCCCATGCCCTCGAGCCGGTTTCCAAGCATTGACCGCCTCGGCGGGCGGAGTCTTCATCCATGCCTGGCCTTGCCCACATTCAGCTCTCCCGCTTGCAAATCCAAGACGGCCCGCGCTTCCTCCCCACGCCCCGCCATTCGTTGGTAACATGGCTCCTCTGACCGGCGTCCGTGTTCTCGGCGTCCGCCGCGGGGAGGCAGCCATGCCCAAAGTCTCCGTCGAATGCTATTCCGGCTATCGTGCCGACGAACTTCCCACGAGCTTCACTCTTCGCGGCCGCCCCTATCAGGTCCAGGCTCTCGACGGTCAATGGTTTTCTCCCGGCGCCACTTACTTTCGAGTCCAGGCTCAGGATGGCAATTTCTATGTCTTGCGCCACGACGAAGCCCAGGATTCCTGGAGCCTCGACGGCTTTCGCGCCGCGCGCTGAGATTTTCCATGCCCACTGCCATCGACAAGCGGCGTTACCAGCGTATCTTGGTCCCTTCCGGCCACGCCATCCTCGCCCGATGCCACCTCAACGGCCGCCGCTTCGATGGCATTGTTACCGTCATCGGCCTCGGCGGCATGTTCGTCCGCACGCGTGAATCCCTTCCTCCCGGAACGATTCTTCAAATCGCTCTCACTGACCCCATCGTCTCCTTCGATTCCGAGTGCGCTGTCCGCGACTGCACCCAGACCGGCATCGGCCTCGAAATCGTCTCCATCGAACCCGCCGCCCAGCGCAAACTCCGCTTTCTTCTCGAACAGTTGAAGCGCTAATCCCCCTCTTTGCCCTCTCTTCTATTGACTCTCCCGGCGCGCCTCGCAACTTTCCTCCCCGCGGCGGGTTAAACTCAAAGAATCGGCGGAGCTTGCGTCGTTCGGCTTTCTCCCGCCGTTTCCGAGGCCAACCGCATGACTCCTACGGCGCCGCGCGCCCGCCGTCATCGTCTGAACACCCCGGGATTGCTGTCTCTCGCGCTCCTCTTGTCGTTGTCTTTCGCCGCGGCCTCTGCGCTTTCCGCCCCTCCCGCCGCAGCCAACCCTCCGGAACCCTCGCCCGCCCAGACCATCAAGCTCGACAAGAAATTCAAAGGCAATCTTCCCATCACCCAGCTCACCGAGGACGAAGCCATCCTCCACGCCTTGAATCGCCTCGCCTACGGTCCGCGTCCCGGCGACCTCGACCGCATTCGCGCTATGGGCCTCGAAAAATGGATTGACCAGCAGCTCAATCCCGCCTCCATTGACGACTCCGCTTTCGACGAGCGCCTCGACCAATACCTCACCCTCAACATGTCCTCCAAAGCCCTTCTCGAGCTTTTCCCCCGCCCCAATCAGGTCGCCAAGGCTCAAGGCCTCCCCAAGGAAGAGGTCGAGGCTCAGATGAAGCAGGAGCGCCAGGACGCCGTCGCTCAAATCAAGCCCACCGGCGATCCCAACATTGACAACGCTCAGGACCAGCTCGCCCGCATGGTCGGCCCCAATCGCATCGTCGCCGAACTTGCCATGGCCAAGCTCGATCGTGCCATCTACAGCAATCGCCAGCTCCAGGCCGTTATGGAGGATTTCTGGTTCAACCATTTCAACGTCTATGCGGACAAGGGCGAGGAAAGGTGGTATCTCACCTCCTACGTTCGCGACGCGATTCGCCCTCACGTCCTGGGCAAGTTTCAGGATCTCCTACTTGCCACCGCGCAAAGCCCCGCCATGCTCTTCTATCTCGATAATTGGCTGAGCGCCGACCCGCAAGCCGTCGCTCTCAACCAGCAGCGCCGCCAGATGCGCCGCGGCCTCTTCGGCGGAGATTTTGCCGGCGTCGAGCAGCCCGCCCCCGGAGCCTTTCCCGCTCCCTCCTCGTTCTCTCCGCAAAACGCGGCCGCCAATCCTGCCGCCTCCAAAAAATCCGAACGCGGCTTGAATGAAAATTACGGCCGTGAAGTCATGGAACTTCACACCGTGGGCGTGGACGCCGGCTACTCCCAGCAGGATGTGATTCAAATGGCTCGCGCTCTTACCGGCTGGACCATTCACGAGCCTCGCAAGGATCCTCAATTTTATTTCGATGATCGTCTTCACGCCCTCGGCAAAATCACCGTTATGGGCCGCACGTTTGACGAGGGCGGCATTCAGGACGGCGAAGCCGCCCTCAAATTTCTCGCCGCCAATCCCAACACCGCCCGCCACATTTCCTTCGAGCTGGCGCGCCACTTTGTTTCCGACGATCCTCCTCCCGCTCTCGTCGCTCGCATGGCCAAGACCTACGAATCCTCGGGCGGAGACATTCGCGCCGTCCTCCGCACCATGATCTATTCCCCTGAATTCTGGTCGCGCGACGCCTACCGCGCCAAAATAAAGACCCCCTTCGAGCTGGCCGCCAGCACCGCCCGCGCTCTCGATGCCGGCGTCGTCGTCTCTCTTCCCCTCGTCAATTGGGTTGGTCGCATGGGCGAGCCGCTCTTCCAGTGCCAGCCTCCCACGGGCTTTTCCGATGTCGCCCAGACCTGGGTCAACGCCGGTTCGCTCCTCAATCGCCTGAATTTTGCTTTGGCTTTTGCCACGGGCCACATGGGCGGCGCCAAGGTGGACCTCGCTTCCATGATGGGCGCCGGCGCTTCCACCAATCCCGAAGCCGCCCTCTCGAAATCCATCGATCTCTTTCTCGGCGGCCAGATCGCTCCCGGCACGCGGCAAATTCTCGAAGCCCGCCTCGGCGATCCGCAAATCCTCCGGGCGCGCCTCGACGATCCCGTAAAGCAAGTGAATGAAGGTTTGATCTCCGGCCTGGTTCTCGGTTCGCCGGAGTTTCAGCGCCGCTGATTTGTCGCGGCTTGTTTCAGTTTAATTCGTGCGCCGGGCGGCTTCCTTTTTCTCGAGGCCCTGGCGCACGGGAGGGCCGTCATGAAAATCTCTCGCCGTTACTTCATCAAATCCGGTGGCATCGCCATGCTCGGCATGGCTTCCTTCCCGGCCTTCCTCCAGCGCGCCATGGCCTCCTCCGTGAATCCCGGCAAAAAGAAAATGGTTGTCCTCTTCCAGCGCGGCGCCATGGACGGCCTCAACGTCGTCGTCCCCTTCGGCGAACCCAACTACTACTCCTTGCGTCCTTCCATCGCCATTCCCGCGCCCTCCCGCGGCTCTTCCGTCGCCGCTCTCGACCTTGACGGCTTCTTCGGCCTTCATCCGAGCCTCCAACCCATCTTCCCCCTCTATCAATCGCGCCAGCTGGCCATCGTCCACGCCGTAGGCTCGCCCGATCCCTCCCGCTCCCATTTCGACGCCCAGGATTTTATGGAGTCCGGCACTCCCGGCGTGAAATCCACCGACGACGGCTGGCTGAATCGCGCTCTCCAGGCCGCCCCTGACCAGGACCCCTCTCCTTTTCGCGCCGTTGCTTTCAGCCCGTATCTCCCGCTGACTTTGCAGGGCGCCGCCCCCAGCATCGCCATTCCCGATCTCAAGCAGTTCAAAATGTACGGACCGCCGCAAACTGTCGAAGGCGGCTTCGAAGCTATGTATGCGCAGACCGTGGACCAGGCCCTTCACGGCGTCGGCTCGGAAACCTTCGAAGCCGTTGACCAGCTCAAGAAAATCAATCCCGCCGAATATCAGCCCGAAAACGGCGCTCAATATCCCAAGGGGCGTTTCGGCCAGAACTTGATGGAAATCGCCGAGCTCTTCAAAGCAGATGTCGGCCTCGAAGTCGCATTTCTCGATAGCGGTGGCTGGGACAATCACGTCAACGAAGGCGGCGTGCAAGGCCAGCTCGCCAATCTCCTTCGCGACCTTGCCGAAGGCCTCGCCGCATTTCATCTGGATATGGGCGACCGCATGGACGACGTCGTCTTCGTCAGCATGTCCGAATTCGGCCGCACCGCCCGCGAGAATGGCAATCGCGGCACCGACCACGGCCACGCCAACTGCATGTTCGTCATGGGCGGCGGCGTCAACGGTGGACGAGTCTTCTCCCGCTGGCCCGGCCTCGACAATGCCCAGCTTCACGACGGCCGCGATCTCGCCGTCACCACCGACTATCGCAGCGTCCTCGGCGAAATCCTTGCCCGCCACATGCGCGAGCCGTCTCTCGCCGCTACGTTTCCCGGTTTCGCCAACGATGCCCGCCAGTTCCTCGGCGTCCTCAAGGCCTGACACGGAAAAATAGCGATGCAGTCGCCGCTTGTCGCTGTGAAATGTCTCTGAATTATTTGCAGTTCATCGGAGTTGTGGATCCAGCTAGAAAATCATGTACCTGGGAGCGTGCCTCGGCCACGGCGTTCTTGCGTTCGCATGCATCCTTTGATTCCCAGTGTTCCTCGATGTCTTTTTCATCCGCCGGAGATAAATGCCACGAAAGCGGCGCGTTTTCCGCGTTGTACTCGAATACCGCGTCGTCGATCTCCACTTGCTTGCATGCCTCCAGGCGCTTCAGCACCTCGCGCTCTTCATCGTTCCTCGATAACTGCCCGAGGTCGCGAACGTTCAGCATCGTGGATATCGGCGCATAGCTCTGATACGGCCAGCCCTGTGTTTTGGGGTTGGGCCCGGAGGAAGGGGGCGAAGCCCGTATTTCTATGATCAGCACGCGACGGACCGGATTGTCCGCCGCGCTGAGCGCTTCATCGGCCCAGGAAAGCAATGTCGCCATTCCATAATTGTCCGTGTATCCCCCGTCCACCACGTGAATTTGCGCTCCCCCCGCATCCGGTCGCGCTGCCGGAGATACATACGGAAACGTCGCGGATAGCCTCGCCGCCGTCACCAGCGTCACGTCCAGCCCGGACAATCCTTCGGTTTTCATCTCCTGCAGGCTGGTTCGGCTCCTCATCGATTTCAGATCCGTCGTCCCCAGGAGCAGCCTCTGCCCGCTTTCCACGATTGTCGCGTTCAATACGATTGCCGGATACCACCCTTCCGTGGCTCCTTTCCGCCATTCGCTCAGCGGTTTCCAGATATGCGCCGGCTGCTTTTCAGTTTCCCGCGTCAGCGCCCTCTCCAGCGCTTCTCCCCGGTCCTCATACTTCAAAACGGGGAAGAAGACGCGAATAAAGTCGGGATACACCAGGCCCCAGGCAATGTCGTCGAGGCTCGATGCCTCCGCGTCGCCTACGGCTTTTTCGAGTTCGCTCGAATCCTTCGGAAGCCCTCCTCCTTTCAAGTCGTACTCGCTGAAGAAATACATCGTTCCCACGCTGCCTCCGGATACCCCGCTGATCAGACGCACGGAATCCCCGAAAATCGACGCGTTCGTCGGAAAAGCTGCCCGGCTTTCCTCCTCCAGGCCCGTGAGCACTCGTGTCGTCCATGCGGCGGCTTTGATTCCTCCCCCGCTCGCCGCAACCAGAATTACGCTTGTTCCCTTTTTTCCCGACCGGATGACATCCTCGGGCTTCACAATCCTGGAATCTTCTGCCCCGACCATCCGGAAGTAGTGGTCCGTCCATGGAATATGCGCCGTCGGCACGATGACCAAAAGCAGCGGCAGAAAAACTGGCACTCGGAATCGGTCCAACAGGAACGTCACGGCCGTCAAACCCCAGCACGCGATCATCTCGAATACCAGCAGATCGGCCAGCGTGGGCACCACCGGCTGGTGTCCGATATGCCGCGACTTCATCACGCCGATCGCGACGTACACAAAAAAACAGAGCAGGAACGACCACAGCGCCAGGTAATGCCCCTCATGCACTGACCCGTCCTCTTTGGCGAAGCCCGGACCGAGCATCGCGAGGCCCTTTGTCGCAACGCCCAGCCTCGTCCATCTCTTCCCCTTGAATTGTCCTCCGCCGATTAAAACCAAAATCGCCGCTACCCCTCCGCAGAGAATTCCGGCCAGCAGCCGCGGAAGGGTCGACGTCCCGCTTGTTACGGATACGTAGGCTCCCACTCCAACAGCTGGAACCGCAAAAAAAACGAACACGAACGAGTGTCCCCTTCGTGTGGGCCTCTGCATCACTAGCCGAGACCTCCACGGAAACGGCGGGATGCCGAAACGTTCCGGACCGTACAGAAAGATCTGCCACGCCGTGACCATCAGCGTCCAGCTCGTTAGCGTCGCCGTTAAAGTCACAAAACCAATCCCATATTGCGTTACGTCGAAAATTCCTCGCAACAGGCTCGGTGCGAACCATATGGCGACGAACGGAAAGGTAATCAGCAGTAGAAGGGAAATCAGCGGGACGCGAAGCAGGTAGACATACGGGAGCGCCTCCCCGAGAAAACTAATCGCTCGACTCAGGCCCGATCGCCCCGGATTGCTCCCGGAATTATTCACGGAGGCACACCAATTGCCTGACCATTTACCACACACTTTCTGAAAAAGGCAAGTACCTTTATAACAATAAACGCGCTGCCAAAGCCCTCATCCGCCCCTATCGCGGTTCCGACGGCGCGCTGGCCGCTCCGTCGGCGTTGTATGCCGTCACGCGGTAGCGCGACCCAAACCCTCCCGGATGTGGATCGACCCATGGATCGTCCGCGTCCGTCGCGCAGCGGTCGCACACGGTTTTCCACTCACTCCCTCCGGGATCCATTCTCTCGATCGAATACTTCACCGCGCCCGCCGACCCCCTCCACGCCACCAGCCCGCCGATGACCACCGTCGTCACCACCGGTCGCTCCGGTATCATGTGCTTCGGCGTCGGCAACCCCGCCATCGCGTACGCGTGCGCCCGCAATTGTTGCGCCCGCTCCCCCATATCTTCTGCCGTGTTCACGAGCGTCTTGATTCCCGGATAGTAAAGCGCCCACCATTCGCCGCTCTCGCCCCGCTCCGCATACGCTGCGTTGTTCGTATCCGCCGGTATCGGCTGAAACCCGAAATTCTCCAGGTGCGCCTGCAGCGCCCAGAAATCGTCCCCCGAAATATTTGTGTCTTTCGCCAGCGTGTCCAGCACCTCCTGCAGATCCTCCTGCGTCTTCCAATCCGTTCGGTCCCATCCAAACTCGTTCACGATGTACGCTTTTCCGTGCGACGTCACCGTCGCCGCGTCTGCGCGAAACGTCTCCGCCGTCGTGTGCAGTCCCGGCCCCAGCAGCGCATCCCAGTGCGGGTAATACTCGAACGTGAACATGTCCGGGCTCTCGTCGTCGAGCGCTTTTGGATACGCCCGGAAAATCCCCGAATTGTCCAGAAACAAATGCCGCGGATCCTCCATCTTGATGTGCTCCCCGACCGTCTCCACCCAGTCCGACACTTGCCCGAACGCTCCCGCCCCTCCCCCCAAAAACTGCGCCACCAGCCCGCACATGTTGCAATCCTCCCACGCCAATATCGTCGGGTCGTCCTTATACCGGACTCCCGTCAGCGGGTTCATGTGGTTCAGCACCGCGTCAATATGCTTTTCGTACGCCGCGATCAGCCCCGGATCGGTGAAAAAATCCTGCGGATTTTTCTTTTTCTCCCACTCCAGGTACTCTCCGATTCCTCCGCCTTCGCACGCCGCGCAGTCTCCCACCAGCGTGATGATCAATTTCATCCCGTGCTTCCGCGCATCCGCCAGAGCGTAATCCGACGCCTGAAATCCCGCTTCGTTGAATTTCCCCTCCTCCGGCTCGATGCACCTCTCGCATCCCACCGTATCGCCCATCGTCTGCGACCTCACCACCCGCGCTCCCATCTCCTCCGCCGTCGCAAACGCGTCGTCAATTTCCGCTCGCCTCGGAAACCTCGGCCCCATCGGATCGTGCGGCCCGTATCCCTCGAGCCCCAGCCACTCGATGTTCGGCCCGCTGTAACGGAACGTCGCCCCGTCCAGCGTCAGCCGCGTCTCCGCCCGCTTCACAAAATCGTCGTGACGCGCCGTCTGCGCTCTCGCCGGCCCTGCCTGCATCATCGCCGCCGCCAGCGCCATCGCCGCTATCCCGCCCGCTTTCCTCATCGTCTTCCATCCCCTGGCTCCGCTCATCCGCTCTCCTCTCCGGTTGGTAATCTCCATCCTTTGAACGCTCGCCGCTCCATCCGCCGTCATAAATTTCCTTTCGTCGCTCGAAATCTCAAAAATTCCCCTCCTGGCCGCCTGCGAGCGCCGCTCCTGCTTCTCGCGAATCCTCATCGCCGCGCGCTCCCCCGCGTCACAAACTCCCGCAGCCTCTTCACCGCGCCCGGAATCTCTCCCACCGTCGTCCCGCCGAATCCCAGGATGAATCCCTGCCGCGCTCCTGGCCCCGAATACATCGGCGAAAGCGGCCAAAGCCACAAACTCTCGCCCGCGGCTCGTCCCGAAATCTCTCGATCCCGGTATCCTCTCGGCAGCGTCACCGTCAAATGCAGCCCCGCGTCCGCTCCATGCATCTCGAGCAGCGAACCTAGCTCCTTGCGAATCCCTTCCACCAGCGCCACTCTTCGCTCGTGATACGTCTGCCTCATCCTTCGAATGTGCCGCGAAAAATGCCCTTCGTTGATGAACTCCGCCAGCACCGCCTGGTATTGGTGCGCCGGGCTCACATCCATCGCGTGCCGCACCGCCGTGAAGTGATCCACCAGGTCCGCTGGAATCACGATGTACCCCACCCGCAGCGACGGAAACATCACTTTGCTGAACGTCCCCACATAGATCACTCGCCCCGTTCGGTCCAGCCCTTGCAGCGACGCGATCGGCTTGCTGTCATACCGGTACTCGCTGTCGTAATCGTCCTCCACAATCCACGCTCCCGCGCTCTGCGCCCATTCGAGCAGTTGCAGCCTCCTCGAGGCGCTCATCGTCGCTCCCATTGGAAACTGATGTGACGGCGCCACGTACGCTGCTCGCGCTTTCCGGCACCGCTCCATCCCCGCCGCCACGTGCAGCCCGTCGTTGTCCACCGGCACCCCCACCAGCCGGCATCCCGCCGACGCCAGCATGTGCTTCGCCAGCCAGTATCCCGGCTCCTCCATCCACACCGGGTCTCCCGCTTCCAGCAGCACCCTCGCCGAAATATCCAGCGCTTGTTGCGACCCGCTCACGATCATGATCTGCTGCCATTCGCATCGCACCGACCGCGCCGCCCTCAGGTACGCTCCAATCGCTTCGCGCAACTCTCGCAGCCCCATCGGGTCCCCGTATTGCAGCCCGCTCAGCCGCACCTTCCTCCAATACCGCGTCACCAGCTTCGACCACGCGCGAAACGGCAGCTCCTCCACAGCCGCTTGGCTCAGGCTGAACGCTCCCTGCCCGCTCACCCAAACCGGCCGCTCGTACTTCGGAATCTGCTGGCATCGCCGCGCCACCGGTCGCGGCGCCCGCTTCTCGCTCGCCCGGTGACCGCTGTGCGCTTCGCTCCGCGCCGCCTGCCCGGGCAGGGAACTCGACACAAACGTTCCCGCTCCCACCCGGCTCTCGAAATATCCCTCCGCCAGCAGTTGCGAGTACGCGTTCAATACCGTGATCCGCGAAATCCCCAGCTCCGCCGCCAGCGATCTCGTTGACGGGATGCGCTCGCCCGCCCTCAAATTTCGCGACACCACCGCCGCCCGCAGCGCGTCGCATACCTGGGATTGCAGCGGTTTCCCCGCTTTTCGGTCCACAAAAATCAGAGGCGAAAATCCGCTCGCCGTTCGCTTCATCCCGGCATCTTAGTGGTCTTATCGATTCCGCCGCAAGTGGTTATTGCCGCCAACCACTTTTTCCCTCAAATTTGTACGGGGCGGCTTCCTTCGGTTCAGGGACTCTGCATGCTTGCTGTCGGCCACGTGGTTCACAATCTGCCGCCGCCGCATTTCGCTGCCCCTCTGGCCTCGCTTTACATTCCTGCCACTGTCTTCGGCCCATACCTCGCCGGAGCCCTCATCCTTGCCGTCGGCCTCCCCTTCATCATCCTCACCGAACTCCCTCGCGCCCGCGGTCTCGACAAAATCCTCCCCTTCGGCCGTCTTTTCTACGCCATCCCCCTCGCCGTCTTCGCCGGTGACCATTTCGTCTTCTCCAAGGGCGTCGCTCAAATCGTCCCCTCCTGGATTCCCGGGCACATGTTTTGGGTTTTCTTCGTCGGCGTCGCTCTCGTCGCCGCCTCCTTAAGCATCGTCCTCAATCGCCATGTCCGCCTCGCCGCCACTCTTCTCGGAATCATGCTCTTTCTCTTCGTCGTCTTGATTCATCTCCCCAATATCCTCGCCAATCCCGCCAGCCGCTTCCCTTGGATCATTGCTCTCCGCGACCTCTCCTTCAGCGGCGGCGCCTTCGCTCTCGCCGGTGCTCACACCGACGCTCCCTCCTCCTCCTTCTTCATCACCCTCGCGCGTTTTTTCATCGCCATCCCCGTCCTTGTCTTTTCCGTCTTCCACTTTCTTCATCCCCGCTATGTTCCGGGCGTTCCCCTCGACCGCCTCACGCCCGGTTACGTCCCGGCCCGGATCTTCTGGGCCTATCTCGCGGGCGCTGTCCTGTTCTTGGCCGGCTCCTGCATTCTCATCAACCGGAAGGCGCGCCTCGCGGCCATTTATCTCGGCATCATGGTTCTTTTTCTTGTCCTTTTCGTCTATCTCCCCATGAATCTCGCTGCCGCCTCCGACATCGGCAACGGCCTGAACTATTTCGCCGATACGCTCCTTTTCAGCGGCGCCGCCTTTGTTCTCGCCGAAGCTCTGCCCCAGGAGGGCCATTCGCATGTCTGAAGAAGACGACTCTCGCGCCGTTGATGTTCTCCCTCAATCCTCTAGCGATGCTCCCAAGCCTCCCCGCATCGGCATCAAGGCCAAGGGCAGGATTCTTTTCATAGACCCTGCCGACGTTTTGACCGTCGAAGCTCAGGGCAATTACGTTCTCCTCGCTCGCTTTTCCGGCTCCGACCTCCTTCGCGAGACCATCTCCTCCGTCGCCGGAAAACTCGCTCCATTCGGCTTTGTCCGCATTCATCGCTCCGTCCTCATCAACTCTTCCTTCGTCGACGAGATCCAGCCTCGCGAAACCGGCGAATACATCCTGCGCATGAAAAGCGGCAGGGAATTCACCGTTTCCCGCACCTACAAGAAAAATCTTCGCTTCCTCACCTCCCTCTGGTTCGGAACCGGCCCTTTCGGGGAGGGCTGACCTCTCGTGTCCCAAGTCCTCCCCTTGCCTTTCAAATTCGTTTCGCGTTTCCCTTTAAATCTGCTTCAATGGTCCCGCGATTCTGCTTCTCCGGAGGTTTTCTCATGCCCGATGATTCAGCGCCCCTCGGCGCTTCCCCCGCCGCGCCGGCAGGCGCTCCTTTCGCCCCACCGCCCGCGCCAAAAAAATTTAATCCCAGGGTTCTGATCAGCATTCTGGTTTTTATTCTCATTGCCGCCGGACTCCCGGCGCTCGTCTTTCATCTCCTCCACGTTTTTTTTCACTTTAAGTTGAAAATTGAAAATCTCGCTCTCCCCACCGTTCTTCCCATCGAAGGCACTCTCGCTATTTCCGTTCTCCTCGCCACCTTCTTTGCCTCGCGTATCGCGCGCAAATCCCTCGATGAAGTCGGCCTCCCTCCCCGCCAGGCTCTGGGCCTCCTCTTCTGGGAAGGCGTCTTGTGGGGATTCGTCATGCTTTCCGCCCTTCTTCTCATCCTGCATATCGGCGGCGATTTCCGCATCTCCGGTCTCGCCCTGCCTCACGCCGCCATCCTCAAATACGCGCTCGCCTGGGGCGTGGCTTTTCTCTGCGTGGGTATCTACGAGGAATGTCTCTTTCGCGGCTACTTCTTGTTCTCTCTCTCCCGCCGTCTCACCTTCTGGCCTTCCGCTCTGATTATGTCGTTGTTGTTCGCCGCGGCCCATCTTGGCAATAGCGGTGAAAACTTTTTCGGCATTCTCCAGGTCTTCGTCATCGGCATGGTTCTCTGCCTGATCATTCGCCGCACCGGCAGCCTCTGGTTCGGCATCGGCCTCCACGCGTCTTGGGACTGGGCTCAAACCTTTTTTTACGGCACTCCCGACAGCGGCCTCCTCGGCGTCGGCCATCTTCTCAACTCCGCTTCCGCCGGCTCCAAATGGGTCTCCGGCGGCTCCGCCGGTCCCGAGGGCAGCGTCTTCTCTCTCCTCGTCATTCTCCTCGCCGCCGCTTTCATCCATCTCCGTTTTCCCAAGGCTCTCTATCCCAACAAACCCGTTTGAATATTTCTTTTCCAACATCTCTTTCGGAACATCCGATTGAACCCCTCCGCCGGACGTGGCATAGTGGCCCTTCCAGCCGCCCGCCTGACCGGCGGTTCATCTCACGCGTCTCAACGAAAAGGAGATATTCGATGCAAAACAAAAAGTTCGTCCTCGGCGGGTTCCTCGCCCTCGTTCTCGCCGCCGCCGGTATCGTTGTCGCCCAGGCGCCCGGCGTCGATATCAATGCCAGTCGCCATCCCAATCTCGCCGACGCCCAGCACCACATTCAGCAGGCCTACGCGAAAATCGACGAAGCGCAGAAGGAAAACAGGGACGAGCTCGGCGGCCACGGCGAGAAAGCCAAACAACTCCTCCTCGAAGCCGACCGCGAGCTCAAGCTCGCCGCCGACGTTTCCGACGCTCACCACCGCTAATCCTTTTCTAACGGTTCTTCTCGGCGCCGCCCGCGTCTCGCCGGCCAACCCCTGCTCCCGGGCGGGGGTTGGCTTGCGTTCCCTCGCTCCACCACAGGTCTTTTCCCCAAAGACTTCTCCTGCCGCATGCCCGCTTCGGTCAGCCCCAAAGGACGCCTCCACCCAGCCCCCGCCTATCACCTTCGGCCCGATCTAACTTTTTTTGCGACGAAACCCCCTTCTCGCGACTCAAATGTCTGTGCGCTATCCACTGCGCACGCCACTCCAGGAGGCTCCATGTCTCTTCAAGAGAAGCTCGACGCTTATAAGGCCGAATTCGTTAAAAAAATGCCGCCCGAAAAAATCGCCATCATGCACCGCGCTACCGACGATCTCCGCCGTTCCGGCATTCTCGACCGCGTCCTCCAGCCCGGCGCTTCCGCCCCCTCTTTCTCCCTTCCCAACACGCGCGGCGAAATCGTCAGCTCTTCGGACCTTCTCAGCCGCGGCCCGCTCGTCCTCACCTTCTACCGTGGCGTTTGGTGACCCTACTGCAACATGGAGCTGGAGGCTCTACAACAATCTCTTCCCGAAATTCGCTCCGCCGGCGCCAATCTCGTTGCCGTCTCTCCTCTCCGCGAGCCTTATCTCCGCCAGATGGCCGACAAAAATCATCTTGAATTCGACCTCTTGAGCGACCCACGCAACTCCGTCGCCGCCCAGTTCGGCCTCGTGTTCAAGTTTCCACCCGACCTCCGCGATCTCTACTCCTCCTTCGGTTTGGATCTCGCCCGCTTCAACGGAGACGATTCCTGGACCCTTCCCATGCCCGGCCGGTTCATCATCGACTCTCGCGGCGTCATCCGCAGCGTCGCCGTCGATCCCGATTACACCGTCCGTCCCGAACCGTCCGAGACCGTCGCCTTTCTAAAATCCATGCGCTGAGCCTGTTCCAGCCCGTTAGCTGGTCGCTTCCGGGATGAATCGAATGGAGTTCCCGATCATCTAAGTGGCTACCCGGCTATTCGCCGTTTAACTGAGGAGAGACAAAATGAGCAAGCTTGCGGGGAAAGTGGCTGTCGTCACAGGCGCATCGAAGGGCATTGGCGCCGCTATTGCAAAATCGCTCGCGGCGGAGGGCGCATCCGTCGTCGTCAATTACGCTTCCAGCAAAGCGGGCGCCGAAAAAGTGGTTGCCGCCATTGTCGCCGCCGGCGGCAAGGCCGTCGCTGTCGCTGGCGATGTTTCGAAAGCCGCCGAAGCCCAAGGCATCGTTGACGCCGCGATCCGCAATTTCGGCCGCCTCGATATTCTCGTCAACAACTCCGGCATCTACGAATTCGCTCCCATCGAAGGCGTCACCGAAGAAGCGTTCCACAAGCTTTTCAACATCAACGTTCTCGGCCTCATCCTCACCACGCAGGCCGCCGTCAAGCATTTCGGCGAGGGCTCGAGCGTCATCAACATCGGCTCCGGTGTCAGCCGCCTCACTCCCCCCAATTCCGTCGTCTACACCGCCACCAAGGCCGCCGTGGACGCCGTCACGGGCGTTCTCGCTCGCGAACTCGGCCCCCGGAAAATCCGCGTCAACTCCATCAATCCCGGCATGGTCGAAACCGAAGGTACGATCACCGGCGGCTTTATCGGCTCGGATTTCGAGAAGGCTCTCATCGCCCAGTCTCCTCTCGGCCGCACCGGCAAAGTGGACGACATCGCTCCCATCGCCGTCTTCCTCGCATCCGACGAATCCCGCTGGCTCACCGGCGAGCAATTTCTCGCCACCGGCGGCATTCGCTGATCTGTCTCGCCCTCTGCCGCAGCCCCGGTGCACGAGCGCCGGGCTGCGACCGGGCGCCCTCGCTCCGCCCCCCCAACCAATCGAGGCACGCCACGCCTCCGCGGCCCCTCGCTCGCCGCGCCCCCTCGCTCGCCGCGCCCCCTTCTATTTCTGCTGCTTCGCCTTGTACTCTTCTTGGGAAACGGCCACCGCTCCGCTGGGACTCGGCATGTAGACGTCTTCCCGCACCGTCGTCTTCAGCGTGAACGTGTAATACTTGTCCGGCGAGCCGATCTCTCCCGCCAGCAGCTCCAGTTTTACCGGCTCCTTTTTCCATTTGGCCGCATAGTGCGCGTTGCCGATCGTCCGCAAGAGCGTCGTGGAGGATTCATACGTGAAATCGAACGCGTGAATCGAGTCCCCGTCCGTGATGTCCCCGCGGCCCCAGCCGCTCACCGATCCGTCTTTGTGCCGCGTCCAGTGCGACTCCACCACCTGAATTTTCAGCGGGTAGTCCCCCAGATTCTTCACCGCCGCCAGCACCGCCGGCAGCAGCAAACACAGTCCCAGAGCCAACGCGAATTTCTTCATGGCTTTTCCTCCTCGCGCCTTCGCCGATCCCCTGCGCAGGATATCCTCGCGGCCAATAACCCTTGCGCTATTTTTTGGTGCGGGCTTCCTAAAAATTGAATTTCCGTGGATTCTCCTCCCAACCTCCGCTTGCGTCAATCCGAAAAAAATTCCGTAGGCCGCTTCACGGTCTCCTCCCCCAAAAAAAATTCCCTCAACCTTGTCAAACTCCCCTTCGCTCGAGGTTCGCCATGCCACCGGCCGCGCGCGGCCGCTGCTCCGGCGTGCCCAACCGCGCCATTCGCTTTTCCAGATTGAACTGTCTTTTTGGGAGAAATTCGGGGAAGGGAGCTGTCGCGCCGGAACCGGCCTTTTAAGCCCGGATCTGGGTAACAGATGTGATGCACATCAGGCGCATTTTCTCGCGCTATGATTTCGCTTTTGATTCGCCTCGTCCCAAAAAAAGAGTCGCGAATCGCCGGCTCAAAATCCCGGCTTCTAGCTCTTGATCCTCATGTGGTAGAACGACCGGTAGACGAACGTCAGCGAGATCGCGAAAAACAGCGCCGCCAGCATGTGCGTCAGATGCGAGCTCCCTCGCGTGTTCGTCAATTGGACCGCCAGCTCCACCGCCAGCAATCCGAACAGCGTCGTGAATTTGATCACCGGGTTGAGCGCCACCGACGACGTGTCCTTGAACGGATCGCCCACCGTGTCTCCGATCACCGTCGCCGCGTGCAGCTCCGTTCCTTTCTGCTTCAGCTCCACTTCCACGATCTTCTTCGCGTTGTCCCACGCGCCGCCCGCGTTCGCCATGAAAATTGCCTGGTAAAGTCCGAAAATCGCGATCCCGATCAGGTAGCCGACGAAAAAAAACGGCTCGAGAAACGCGAACGCCAGCGCCGCGAAAAACACGGCGATAAAAATATTCAGCATTCCTTTTTGCGCGTACTGCGTGCAAATCTCCACCACTTTTTTGCTGTCCGCCACGCTCGCCTTTTCCACGCCCTCCAGCTTGATGTTCGCCTTGATGAATTCCACCGCGCGGTACGCCCCCGTCGTCACCGCCTGTGTCGAAGCGCCCGTGAACCAGTAAATCAGCGCCCCTCCCGTGATGATGCCCAGGAAGAAAGGCGCGTGCAGCAGCGACAGCTTGTCAACGTTGTGCGTGATTCCGTCCGTCAGCGCCATGATGATCGAAAAAATCATGGTCGTCGCTCCCACCACCGCCGTCCCGATCAGCACCGGCTTCGCCGTCGCCTTGAACGTGTTTCCCGCGCCGTCGTTTTCTTCCAGCAAATCCTTGGCCCGCGCGAAATTCACGTCCATGTTGAAATCGCGTTTCAGTTCCTGCGCGATGCCCGGAACGGTCTCGATCAGCGAAAGCTCGTACACCGATTGCGCGTTGTCCGTCACCGGCCCGTAGGAATCCACCGCGATCGTCACCGGCCCCATCCCCAGAAATCCGAACGCCACCAGCCCGAAGGCGAACACCGGCGCCGCGATCATGTGGTTCCCAAGCCCTTGCAGGCTCACCAAATAGCCGATGGACATCAGGAACACCATCGCCAGCCCCAGGTAATACGCCGAAAAATTCCCCGCCACGAATCCCGAAAGGATGCCGAGCGAGGCGCCCCCTTCCTTCGCCGAGTCCACCACTTCCCGCGTGTGCCGCGATTCCACCGAAGTGAACGCCTTCACCAGCTCCGGAATCACCGCGCCGGCCAGCGTGCCGCAGGAAATAATCGTCGATAGTTTCCACCACTGCGTGGGATCGCCGGGAACCGTGTCGCTCCCGCCCAGCACCGGAATGATGAAATACGAAATGACGTAGGTGAGCGCAATCGAAATAAACGAAGTGATCCACACCAGGGAAGTGAGCGGCGATTCGAAATTCATCTTGTCCGCGTTCCCGTATTTTCCCCGCGCGATCGCCCCGTTGATGAAATACGCCGCCGCCGCCGACACCAGCATCGCGATGCGCATCACGAAAATCCACACCAGCAATTGCACCTGCACTTTGGGATCGTGCACGCCCAGCAGGATGAACGTGATCAGCGCCACGCCCGTCACCCCGTACGTTTCGAATCCGTCCGCGCTCGGCCCCACCGAATCGCCCGCGTTGTCTCCCGTGCAGTCCGCGATCACCCCAGGGTTCCGCGCGTCGTCTTCCTTGATCTTGAAGACGATCTTCATCAAATCCGAGCCGATATCCGCGATCTTCGTGAAAATTCCTCCGGCGATTCGCAGCGCCGCCGCTCCCAGCGATTCGCCGATCGCGAACCCGATGAAGCACGGCCCCGCGTAATCGCCCGGCACGAACAGCAGGATGAACAGCATCATCACCAGCTCCACGCTGATCAGCATCATCCCGATGCTCATTCCCGCTTCCAGCGGAATCTGGCAGATCGGGTACGGCTTGCCCCTCAGCCCCGCGAACGCCGTCCGCGAATTCGCGAACGTGTTCACCCGGATTCCGAACCACGCCACTCCGTAGCTGCCTGCCATTCCGAACAGGCTGAACAGCAATATAATCGGCAGCGTCACTCCCACCGGCTTCCCCCCCACCGGCGCCAGAACCCCGAAATACAGCACGATCACCACGGCGATGAATATCCACAAAAGCAGCAGGAATTTTCCCTGCGTGATCAGGTACGTCTTACAGGTCTCGTAGATCAGCTCCGAGATTTCTCTCATCGACCGGTGCACGGGAAGATTCTTCAGCCGGCTGTAAATCGCCAAGCCGAAGAGCAGCCCAAAAATGCAGAACAAAATTCCCCACACCAGCAGGTTGTGTCCATTCACGCCGAGAAATTTCACTTGAGTGAGATCGGGCAGCTTCAGGCTCGCTTCGCCGCCGCCGTGCTCGGGCGCCGCGCCATGCGCCGCTCCCGCGCAAACCAGAGCCGTCGCCGCGCACACCGCGCCGGCCCGCGATCGCCGCGCAACCCTCATGCCCGCCGCAGCCGCTCGCTTTATTTTTTCCGCGAGCACGCGCACCTTTCTACACGATTCATCCAGCATCCGATTTTCCTCCGGTGTCAGGCTCCGGGAAATGGAGCCCCCGCTTGCGAAGATTGCCGCACGCAAAGGGTGCATTTTTAGCAGGATTCGCCGCTCGCGTCAACAGGAGACGCGGCCATTACGCCGCTTCGAGGGCCTGCAAATGCAACTGTATACGAGATTAATAACTCGCACCCGGCCGGAAATTTACGGAAGCACCGTCCCCGCGCCGAGCGGTATATCGAAAAACAGAAGCGGGCGTTTCGCCGGAAGCGTCACGACGTCCGGAATGTAGAGGTCGGCGGTGGCCGCCAGCTGCATCTCATGCACCAGGTTGAAATAGATGCACCCTTCGAGGCGTCCGTGCGGAGGCACGATGTCTCCGTCGAGCGTGTGCGGCTTCAGCTCATCCACCACCTTCTGCACTTTTTTATCCGGGCTCGATCCCCCAATGCCCAGCGGGAATCGACTGACGGAGGGTTCCTTCAGGCCTCCGGGATAGGCGATATTTTCCGCCACCTGAACGATGCCCATCGGATCCAGCTGCTGCTTCGGTCCGTCGCCCTGCTGAACTTCCAGCTGAATTGTTTCCAGATCCACCTGAACGGCCTGGTCTCCATCATTTTGAAAAATGACGTTGACGGCGAGTATCCCGGCCTTTTGAGGATTGGCCTTTTCGAATTTCCTTTTCGCGGCGTCGGCGTCCGGGAATGCTTCGGCGGAAATGGTCACGTTGTCGTGCGAGTCGTGCGGCAGCGCGGAAGCAGGCGCCGGAGAATTCGTTTTTTCGCCGGATTGCGATTGCGCCGCGCCGCGCGCGGCAGCCGGCGGGAAAAGAAAAAACGCTCCGGCGGCGATCGCCGGAATCGCAAGGCAGAAGAGAGATTCGATCCGCGAAGAGATCCGCGGATGTCGAATCGCGGTCATTCGAATCTTTTGACCCATGACGCTTTCGTACTCCGATGCCGGATTCGCATCCGAAGTTGTGCTTGCATCCGGCGCTGGGACACTATAATACCGGCCTTGCGCCGGAACAACTCCTGGGGACGTTCGCGGCGCATCTCGATGGCTCTCCTTTACCGGATTCTCACGGCTGCCAGCGTCCTGATTCTGGCGCCGTACTACGCCTGGCGCGGGTGGCGGCGCCGCGAACCTCGGCAGACGCTTCGCGACCGATTCGGATTCCTTTCTCCGCAGATTCTCGAGCGGGCGAATGCGGCGTCCCGCGAAAACCGTCCCGTATGGATTCACGCCGTGTCGGTCGGCGAAGTTCTCGCGGCCCAGCCTCTTCTGGAAGGGCTTCGAGCGAGGTTCCCGGCGCGCCCGTTGTATGTTTCGACCACGACGGAAACGGGACAGAGGCTGGCACGCGAGCGATTTTCCGCGGCCGCGGACTTGTTTTATTTTCCGCTCGATTGGACCACATCGGTGCGGAGGGCGCTGCGTTCTTTGCGCCCCGCGCTGATCATCATCATGGAGACGGAAATCTGGCCGAATTTTCTTCGCGTGGCGCACGAGGCGGGAGTCGCCGTGATATTCGCGAACGCGCGGATCTCGGAGAGGTCTATGGCCCGGTTCGAGCGCTGGAAATTTCTAGTCGGCGATTTTTTCGAGCGCATCCTCCAATGGCCGGCGCTCTTTCTGGCGCAAACGTCCGAGGACGCCGCGCGCCTCGCTTCCATGGGCGCGCCCGAAGAGCGCGTGGAAGTGACGGGAAACCTGAAATACGATTCCGAACCGCCGCCCGCGACTCCGTTCCTCGAATGGCTGGCCGGGCAAATCAAGAACCAGGAGCGCTGGCCAGTTCTCGTGGCGGGAAGCGTGGTGGCGGAAGAGGAATCGCACGTTCTCGCCGCTTGGGATCTGGTCCAGCGGCAATGGCGGCACTCGCTGCTGATTCTCGCTCCGCGCAAACCGGACCGGTTCGACGCCGCCGCGGCTCTGTGCCACGAAGGCGGCTGGAATGTCGTCCGCCGGAGCCAAATCAACCTTTCGCTGCCGTTGGACGATCAGGCCGACATACTCCTTCTCGATTCGATCGGCGAACTCGCCGGGCTTTACTCGATCGCGGAAGCCGTTTTCGTCGGGGGTTCTCTGGTTAGGTCCGGCGGCCACAATATTCTGGAACCGGCGTGGTATTCAAAGCCGCCGGTCTTCGGTCCTTCGATGGAGAATTTTCAGGAGATGGCGGGACGTTTCCTCTCCGCGCGAGCCGGCATCCAAGTAGACAGCGGGCCGATGCTGGGCCGAGTGTGGATTCAGCTGATTGAAGACGCGGCGACGCGCCAACGCGCGGGCGAGGCGGCAAAGAAAATTTACCTGCAAAATCGCGGAGCAGCTCTTCGCTCTTTGGACCGAATCGCCGCGTTGCTGGCGTCCGGAGATGAGGGCGAATGTCGCTGAGAGGCTCGATTCTGTGGCCGTTCTCGCTGCCCTACGGCGGCGTGGCGCATTTGCGCGCCCGGGCGTACCGGAAGGGAATCCTGAAACAGAGGTGGCTGGACGGAATTGTGATCAGCGTGGGAAATCTGACGGTCGGCGGGACGGGCAAGACGCCGATGGTTCTGTGGCTGGCGGAAAATCTCGCCGCCGAAGGAAAGAAAGTCGGCATTCTCACGCGCGGCTATCGCGGCGAGCCTTCCCCGGAGGGCGATCCCGGAAAATCCACGAGTGATGAGGTGCGGCTGCTGCAATCGCGCCTGGGAGACCGTGTGGCCTTTGGAGTGGGAGGGGATCGATTTGCGAAAGGCCAGGAACTCGAGAAGCAAGGGATCGAGTGGATGATCCTCGACGACGGCTTCCAGCATTTGCAATTGGCGCGGGACGCCGACGTGGTGCTGCTCGACGCTTCCGATCCGTTCGGAGGCGGCCACCTGTTGCCGGCGGGAAGGCTGAGAGAGTCGCGGACATCGCTATCGCGCGCGGACATCATCGTCATCACGCGCTCTTCGCATTCTCCCGCGGTGGAAGCGGCGGTGCGGCGCGATTCGCAGGCGCCAATCTTTTACGCGCGAATGGAATTGGAAGCGGCGCTTCCCGTGCCGGGCCCGGCAAACGAAGCGGGCGCAAATTCCGACGCTTCATCCGTCAAGGCCGACGCGAGCGGAACGCGGAACGCCGGTGACGAACGCACGCGAAAGTGGTATGCGTTTTGCGGCATCGGCAACCCCGGCGCATTTTTCAGCGATTTGCGGGAATGGGGGTTCGAAATTTCCGGGCACAAAATCTTTCCCGACCACCATCGCTACACGCGCGCCGATGTGGACGCAATCGCCGCGGCGGCGGAGGCGAGCGGCGCGGAGGGCGTGATTTGCACGGAGAAAGACGTGTTCAATTTGAGCGGCCTTTCCTGGCGGCTGCCCCACCCAGTTTTCTGCCGGATCCGCGTGTGCCTCGACAGGGAAGAGGAATTCTGGCGGGCGCTGCTCTCCGCGATTGAAAGCCGCCGCAAGCAGCGGGCGGGACATTTGCCGCTTTCCTCGCGCGTGTGATACTTTTTCGCTGGGGCGGGGTGCGAGCCTGCCACGGAGAATTCTTGAAGACAACTCGACGCAACAGTGGCAAACGGCCCGCCAAAACCTCGCCTGCCGCAACCGCGAATGCTTCCGCCGATTCTTCCGCCGATCTCCCGCGGCTACTCGATGTGGTCGCATCGTTCGCTCGCCAGACGATCGTAGTCGCCGGCGACATGGTGCTCGATGAATTCGTCTCGGGCGAGATTTCGCGTGTCTCGCGGGAGGCGCCGGTGCTGATTCTCCGGCATCGCCGCACCGAAGCGCTCCCGGGCGGGGCCGCGAACGCCGTGAACAATCTCGCCGCGCTGGGCGCCCGCGTGTTTCCGGTCGGCGTGGCGGGCGACGATGCGGGCGGCGACGATCTTCTCGGCTATTTTCGCGACCGGCGTGTGAACACATCGGGAATCATTCGCGTGCGCGGCTGGGTAACGACGTCGAAGACTCGGTATCTCGCGGGATGGACGCACACGACCGAGCAGCAAGTGCTGCGAGTGGACCGCGAGCCGCGCGGAGCGCTGCCGGCTTCCGTCTTGAAAGCGCTCGCCGAGAAAACACGGCGGCTCTCGGCGCGAGCCTCCGCCGTGCTGATTTCGGATTACGGACTCGGGGTCGTCACGCCAGCGCTTGTCCGCGGATTGAAGGCAAAAACAATCACGCTCGATTCGCGCCACAATTTGCTCGACTACCGCGATTGCGGCGTAACCGCGGCAACCCCGAACGAACCCGAGCTCGAAGCCGCCTATCATGCGCAGATTGGCGCGGACACAGGGAAGCTCGAGGAACTCGGGAGAAAAGCGCTGCGCGACCTGAAGCTCGAAGCCCTCGTGGTGACGCGCGGGAAAGACGGCATGGCCGTCTTCGACAAAACGGAGGCAGGGGCGGCTGACTCGCACCACATTCCCATTCACGGCTCGGACACGCCGGTGGATGTGACCGGCGCGGGCGACACGGTGATAGCGGTTTTCACTCTGGCGCTCGCCGCGGGGGCCACGTATTTGGAAGCGGCGCAGCTGGCCAATTATGCGGGTGGCATCGTGGTGATGAAACCGCGGACCGCCACGGTGACGCGCGCGGAATTGGAGACAGCGCTGCGCCAGGACGCGACAGCGCTCCGCTGAATCAATGGACACGCGCCAAAAGATTCTGTCGCGCGAGGGGCTGCATGCCGTTCTCGCCGAGCACCGGCGCGAGCAGCGGAAGATCGTATTTGCGAACGGGGTCTTCGACCTGCTGCACGCGGGGCACGTCCGGTATCTGCAATCGGCGCGCGGAGAAGGCGATTTACTCGTGGTTGCGATCAATTCCGATTCGAGCACGCGCCGTTTGAAAGGGCCCGGACGGCCGGTGCTGACCGAACGCGCGCGGGCGGCGCTGGTGGCGGCGCTGGGGTGCGTGGATTACGTGCTGATATTCGACGAGGACGATGCTTCGGGAGTGCTTCGGGAATTCGAGCCCGACGTCCACGCGAAAGGAACGGATTATTCCGCCGGCACTTTGCCCGCGCCCGAGCGGGAAGCCGCCGAGGGCCTGGGCATCCGGGTGGCGATCGTGGGAGATCCAAAGGATCACTCGACGCGAGAACTGCTGTCTCGCATTCGCTCCGGGAAAAATGGCTGAAGAGAGCTTCCTTCTCGTGCGGCTGGGTTCGCTCGGCGATGTAGTCCACGCGCTTCCGGCGGCGGGCGCGCTGCGCGACACCTTTCACGGCGCGCGTATCGATTGGGTGATCGATCCGAAATGGCTGCGTCTGCTTGACGGCAATCCGGATCTGACCTCGGCGATCCCGTTCGACCGCAAAAGCCCGGGAGGAAGCCTGGCCGCGATTCGGAGGCTTCGCGAAGCGCGTTACACATGCGCCGTGGATTTTCAGGCGCTTTACAAGTCCGCGTTTCTCTCCTTTGCGTCGGGAGCCCGGCGGAGAATTGGATTTTCCTCGGCATACGCGCGCGAGGGGCTTGCGGCGAGGTTTTACACCGAGCGATACAATCCGCGCGGCCCGCACAAAGTGGACCACAACCTGACGCTGGCGGCCGCGGCGGGAGCGAAAATTGGAACCGCGCGGTTTCCGCTGGCGGTCCACGCGCAAGACGACGAAATAATTTTGCGCGAACTGGGCGAACGCAACCTCTCGCGTTTTTTTGTGTTGAATCCGGGCGGAGGATGGCGGTCGAAATGCTGGCCGGCGGAGCGCTACGGCGAATTGCACCGGGCGCTTACGGCGCGTTACGGATTTCGCGGAGTGGTCAGCGTGGGACCCGGGGAAGAAGATCTCGCGAGGGCGGCGGTTGCGGCGGCCGGCGATTGTGCGCCATCGAGACTGATGCTTCCACTCGGGCCGCTGCTGGCCCTGCTGCGGCGGGCCGAATTTGTGGTGTCCGCCGACACGGGGCCGCTGCACCTGGCCTCGGCGCTGGGCACGCCTTCGATCGGGGTGTTCGGTCCCACCGATCCGGCGAGGAACGGGCCGTACGCGAAAGACGACGTTTACCTTCGCAATCCCCGGTTCAGCGAAACGACGTACAATCGCGGCGCGTCCTATTCGCATTCGATGCTTTCGATCACGGTGGAACAAGTGGTGGCCGGAGTGGCGCGGCGGCGTGGCGAGGCCGCATGAGCGAGCGGCGGAATTTCTGGATGCGGTGGCGCGTGCGGCTGGGGTATCCGCTGGCGATTATTTATTGGATACTGGCGCGGCCGACGCCACATTCGATCGTGTATGGCGGATTGATCGCGGCGTTTGGCCTGATCATTCGGGCGCTGGCCGCGGGACACCTGGTGAAATACCAGGAGCTGGCGACATCGGGGCCGTACGCGGCCACGCGGAATCCGTTGTACTTCGGGAGCTCGCTCCTGGCGGCAGGGTTTGCGATCGCGGGGCGGTCGTGGATCGGAGGGGGGCTGATCGCGGTTTATTTTGGGGTGGTCTACTACGCCGTGATGCGCAACGAGGAGCAGGAACTTCGAGCGAAGTTTGGAGCGATATTCGACGAATACGCCTCGCGCGTTCCTCTCTTTTTTCCGCGGCCGCCGCACACGCATTCGGCGCAGCGGAAATCCGACGACCCGAGCGCGAAGGAATTTTCCTGGGCGCAGTATTTGCGGAACCGGGAAACCCAGGCGCTGGTGGGAACGGTTCTGGCGCTGACCGCGGTGTGGCTGAGAACGTACGCGCCGATCGCTCTGCCGGGATTTCTACGGCATTGATTGAATTGATGGCGGATGGGAGGAGAGCAGGATTTTCGAAAGAGATTCTGGAAGCGGGGAAGACGCAATACGAGGCGGAAAATTACTGGAGGCGGTAAACAGCGTGCATGAGGCGCTGGAATTGAGGGCGGTAAATCAAGTCGAAGGCGTCCTCTTTTCCGGGAAACATTTCGAGAGCGACGCGGCGCGTGGCGGCGATCATGCCGGAAGCCTCTTCGGGGGACAGATCGCCCGAGGAGATCGTGTCGAGAGTCAGATGCACCAAGATTCGCAGGCGGCGGATGCGGCGGCTTTCCTCATCAATTTCCGCCTGCGTAGGTTTGTTCCCGGGGACATCTCCCGGAATGGCCGTGGGTTCCACAAAGTTCAGTATGGACGGGGGGAGCAATTCGCGCAATAGTACTGCGTAAGGCTGTGCGCAGCGGACTCATATGAGCGAGCCAGGCAAAGACGATCGAGTCGTGAACGTTCATACGGCGGGGACTGCGGCGGAAGCGATGGTGATCCGCTCGCTGCTGGAGAGCGCGGGAATCCTGTCGCCGGACCCGATCGTTTCCGACCCGTTTCCCCTTCGGGAGCCGCCGGAAGGAACGCACGGAGTGGAGATCTACGTCCTGGAATCGCAGTCGGCGCAAGCCGAAAAGATCATTGAAGACTATCTGCAGTCCGATGATTCGATCGAGGCGTCCGATTCGGACGGCGAGGTCGAGACGGAATCGGAAGAGCCGCCGGACGAGGCAGAAACCTCCTAGCCGTTCTCCCACCCCAAGCAGCAGCCTTCGACTTCCCCACTAATTCGGAGCGGTTGCGTCGGCAAAAGCGCGGACCCAGAGATGGACGCCGTCGGTCGCGGCCGTAACTTCACCGTCGCGATCGGTGCGCAAGAGGCGAATACCGTCTTGACGGTAGCGTTCGACGGTTTCTTCGGAGGGATGGCCGAAGGGATTTCCCTCGCCCGCGGAGACAACGGCGACCTTCGGCCGAACAGCGTCGAGAAAATCCTGGGTGGAAGAGGTTTTGCTGCCGTGATGAGGGACTTTGAGGAAATCGGCGGCGAGAGGTTCGCGATCCTCGACCATGCTCTCTTCGGATTTCTTCTGGGCGTCGCCGGGGAGGAGGAAACGGACGCTGCCGTCCTGGAGGCGCATCACGAGCGAATCATCGTTCGAGACTTCCTGGGTGGGAGCGTCGTTTTCCGGCCAGAGAATTTCGCCGGCCACGCCGCCGCGTTCAAAACGATCGCCCATCTTTTTTTGGACGACAGGGATTCCGCGCGCGTGGGCCTCGGCGAGAAGGCGGGCGAGGGCGGGAGTCTGCTCGAAATGCCCGATCCAGAGTTCGCCGACGCGAAAATTGGCGAGGACGCTCATGAGGCCGTCAATGTGGTCGTGATGCGCGTGAGTGAGCGCGACGACGTCAATGCGCTTCAGGCCGCGCGACCACAGATACGGCGATACGACTTCTTCGCCCACGTCGAAGGAAGAGCGAGCGCCGCCCGACCAAGCACTTCCGGGCACGCCGCCTCCGTCAATCAGCATCGTCTGGCCAGCGGGAAACGCGACGAAGATGGAATCGCCCTGGCCCACGTCAAGGACATTGACTTCCAATTTTCCGCGGGGAAGGCGGGGAGCGAACGGGTAAGTGGCGACGAGGAGGGCGAGCGAGGCGAGAACGCCTGCGGCCAGCCATTCGCGCGACGCGATCCGCGGTTGCGGGCCGGCGTTCGCGGCGCGAAATTTTCGCGCGCGGAGACTAGTTCGCGCGGCCACGGCCAGGCCGATGAGCGCCGCGAAAAAAGCAATCGCGAGCCATGCGGGAGGTCCGGGAATGCGATAGGACGCACGCGGCCAATTGGCGAACCAGCCGACGCCGGCGAGAAGCCACCCCGCGAGAACGCCCAGCAGACGCGCGAGAATCACGGCCAATCCATGCCAGAGGAAGCTGAGGCCGAGAGTCAAGAAGCCGAGGGGGACGATCAATCCAGTGAGCAGGACGGCGGGGACGTTGCTGAGCGGCGCGAGCAGAGTGACGCGATGAAAATCTGAAGCGAGGGGTGGCATCATGCCCAACTGCATCACGGCGGAGAGCAGCAAGACATCCCAGACGCGGAGCCCGGCACGAATCGGCAAAGCGAGGGTTCGGTCTGATTGGGGTGCGAGGCGCGCGGGAAGACGGGCCGCGAGCCAAGCGGAGAGCGCGCGCATTTCCAGACGGAACTGGACGATGCGCGGGGCGTAGGCGGAATCGCGCGTGACGTCGCCGAGATGCCTCAGCCCCTCGCGGTAGGGAGCGCTCGAGCGGTCCATCCAGGGAATCGCGAGTCCGGCGAGGACAAGAGCGGCGAGAAACGAAAGCTCGAAACTGGAATCGAGGAGGAGCGAAGGCTTCGCCAGAAGGATGATGAGGGCGGCGAGGGCGACCGCGTTCAAGAGTTCGACGCGGCGGAAAAGCGGGCGGGCGCAGATGTAGAGGGCGGCGACGAGCGCGGCGCGGAAAATCGGAGGGCGGTCCTGCACGATGGAGACGTAAGCAGCGAGCGCGGCGAGGGTGACGATGCTGGTCCAGGCGATCGAGAGGCGCAGGCGACGGCAGAGCCAAAACAGAAAAAGGGCAAGCGCGCCGACGTGCAAGCCCGCAACGACCAAAACGTGATACGCGCCCGTTTCTTGAAATTGGGTCACGACGGAAGAATCGACGAAGCTGCGATCGCCCAGGAGCATGGCCCGGAGGACGGCGGCGCGGGCGGGATCGGCTTGGAAGAGAGTATCGACTTGGCGAAGAAAAACACCTCGCAGGCGCGCTACACGCTGCGCGAGGGTGGGCGCGGGCCTTCCGAGCAATTGCAGAAGTTCGGGGCTGCGCAAAGTTCCGATCAGATCCACGTCCTGGCGCGCCAAGAAATCGTGAATGTCGAAAGCGCCGGGGTCCTGAAAATTGCGCACCAGGTGAGCCTTGACGAGAGCCTCGACGCGATCTCCGGCGCGAAGCGAATCGAACGCCGTGAGATCGTCATTGGCGTGGTCGCCTTCCGTGTAAAAATTCAAGCGAAGGCCGCCGCGCACCGAAGCGGGAGCGCCGCTAACAGTCACGGTTTCGAGGTCAATTTGCAATCGGCGCCCCCAGGGAAAAACGCGGGGGTCTTCCCGCAAACGACCGCACCAACGAAGGGTGGCTGAGGTGTCCAAACGGCCCGCGGCGATAAGGCGGGTGACATGATTTGGGGGAACGGAGGCTCGCTCGACAGCAAGAGCAAATCCCCCCAGCGAGGCCCAAGCCAGCAGCGCGGCCAGCCAGGCCAAGAACAAGCGATCCTGCCACGCGAGCAGCGCGCCCACCAGCAGCGCAACGAGCGCAAGAGCCAGCCAAGCCGCGAAACCCGGCCTCGCCCAGGTTCCCGCCAGGGCAATGCCCGAAGCGAAGGCCGCGGCGATCCAGAGCGCGGGCAGCTTCATGGCTTCTCCAGTTGCGTTACCGTTTCCATGTGAAACGTTTGAGGAAAGAGGTCAAAGAGTTCGAAGGATTTGACCGCGTAACCAGAGCGGATCAGGGCGGCGAGGTCGCGCGCGAGTGTGGGAGGCTCGCAGGATACGTAGGTGATTTTTCGCGGCGCGATTTTTGCAAGGCGGGCGATCCATTCGGGCTCGAGGCCGGAGCGCGGCGGGTCGACGACCACAAGGTCCGGAGTTTCCTTGAGCCGAGCGAGAAACTGGTGCGCTTCGGAAGAGCGAACTTCAATGGCGCCGACGCCGCGGGCGTTTGCCTCGAGGTCCCGCGCGGCAGCAGGATTGGATTCCACGGCGATGACGCGGTCAAATTGACGGGCCAGCGGCAAGGAAAACAATCCGACACCGGCGAACAGATCGAGTGCGAGCTTTCCGCCGGAAGCACCGGCCTGAACCGCCGCGCGCGCGAGTTCAGCAGCAAGAAAACGATTCACCTGGAAAAAGGAAAAATGGCCGACGCGAAAGCGCGTGCCGCCGGCTTCGTAGTCGATAAAGCCGGGGCCGTCGAGCTTCATATCGTCGCCACGAACGTCGTAGAGGACGAGGCTGGCGAGGCCCGGGACGGCCCGGTGAAACTCCGCGGCGCACTCTTCGAGGCGGGGAGGGAAGCCGGCAAAATTGGCGGTAAGGAGCAACCGGGATTCGCCGCCGCTTTCGGCCGTGTGGGCAAAGGTCTCGATTTCGCGGAGCGACGCGGGAAGGGAACCGGCGAGAATCGCGGCGCGCAATCCCTGGAGCGCGGCGAGAAGAGGCGGGGCGAGCACGGCACAATCATCCACGGCGCAGAGCGAAGCGGAATTGGGGCGGAAGTAGCCGATGCCAAGGTTGGCATCCTGGAAATTCGCGCGCGGCCGCGGAGCGGCATTGGGGCCCAGCGGGCGGATTTTCCATTGGGCGCGATTGCGGTAGCCCCACTCGGGCGAGGCGTGGGCGGGTATGTCGCGCGTCCAATCGATTTTGCCGATGCGGCGCAGAGTCTCGCGCAGAATTTCGACTTTATAGGCGAGCTGCCTATCGCAGGGAATGTGCTGGTAATGGCAGCCGCCGCATTGGCCGAAATAGGCGCAGCGGGGAGCGATGCGTTCGGGGGAGGAATCGAGAATTTGGCCCAGGCGGGCGTGGACGAAATTCTTTTTGCGCTCGACGGGATCCGCCTCGACGCGTTCCCGCGGGAGGACGTAGGGGACGAAGACGGTGGCGCCCTCCTGCCGGGCCAAGCCATCGCCGCCGTAAATCAATTTTTCGATGGTGACTTCCATAGCCGCGCCACGCTCACGTGAGATAAAACAAGCTCAACCGGGGAATGCCGAAATGTTCGAACAGACGCTTTTGCAAGTACTGCCGCTCGAGCTGCGCAAGTTGATCGGCGGACATTTTTCGCCGGTAAGGGGCGAGCGAGCGGTCCATTTCGCGGCGGACATCGAGGAGGAGATTATCGTCCGCATCGGCCGCCAGGGCGGCGGACAATTTTTCCTCGACGACGGTGAGGCGGCGTTCGAGATCCTCGAGGTCGAGCGAGGAGGGCGAATCGAGGAGAGGAAGAGACTGGGCGAGGCGAGCGGCGGCGTCGAGAAAGCGGGAGGCAAGCGCGGGATGGGAGGATTGGCGCTGCGCGGCGGCGGCACGAAGCCGGGCGGAATTGCGTTCGAGATATTTGCGGAGTTCGTCGCGGGAAAAAGGTTCGCCGGAGGGGCGAAAAGATTTTGTTTCCGGCCCGGCGCCGACATTGGCTTCGCGGGCTTCGGCGGCGGCTTCGAGCACGGCGTCCACGCAATAAGCTAATGTTTTCATTTGGCGGCCAGAGGCGGCGCGGCGCGAGCGCTGCCAGCTTTCAAAGGCGCGATCAATTCCTTTCAAGACGGCGGAAAGAGGAATGCCGGCCTTCTGCCAGGTCTCGACGATGGCCCAATCGAGCGGCGAGACGAGGAGATGGGCACCGCGCTTGCGCCAGAAATATTCCTCGATTTCCGTGAAGTAATTGAAATAGTTGAACGAGTCCATGAGAGGTGCAGGGCCGAGGCGCGAAACGGAATCATTGGCGCGCATGTCCGGACCCTCCCGGTCAATTTCCAAGACTCCGTCCGGTCCCAAGACCCCGTCCGGGTCCGCGTACACGGCCCGCAAGCGGTTACTTGCGCGGCTCCGAAATCTTTTCCGGCGAAGAGGCGCGCGACGGATGCGGAGACTGGTTGCGCTCCCAGATGAGCCGGAGACCGTCGAGAGTCAGGAAATCGTCTACTTTCTGGATATGGCGCGAAGCCCTGGCGATCAATTGAGCCTGGCCGCCCGTGGCGACGACGCGCGTTTTCGCGCCCATGACTTTTTTCATGCGTTCGAGAATGCCGTCGACGAGGTCGGTGTAACCATAAAAAAGGCCGGACTGCATGGAAGCGGCGGTGTTGGTGCCGATCACTTTTCCCGGGTCCTTGATTTCGACGCGAAAGAGGCGGGCGGCGCGGGCGAAAAGCGCTTCGGAGGAGATCCCGATTCCCGGAACGAGGACGCCGCCGATGAACTCGCCCTTGGCGGAAACAGCGTCGAAATTGATGGAAGTGCCGAAATCCACAACGATGCAGGGGGCGCCGTATTTCTCGAGAGCCGCGACGCTGTTGGCGATGCGGTCGGCGCCGACTTCGTTGGGACTGTCGTAAAGAATGGGAAGCCCGGTCTTGATGCCCGGCTCGATAAAGAGAGCTTCGCGCTGAAAATAGCGGCGGGAAGTCTCGGCGAGGGTGGAATTGAGCGGAGGAACGACGGAGCTGACGATGACGCCCGTGATGGCACGGGATTCGAGGCCGGCGAGAGTGAACAGGTCGCGGGTGAGGATGCCGTATTCGTCCACGGTTTGATCGCGGGCGGTGGTGAGCCGCCAGTGGGCGACCAGGTCCTTATCGTGGAAGACGCCAAGTACGGTGTTGGTGTTGCCGACGTCGAGAGCCAGAAGCATCACTCGGCCTCCGCCACGTCGCCCGAAAGAATCGGCTCGACGCCGCGGCCGTCGTCACGAACCACGCGGAGAACGCCGGAAGGCTCGAGGCCGGAAGTGATGCCGGTGAAGACATCGTTGGCGGTGGTGATGCGGACATGCTTGCCCTGAAAATAGCTGGAAACTTCGGCAAAGCGCCGGAGGATGGGTTCCGGCCCCTGCGAGAGGAAGAGATTGTAATAGCGGTCGAGATGGCGGAGGAGGCGGGCGAGGATTTCGATCCTCGAATGCGTCTTGCCGGTCTCGATGCGCAGCGACGTGGCGAAGTCCGCGAGCTCCGGGGGCATCTTGGTCTGGTTGACGTTGATGCCGACGCCGATCACGGCGTAGTGGATGCGGTCCGGCTCGGCGTGCATTTCGGTGAGAATGCCGGAAAATTTGCGGCCGTGGACCAGAAGATCGTTGGGCCAGCGAATGTCGGGAACGGCGTCGAGCTCTTCGGCGGCGGCATCGCGCGCGGCGAGGCCGGCAACAAGGGTGAGAAGCGGGGCGTGCGCCGGCGAAATCTGCGGGCGGACGAGGACGGTGCAGTGAATCCCGGCGGATTTTTCCGAGAGCCATCTGCGTCCGGCGCGGCCGCGGCCGGCGGTCTGCTCTTCGGCCAGGACGACGGCGCCGTGAGGCTCGCCGTGCTCACCAAGCTGGAGGGCAACGGTGTTGGTGGAGTCAGTTTTGAAGAAGTGGTAGATGCGACGGGCGAAAGGAGTGCCGTAGAGGCGATGGCTGAGGAGTTGGGGAACGAGAATGTCCGGAATTTTTTCGATGTGATATCCGGTGTGGGGATGGCCCTGGACGCGGACGCCGAGCTCGCGCAGGCGTTCAATCCAGCGCCAGACCTGCTGGCGGGTGACGCCGATTTCCTTGGCGATTTTTGCGCCGCTGATGACGATGGTCGAGTTTTCGGCGAGGAGAGTGAGCAGCGCGTCTATGCGGCGGTCGGTGGTGCCGGGAAGCGCGGCGATACGTTTCGAAGCCATTGCCGGGGAGGAAGGATACTTCGAGGGGCGCGGGGCGGCAAGGTGGCGAGGGGAGGAAGAGGAGCCGGGGGAGGAGTCGCGAGGAGAGAGGCGCGCAGCCCTGTGTTTGGAAGGAGTTGCGGGGATTTCCAACACCTTGGGGGAGCGATGGGAAGGAAGAGATGGTTTCGAGGTTTCGGGTTCAGGCGCCGTTGTGTCGCGATCTTCCATTCATCCACCTCGAAACACCCTAGCACCGATTCCGAATGTCTTCAAATCGGGATATGTATACACTCTGGCAGGCGAGCCACGAAACCGGGTGAGAGAAGCGGGAGAGCCGGAGATTTGAGGCGGCGATCTCGAAGGCGCTTCGAAGAGAGAAACATGAGGACGCACGCGTAGGAAAGCGAAGGGAGGAGAGAATCATGCAGGCGCGAACCGTATTTTTGAGCAAGTTGCTGGGAATTTACTGCATTTTGATGGGGCTGTTCATGGCGACGCATTCGGAAAGAGCGTGGGAGGACGTGACGGCGTTCAGCCAGGACCAGGCGCTGGTGTTCATCACGGCGATCCTGGTGATTTTCGCGGGAGTGGCGATGGTGCTGTTGCACAACCGGTGGTCGGGAGGAGCGACGACGGTCGTCGTGACGTTGCTGGGATGGGCGGCGCTGGGCAAGGGATTGGTGCTGCTGTTCGCTTCGCCGGTGCTCATCGCGAATTTCTACATGTACGCGATACATTACATTTGGGTGATGTATGTGGATGCGGGGATTGCGCTGGCGCTGGGAGTGTATCTGAGCGTCATGGGATTCAGGGGGAGCGCGGCGGAAAAGGCATAGACCGGGGGGAAAGGCAGGCGGAATCGCGGGCTATTCGAGCTGGCGGAGGCGGTCGAGGAGCTTCTGGTGCTCGATGACGCGGTCTGCGAGTGTGGCTTCGAGGTCGGCGACGACTTTGGCGGGAGCTTTGGAGCGAAAAGCCTGGTCGGCGAGGCGGGCGCGCTTGGATTCGACGTCTTTGGCGAGGCGGTCGATTTCTTTTTGGAGCTTGGCGATTTCGGCGGGTTTGTCGGCGACATCGGCGTAAGGGATCCGAAGATCGAATTGCGCCGAAGAGCGCATGGCGCCGCCGGAGTGGTCGAGGCGGTCGCCGGAAACCGTCAGTGCGGAAAGGGTAGCGAGGCGGAGAAGGGGATCGAGATTTTCGTCCACGATCTTTTTGTCCCATGCGTTCGGGACGGATAGCTGAGCTGAGATTTTGCGCTTGGGATCAAGCTTCATCTCTGCCCGCAGGTTCCTCGCCGCCACGACAATAGACTGGAGAAATGGGAATTCAGGAGACGTACTTGGGTCAACGCCCGCGGGACGCTCTGGAAACTTGTCAAGCGCGATGGAGCGGGCGCCGGAGGCTTGCGGGAGCTTGTGCCACAGTTCTTCGGTGAGGAAGGGCATGATGGGGTGGAGGAGGCGGAGGGCGGCGTCGAAGGCGGCGAAAATATTGCGCCAGGCGGGAAGGGCGATGGATTTTTCGGCGGCGAGCTGAGGCTTGACCCACTCGATATACCAATCGCAGAAATCGTCCCAAAAAAAGTGGTAGATGGTTTGTGCGGCTTCGTGGAAACGGAAATCGTGGAGCGCGGCATTGACCTGGGCGATGACGGCGGCGAGGCGCGAGAAAATCCAGAGGTGGGCGAGCGAGCCGTCGGCGGGAACTTCGTAGGGAGCCTGAGCGCGGATTTCGGGCGAGGCGAGATCTTCGAGCGTGAGGCCCTGCGCCTCAATTTTTTCCAGATTGAAGAACAGGAAGCGCGCGGCGTTCCAGATTTTATTGGCGAAGTTGCGCGCGGCGACGATGCGGTCCTCGGACATAACGATGTCGGTGCCGGGCGCAGCCATGGAGACGAGCATGTAGCGGAGGGCGTCGGTGCCGTACTGCTCGGTAACTTTGAGCGGGTCCATGCCGGTACCTTTAGTTTTGGACATTTTGGCGCCTTCGCCGGTGCGGACGAGGGAGTGGAGGTAGAGGCGGCGAAAGGGAATTGAGTTTTGCGCAAGCACCCCCGAAGGGAAGGACTCCCTAAGTCCTCCTGAAGCAGAGGATGTTCCAGAGTTGCGTAGCGCTGAAAGATGGAGCCCCATCATGATCATGCGAGCATCCCAGAAGAAGAGGATGTCGTAGCCGCTGATGAGGAGGCTCGTCGGGTAATAAGTACGAAGGTCGGGAGTGTCGTCGGGCCAGCCGAGGGTTGAGAAGGGCCAAAGGCCGGAGCTGAACCAGGTATCGAGGACGTCATTGTCTTGCTCGAGCTTCGAGCCGCCGCACTTTGGGCAAGAGCTGGGAACGCCGGCGGCACGGGCGTGGCCTTCGAAAAGTTCGACGGAGGAATCGGCGGCGGGAATCATTTCGCGGCAGGCGGCACAATGCCAGATGGGAATGCGATGGCCCCACCAGAGCTGGCGGGAGATGCACCAGTCGCGGATGCCGTCGAGCCAATTGAGAAGAATCGTGCGCTGATTTTCGGGAACAACTTCGATGAGGCCCTCGAGGACGACTTTTTTGGCGGGCTCGGCAAGCGGCTTCATTTTCATGAACCACTGGGTGGAGAGGCGGGGCTCGACGATGGCTTTGCAGCGGTCGCAGGTGCCGACGGCGTGGGTGTGTTCTTTTTTGCCGGCGAGAAGGCCCTGGGCTTCGAGGTCGGCAACGATGCGGCCTCGGGCGGCGAAGCGTTCGAGGCCGGCGTAAGGGCCGCCCCTTTCGTTGATGTGGCCGTCGTCGGTCATGATGTCGATTTCGGGGAGATGGTGGCGCTTGCCGACTTCGAAGTCGTTGGGGTCGTGGGCAGGGGTGATTTTGACGACGCCGGTGCCAAATTCGGGGTCCACATAGGCGTCGGCGATGATGGGGATTTCGCGATTGAGGAGCGGGAGTAAAACCCTTTTGCCGATGAGATGCTTGTAGCGGTCGTCGTCGGGATGGACGGCGACGGCGGTGTCGCCGAGCATAGTTTCGGGGCGGGTGGTGGCGACGGTGAGGAACTCTCCCGGAGCGCCGACGATGGGATAGCGGATTTCCCAGATTTCGCCGACACGTTCGTGATGGACGACTTCGAGATCGCTGATGGCGGTGAGGCAGCGCGGGCACCAATTGACCATGTAGCGGCCGCGGTAGATGAGGCCTTCGCGATAGAGGCGTAGGAAGGCTTCGAGAACGGAGCGGTAGAGCGCGGGCTCGAGAGTGAAGCGCTCGCGGGTCCAATCGCACGACGCGCCGAGGCGAATCATCTGCTGTTTGATGACGCCGCCGCTCTCGGCTTTCCATTTCCAGACGCGGCGCTCGAACTCCTCGCGGCCGAGATCCTGGCGGCGGACGCCCTGCTCGGCGAGTTTGCGCTCGACGACGAATTGAGTGGCGATGCCGGCGTGGTCCATGCCGGGAAGCCAGAGCGTGCGGTCGCCGCGCATGCGGCGCCAGCGGACAAGCATGTCGATTTGGGTATGCTCGAGCATGTGTCCGATGTGGATCGAGCCAGTCACGTTGGGCGGGGGAAGCGCGATGGAGAAAGTCTGGCCGGAACCGCCGGGAGAGTTTTCCGCGCGGAAGAGTTCCTCGTCGTACCAGGCGTTGGCCCAGCGCTGCTCGATTTCCAGGGGCTCGTAGGCTTTGGGGATTTCGCGGGGCATGGGCCTCGTGACGCCGAGAATAACTGTCAGGGCTGAATTAATAAATATAAGGGGCGGAAGCGCGCGGCGTCAAATGCGGCGGAAGCGGCAAATCCCAGCGAAGGGGCAATTTCGAAATAATTGAAACGGGAGGAAGACGGCGCACGTCGCAAGAACAGGACCAAGGGGAGCGGGGAGCCGAGTGCGAAAGCGGCCCTCGCCGTTAAATTCAGTTGAGTGCCAGCCCGGTACGCGGAAATCCAATCAGAGAGGATGCTCATGATGAAAGGCTTGATCTTGTTCGTCGCACTGGGAAGTTTCGCGGCCCTGCCAGCGTTTGCGCAACACGAAGGGGAGGCTCCACACGGAGAGCAGCATCAGGAAGCAGCGCATCCGAAAGCGAATGGAGGGCATCCGCCTCCGGCGCCCGAGGCGCGGTCAAACCGGCAAGAGAAGCCGGAGTACGAGCACGCGCCAACCGGAAAAGTCGATAAGACGCAGCACGTGAGCAACGACAAGTGGTACGGGCGGCCCAGCCCGAGCGACAAGCGGTACGTATTGAAGCACCCGTTCCCGCACGGGCACTTCGAGCATTTCGGGGCGAGCTACCACTACAACGTGGTGCGGATCGATGTGGGCGCGCACCGTTTCTGGCTCCCGGGAGGGTTCTATTTTGAAGTGGCGCCCTGGGAGTGGACGGTTTGCGCCAACTGGTGCTGGAATTGTGGCGATAACTTCATCATCTACGAGGACCCCGACCATCCTGGATGGTACCTGGTATACGACATCCAGACGGGCCAATACGTCCATGCGCAGTACATGGGCTCGTAACCCAGGGGCGAAACTGGTTTTTTGACCCCCGCCACCACCGCAGCGAGGCAGGGCGGCGCGCCTGATCGGCAGCGTCCTGCCTCGCATTTAACTCTCTGAAAATAAAATAGATAAATCGTGGAAACCTTTTTTACGGTGTGAGGTTCAATAGAATAGGGCACCGCCAAGAGGCAGGGTGTACGCAGGGCCTTTGAGGCTGTAAAATAGAGGCATCCAGCCCAGACAGATTCCAGGAGCAGGGAGGCAGAGGTGGGGAAGAGTGCGACTGCGAGGTTCGAGGGCCGGAAGAGGACTCGGACTGCGCGAACCCTGGTCCGGATCGCCTTGGCATTCGTGCTGGCGTGTTTGGGCGGCACCGTGGCGGAAGCGCGCGTGGGCGTGGTGCTGAACGAGTCGCTGGACACCAGCCTGGCGCGGATCACGGGAGCGGGGCACACGGCTGTCTATTTCTCGCGGATTTGCCCGGCGTCGCCGGTGAAGCTGCGGCTGTGCCGGCCGGGCGAGGAAGGGTCGGTGATCAGCAACTACACGACCCTGGGAGAAGATTCGCCTTACGAATGGAACGTCGTGCCGCTGAGCATTTATTTGTACGGCGTGGAAAACCCGGAGAACCGGCCGCTGGTGGGGTCGGAGAAAATCAAGAACGCGCTGGAAGAGAGGTACCGCGAGAAATACCTGGAGGAGTATTGCGAGAATGAGTCGTGCCGGACGAGCAAGGATGCGGAGTGGCGGGAGATGGTGGCGGCGACGCTCGAACGAAGCCTCTATATTTTTTCCGTGGACACGACGCTAGAGCAGGACAAGAAGTTCATCGAAATGTTCAACGCCGAGCCGAACGTGAACCATTTCAACGGAGTGACGCGAAACTGCGCGACATTTACGGCGCGCATACTCAACTGGTATTACCCGCATTCGGTGACGCCGGAATACTTGAACGATTTTGGAATGTCGAGCCCGAAGGCCATGGCGCGGTCGCTGACCCACTATGCGTTGAAGCATCCCGAGCTGCAATTTGACATCACGCACTTCGCGCAGGCGCCGGGAACGATCAAGAGAAGCAGCGAGTGCCGGGACGGAACCGAACAGCTCTACCACTCGAAGAAGCTGCTGGTGCCGATGCTGATCTTCGCGGACCACGAGCTGGCGGCCGCGGCGGCGACGTATTGGCTGACGGGACGATTCAATCCCGTGCACGAAGCGGAGTGGTATCCGAACGTGGAGGCCAGCCAAAGAGCGGCGGAGTTACAAGTGGCGGAGCGCGACAATGAGGACGCGGTGGCGAAGGAGCTGCGGGAAGAAGCGCGGGACGAGCGCGAGCTGATATATGGAACGCCGGGTGAATGGCGGCGCTACCGAGACGAGCTGGCGTCGGCGGAGGATGAGACGGTGGCGGAGGAGTGGGTCGGAAGGACCGCCGATTTGAACCATACCATCCAGCGGCTGAATCGGGAGGGACGCGTGAAAGTGGAGCCCGATGGTTCGCTCTGGCTGGAAATCGCCGGCGACAACGAGCGGATGCGTGTGGGGATAAGCGCAAGCAATATTCTGGGACGCGAATCCGATGCGCGGCTGGCGTACGAGCTGCTGCTGGACCGAGACGAAAGGGTGGTGAAGAGCCCGCCGCACAGCCGCGAATCGATGAGGGAGTTCCGCGCGGACTGGCGGGTGTTGGAGGGGGCGCGGAAAAGGAATCTGATTTCTTTCGCGAGAGAGGAAACACCGGGAAGCGCCGGACAAGCAGGCGTGGCGACAGGCGCGAGGCGAGCGGAGCAATTCAGCCGAACAGCGGCCATCAGCGAATCGGGAGCAGGGAATTAGCGAAGGGGAGATGATCCTCGGTTTGCCATTGGTTCAGAGCACAAGTCAGGCGCGGCGTTCAAAAGCGTGATTTTGCAGAAGAGCGGTTCCCGCCGGTTTACTTCTTCTTTGCGAGTTCCTGCTGAAGGAGATTTTCCACCAGGGGTTTAAGCAAGCCCTGAGCCAGCATTTCCTGAAGCTGCGGGCCAAGTTTCTCGACAACTTTCTGGACAACCGCATCCACGTCAACCGGCGCCGCCGTGGATTCGGGAGGCGTGACGTCCACTGGCTCCGTGATTTCGCGCGGCGGAAGAAGGAAAGGGATGCCGGAAAGGGCTTCGCGGTTCGGCGGAGGCGCCGTGGGAATCCTCTCGATGGTTTCCTGAGAGGCCGAAGTGAAGATGCGGGAGACGGTCTCGACGACGGTAGATTCCGCAGCCGCAAAATCGGAGGGAGCGGATTCGGGAGCGGGAGAAGCGTCGCGAGCGGAGACGGGCTCCGCCTCCGGAGCGAAAAAGGAATCGTGGCGACTCTCGGCCGGAGAGGAAGCCGGAAGTTCGGGTTCGACGGCGGGGAGATCCGAGGAAGCCGCTTCATAGGAGCTTTGGGCTTCGTGATCGTGAGCCGGCTCCTCGCTCGAAAGATGATAGGAAAATCCACCGCGGCCGGAGTCGCCGCCAAACGCGCGGGGTTCCTCGGGCGGCGGGACATGCTCGAAGGATTCGATTTCGGGAGCGGCGGATTGAGATTCGATTGCGGGTTCCGCCGGGGATTCAGAAGAGATTTGTTCATCCGCCGAGGCGGCGGATACAGGTTCGGAAGGAGTGGCCGGCGCGACTTCGGAAGCGGCAGGCTCGGCGGGTGCGGCCGAGGAAGCTTCCGGCTTGGTCGAAAGAGCGTCGAGCCAGGAACCGGAGCCGTAGTGAGAAGAGGACGGCGCGGGCGACATCAGATCCATCCAGTGCGAAGAAGCGGCGGCTGGATGCGGCTCGGGAGCGGGCTCGGGGCGGTCCTCGACGGCAGGCGCCGCGACCGAGGAAGAAAGGGGCTCGGGTGAGGCGGCGACACCGGCAGGGACAACCGGAGCAAAAAATGTGGACAGAGTGTCGGACGGAGGGCGCACAGGCTCGGGAGCGGGCGGCGCGGAAGATTCCGAAATTTGCACAGCAGCCGGAACGGCAGGCGATTCGTAGCCGGATTTCGCGGGCGATTGCTTCTGCGGTTCGAGCGGAAGCTCGAGGTGAGGCTTGGCGAGCTCGACAGGTTCTTCTTCCACTTCGCGAGAGCGGATGCGGCGCGGAGGAACGTCTTTTTCGGAAGGAAATGTGATCGGCGAAGATTCCTGTTCCAGAGAGAAAGCGGGCTGGGAGGAAATATCGTCGGGGATATCCAGATCCATGCCGCGACGCCGCCAGTCGTGGTGCGTCGAAGTGTTGTCGTCTTCCTCGTCTTCTTCTTCCTCGGCGGCCGGCTGTTTGGGAGAGCTGTCTTTCGTATCTTCTTCCACCTCGTCAAGCGTGCGGACGCCTTTGCCGAAGCCGTAGATCTGGGCGGCTTCCTCGGCGGTGGGTTCGGGGAAATCGGGAAGAGGAGCGGGCGCCTTTTGGGCGGGATTTTCCAAGACTTCGGGAAGGGGTTCAGGTTCGGGAATAACTTCCTTGGCCTTGGCGAGTTCGGCGGCCACGCGAGGATTGCGCTCGAGAGCGGACATCACCATGGCGATCAGAGGATCGGGAGGAACGAAAGGCTTCTTTAGAACGCCGTCGGCGCCCACCCGGCGGGCTTCCTTTTCATCCAGGGGGTCAAATGCGCCGACGAGAAGAATGACGGGAACGTGGGCGTAGCGAGTGTCTTTTTTGACGAACTCGCAGACTTCATAACCGTTGCGGACGGGCATGAAAACATCGGCGAGAACGAGATCGGGGTTGACGTCGGGAAGCTTGCGAACGGCGGTTTCGCCGTTGCCGACCGACACGACGTCGATCCCGCGCTCTTCAAATGCGAGCGAGACCATCTTCTGGATGTTGGTGTTGTCGTCGGCGATCAGGATTTTCGGCACTGTCTTCCCTCGGGAGACGCGCCCATAGTGGGACGCACCTGCCCCCGCTGCTCAACATATTGCAGCACTACGCAAGGGGGGCGTCAATGAACTCGAGGTACCGGAGTGCCTCAATTGTTAGCAGGGGGTAAACAGTCCAATTACCAGGGGATGAGCTTGTGAAGGCCCTTTTTCTTCTTACTCGACGATTCGTTCTGGGAATCGCTGGATTCACTCGAAGAGGCCGCGCCCGCTGAGGGATTGGGTGTCTGGCTGGACCCGGCGGAGGGAGAGGGCGCCGGAGTAGGAGCTGGAGCTGGCGCCGGGGCCGGAGCGATCGAGGAGGAGCCCTGGGTGGCCTGGGTGGTACCGGCCGTAGAGGGGGCGGAACTGGGAGCGGGGCCCGCATCGGTGCCCGTGACGGCTTGAGGAACGATCGTCTGGACATCGGAGCCGCCGCCAACGGAGGTGGGGTTCGTGACGCCATTGGCGTCAACGGATGGCGATGGCTGAGAGTTCGGGCCGGTGGAGATAATCTGGGCTCCGACAGAAGTAGCCGCCGAGCCGACGGATGAGCCGGGCGTGACGTCCACCTGGGCTCCGCCATCCGCCGCGGCACTGGAGTCAGCCGTCGCGATGGAGCGGTTCGCAAGATTGAAATCGGGTCCGGCAGCGTCGGGACGGAGAACTTCGGTGGCAGAGATGGCGTCGTTCGGGGGATTCAGATTCGGAGCGCCGACGCGGGCAGCATCGCTGACGTTCGGCTTGGTGTTGAAAAGCTCGAGTGGCATTTTCAAAAAAGAAGCCTGGTGGCCAAAGATCGACGCTTCATGCTGCTGCGACTGCTCCAATTTTTGCTCGCGCGCCATGCGTTCGTAGGCGCCGGGGTCGGCGGCGGGAACGGGCATGCCGAGTTCCTGCAAGCGGCGCTTGGCATCCGCGGAGCGCTTGGAGAGAGGGTAATCGGTGACAATCCTGTCGTAGCATTTCGCGGCGAGATCGGCCCAGTGATTTTTTTCGTCCTCGTTTTTCACGGACAAGCGGGCCTTCTGATAAATATCGCCGAGCATGAAAAGAGCTTCATCGCTCTGGCTGAAGAGGGGATAGCGCTGAGTGAGTTCGACCAGACGGGCGGCGGCGGCGCGGTAGTCGGGCTTGGTGTAGTAATAGTGGGCGATTTCGTATTCGCCCTGGGCTAAAACTTCCTGCACGTCGCGCAATCGTTGTTCGGCCTGAGGAATCAGGGGGCTCTGCGGATATTTAAGAATGAAGGACTGGTAGGCGTCTTCGGCGTCGAGAGCTTGCTCGTCGTCGCGGTCCGCTTTTTCCATCATGCGGTAATGGCACATGGCAATTTGCATCTGGGCGTAGGCGGCCTCTTCGAGGAAGGGAAAGAAAGTGGTGAAATCCTGATACTCGGAGATGGCTTCGGTGAGATTGGAATTGCCGCCTTCCTTGTAATAGGAGTCGCCGGTGGCGAGTTTTGCCTTGGCCAGGAATTCGCTGTCGGGATAAGTGTTGATGAGAGTCTGAAGCGCGAGACGGCCTTCGGTGTAGCGGCCGTGCTTGAGATCGAGAATGGCCCGCTCGTAGAGAACTTTATCGGGCTCCGCCGGGGTTTGTTCGCTGGCCGCGGGCTGCGCGGGAGCCTTGACAACCTTGGGTTTCTTTTGAGCGATTGCGGGGCCGGCGAAGAGAAGGACCCCCAGAAGAAAAATTCCAAGCTGTTTAGAACCGCCGCGAATTCCTTCCATCAGACCCCTTTGCGAATCCAAGTTCATTCGATCAAGCTTTCTGGCTGAGAGCGCCGGTGGCTCGCTGGCGCAAATGACGAGCCGCAGAGGCTGGGTCAGGGGTGTGGAAGATCGAAGTCCCGGCAACGAACGTGTTGGCGCCGGCTTGAGCCAGTTCGCCGACGTTTTCCAGATCAACTCCCCCATCCACCTCAATCCGGAAGGCGCCATTATAGCGCGCCCGCCACTGAGCAAGCTGGCGAATTTTATCGTAGGAGCCGGGAATAAATTGCTGGCCGCCAAACCCGGGATTGACGGACATGACCAGAACGGTGTCCACCGCCCCGAGGACCTCCGAGAGCATGGCGACCGGGGTGGCGGGATTGATGACAACTCCAGCCTCGGCGCCGTGCTCGCGAACCATGGCCAGAGCGCGATTCAGGTGCACGGTCGCTTCCTGATGAACCAGAACACGGTTAGCCCCCGCCCGGACGAAATCCCCGATGAACTCCTCCGGATTCTCAATCATCAGATGCACGTCGAGGGGAAGGCGGGTTGCCTTGCGCAGGGATTGGACAACGGGAACGCCAATCGAGATGTTTGGGACGAAGTGGCCGTCCATGACGTCAACGTGGAGGACGTCGGCTCCGCCGGCTTCGACCTTGGCGATTTCATCGGCGAGGTGAGCGAAATCGGACGCGAGGATAGAGGGTGCGATTTCGATTCGGGAGTAGGTCATGGACGCCAAACCGATTCTAGCATGGGTCTTATTCCGTGACTTGGAGTTCGACGGAGGCGCCGGGGTCGACGCGGGAGCCGGGGACAGGGGTCTGGCCGACGACAATGCCATGAGCGACGGTGGAAGAAGGCTCGGTGGTGAGCTTTGTTAGCTTCAGGCCTCCGGCATTCAATTTGGCTTCGACCTCGCCGAGAGTCAAGCCGCCGAGGGCCGGCATGACGTAGGAAGGAGGGCGAGGGCCGAGCGAAACGAGAAGGTCCACGTGAGGGCTGACGACGTTGGAGCTTCCGGGGGCGGGATCCTGGCGAATGACGGAGTCAACCGGGCCGCCCGGAAGATAGAGGCTGGCAATTTCACCGAGCTGGAGGCCGTTGCGAAGCAGTTCGATTTTGGCGAAACGAAGGCTGGCATCCACGACGTGGGGGATGGTGACTTTCTGGGGGCCGAGGCTGAGGATGACGTGAGCGTATTCGCCGGTCTTGACGCGGACGCCTCCGGCGGGGCTTTGGCGGACAACGGCGTCAACGGGAAGCGAACTATAGATGCGGTCTTCCACGAGAAATCCGAGGCGTTCCTTGAAGAGCATGTTTTGAGCGTCGTGAGCGTTTTGACCGACGAGGTCGGGCATGACGACTTCACGGCCCTGAATGGCGAAACGCATCGCCGTGAGAGCGCTGAGAAAAGCGACCGAAGTCAGGATGAAAAGCATCAGCGCCATCCTGAAAAACCATTGCAGGCGTTCTTTGAAAGTGGGCATGGCTTCGAGGCGCGGCAAGGGCCAGGACTGCGGAAGAGCGGGAGGCCGATCCGAGCCGGAACGAAGAAAGCGTAGCACGAATTGAGAAGCGGCGGTGCGGGGTTGACGCGAGCGGCGGCGATTTTGCGATTACTTTTCGAGAACGGCGGCGAAAAACCCGTCGCAGGGGTGTTCGCCGGGGAGGGTGCGGAATTGACCGAGCGAGTCGATCAGCGATGCCGCGGAAACGCCGGGAGCGAGGTGGGGCTGCAATTCGGCCGCGACGGAACGAGCCGGGGCGCGGCGCAATCCGGGGGATTGAGCGAGAGCGGCTTCCACGACGTCTTCGTTTTCTTCTCTTTCGAGCGAGCAGGTGGAATAGACGAGGCGACCGCCGGGAGCAAGTTGCTCGATTGCGGCGAGAAGAATGGACAGCTGGAGAGAGCGGAGCTCGACGAGATCTTCCGGAGCGAGGCGCCAGCGAATTTCCGGGTGACGCGCGAGAGTGCCGGTGCCGGTGCAGGGGGCATCCACAAGAATTTTGGCGAAGGGCGCGGCGAAAGGAAGCGGGCGAGCGGCGTCGAGTTCGACGAGATTGGCGGAGGCAAGGCGCAGGCGGCGGAACTGCTCGTGCACGGCGCGCAGGCGGTGGGAGTGGCGGTCGGCGGCGACGACGAGTCCATTTTCTCCAGCGGCTTTGACCAAAGGGGCGGTCTTTCCACCGGGAGCGGCGCAGAGGTCGAGAACGCGTTCGCCCAGGCGGACGCCGAGAAGGAGTGGGACGATTTGCGACGCTTCGTCTTGAATCGAGAATTCACCGTTTCGAAAAGCGACAGAGTGCGAGGGGCTGCCACCGCTCAGGGCGAAGGCATCGCGCAGGAGCGCGCCGTGGTCCAGACGAATTCCGGAAGCGGCGAGGGAAGAGGATAGATTGTCGCGGCGGCCTGGATCGTGGAGGACGCAGCTCAGCGGGGGCGGGCGGTTGCCGGCATCGAGGAGCTGAACGGTGCGCGACGGACCGAATCGCGCAAGCCAGCGCTCGACGAGCCACGTGGGATAGGAATGAAGAATGCCGAGGCGCTCGGCGGGCGCGGAATCGGAAGGAATCAAATTTTCGAGAGGCAGAGCGGAGGATTCGGCGGCGCGACGGAGGACGGCGTTGACCAGCGGCGCAGCCGAGGATTTTCGCGCCTGCTTGACGAGCTCGACGGATTCGTTGACGGCGGCGCGGGCGGGAATCCGCTGGAGGTAGAGCAGTTGATAGAGGCCCATGCGAACGGCGAGCAGGACGGGAAGGTCGAGCCGGGCGGGAGATTTTTTCAGGTGGCGTTCGAGGAGGAAATCGAGCAGGCGGCGGCGCCGCAAAACGCCGAGCGAGATTTCGGTGGCGAGAGCCGCATCCTCACGGCGGACACCGGAAGCGAGAGCTTCATGGAGCAGATCGCCGGCGTAGGCGCCCTGCGATTCGACGCGGCGGAGGATGTCGAAAGCAATTTTGCGGGCTGGGCTGATGGTCATGAAATTATTGCGCGCGGGAGACAACACGCGTCACACGCCGAATCGCTCGCCGGGAAGGATTCTGGCGCCGTTGATGAATTGGCGGTCGGTGACGCGTTTGCGGCCTTCCGGCTGAATCTCTTCGATGCGGAGGACGGTCGAGCCGCCGCAGACGACGAGCAAGCCGTCTTCCCGCGCGGAGAGAATCGAGCCGGGCGCGCCGGCCGGGGCAGCGGGGTGCAGCGGCTTGCCCCAGATGCGGCACGTCGAGCCGCGAAACGTGGTAAACGCGCCGGGCCACGGAGCGAGCCCGCGAATGCGATTGTAAATCAGAGGAGCGGAAAGCTGCCAATCGATGAGCCCGTCGCCTTTTTTCAAAGGGCGAGCCAGTGTGGCCTGGGAACTGTCCTGCGCGACGGGAGAGAGATCGCCCTTTTCGAGGCGGCGGAGAGTCTCGGCCATCAGGGGAGCGCCGGCCTCGGCGAGGCGAGAGGAAAGCTGAGGCGCGGTTTCATCCGGGCCGATGTCGATTTCGCGCTGAAGGAGGATGGGGCCGGTGTCGAGGCCGGGGTCAATGCGCATGGTGGTGACGCCGGTACGAGTCTCGCCGAGAACGATGGCCCATTGAATGGGAGCGGCGCCGCGATATTTGGGGAGCAGGGAGGCGTGAAGATTAATCCACCCGAGACGAGGAATGCCGAGGAGGTGCGCGGGAATGATCTGGCCGTAGGCGATGATGACGATCACGTCGGGGGAGACGCGCTGGAGGAAATCGCGGGCCGAATCGGATTTGATTCGCTCCGGCTGGTAGACGGCGATGCCGGATTCGAGAGCCGCGTCCTTGATCACCGGGCTGGCAAGTTCGCCGCCGCGGCCGCGGGGGCGGTCGGGCTGGGTGATGACGCTGACGATTTCAAAATCGGGCTGGGCGGCGAGGTGGCGAAAAGCGGGCAAGGCAAACGCGGGAGTCCCGCAGAAGACGAGACGCAGAGGCATGGCCGGGGCTACCACTCGCCGGCTTTTTGCATCTTGCGGATCTTGCGGCGGATCATGTCGCGTTTGAGAAAGCTGAGGTGGCGGATAAAGAGGACGCCGTGGAGATGGTCGATTTCATGACAGAAGGCGCGGGCCAGAAGGCCTTCGCCGCGCATCTCATATTCCTTTCCCGCGACGTCCTGGGCGTGGATGGTGACATAGAGAGGGCGGGAGACGACGCCGCGAAAACCCGGGACCGAAAGGCAGCCTTCCTCTTCGTGCTGCTCGCCTTCGGTGTGAATGATTTCGGGATTCGCGAGGACGAGCTTGGCATCGGGATTTTTGCCGTTGGAAACGTCAATGACGGTGAGGAAAAGCGAGACGCCGATTTGCGGGGCCGCGAGGCCCACGCCCTGAGCGGCGTACATGGATTCGAACATATCGGCGACGAGCGCCTGAAGTTCGTCGTCGAATTTCTCGACCGGCTTGGCCGGGGTTTCGAGAATGGGGTCGCCGTATTTGACAATCGGATGAATCATCGCCAGTCCGTCCTAGAAATTTTCGACTTGATCCAGATAGCCCTGGAAATTGCGCCTGGCCTCAGCGAGCGAATCGCCGCCGAATTTCTCGATGAAGGCGCCCGCCAGATCGAGAGCGACCATGGTCTCCGCAGCGACACCGGCCGCGGGGACGACGCAATAGTCCGACCGCTCGTAAGCGGCCTGGAGCGTTTGCTTCGTGTTCAGGTCGGCGGTCTGAAGCGGCTTGCGAAGAGTGGAAATCGGCTTCAGATATCCGCGAACGACAACGTCCTGACCGTTGGTGATGCCGCCTTCGAGGCCCCCGGCACGATTCGAAGAGCGCGTGAAGGAGCGCCGCGCGGAATCATATCCGATTTCGTCCTGAACTTCCGAGCCGTAACTGGTGGCATTGGCGACGCCGGTGCCGATTTCGACAGCCTTGACGGCCTGGATGGACATGACGGCGCGAGCGAGCCTGGCATCGAGCTTCTCGTCCCACTGGACATGGGCTCCGAGGCCGACGGGCAAGCCCTTCGCCACGACTTCGAAAATTCCGCCGACGGAATCGCCGGCGCGAAGCACTTTGTCCACTTCGGCTTTCATGAGCGCCTCGGCGGCCGGGTCCACGCAGCGGAGAGGGGAATCGAGGTTCGCGCAAACCGCCTCGATTTCCTCCCAGGACGCGGGGCGTTCGAGGCGCGCATGGCCGACGGCAATCGTGTGGCTCAAGACGCGCACGCCGAATTCCCGCAAATAAAGCTTGGCCAGTGCCCCGGCGGCGACGCGAGCCGCGGTTTCTCGGGCGGAGGCGCGTTCGAGAATGTAACGGGCATCATGAAAATCGTATTTCAGGGAACCGGCCAGGTCGGCATGGCCAGGACGAGGGGCGGTCAGAGGCCGCCGGGCGTCTTTGGCGTCCTCGGAGTCTTCGACGGCCAGGGCTTGTTCCCAATTTTTCCAGTCGCGATTCTCGATGCGGATGGCGACGGGCGCGCCGATGGTGCGGCCATGGCGGACGCCGGCCAAAAAATCGGCGGTGTCTTTCTCGATTTTCTGGCGGCCGCCCCGGCCAAAGCCGAGCTGGCGGCGGTGGAGCTCACGATTTACAAATTCGGAGTCCACGGGCACACCAGCGGGGAACCCGGAAACCCAAGTGACCAGCGCCTGCCCGTGCGATTCTCCCGCTGTGACCCATCTCAGCATTCCGGTGGTTTTCCCGCCTTGCGACGACTTCACCAAATTCTACCGGAGGCACAGGCCAGCGTAAAGCCGCGGGATCCCGTCGGATCGTTTACCAGCAGGATTTTAGCGAGCAGGTCATACGTGAAATCGAAACCCGGGGAGAAGGGGAGGAGGAAGGGAAGTGGAGTGTAACGCGGAAGTGGAGAGCTTCGATTTCAATCCGTGAAAACCAAGAGGTAAGGGCGTGCCACCCGCCAAGGCGCGGGCATGGGCGCGCCATCGTGGCCGTCGCCCGGCATCTTGCCGAAGCCAGCTATTGGATTCTCCGCAAGCGGGAGCCCTACCGGCCGCCGCGCCGCAAAACAGATTTCGTCCAGGAGCGGGTAAGCGCGAGACACGTCTGACCCTTCTCCAACGGACCGCCGGGGAACGAGGTCTCGGGGTGAATGCGAAACCCGCAACCGATATGCTCATGCCCGAAGCAAGGGCGAATACATGGCTCACGACGAAACCGCACGCGCGAGCAAATGGACGACGGAACAAAACCATTCTCGGGAGGGTCCAGCCGGGGTCATCCTTGCAGGGCTCAGAAAATACCCTGGTAAGGAAAAATCAAAAGCTCCTCTGTCGCTCGGCAAGCGTCGCTGAGTAGGCGCGTCCCCACCAGTGTGCCCACCAAGGGCAGTTCCACTCAGAGAACCAAGGGAAAAAACCAACACCACCCTTGACAGAGCGCAGCACTTTCATACATGACGTGTCACACATGAAAGCCGGCGCTGTCAAGCGCCGTCCCTCCGGGCGCTCCCCCGGCTACCTGCACGCTACGGAGAGCACATGCTGGAACCAATGCATCGTAAAACCCACGGCCAAGAAGAAGACTAGATTCACCGCATACAGAAGTGAAGGGCCTACGAACGAGACTCCGCTTGCGCGCACAAGCAGTTCGGCCGGAATGTCAACGGTAGAAACCTGGGCAAACTTCTTCCTCAGCTTGGCGTGATCGGAGATCGTGCGCAGCCAGACAGACGGAACGCAAACCAAGGCACCCACAAGTAGGATGCGAGCGGAGGTCGGGAGCGCGCCCCAATACAGAGAAAGCGTGATCGTCCCGACCGCGAGTGAGACCAGCATAGACGCCGTATCCCTGCGAAAGTAAACAGACCTGAAAATCGAGTTCCGAAAGAAGTCCGGGGCGACACGCCGGTCTCCAGTGAATCTAAAGCTATTTGTAATTGCAGCGGATGTGATTTTCATGGGCAACCCGCCCAGGCCAGAAGGCCAGTTACTCCGGATATCGTTCCGGTGACAGGAAGCATCTCGGGATTGGCTAACGTCCAAATTCCAGTCGCAACCGACGTACCGGTGAGTACATTGCACGTCGTGGGCGAAAAATACTTCTGACCCATCCAATCTGGGAACATGTTCGCGGTCTGTGTGAAGATTTGCTGCGCTTCGGGTGAGATGCACGGACCACCGTTACAACTTGGTTGCTGCGGCACAGTCACCCTCCGGCTCGCGCACGCAGTCCGCCCCAGAGGCAAAACAAAAGGATCAGGACCAGAAAGTAGAGGTAGTAGGGTGCGAATGTGATGAGGTGCGAAGCCATTTGGACCGGATAACTATCGGCGAGCTGCGGCGGGGCCGTTGAACGCCAGGTCCGCATCTTCCAATAGTCCCGAAGCATGCGCACCCAAACTATCGGGAGGCCAATCAGGAAGAGCGAGTACGCTGTCTTCATCATGGTTGGCATCTGCGGCCAGAACGCTAGAGCAATTGATACGCCAAGTCCAACGTCAACAGAGAGAAGGACCGTGGCGAGTGTAAAATTCATCGAACTGTACGGCGAGCGCGAAAAAAAGTCAGCCTTGAAATCCCTGTCCGATTCAAAAATGTTCCACTTCGACCGAATTCCCACTCTCATATGCAATTCCCGAGGACCGCTGCTCCAACGGACACGACGAAAATCCCGATCAGTTCACGCCTATCTGGTACCCTGAAGATGCGCCAGGCACAATGCAATTACGATCAGCAGGATCAAGACCATGGCGAAGGAATAGAACAGCATGTCTGTTAATGCTGCTACA